>Ga0116216_10000494_pt1 | contig 31667 bp, 24 predicted proteins | sample Sb_taG_11_FD_89696 | JGI IMG/M metagenome (GOLD analysis project Ga0116216, IMG submission 89696) | Peat soil microbial communities from Weissenstadt, Germany - Sb_50d_3_AS metaG | ecosystem: Environmental > Terrestrial > Soil > Wetlands > Peat | place: Germany: Weissenstadt | collected 2010-09-21
ATCCTCGTTTTCCCAATGCTCGGTCTGTACAACGCTCTGACCCTGCCAGTTCGACGCCTAGTGAGAAGGGCCCTGGCATCGCGCGAATCACGCGGGGCCATCGAGTCTCGTCGCTCAGCCATCCTCACCCGACGCGGTCAAGCAAGCTGGAAGATGACGATCGGTCTGCCGCGTTCGTTGGTCACGGATGGACAAGGCGGAACGCTTAGCCGCCGAGTCGTCGAAGTGTGATGCCTCGTGCGGATGCCCGAGGCCGGTCACGCATCCAATCTGAGCTATCGCGACGAAGTCAATGGCCCGCTACGCGATTTCTTCCTTCGACACTCCTGCGGGTGGCCGCTCCTGACGACGGAGTGACCTGGGCGATCGCGTCGAGGGCATATGCGACCGCTCGGTCGTAGCCCATTGCCTCCCCCTCGGCCCGCAGGGTCCCGAGGCGGGCCTCGCCAAGGGTGTCATGGAGCGCCTGGGTCGTCGACTGGTTGAGCTCCGTGAGGAACCCGGTGGTCGTGTGAGGGCCGCCGGCTTGACGGGGGGTCGGTCCTGGCGACCCCGGAACGTGGGCCGACGAGTCGACCGCCGCGATGGACGCGGCGGCCAGCCGTTCGGCGGCCCCTTTGACCACGGCCGCTGCTTCGGCGGCGTTGGGAAGAAGCGCCCGCGCGACCAGATTCAAGATAGTGCAGAGGAGGACCCGGTTGCCGACCCAGTGGAGGTGCCGGATGGAGGGGGCTGCGAGCTCGAGGACCTGTTCCCAATCCTCGAGGCGGGCGCTGACCACCACGGCGCGGGCGAGCTCCACCCAGGCCTCGTAGTCGAGGGAGGCCCGCAGCTCCCGGCTCTCCCGCAAGAGCGCCCTCGCCCGCTCGGGGTCGCGCGATGCGAGCGCACCGGCCAGCGCGGTGAGGTTCAACGCGACCGCAGTTGGCATTCCGATCTGGCGGGCCAGCGCCAGCCCCTCGGTGGCCAGCAGGATTGCCGGCTCGACACGGCCGGCCGTCGTGTGCGCGTCCGATGCCGACCCGAGAAGCGCCGCGGCCACGCCCAGCTGGCCGCCCGCCCGGGCCAGCTGGGCCGCCCTCTCGAAGTGGGTGGCCGACTCGTCGTGCGCACCGACCGTTCGAGCGCCGATTCCGCGGGCCACCGACACGGTCATTTCGACGTGATCGGGGTCCGAGCCCCTCCGTTTCAGGACCGCGAGGGCCTCCTCGCAGCGCGTCTCGGTCAGATCCGAGTCGCCCTGTTCTGCCGCCCGGTAGGCGATCGTGGCCAGCGCGTACGGGTAGAGGCGATGCTCTGGCGCCCCGGTGAGTTCGAGGACCGGTTCGACCGGGAGGCGCAGCACGTAGCCGACCTGGAACGCCGACGGCGTGTGGAACAGGAGTCGCAAGGCCAGGTCGACGTTGTCGGTCGCGATCGCGTGGTTCATCGCGGCCAGCAGGTTCTCGGACTCCGAGCTGAGGCGCCTACCCACCTCGATCTGGTGAGAACCGGTGAGGTCGGCTGACACGACTCGGGCCAGCTCGACGTAGCACTCGGCGTGGCGCGCCCGCAGGGCAACGGTTTCGCCGTTCTCGGCGAGGCGTTCCTCCCCGTACTCGCGGATGGTCTCCAAGAGCCGGTACCGGGTCTCCGGGCCGGCTCGCTCGGCCACGACCAACGACTTGGCCACCAGAGCGCGCAGGAGCCCGAACAGCGCACTTCGTTCAACCACGCCATCGGCGCAGGTCGTCTCGGCACCGTCGCGCGTGCACCCGCCGGCGAACACCGACAGCCTGGCCAGCAGCCGCCGTTCGGGTTCCGAGCACAGCTCGTAGGACCAGTCGATGGCGGCCCGCAACGTCTGGTGGCGCTGCACCGCCCGGCGCCGGCCGCCGGCCAGCGTGTCGAACCGCCGGTCGAGCCCGCGGGCCAGCTCGGCCAGGTTCATCGCGCCGGTCTGGGCCGCCGCGAGCTCGATCGCGAGGGGCACCCCGTCGAGACGCCGACAGACCTGGGCCACCGCTCCGGCGTTCTCCGCGGTCAGGACGAAGTCGGCATCGACGCTCTGGGCCCGCTCGACGAACAGGGACACGGCGTCGCTCTGGGCCAACGTGTCGAGATCGGCGTCGGGGGCCGGAGCACCGAGGGACGGCACCGCGAACATGCGCTCCCCGTCGAGGGCCAGACCCTCCCGGCTGGTCGCCAGGACGACCAGTCCCGGGCACGACTGCACCAACAGCTCGACCAGCTCAGCCGCCGGCTCGAGCAGATGTTCGCAGTTGTCGACCAACAACAGCAGCTTCTTGGTCCGCAGGAACTCGACCAGCATCCGCTCGAGGCGCTGGTCGGGCCCTGGGTTCAGCCCGAAGACGGACGCGAACGCGCTAAGCACCCCGTCGGGATCACGCACCGGGGCCAGTTCGACTATCCACGCGCCCTCCGGGAAGCGGGGGAGCACATCGGCCGCGACCTGCAGGGCCAGACGCGTCTTGCCGACCCCGCCCATGCCGGTCAGTGTCACCGCCCGTTCCTCCTGCAACGCGGCTGCGATGCGGGAGAGCTCGCGAGTGCGGCCGATGAACGAGCTCACCTGCAGCGGCAGGTTGCCGGGATACGCGTTGAGCGAGCGAAGCGGCGGGAAGGTTGCCCGGAGCTTGGGATGGCGCACCTCGAACACCCGGAGCGGTTCGGAGAGGTCTCGCAACCGGTGCTCGCCCTGGTCAATCAGTTCGATTGCTTCCGGCAGGCCCTTGCGCACGAGGGCTGCCGTCGCACCAGACAACAAGACCTGCCCGCCGTGGCCGATCGCCATTAGGCGAGCGCAGCGGTTCAAGGGTTGGTTGAGGTAGTGCCCGTCGACGAGCACGCCCTCCCCGGTGTGGATCCCCATGCGGGCCCGGAGTGGTCCGACGGCCAGTGGCCACGCCTCGGCGGCCAGACCCAGCTGGGCCTGAACCGCCGCCCGGACGACGTTCGCGGGCGAGGCGAATGCAGCCGCCATACCGTCGCCCATGTTGGAGAACACGACCCCGCCACAGGTCGCGATGGCGCCCTCCACGATGGCGTCGTGACGCGCCAAGGCCACCTGCATGGCCTCGGGGTGCTCCTCCCACAGCCGGGTCGAGCCCTCGAGGTCGGTGAAGAGGAAGGTGACGATCCCCGAGGGCAGCTCAGCCATCGCCTCCATCTTCCTCCCTGGGCTTCCCTGCAAGAAGTAAACCAGCCGAACCGGAACCCAGCCGCGGTCCCTTGTTCCGTCCGTGCCCGTCAAAGGGGTCGCAACCGCGGAGCGCCGACTGGCACGCCCGCCGCGAGGGCCTGGACGAGCCGTCTAGGCCGACTCGGCCGCCGCCGCGAGGCCACGGGCGAAACGATGCAGCATCCGCCGGAGGAGGCGCTGCATCAGCCATCCGGTCCCCGGCACCAGGGCCACCACGACACCCGTCCACTCGATGCGCGTGGCCGGCGCCCGGTCGGCCGGGCCCTCGAGCTCGACCAGGCGGACATCGCCACGGTAGGAGCGCACCGGTTGCCCGCTCACCATCTGGTAACCGTGATGAAAGGGCGGTTCGGCCACCACGATCTCCTCTCGCACCATGAACGGCGGGCGGCCGAGGCAGCGGACGCCACCGGCCCCGTCGGGGCGAGGCATCACCTCCCACCGGGCCCGGGTGATCAGTGGCCCGGCCCAGCCGGTCCACGACGGCGCGTCGGCGAGGAGCCGGTACACGGTCCCGGGTGGGGCGGCGCTGGTCGCATGCACCGAGAAATGGCGCGGAGTCGGCATCCCTCGGACTTCCGGCCGATCAGGCGTTCACGCGCTCGAGGTGGTCGAGCACGACGGGAAACGCGTCGCGGGCCGCCTCGGCGCCGATGAAGACGTCCTGGTGGCCGTACCCCTCGATGACGACCCGACGGAAAAGATCGCCCCCGAGCTGATCGACCAACATTGAATAGGTGCGCTCGGTCGAAACGGGCACCCAGACCCGGTTCTCGCTTCCCGACACGAGCGTGACGGGCCGCCGAAGCCGCTCGAGGTTGGGGAGGTAGCTGTCGGCGCCGTCAGCGGTGACCAGCCTCTCCGCTCGGGCCATCCGGGAGAGGTGGACCATCATCGTCATGTCGGTGGGCCCGAAGAGCTCGTGCATCGTGGCGTGCGTGAGCTCGCTCATATTGGGGTGGTGCACGGCCACGCCGTAGATGAAGGACAGGCGACGGCAGACCGCCTGGTCACACCGCTCGCCCTTTGGGATCGGGTAGACCCGCAGAGCGAGATCCATCGCGCGAGCTCCGTTGGACTCGTCAGTGAAGGAATCCGATGTAAGCATGCCCACCCCGAGCCGACGGATCAGCTCTCCCAGATGGAGCCCGACCTTGATCCTCGTGATCGCCGGCCCGATCGGGTGCAGACCTACAGAGGAACAGAGCAGGGAGGTCGGTTCCACCGTTCCTCCCAACGTGGCCATCATCCAGGTGAGGCTGCCGACGCAGTGAGCGATCACGTGGAGGTCGGGCCGACCGGTGTGCTGGCGGACCGCCGCCTCGGCGGCGGGGTGATCGTGGCGGGCCACGGTGTCCGCGTTGAACTGGCTGTAGGCGGACGGCAGGAGGGTGGAGGCCCGCCACTCCTGGAGCCACACGTCGAAACCCTGCTGGACCAGGCGCTCGACCAGGTTGACCTCGACGGTGTCCAGCATGAACGTCAGAGGGTTGGCCCCCATCCCGTGCACCAACAGCACGGGTCCCCGGCTGCCACCCCGGTATCGAGAGAGCCGGAGAGCAACGCCGTCGTCGGTGAGGTACTCCAACTGCTGGCGCGCCGGCAGGTCGAGCGGGCGTCGGCGGCGGGGCGGCGCATGCCGGTTGAACCGCGTCGCTCGGTGGACCACCGACCCGTAGTCGTCGTAGAGCCGGCCAGCGAACGCCCGCCCGAATCGGGCCTCCAGTTCGAGCCGCTCGAGCTCACTCGACGGCCCGGTTACCGCCATCGTGCGCAACTGGGTGACGAAGTCCTTCGGCTCGATCCGGAGCACCCCGCGCCCGATCACCGCGCCACCTGCGTCCTCTTGGCGGAGGGTCACGTACAAGGTGGTGGTGGCCGGCCACACGTCGGACAGGTCACCGGGGGCCAACGCCTTGAACCCCGAGAAGTGGAACCGACGCCCATCGGAGGCCGTCAGGGGGAGGCGGTACCACATGTGCTCGACCGCGGTGTCGGCCCGATCGTCCGCCACCAACAGCTGGAAGGTGCCGCCGTCCGCCATGAGCGGATCGCTCGAGAGCGCCGGTGCCTCCACTGTGCCGGTGGCGGCCATCGGGCGGGCAAGATCGGCGATCACGGCGGGCAGGTCCTCCGTCGAGAGCGTCAGCTCGAAGGCCAAGGTGGACCCCGTCGCAACACCCGCGTCCGCTGCTCGCTCGTACTCCGCAGGGTCGCCGGCGTCAGGGGCGGCACTGGGCGCCCAGTTGCCGGCCATCCGCTCGGTGAAGCGAAGGCCGGGTACTCCCGCGGGTGCGGTCGGGAGATCGTCGGGCGGTGGGCGGCGGCGGCCCGGCGTCTCATCGATCGCCCACCCCTTCGCCGTCGCCAACGCCGCCACAGCCCGCTCGGTCAACGCCGAGATGGTGAGCAACGGGTTGACGCCCAGGGGCCGAGGGATCACCGAGCCATCCCACACCACCAAGCCGTCGTGCACCGCGTCGCCGGTCGAGCCGGCGAAGACCCGCCCCCGGTCGTCCACCACCCCGTGCTCGGCCCGGTCGGCCATGACACAACCGCCCAAGGGATGCACGGTGATGAGGTCGTGCCCGAGCGCGCCGGACCACACCGGGTTGCGAAGGAAGGTGCCGCCGTTCGCCGAGGCGGCCGTGCCGACGACCCGGTTGGCCAGCTCGTAGTACGCGCTGGTGCCGGCCCCGGGCCAGGTCACCCGCACCCGGTCACCATCGAGCACGAGCTCGCCCTCGTCGTCGTCGTTGCCCATTGCCAGCAGTGTCTGCAGGTGCGCGGTCAGGCCGTGTCGGCCGCCGGTGAACAGGGCCACCAACGCGGCGAGCGGGCCGCCCCCGTGGAGCCGTCGTCGGGCCCAGTCGGGGGCTTCCTGGCCCAGCAGCCCGAGGGGCAGGAGGTCCGCCACCGGCCCCGGCACCACCGCATCCTCGATGATGACCCCCTCGTCCAAGGGCCGACCCGATCGCCCGTCGATGAAGGCGGTGATGCAGGGCCCGGCGGGGTGCTCCGGGTCCGGGCGCCGGTGACCGGCGCCGACCGCGCGCACCGACCGGCCCTTTCGGTAGGAGAAGCCCAGGACGTCGCCGTTGCCGGTGAAGTGTTGACCCAGCTGGCTCGACACCGCGAGGCCGTGCGCGCGCGATTGGAAGAGCACCCTGGCCGTGCCCAGGGTCCCCGCGGCGAGTACGACAGTGTCCGCCGCGATGGCCAGGGGTGGTGCGTCGAAACGGTCCCGACCGATCCCGAGCGGCTGCGCACGCACGACCCAACCGATCGGTGCGTCGGGGGTGGTCGGGACCTCTCGTTCCACCCACCGCACGTCGACCTCGCTGAATATCTCGGCGTCGTGGGCGACCGCGTCGGGGAGGTAGTTCATGAGCAGCGTGTTCTTGGCGCCGTAGTTGCAGCCGGTGACGCAATCCCCGCAACCCGTGCAGGCCTCCTGGTGGATCCCGGCGGCATTGGGACCGGCACGGAAGGTGACGTTGATTGGTACGAGCGAGAACGGTGTCCCGCCAGCGGCCTGGCGTAACGCTTCCACCTTGGCGAGCGGGGGGTACGACTGCGGGTAGGGGTTGGCGTGAGCATCGCCTTGGCTCGTTCGAAGCCGGCGTCGAGCCCGGTCCGGTCGGCCCGTAGGGCGCGGGGCCATCGTTCGTCCTCGAAGATCCGGGGGTCAGGCCGCAGCGCGACATTGGCGTTGACGAGCGAGGTGCCACCCAGCCCACACCCGGAGAACACATTCATCTCGCCGCCGACGTGGAGCCAGTACAGACCACGCGGGTCACCGGTGTTCCCGAGGGGGCTGGAGGTCTGGAAATGCCGGGCCGCGGCCCCCATGGTCGCCGGGTACTCACCCGGAAGCATCTCGCGACCTCGCTCGAGAAGAGCGACCTTTATGCCGGTTCGGGCGAGTCGGCAGGCCGCGATGCTCCCGCCGTACCCGGATCCCACCACCACGACGTCGTAGCGAGGCCGGAGCTTGGTCAAGGGCAGGGAGAGCCGATCCATCACCGCTCTCCATCAGAGGTCGCCGGAGCCTGCACCGGATCAGGTGTGCTGGTCGGCGTCTCAACTGTCGCCGTTGTGGGCGGGTCGGTCCTGGCGCCGCGACGCCAACGGTGTCGCCGGTTCTTGTCGCCGAGGAGGACGGTCTCGGCTTGGAGGCGGTCTTCGAGCTGACCTCGCCGGGCCCGTTCGGTGGTGGTGGCCGCCTCGGCCAGGGCCCTCCAGGGATCACGCGATGGGTCGATGCGAGCCCGGAGGTCGGCGACCAGCGCGTTGTCCGGGTCGTGAGGCGGACCTTCAACTTCGACGTCGTGACCGAGGTCGGCACCCTGGGTGTAGCAACGCAACGAGGCGATGTTGAGGTCCTCGTCGATCAGGATCACCGAGGCCCCCTTGTTCGATTGGGCGTCTGGGGTGTCGACCACCCATCCGCCGGTGTTGATCACCGGCACGGGACCGGCGAGGCCGGTGGGCTGCCGGAGGTCGGCGAATGGCTTGTGGGTGTGCCCGAACACGAACGCCACCTCGACGGGAACTCCGATCTCCTGGGCAACCTGCGTGGCCACCGGCCCGGACAGGAACGAGTTCAGGCCGGTCTGCGCGTTTGGGCTCAGCACCTCGGGCTGGTGCCGCTCACGCCGCAGCGACCCGCTGACTGCATGGGCCAGGCTCTCTTCGGCCAGGAGGCCCTCGACGTGGTTGCGTATTCGCGAGCCCGGACGATCGGCGATGGCCCGCCCGATTGCCTCGATCTCAACGTGGATCGCCGACTCGCTCTGCAGCGACTCGTACATGTCTCGGACCCATCCAGACATGTCACCGCTGTCTCCCATGGACGACCAGAAGAAGTCGATCCAGGCACCGTTCTCGGCCTCGAGGTGGTGCACCGGGGGAAGGCCCTGCTGGCGCCGTTGGAAGATGTCGCCGAGCACCGATACGGCTCGGTAGAGCGGCTCGATGAAGTGGCCATGGGAAAGCACCACAGCTCGCTGTCCCGAGGTGGTCACCAGGCCGAGGTTGGGGTAACTCTGCTCGACCGTGACCGCCGTCGTCGGATCGGCCCGGGCCGCCAACAGCTCGATGAAGCGATCCCGCACCGGAAGGGTCTCGTTGCTCGGGAGCAGGTGGGTGGCGTGCGCCTCTGGCGCCAACGGCTGCGTGCTCGGGGTCTGTTGGATGTACTCGAGGTAGCGGCTGCTCCGCGCGCGGGTCCAGAGGTGATGGTCATGGTTCCCCGGCACGAATCGGATCGCGGGCGCCACCGCGGCTCCTGCCGCCCCCGGGCGAAGGGCGGAGACGAACTGGGCGAAGCTGGTCGACGCGTCCTCGGGAGAGCCGAGCGCCATCTCGAATAGGTCCCCCAACACGAGCAGCTGCGGTGGGTCGTGACCCTGGCTGAGGGTCCGCAATCCATCGCACAGCGCCACCAACACCGGAGAGACGAACGCCGGGTCGACGCGTTCGCCGTCCGGAGCAACCGGCGTGAGGACGCTGTTCAGCGCGCCGAGATGCAGGTCCGAAACGCAGACCCACCTGATCCGGGCCACCGTCAGGCGCCCGGGACCAACGCGGGCCGCTTGGGGTCGGAGCAGCGTGGCGGGACCGGCAGGGCCGGTTGGCCGCACCGGGCCGATGAGCGCCCCTCGAAGGCGCCCTCGAGCGCAGCATCTCTGTGCCCGTCGACCAACCGCTCCAACATGGCTGTCTCCTGATCCCGCGCCCGGTCGGCAAACGTTACTCTCGAGGACCCGAGATGATCTCGCCCGCGCCACACCGGTCGAACAGATCGGACAACCCGCGACGATCAAACGGGTGGGACACAGGTGCCGGAGCCACTGTCGCCCAAGAGCCGAAGCTGAAGCCGGGCTGAGGAGTGGGACACGGGTGCCGGAGCCACAGTGGGACAGACGAGCCGGACTCTTTCAGTTGTCGTTTGGACAACGCGGTGGGAGCCGAAGCACAGGCGCCCTCAACCGAGCGGGTCGTGTCCTCCCGTCATCGGGTAAGTGCCCACCGGGCCCTGACGCCCCGTCCTAACGGCACGAGTGTGGAGTGAGCCTCGAGCGGTCGGTCTGCATCCTTCTCTTGGCGTTCGGCCACCGTTCAGCGGCCATAATGTCGCTGACTGACCGAACGGCCAAGGGATTGGAAACAACATGACCAGCATGACTGACCAGTCGTGGAGAGGGCCATCGCCCTGGGAGCGGAAACTGTGGGCCCATCTCACCGACCATGTGCAAGCGGAGCGTGGGCTCTTGGAGGAATACTCGGCGATAGCCGAAAAGTCTCCTTCAAAGGCATTTCGCTACCTCGTCAACCTGCTCATCGAGGACGAGATTCGCCATCACCGGATCTTTACTGAGCTCGCGAAGTCCTTGGAGAGTGACGCGCTGCTCACCGGCGAAGAGCCGATCATTCCATATCCGGATTTTGAAAAGGCCGACCGCGCCGTGCTCCTTGAGGCCACGACACAACTCCTGCAGAAGGAGAAGGACGATGCCGCCGACCTCAAACGGCTCCAGCATGAACTGCGAGAGGGGAAGGTCACTTTGCTGTGGACCGTCCTGGTTGAATTGATGCAACGCGATACCGAAAAGCACATCGCGCTCCTTCGATTCGTGAAGAAGAGCTTGCCTAGAGGCGCCCGCCACACGAAATCCGTCCAATGATTTGGAAACCTGCCTGAGGGTTAACTAATAGGGAGGATTCTGCTCTCTGGAAGTCCCAGAGGCTCCCCTCCCTCCCTAGCCAAAGGGCTCGAAAAGGAGGAGGGTTTAGCCGGATTCCACCTGCGTTTCTCCAGACAGCAGATAGTTTCGGTAGCGTCGCTGACTTGTACCTGGTCGAACGCCGCTAAGTGCAGCGCTCATGCCCGACGGGTCGTAGGCCAACTGCTCAATCCAACAAAGCTAAGGGCCTGACTTTCTTCGGTCTGGCTGCTCTCGCGTCTCCACTCCTCCGGCTGATGTCCCCTGTGCCTCGTTGCGGGCGCTGCCGATCGGTGCCACCCACTCAAGGTGTAAGCGAGCCAGATCTCGGGGCTTCCCCCCTGGCGCGGTTGCTCCCGATCAGCGCGATGAGAAGGTGCTCAGCACCTGCCTGAACGCTTCAAACTCTTCGAGGCATTGGCCTCCGCCGATGGCCACGCAGTTCAGTGGGGCTTGGGCGATGCCGAAAGGAATGCCGGTCTCGTGCGCCAATCTGGAATCGAGCCCGTGCAGCAGCGCTCCCCCACCAGTGAGGACGACTCCCGCGTCCATCAGGTCGGCGGCCAGCTCGGGAGGGGTCTTGTCCAACGTGGCCCTGATGGCGTCGACGATGGCCGTCACGGGTTCCTCGATGGCTCGTCGTATGTCCTCAGTCGAGATCACGATCGTCTTCGGGAGCCCGCTCAGCAGATCGCGTCCGCGGATCTCGGCAGAAAACTCCTCTTCGAGCGGATAGGCGGAGCCAAGGTTGATCTTGATCTCCTCAGCAGTTCGCTCTCCCAGGGCCAGGCTGAACTCCTTCTTCACGAACGAGATGATGGCCGCGTCCATTTCGTCACCCCCGATGCGCCGCGACTGGCCGGTGACGATTCCCCCGAGCGAGATGACGGCCACCTCGGTGGTGCCACCTCCGATGTCGACCACCATGGTTCCGGTTGGCTCGTCGATCGGGAGCCCGGCCCCGATCGCCGCCGCCATGGGCTCCTCAATGAGGTAGGCCTTGCTGGCCCCGGCGAACTCGGCCGCCTCGATGACCGCGCGCTGCTCGACGCCGGTGATCCCCGACGGGACACAGATCACCATCCGGGGCTTGGCCAAGCGGCCCGGGTGAACTCGGCGGATGAAGTAGCGGAGCATCATCTCGCAGACCTCGAAGTCGGCAATGACCCCGTCCTTCAGGGGCCGGATCGCCTGGATGTTGCTTGGGGTCCGGCCGATCATGGCCTTGGCCTGGGCACCGACGGCCAACGGACGTCCGGTCTTCACATCGACAGCAACGACCGACGGTTCGCTCAAGACAATGCCGCGCCCACGGACGTATACCACCGTGTTCGCGGTCCCGAGGTCGACCGCCATGGCCCGGCTGGAACGCAACACTCGGTTTTTGGGCAAGTGGCCCCGTTTCGATGTGAGGCCGAAGAGGCGAACACAACAGAGCGGCTCCAGAAGGAGCCGCTCTGTTGGCTAAACGAACCGAGCCTTCACGCGGCGACCGAAGCCGTGTTTAGAGCCTGCACGCCGGCCGCGTGAGTGATCTCGACCTTGCGGGGCTTGGCCTGCTCCGCAACGGGAATGGTGATCGTGAGGACGCCATCCTCGTAGCTGGCCGCCACATGGTCACGATCCAGGCCCTCTCCAAGCAAGAGCTGGCGCTTGAACTCGCCCTGGCCCCGCTCCTGCACCGTGACCTGATCGCCCTCGGTTGGCATCCAGGTGCGTGTCGCCTGAACCGTGAGGACGTCTTTCTCCACAGTCAGCTCGACGGAACCCGGGTCGGCACCAGGTAGGTCGAGATGAATTATGAAGTCGTTGCCTCGACGGTAGGCGTCCACGGGGATCTGCCGAACACGGCGTCCGCTGAATAGTTCCTCGGAAATCCGGTCAAGTTCCCGGAATGGTTCGTATCGCATCAACATGGCTCAATCCTTTCGCTGACCCTCGAGCTGCTCGGCGTCGGCGATGGTCGGGCCTCGATGTCTGGGCTTCACCGTACCGCAGTTTTCAAGAATTAGCAAATTACTTCTAGAAGATTATGTATAATTGTCGGTGATGGCGGACTGGAGCTTCCTCACCAAACATGGTCGGGTCCTGGTCTGCGTCGCCCACGACCCCGGCATGCGTCTGCGAGAAATCGCGTCCGCGCTCGACGTCACGGAACGCAGCGCCTTCAGCATTGTCTCGGACCTCGTCAAGGCCGGCTATCTGGTGAAAGACAAGGACGGCAATCGCAATCGGTACCAGGTCCAAGTCCATCTACCTCTGCGAGAAGCCATAGGCCGAGAACCGACGATCGGCGAGGTGCTGGAGCTCCTTGTCGACACCAAGATCTCTAAGCGAGCCAAGGGAAAGCCGTAGGTGATTTGGCGGAAGTAGGCCTCGGTATCACCACTTAGCGAGCTTCGACGCCGAGGCTGGGCAGTCGCCACCCGCCTCAGCCGAGTCAAGGCCGTAGGTGCCGCCCGCTGGTCCTTGCATGCGACGGAACGATCCAAGACGCTACCGAGACACCCCTGATCCACAGGCGACGGTAACGAGTGTTGCCATTTCGTTCCGCATCGACCTGCACTCTCCCAAGCAAGTGCAACGCTCAGTCGGGATTGGTTGTAGAGCACTTGCACTGAGACGCAGAGAAACACCGTGATTGTGCTGGTTTTGTGTGTCGCTATCCGTTCGGGAGTACATCGCTTCCACAATCTGCTGCACTCGTGAACGCGCGCGGGGCGCACGGCAGTAGGTGTGCCGGGGCTCCGGCGGGCGCTCGCGCTCTTTGGGGGCGCCGTCGCTAATGGTGGCGACGAGCGAGCCTTCTTTGTCCGGTGAGCCGGTGGCGGAGCTGCCAGATTCTCAGAGAGGCAACAACGCCTGCCAACAAGAGGCCGCCGATCGCAGCGAGCAAGAGCGCCACACCGAGCGGCAGTGTCCCATTGGCCGTGAAGAATGAAATCTTCACCGACCTGGTGTTTTGGAGGATAAAGACGAGAAGGAGAGCGAGAACTACCGCTCCAGCAAGTACCCAGATCCATACAGCCGAAACGCGCGTTCGTCCGGTGCCATGTGGCGAAAGAGTCCCTTGAGCGACGGGCTCGGTGGTGGGCACCTCGGAATCAGGAACCGCTCCAGGCGGCGCGTCGGTCATGGGTGTTGGAATACTACCCCGGGGGGCCATTCGAAGAATGGGTGCTAGGGCTTCTACTCACTTCTTCATTAGTTGGCCCCCGAGGACCTGATCTGCAGCGAAGGCGACGAACCCCGCGGACACCCATACCGACCAAATGGTACTGAGGAACGTCTGGGTGGATCGGGCCGCAGCAATGAGGGCGAAGATGAACATGACGAGTGCTGCGAGGACGAATAGACGCCGCATCTAAGTCTCCCTTCCTAGAGTGCTCCAGATCATGAGGTTACGGCATGGGTACTTTCGGCGCCCGGGAGCTGCCACTCCACCGCGCGGGGCACTGCACGACCGCCCACACTGGAGGACCGTGGTCCGCATCAAAACGTGATGGTCAGAGTGAGAGACGGTTGACAGGGTCACCCCTCGATGTCTCTAAGTGCAGCGCTCATGCCCGAAGGGTGCCAGCTGGTCTAGCCAGCTGAGCTAAGCGTCCAGACTTTATCCCGTTTGAGGGGGTTTCCTTACAACCGCGACCAGGCCAAGCCCATGCAACAGCCCGACTGGTGGTCACTCGCACCTCGGGATTGCGATACCCAGTGCGCGCTACTTTCTGTTTGTGACCACGGCTTTGAGTTCCGACACTTGGGTCGGCAATAGTGCACGAGGCTACGAACGCACCCCGGAGCTACAGGCCCGCTTCGACCGGGCGGCCCAACTCCTGCTCGAATCCGACGCCTGGGTGAACCCCGACGGACAGAAGAAGCTAGTCGCGGATCTGGCTCTCGAAGGCGGAGGTGTCAAGGGGATCGGCCTCGTCGGTGCCGTGCTCGCCCTCGATGAGGCCGGCTACTCCTTCGCACGTATCGCTGCCACGAGCGCGGGCGCAATAGTGGCAGCCGTCATTGCCGCGCTCACGAAGGCCGACCGTCCGATGACAAGCCTCAGAACGTATCTCGGGGCTCTTCGCTTCTCCGAGTTCATGCCGGAAGGGCCCTTTCGCCACTGGTTGGAACACACCAGCAAGGCTGCGACGACCATCGCTGACGCCGCGGTGCTGTCAAGGCAGATGGGCCTGTATTCGGGAAAGTACCTCGAAGAGTTCCTCACGCCCATCCTTGCCGAGCTTGGCGTCAATACATTCGAGGACTTGAAGATCACACTTGAGGACGACCCGGGCATGAGTCTCCCGGAGGGCCGTCGCTATCGACTCGTCGTGCACGTCTCGGACATCACGCGTGGCGTACTCGTTCAGCTTCCTTGGGACTACAAGTACTACGGCTTGGACGCCAAAGCTCAGAGCGTGGTTGGTGCAGTCAGAGCTTCGATGTCGATCCCGTTCTTCTTCAACCCTGTGACGACCCAAGCACGACCGGTGGACATCGAAGTCCCGCAACCAGACGGTGGGACGATTCTCCAACACCATGCGGGTGGCACCGTGACCTGGGTTGACGGTGGCCTGCTCGAGAACTTTCCGATCAACGCATTTCAGCGGATGGACGAAGCACCGGGTCGGTGGCCGACCATCGGCGTACGGCTTTCTTCGCTTCCTCGCGAACTTCCATCCACTCTTGCCTGCAATGACGCCCTATCGGTCGGACTGAGATGCATACACACATTGCTGAACGAGTGGGATAGCTACAAAGTCCATCAGGCCATGGCAGCGAGGACCGTGTTCGTTGACAACGCGGGGCTCAGCGCCACTCAGTTCGATCTCACCGATGGTCAGAAAGAGCAATTGTTCTTGAACGGAGTGAGGGCAGCGACAGATTTCGTGATCAAGATGGCCGCCGGTGGCCGGGTGCCGCGAACGGATGCCGAAGCTCAAGAATTTGTGCACACACCTGATACCTCGGTCACCAGATAGGAGACTCGCTGCTTCGGCCGTTGGACGACCGCGTTTGGTGGATCGGGCGGAGGTCCTACAGCGCCATCGCAACGCCGTCGTCGACCGCAAGCGAACCGCCAAAGACGAAGCCCCGCTGCGCCTGAGGATCGCCCAGCAGGTAGCTGTCGATGTTCGCCGGCACCGGCAACGTTGGCTCGACCATGAGCATCGGGCCACCCAGGGTCCCCATGAAGACTCCCCCACCGAGCGCGTCTGGAAAGTCGAGGCCGGTGGCGGCACCGAAGACGCTGGCCCGGGGGAAGAACGTCGACGCCACGGCGGCCGAGGTGCCGTAGAGGTCCTGGCCGAACACTGCGGTCGCCGTGGGATCGGCTCCTGCGGCCGCGAAGGATCCACCGATCGCGTACCGGGTGTCGGTCGGGTGGGTGAAGAGATAGAACGCTGTCTCGGGGGCCTGAACATTCCCATCGGTAAGCAAGATGGCGCCGCGCCGCGCGATAGCGGCAGGAACGGCCGAGAGGGCGTCTTGGAAGCTGAGTCCGGTCGCCTCGAACACAGTCGAAGGATTGCCCATCACGCCGGCGATATCGACGGCCGTCGCGTACTCGTCCGCGCCGGCTTCGCGCACCTCCTTGTATCCCAAGAAATGGAGCTGGCCGTCGATCGCCGCGGCCAGTGCCAGATCGCCACCGAGCACGTAGACGGTTCCGCCGGAAGGCAGAACCCGCAGGATCTCGGCAAGGACCCTGGAGTCCAGAGCGTTGCTCTGCGCAGCACCCGGGGTGATGAGCAGGGGGCCCTCCACTGCAGCTGCCAGCGGACCTCCGGCTAACGCATCCGAGAAGAAGTCCGATCGAGCGAGCACAACGGCCTTGGCTGATCCGGATGGGAACTCGGCCTGGGAGACCGCGATTGCCGTGCCGATTGCGTCCCCGCCGGCGATCCGGTCCACAGGGAGGTTGGGCGTGGGAGGTGATTGCCCGGAGGAGACAGCGGGCAGCGAGATCGGGGACACATAGAGATTACGAGCTCCACCGCAGCCGTAGTTTGTGCAATTGGGCGATGCCCACGTCTGGTACGAGATCCACCAAGATCCGCTTCCATCGGTGAAAACCATGCCACCCCCGCTGCCGCCACTCGTATTCAGGATCGGGTCGGCTGGCTCATTGGGGTCGCACGGGCCGCTCGGGCCAGCGCACACGACATAGCCGGTGGGGTAATAGTTCGAGAGATAGTTCCCACCCGAGAAGAAGAGGTAGTAGCTCCCTCCGGCGTAGGCGATGGAGGGGTCATCGCTGGTTGTCTGCCAGGGGTACGCGTTCTGGTTGACGGTGAAGATCAGCGTCGGCGAGCCGGCCAGGGTGACACCATTCGAACTGATTGGTTGCGACCAGATGCTGGAAGCGACGGAAGACGACCCGTCATTGGTCTTCCATATGAGATAGGGCGTTCCGGTGATTGGGTCGACAAAGGGCTGAGGGTCAATCGATCCCCCGAAGGAAGCTTGGCAAACCAGTGGCCCGGCCGAGCCGTCAATATACGGACCCGTCACTGCCGACGAGGTGGCGACGGAGATGCAGTAGTGCCCGACCGCTTGGTCAAACGCGTCATAGAACATGATCCACGTGCCATTGAACTGGTACACACCCGGTGAGGTCTGGGTATTGACCTGCTCCCAAGGTGCCGGTGGGATCGCATTGAATGCACTCGAGCCATAGGGCTTGCCGCTCAGCGTGTGCCAGCCCACCGAAGGGTTGGCGTTCGTGGTCGTGATGATGCCGATCTGGTTGCCCCACACGGTGCCGGTGGCGAACCCGTAGAACACCCCGCCCGACAACACAATGTCGGGGTCGGGAGCGTCGGGAGCGAAGGCCGGGGTCGGGTTGGCGTTCACGACCGGGACGGCGGCGGCCGACGCGGACGGCTCCGCGACAACAGCTTCAGCGCCGACGCTGGCTGAGAGCGCACCGAGGACAAGGGCGACCGAAACAAAGGGTCGGAAGGGGGGCCGACACATCCAGCCGAGTGTGCCATAGGCGCTCTGGGCCATCGGCACTCGACCCATCACCCCCGGTACAGGCTGGTCACCGGCTCGTGTGGGCCGGGGAGCGGCCGGGATTCTCCGTGGACGAGTGTTCTTGATCGTCGCCGGGACTCGGCGGAGGCGTCGTCCGCTGAGATCGTCCCTGAACCAATGACCGGCATTCGACCTGGTCGCTCCGGGGTGTCGAGGGAGACCGATTCGAGGCGCTGGAGTGACCGGCCATTGACTCGTCGTCGTCGCCGGTCATCTCGTGCGCCCAGTTCGCGTCGCTGCGATCATCCAACGGTGGCGCGGTGAACAGCTGCGGCTTCAAACGGACCGGCCAGTCCCGATTCCCTAGGATCAGGCCCTGGTGTCTCAGGATGTCATCATCGTCGGTGCAGGGAATGCAGCGCTGTGCGCTGCGCTCTCCGCCCGAGAGTCCGGTGCGTCAGTACGTGTCCTCGAGTTCGCGCCACCAGCCGAACGAGGCGGGAACTCCGCCTTTACGGGCGGTGCGATGCGCGTCCCGTTCCACGGAGTCCCAGACCTCTTGCGGCTTGTCCCAGACCTCTCCCCAGCCGAGCAGACGACGGTCGACTTCGGTCGGTACACGGAAGATGACTTCTTCGGTGACATGGCGCGGGTCACGGATGGCCGTGCCAATCCAGACCTCGTCGAAGTCCTGGTCCTGAAGAGCTTTGACACCTTGGTCTGGATGCGGAGTCAGGGCGTTCGATTCCAACCCTCGTACGGCCGCCAAGCATTCGAGGTCGACGGGCGCTTCACGTTCTGGGGGGGCCTGGCAGTCGAGGTGAACGGTGGAGGACCGGGTCTTGTGGAGCAACTTCTCCGGGCCGTGGAAGCCCGGGACATAGAGGTCTCCTACTCCACCCGCGCGGTCGAGCTCGCGGTCGAGGGAACCCGCGTCTGCGGGGTTCGAGTTCGCACTCCGGACGGATCCGCCGAGATCCCGGCCTCGTCTGTCGTGCTGGCCTGCGGAGGTTTCGAGGGGAACCGTGAGTGGCGCACCCGATACCTCGGTCCGGGATGGGACCTGGCCAAGGTGCGAGGGAGCCGCTTCAACCTCGGAGATGGGATCAAGATGGCTTTGGACATCGGCGCGAGCCCAGCCGGCCATTGGTCAGGATGCCATGCCGTCGCATGGGACATGAACGCCCCCGAATTCGGAGATCTGCGAGTCGGTGACGGCTTTCAGAAGCACAGCTACCCCTTCGGGATAATGGTGAACGCCCTCGGTGAACGGTTCGTCGACGAGGGAGCTGATTTTCGTAACTTCACATACGCGAAGTACGGCCGAGCAATTCTCGATCAGCCCAGCAACTTTGCTTGGCAGGTGTTCGATGCAGACGTCGTGGACCTCCTGCGCCCGGAGTACCGGATCCGGGAGGCGACGAGGGTCCGTGCAGACTCGATCGATGAGTTGGCAACCCGGCTCGAGGGAGTCGACCCGGACCGATTCCTCGCCACCGTCGAGAAGTTCAACGCGGCGGTGCAAGTCGACATTCCCTTCAATCCCAACCTCAAAGATGGCCGAGGGACGATAGGAGTCGATCCCCCCAAGTCGAACTGGGCCAACCCGATTGTTCGTCCGCCGTTCGAAGCATTCATGGTCACATGTGGGATCACGTTCACATTCGGGGGGCTTCGCATCGACTCAACGGCGCGGGTTCTCGACGTGACGGGCCAACCCATTCCTGGCCTCTACGCGGCGGGCGAGATTGTGGGAGATCTCTTTTACTTCAATTACCCAGGAGGAACGGGGTTGACGAGCGGCGCCGTGTTCGGCCGACTCGCCGGTTCACAAGCAGCGGAATATGCGGCTCGGGGGCCTGACTAGCTCTCACTTCCCGACCGCAGCTTGGATCGCACCAAGGAGTGCAGAAGATCCCGCTGCGGCAGGCCGCCGTGGCTCGGCCGTCGCCACCCAGAGATCTCGACCGTCCAACTCGGCCACCGCGGCGCCGGCTTCGACGCAAATCAGGAGACCACCGAGGTAGTCCCACGATCGGAGCGAGACCCCCTTCCCCAGGACGAACCCGTCCAGCGTTCCATCGGCGACTGCACACAGTTCGAGGGCCGCCGATCCGAGCGATCGGGACTGCCACGAGCGCACGCCGTTCGGAAGGCCGGAAAGGGCGAGAACCGCCTTCCCAAGGTCGGCGCACCCTGACGGCGCCATTCGTACTCCGTCCCGCCACGATCCCGACCCCCGCACGGCGTGATACCGGGTTCCGCTTGTCTGGTCGACGACACCGCCGACCCAGGGACCCTCGGTGTCGAACACACAGATGCTCGTGCAAAAAAAGGGGATCCCGCGATGGGCGTTCGTCGATCCGTCTACCGGATCGACGACGGCGGTGAAGGGCAGCCGACCCGAGGTCCAGCCGGATTCTTCCGAGAGCACTCGCAATCCGGCTGACCTCAAGACTCGGAGGGCCGCGCGGTCGGCGTCAATGTCGAGCCTGTATTGACCGGGACGCTCTGGGTTCGGGCCCCAGTCTTCGAGATGTCCAAGGGCCTCTCGAACGGCATTGGCCGCTTGAAAAATCAGTTCAACGACCGCCTCAGCGTCCACGACAGGACGCTACAGGGCGGGTATGCGCCACTCGCGCACGTCTAGGCTTCAGGCGTGGCGGCCATCGACGTTGCTGGCTACGTTGCCGATCTCAAGGATCACTCAGTCGATCACGGGTTCCACGTGCACGACGAGCGGCACTTCGTCGAAACCTACTCCCTTCGTCAGGTGTGGGAGGTCGATCTTCACCCTGAGGAAGGGTGCGGCGGGCCCGTGGATCTACACCTCGCATTGGATGTCGATCCGAGGGTCCTGCTCTCGTTCGAGGACGCGGTCATCGGTCTTGCAGACGATGAAGAGCCTCCCGATGAGTACCACTTCCCGCTGACCTTCACGTGGGCGTTGCCTCCACTTCCCAACGGCCCGGATCTCCTACGGCTTGCAATCGATCTGGCCGGAATTGGTGGAATCGAACTGCCGCTTGAGGTCTCAGCGATCGACTCGTTCGCTTCAGCCACCGATGGCCCTGAACGACGGCTCAGCGTCCTAGCTCGATACCCAGTGTCCCTGGCGAAGGTGCTCGCTGGCGAGGAGCTCTTGTGTGATGTTTTCGACCGGAGCCTGGCGGTCAGTCGTTTTCTGCTCGAGGCGGCAACCGGCTGGCTCGCCTGACGGATGTGTCGAAGAAGGCACTCGCCGCGATAATCCTGTCCGCGGGCTTTGCTCTCGCCCTGTCTGCTTGTAGCGAACAATCAGGGGTCGATCTGGCCCGGCAAGCATGCGGCCATGTTCACCAGTCGATCAAGGCGTATGAGTTTGCGATCCACTCACAAGATGCTGCGGTCCGCGCGTCTGACTTCAGACGAGCCGCCGTCGAGCTCCAGGAGGCTGAACCTCTGGCGGCATCTGCAACTTCAGCGGACGGGCAGTGGAACGCGTTGATGACGACTCTTAACGAAATTGGGCAGGTTGACGAAGGTCACCTAATTCGAGCTCTTGAGGCTCAGTGCGCGGTCGCCGAGAGCAATCAACCCGCAATCCCAAATCTCCCTACCAACATCACACCGGGTCCGTTGCCTAGCGCGCCTACGTCTGCGACGGGAAGCCCATAGCCTCGATCGCTCGTCTGTCGAAATGTCCGGAGCACGCGATCAAGCTCTGCTCGTTCGTCGGAAACCCGGAACCGTCGGGGAACTCGGTGAACCTCCGGAGCCCACTTTGTCCTATGACGAATCACACGTCGACGCGTCGCCAAGTCACTTCTAGGGGAGCCAAGGCGCCAACCTGTTTTGGTGACCTAGGATTGCTCGCCCGCCCATCGAGCATCCGCATGGCCCGACGACTTCAGTCGCTGTACGAGCCAGTCGATGCTGTTCGGATTGGCCATTGCGGCCTCCCACCCGACAAGAGTCTCCTCTACTTGCTGTCGAGATCCGATGTTGGCGATGACCACAACGGTCATCCCGGTCACCGGCGCATGCTTCCCGGTCTCGACGTAGATGTCGCCGAATGGGTCCTCCCACATCGGAGGTGGTGGCTCTCTCATTACATAGAGCTCACCGGTGTCCTCGAGCCAATTCAGCTCGTAACGGACACCGTGCCCATCTCGCCATTCGGTTCCGAGCTCGATTTCAACCGACTGCCGGCGCCTGTCGTCGGCGTCGTAGAACTCGCCAATATCCACACCGAAGACCCTAGTGCGATCGTCTGGGCTACCGATAAGTAGCAACGATACATCGAAGGTCATCTCGAAACCTTGATGGGAGACATCGGGGGAGTTTGCAACCCCACGATCCGGCGATGCGCCATGACTGGATACGACCAATCGATCAACTGAATTGTGACTGGCGAGCCGTTGCTCGTAGCCAATCCTCGAGGTTCGCCTACGAGCTTCTCGCGGCGAGGGAACCAAACGTTGCGCTAACTGGAGCAGGGGATCTCGAGGCACTCGTAGGGCAACTAAGGGGTGCGATCGGAGACTCCGGGGCCACGTGGGCGCCGCAGGTCGTACAAGCTATGGTCCGTAGCCAGGCGGTTCATCCCCTCGTTGCCCGAGCGATTCTGCAAGCTCTCTTGCCGGGGCTGGTAACCGTCGCCCGTCGGCTTGGTTGGGGGGTCGGTGGCGATTGGGTTGACGGCGGAGCGTTCTTCGCAGATCTGATGACGACGGCGTGGGAGGTGATCACCGAGTGGTCCGGCCAGGATCGTTCCTACGCCCTTCCAGACCTGCTATCGGCCATTCGATGCAGAATGAGACGTCAAGTCCTTGGCCGAAGGTCTCGACGCGAAATTCCCACTGGGTCGGACCTTGACCACAAGCTAGTGCAGACGATATCGAATGGTCTCAGCGATCTAGAAATTTTGGCCAAAACAATTGAGGATCTAGATGGAAACGAGTTGGACCGGACTGATGCGGCCGTACTGTACGGATCGCGGGTGCTGGGACTCTCGATGACAGAAATGGCTCAGCTCACAGGACGTAGCCGTAGATTTCTCGCCGATAGGCGCCGGCGTGCTGAAACTCAGCTCTGCGTCTAGCTCGAGACGTCACTTCGATCGAGGGATCCGATGCTACCTAAGAGGTACAACCGATCTCGTCCCGGGTGGTGGGTCCTGTTGGCGACCGCTATGGCAACGCTGGCACTCATTGTCGTTGCTCGCCCCCACAGTCATACCGGCTTGACCAGGACAGCGCTGCGGCCCCAAGCGCCTCCGATACGATCTGCGATCGCCCGCTCAAGCCCTCCCTGGTCGACTTCCATTAGCCATTCGAACGTCACTCAACTCCCTCAAGGACCAGCGACAACACCGTCCACAACTACATCTACGAATTCACCACCACACTCAGGCAACCCATTAACAGAGTCGTATCCTGGCTACTTGAGCTATCCAGACAACGTAACCAGCTCGTTTCCGGTCTATGGCACTGGACGTATAACGGCAGTGGCATCGTGGTCGCCCACCATGCCTTTGACGTTGTCACTGAGATGTGGCTCACGAGACGAAGCAAGCACGGACACTTCAAACGCCACTATCTCGCTCGAGTCGGACACACCGTGCACGCTGGCGATTGATGAGCAGGGCGTAGAGCCGGGACCGATCGACTACACGGTCACCGTGACCGTCGCTCCCACCTAGTGGTCTGGCGACAGCAGGGGCGCCCAAACCCGTGAGCTCAAAGCGATTCGATCGCCTAGCCGCGATCTTTGCAGCCGTTTTGTTGACTGTCGCGCCCTTTGCTTTGGCCGCGTCTCTCGGTTCACCCATTCCGAGCAGATGGACTTGGCGGCTTCTTTTGTCCAGCCGTGGGCTGATCGACGTTGTCACAATCGTGGCCTGGGCAGCATGGCTAGCTTGCTTAGCCCCGATGTGTCTCCGCGTGGTTTCCCGAGTACGACACCGCGACGTGGATTGTCGGGGTGATGAGCGCTTCATGGATTGGCTGTCAGCGCAAATCGCTGCCTGTGTTCTCGCTCTCATTCCAATCCCGGCGACGTTCTCACTTCACCACCTATTGCACCGTCATTCCACGAACTCCCCAATTGAGACAACGGTGATTCAGGGGAGATCTAGCCAGTTCCATCCGAAAACCGGAACCACTCTCAGTTGGTACCTGCAACTCGACAACTCCACGAGCTGGTCTCGTGCACCGAGTTTGATCGAGCACCGAGCCAGTGGCCAACGATTTGTACGAATCGATACGGACTCTGAATTCGAAGTCGGTTCACGAGGGAAAGCCGCCGATAGACGAATGAATCTGACAGCTCGAGAAGCGCTGGGAGAACAGGCGTTCGACCACCACCGAGAGCTGCCACGTACCGACGTCAAATCGATCGACTTAGCGGATCTTTTGTCAGACCTTGCGTCCGTTGGAATTTGTGTGCTGGGTGGTGCCGCCGTCGTCCGGCGGCTTCAGCGCCGATCAGCCTGTAGACAAACGACCCTCGATTCCCCCGCGTCACCCGAGGACGGTTGGGCCGCTGATCTTGCAACCGCGTCCACCAATATCACCAAGCTGTTGTGGTGTCTAGAAACGTCCGAGAGCGCAGGTGGGCGTGCCCAGGCGCACCTTCTTCGGGTCGGTCAATCTGAACTTGAAGTCACCTTCGCGCGACCAATAGAACGATCGGCCCCGGGTGCGGTGACGCGCGAGCTCGATCACAACATCGTGGTTCACCGTGACGTACTCGCAGACATTTCTAGCTTCGTTCCAAACCACCCGCCTCCGGTGGTAATTCCGCTAGCCAAGGATGATCGGGGGTTTTGGGGGGCGATACTCGAACCAGGCTCCAAGCTGGCCGTTTGGGGTTCCGGTGCACGCGACTTCGTTGCCGGCATTGACTCGCTGGTGACGAGTGCTGAATGGTCACAAGTCGTCACGGTTGATGTTTCGGATACTCAACTAGAGATCTCGTGGATTGGCGATGGCGGAGGCCTCGGTCGCTCCATCGTGACAACGAGCCCAAATGACGTTACGGACTACGCGATCATAATTGATGGGCACGGATTGACCATCCATCCATATGGAGTCGGCCTACGACAGCCATACTTGTCAAAGTTGCCTTCCAGCTTGGATCGTGCTGCGATTCGGCTTCGAGTGAGGGAAGAAGGCAGCGAGAGGTCGCCTCGTGGCGGTGACCTAGAGATCAAGCTCTTGACTGCCATACCCCGAATTGACGGACTGAGGATCCAACTTCCAGCGAATCGAGCACGACGTGCGACGGAGCTAGTCGCGTATCTCGCCGTTCACTATCCGCAACCCACAAGTAGTGATCGTCTTCGGACTCGTGTCTTAGGCTCCGCAGACCTGGACGCTGCTTCAAAGACTCTGTTCAATACTGTGGGCGCTGCAAGGCGCGCCCTGGGTCGTGATGGAACTGGTGAGCTGTACCTTCCGAATGCAACTCGACAGGGCCACTATGTTCTCTCGGAACAGGTCACTGTCGACGTTCGCCGAACATCGCTTCTTACCGAGCTGGCGCGCTCTGCCCATTCCGCAGATGAGTCCCTCGCGCTCTTTCGAACTGCGTTTGAGCAAATAGAGAGTGAGCCCATGTCGGGTGTACTGGCTGGCTACGGATGGTGGAGATCGGAAGGGCACGAAGCCCGATTCAACTCAATCATTGTGGATGCCGCGTGTCGCGCGATCCATGTTGCGATAAGTCAAGGGACCCTTGACCTTGCTTGGTGGTTTATCGACCGGTCGCGATTGGTTGATCCTTACAGTGAACTCCTGGCTCGTTCCGCTATGTCGGTCGCTGCCGCCGGTGGCGACCAGGTTCGCCTTCATCGAGAGTGGGATGAGTGTCGTTGCCGGATCAGCGAGCTCGATCCCAGCGCGTCTCCTTCGTCAGAAACCGAAAGGCTCTACGAGCATCTCAAGCAACGGGCAGAGGGACGACGGATTGACCGCTATGCGAGTTTGGCTGCGATCGAAGACGCGCCATGAAGAATTGAGCCATCTGCTCCCGTCGAGATCCAATTTCGGCGAACCGAGGTTGCCTCATCTAGCAGGTGCTCAAGCAAAGAAATAAAGGAAAGTTGCGGATCTATCCACAGGTACTTCGCAAGCGAGCCAGGAATTGTATTGATTTCGTTCACCCAGACGTTGGTGCCATCCGAGAGGCAATCCACCCGCGCGATACCCCGCACTCCAGCGAGCTCGGCAAGAACGCGAGCAATGTTACCTACTTGTTGTTCAGTGTCAGCTGGGATCTGAGCCGGCAGTTCACGAGGAGCGCTGACCATTCCTTCGCCACCTGAATACTTGTCCCTGTATCCGAGTATCTCGGCCCGACTCCCTATGTCGTCGGCCTTAAGTGGCCGCTCAATCGATGAAAGTTCAAGTTGAGGCCAGGTCCGGACCGCGATCTGTAGATCGAACACGTCCGAGCGAAAAGGTTCGACAACAGCGCCATCGACGAGGTGGGCGCTATTTGCCACGAGTGCCTTTGCAGCAGCAATGTCGGCCACGAGCTCGATTCCGATCGACGACCCGCCATACCTCGGTTTCACGATAAACGGCCCGTCAAAGTCGATCTCCCGTGTCGTCGGAGTGAGCAAACGTCTGGGCAGAGTTGGAAGTCCCGCGTGCTCAACGATTCCGGCAAAGGCCAGCTTGTCCATGCCGAGAGCCGCCCCCGCTACGGAGGGACCGGAATAGGGAATGCCTGCGAGCTCGAGTGCCGCCTGGAGAGTTCCATTCTCACCTGGACCGCCGTGACAGCACACCAGGACGGCATCGAGTTCCAGCCGATGCGACCGAAGCCCACGTGTGGTTCGGAACCCACCGTCCACCCCAAGGGTCAGACTTAGTGGAGACGCACCTCTTGGGACGCCGTTGACGAAGTCACTCGCTTCCAGGCCCGGGTCAACCTCGAACCACTCTGCTGCCTTGCTCCAGAACAGTCCGCGGACCGATCGGCCGGCACCTTGGAGCTCCCGTGTGGCCTGGAGCCCGGTGAGAATGCTCACATCATGCTCTGGAGATGGGCCGCCGAAGATCACACCGATCTCTGGCATGTCGCTTCCCCCTCAATCCGTTGGCCTGCCGCCGATCAAGGGTAGTGGTCAGGCAGATCGTTCTCGTACAGGACGACATCGCCGTCGACGAGATTCGCCCGAACCCAGCCAACGGCGTCCTCCCTCGTCCGAACCAAGGTCGCTCGTCCTGGCCCGATGCCGTCAGCCAGCGCCGATCGATTGGTGCGCCCCACCACGAGAACATCCGTTGCGATCTCGCTCGCCTTTCGTGCGAATTCCCGATTCTCCTCCCGCTGCCGAACGCCGAGTTCGACCATGCCCGGCGTTACCACGACTCGCCTTGCGCCGCTCATCGCGGCAAGGAGCCCGAGGGCTGCGCTCGCGCCACTGGGGTTCGAGTTGAAAGTGTCGTCGATGACGACCACTCCACTCGGAGCCGTGGCGACCGCGAGGCGGTGCGGAACACTTGGCAGCTCGGCCAGCCGTGCGGCAATTTCGCCGCGAGACAGACCAAGCGCGAAGGCCACCGCGATCGCGCACGCCGCGTTCGTCGGCTGGACTCCAGCAGCAAGCTCAACCGCGCCAGCGAGTACCTCCCCGTGGAGTCGTACCTCGCGACTCCCCCGTGCATCCTCGACGAATACGTCAGCGTCCCTGGCCCTTGCGGAACATCGGATGACGACGGGTGGGTCCTCTCGAAGACTCAGGCGAACCGCGAGCTCGGCGAGCCAGTGGTTGTCGACGTTGAGAACGACGGTGCCCGCAGTCCTCACGATCTCCGACTTCGCCTCGAGGATGGCGTCCTCCGAGCCGAAGCGTTCGAGGTGGACCGGGCCGATGGCAGTGATCACGGCGATGTCGGGAGGGCACCACTGGCACAGCTCTGCGATCTCGCCCCGGCCGTATGTCCCCATTTCGGCGACGAAGACCTCCGTGCCGTCGGCCAAGTACTCGTTCATCGTTCGAGCGAGACCAGCTCGGTTGTTGTACGAAGCAGGGCTGGCCACCACCCGACGGCTCGAACCGAGAAGGTGAGCCACATAGTTCTTGGTCGAGGTCTTCCCAAACGAACCGGTGATGGCGACCACGGTCGGGTCGACCAGTTCGAGCCTCTTTCGGGCTCGGGCCACGAAACGAGAACCGAGCCACCGCTCGACCGGCGCGGTGACCTCGCAGCCCGCGTCGACGAGAAGGGGAACGGCAACCGAACCGAGGGCCGCGAAGAAGGCCTCCCGATGGACGACGAAGCCGATGGCCACACTCCCGCCTTCGAGCGCGAGCCACACGACTGCGAGGGTGCTCACGCGCCGCGTCATCCCGAGCCGTGACGTGCGTCCGCGGACCGAGAGCCCGATGGGTCCGAGCACGACGACGACGGCGGTCGCCACTCCCGCGATCGGATATCGCCAGGAGATCCCGAATCCCACCAGTGCGGCGATCGCGAGAGGCCAGTTCTCGCGCCCTCGTCCCCACCATCGGAAGGCGAACCGGGAGGCCGAGCCCGGAAGGTAGTGCTCTCGTTGGGCCACCCGAAGCCACCGCATGCCGGCCGGCAGGAGGCTGAGCCAGCACGCTGCCGCCGCGATCCACGACTCACCCCCCATGACCGACACCCCGATCGTCCCTCCGGTCGGCCAAACGGCGGAGCAGGGCGTCGTGCAGCGCCTCCGGCGCGGCGAGGGGCGTGTGATGTCCGACGCCAGCAAGCTCGAACACATGAACGTCGGCGATGTGCGCGGCGGCCGCTCGCGCCAAGGCCAGGGTGGCGACGTCGTCCTCGCTCCCCCACACGAGGTCGACGGGGCAGCGCAGCGAGGACAGGGCGTCGTCATATCGTTCGTTGACCACTCGGACGAGCACCTGGCGCATCACCCCATGGGCGTTCCGATAGTCAGATGAGCCGAAGCGGTCACGGAGACGATCCATCCGGGACTCCGAGAGAAGTCCAATCCGATGGAGCGAGCGACCAAGGCGGAACCGGAGGGCCGGCCTGCTCCGGCCTGCCCCGTGGACAAGCGGCACCCCGGTCAACACGAGAGCGCCGACCGACTCCGGGTGCGCCGAGGCCAACTCCACCGCCACGCGGCCCCCGAAGGAGTGCCCGAGCACGACCACCTGAGGGGCCATCTGGCCGAGCACCTCCGCGACGAGCCTGGCGTACTCCGGGCTGCCCCACGGCTCGGGCGGAGGCGGACTGGCCCCGAACCCCGGAAGGTCGAGCGCGATGGCGTCGACGGGAGGCGCGTCGGGAGGAACGAGCACTCGAGCGAAGTCCCGGTGGGTACGAGCCCAGCCGTGGAGGGCCAAGACCGTCGGCGGACCCTCCCCGGTTCGCTCACCCATCAGCCGTCCACCGGCGAAGGAGCTGAGCACGTCAGCGAACCGGCGGGCGCGTCGAGATGCCGGCACCCATCAATGGCTCGGCCGCCTCATTGCGCTCTCGGCCGAGCGATCGTCGATCGTGCGGTCCATATCCACAGCCTGGGCCGCCACGATATCGACGCCGACCCCCGGCACCCGGCAATCGCCCGCCGGCACGAGGGTCCCAGGGTCGGTCGCACCCTCTCGTTACGGTGCCAGTGATGCGAGGGGGCCAAAGACCACGACCTTCTGGTGCCGGTCTCCCCGCCTGGTTCCCCCCTGGCCTCACCGCTTCGCAACTCGAGGCGGTGATGGCCGAGGACCGGGTGATCGTCGTCCTCGCGGCCGCCGGGAGCGGGAAGACCGGTGTGCTCACCCTCCGGGCCGCACGGCGGGTCGCCGAAGGCGAGGCGCTCGCCAACCGGTCCCTCGTCTGCACGTTCAGCCGCAAGGCGGCCGACGAGTTGCGACATCGGCTCTTCCGCCTCGGGGTCCGGGGCGTCGCCGCCGGAACGATCCACCGCCTGGCGCTTCGGATGCTGATCGACTGGCGCGATCAGGACGCCCTCCCCGCCCCGAGAATCCTGGGTGATCGGCGCCGCCTCATCGGCCCGGTGGCCTCGACCCACGGGCTCGACCGCGACGCCCTGGCCTTCCTCGACACCGAGATCGGATGGGCGAAGGCGCGACTGATCGGTCCAGACCACTACGAACTCGAGGCCCGGAGGTCGGGCCGGACCCCGAGGGTCCCCGCCGCCACGGTGGCCGAGCTGTTCGCTGCCTACGAGGCCGAGCGGCGGCGGCGCTCCCTGCTCGACCTCGATGACCTGCTCCTCGAAGCGGTGGCGGTCATGGACGAGCACGAGGCGTTCGCGGCCGGCCAGCGATGGCGGTACCGGCACGTCTACCTGGACGAGACCCAGGATGTGAACCCCGCCCAGTTCCGCCTGGTGCGATCGATCGTCGGCGCCGACCCGGACCTGTTCGCGGTGGGCGACCCCCGCCAATCCGTCTACGGATGGAACGGCGCCGATCCCGACCTGCTCGACGATCTGCCGCGCCTTTTCCTCGGCGCCCGGGTCGTCACCCTCGAGGACAACCACCGCTGCTCGCCGGCCATCGTGTCGGCGGCCGGGGCCGCGCTCGGGCTCCACGAGGAGATCCGGAGCACCCGGCCGGAGGGGCCGGTGCCGGTGGTGGCGGCCCATCCGAGCGACGAAGAGGAAGCGGGGTGGGTCGCCCGGCAGGCATGGCGGGCCCGACGGCCACACGGTCGGTGGTCGGAGATCGCGGTGCTCGCCCGAACCAATGCCCAACTCGCTGCGGTGGCCGAGGCACTGCGGGTGCTCGGGATCCCATCCATTCGAGCGGGTGCCGAGCTCGGTCCGGCCAGCGACCTCGGCGACGGCCAGGACGCCTCCGGTCACGAAGCCGAGCCGGACGCAGAAGGGGTCGTCCTCAGCACCTTCCATCGGGCCAAGGGGCTGCAGTGGCCGTGTGTCTTCGTGATCGGGCTGCGTGACGGCCTGGTCCCGCTGCGTTCGGCCCGATCCGATGCCCAGCTCGCCGAGGAGCGCCGTCTCCTCTATGTCGCGTTGACACGGGCCGAAGATCGCCTGTGGTGCAGCTGGTCGGCGGAGGACGGACGAGGGCGGGGCGGGCTGCCCTCGCGGTGGCTCGCCCCGGTGGAAGAGGTCTGTGCGGCTCTCGAGCGCGCCCAGGCGCCCGTCTCCGGCGCGGTGGCTTCGGCGCAGGTGGCCAGGCTCCGGGCACTCCTGGCCCGCGACCTCGCCGGCTGACACGGCTCCGGCGTCAGCCGGCCGGGCCGAGCTCCACCAGCACCGGCGCGTGATCGGAAGGCTTCTTTCCCTTGCGCGCGTTCCGATCGATGAGCACGCTCTGCGAGCGTCGGGCCAGCGACTCGGTCAGCAGCACCAGGTCGATCCTCATCCCGCGCCCCTGATGGAAGTCCCCGGCCCGGTAGTCCCACCACGAGAAGACGCCGCCGTCGGCATGGTGGCGGCGGTACACGTCCTCGAGTCCCCATTCGAGCAGCACCCCGAGCGCCCGACGCTCGGGGTCGGTGACGTGGGTCGCACCCTCGAATGCGGCCGGGTCCCAGACGTCGCGGTCGTCGGGCGCGATGTTGAAGTCCCCGCACACCGCCAGGTCGTCGCCGGGCCGGTAGTGCTCGGTGAGGAACGAGGCCAGCCGGGCCAGCCAGACGAGCTTGAATCCGTACTGCTCGTGATCGGGCGACCGGCCGTTCGGGACGTAGACCGAGTGGACCCGGATCCCGCCACAGGTGGCCGCGACGATCCGGCACCCGTAGTCGTCCTCGGGCGAACTGAACCCCGCCACCGGATCCTCGACGCCGACCCGGCTGACGATCGCCACGCCGTTCCAGCGACCGTCGCCGTGGTGCGCGGCCTCGAAGCCGAGGTCGGCGAACTCACCGACCGGGAACGCCCCGTCGGCCAGTTTGGTCTCCTGCAGGCACAGGATGTCGGGCTGGTGCTCCTCGATCCAGCCGACCACTCGCGGCATTCGCGCGGTCAGCGAGTTCACGTTCCAGGTGGCAAGGCGCACGCCGGTCAGGATCCCCGGTCGGCGAGAACGAAGAGGAGACCGGCCTCGCACGCAGTCTCGCCCCCGACGTGCGCCCGGCCGTGGCCGGTCCCGGCGCGGGCGGACAGGCGGTCGATCTCCACCTCGAGCTCGAGGGTCTCGCCGGGTAGGACCTGACGGCGGAACCGGGCCCGGTCCACCCCCCCAAAGAGCGGGAGGCGGTCCCGGTAGCGGTCGTCGGTGAGCACCGCGATGCCGCCGAGCTGGGCGAGCGACTCGATCATCAGCACCCCGGGGAGGGTGGGACGCCCGGGGAAGTGGCCGGCGAAGAACGGCTCGTCCTCGGCCAGATGCCACCGGCCGACCGCCGATCGCCCGGGCTCGACTGCGAGCACCTCGGTCACGAAGAGAAAGGGTGGGCGGTGCGGAAGGACGTCGGAGGGTTCCACTCGTCGTGGCGGCTCGTCGCTCACCCGGCGGCCCGGGGATCCGCAGTCCGGTCGGGAACGAACATCGCGGCCAGCTCGGGGAGGGCGAGCTCGGCCATCCGACGCGGCGGGTCCAGGGCCACCAGCGCGAAGGGGCGGGTCTGACCGCGGGTCAGCACCTCGCGAGCGGCCCGCGGCGGCGGCGAGCCCAAACCCGTGAGCGGCGCGTAGCAGTGGAGCACGCCGCCGGCGTCGAGGGCCACGTCGACCATCGCCCCGTGCGAGGTGAACGACGCCACCACGCCGTCGAAGGTCGACCCGAGCGGGTGGGCCGCGACGAAGGTGATGAAGGCGAGCGGCTCGTTCACCGCAGG
>Ga0116216_10000497_pt1 | contig 31601 bp, 23 predicted proteins | sample Sb_taG_11_FD_89696 | JGI IMG/M metagenome (GOLD analysis project Ga0116216, IMG submission 89696) | Peat soil microbial communities from Weissenstadt, Germany - Sb_50d_3_AS metaG | ecosystem: Environmental > Terrestrial > Soil > Wetlands > Peat | place: Germany: Weissenstadt | collected 2010-09-21
GTGGCTTTCGGTGGATCAGCTACCTATCAATTTGCAGGGATTTCGTGAAATTGGATCGGGTTGCGGGAGGTCATATTTGCTTGTTTTGTACCCGTTTCGGTACCCGTTTTGGATCGGAAGGGCGGGTACACCGGGGTCAAGATCCGCTATCGCCCGGACTGCCGGGCCACCAGCTTCTTCGCTGAACCAGACTGCTGCAGTGGTCCTCACCCTCTGGGCGGAGATCGACGGCGACCGGACTGCCGTCGGCGCGTCATTCGCTGCAACTCGTTGAGGAAAGCGTCGAGTTGAGGCTGGCTGACCTCTGGGAGGCCATCATCGCAGCAGGGTGGTCGCAGATGGTCCGTCGGCGGATTCTCGACCCCGAACAGGTCGTGGAGCACGGTCCAGACGTCGCTCTCGGTGTGCCGAGGCTCGCGCTGACCGACGTAGAGGATCACGACACGGGTCGGGCCCTCGGGGTCGTCGGGCAGCTGAATGGTGAAGGCGAGCCGAAGATCGCGCTTGAGGTGGACTCCACAAACGATCGGAGCGAGCGGGCCAGAGAGTCTGTTTGCACCGAGCTGCTTCGCGCACGGGTCTCGACGAAGCTGCTCATAAACGGTTCGATACCCAGCCCGTTTTCCCACGAGCTCGTCTACGCGCGTGCGCACAGGGCGCGGAGTGACCACCTCGAACTCGGGCACGTTTGGAACGTTCGTCAGTCGTCCGGCCCGAACGCGTTGGTCGGGGCAGCGGACACGAGCCGCCCCTTGGCGAGGGAACGTAAACCCGGGCCGTAGAGCTTCTTGAATTCGCGTTGGTAGGTAGCGTCGTTGCGCTGAAGCTGGTCGACAAGCGCAATGATGAGGTTGCGCTCACGACCTCGCTGTCGAAGATCGGCAACTCGCTCGGCGAGGTCGAGGGCGGTGTCCCTAGGAACTCGTGGCCGGCCGCTCGTCGCCCGCTTCACCGGGACGATCCGCTGCTCTATCCATTTATCGAGCGTCGGAACGCTCACACCGATGACCTTCGCCGCCTGGCTCTTGCTCATCGTGTCGTCCAGATCACCTCGGAGACCCTCGATGATCGGCTCAAGCTCGTCCTGCACGTCCCCACCGCGGCGTGCGGTCCTCCGTAGCGCGAGGATGCGCTGAGCAGTCCGCGTGGTGTCGATCGTCCGTGCCATATGCACAGGATAGCTGATCTTGGCGATATTCGCGTGATTTTCGCCAGCTTGCGGACGCTTGTCGAAGCCTGAGCGTGTTCTGACGCCTGTTGGAATTGTCGCAATCGACTCGTGGCAGCGAGGCGGGCTATTCAGACCGGAGCTGCGTGGAGAATTCCGTTCGTGCGGAGGGATCTGGACGCCGAGATCGCGCAGGCTCAGGAGAGGTTGGCTGAACTCGACCGGCTTCGCCACGATGCCGCTGCCCGCCTCAACGAGCTGAACCGTCTGCGTGCTCCGCGCGCAGTTGAAGCGCAGACAAACAACGGCGGCGGACGCTCACCAGCATCGAAAGTCGCGCTGTTCCGTGATCTCTTCAGCGGCCGAGGAGACGTCTTCGCAGTTCGCTGGGAGAACCCGGTGCGCGGCCGAGCGGGCTATGCGCCCCGCTGCGAGCACGAGTGGAAGCCGGGCGTTTGCGCCAAGCCGAAGGTCCGCTGCGGCGCCTGCAGCAATCAAGCGTTTGTTGCGTTGGACGACCGGGAGCTGCTTGCGCACCTTCAGGGGCACAAGGTCGTGGGGATCTATCCGCTGCTAGCGAACGACACGTGCCGGCTTCTGGCGATCGACCTCGACGGCAGTTCGTGGCAGTCCGACGCGCGAGCGATCCGGGAGACGTGTCGGTCGCTTGACCTCGAACCGGCAATTGAACGCTCGCGCTCAGGCAACGGCGCGCATATCTGGTTCTTCTTTGCCGGGGTCGTCGCCGCCACGGATGCCCGCAGACTCGGCTTCACGATCTTGACGCGCACGATGGCCAGCGGGGCCGCTCTTGGCGTCGAGTCGTACGACCGGCTCTTCCCGAGTCAGGACGTGCTGCCCAGTGGCGGATTCGGAAACCTGATCGCGTTGCCGTTGCAGCTTCAGGCTCGCAAGCTCGGCAACACCGAGTTCCTGAACGACGAGCTAGATCCTCATCAAGACCAGTGGTCGTATCTCGCCTCAGTGCCGAGGATCGCGCCTGGTCTGCTCGGTGAGCTCATCGCCCGGTCGGAGGAAGACGGCGCGCTGGCCGTCCGGTCGGCCGCTGAGGACTCGGGCGTCCCGTGGCGCCCGCCGCGCACTCTGCGCGAGCGTCTGCGCGGAGAATCGATGCCGGAGGCCGTTGCCGCCACCCTCGCTGACCGGTTGTACGTTGATCGCTCAGCGCTTCCTCCCGCGCTGGCGCACGCGATCAAACGCATCGCGACGTTCTCGAATCCAATGTTCCTTGAGCTCCAGCGGATGCGGATGTCCGTAGCACGCACACCGCGGGTGATTGCCTGCTTCGAAGACCTCGACCGGCACGTTGCTGTCCCTCGCGGCTGCCTAGCCGAGGTAGAGGCTCTGCTCGCCGAATTTGATGTACGCCTCGACATTGAGGATGAACGGATCGACGGAGAGCCGCTCGCGCTCGAGTTTGAGGGCAATCTCAACGACACGCAACAACGCGCAGTGACTGCCATGCTCGCGACCGAGACCGGCGTGCTGTGCGCGCCGCCTGGTTGGGGTAAGACGGTGGTCGCAAGCAGCCTTATCGCCGCTCGCGGCTGTTCCACGCTCGTGCTTGTTCACCGAAAGCCACTCGTTGAACAATGGGCCGCGCGGCTCAGTGAGTTCACTGACATCTCGCCGAACGCCATTGGCCGACTCGGCGGTGGCAGGCGCCGGACGACAAAGCAGATTGACATCGCCACGGTCCAGACGCTCGCACGGGCCGACCGGGCCACAGATCTCTTGCGGTGCTATGGACACGTTGTGATCGACGAATGCCACCACGTCCCAGCGGTGTCGATCGAGCGTGTGCTCTCGGCAATTCCCGCCCGCTACGTGACCGGGCTCACGGCAACCCCGTACCGGCGTGACGGGCATCAGCCAATCATCAACATGCAATGCGGCCCGATTCGTCACAAGGTCGACGCAGCCGCGGCCCAACAACAACACGACTTGGAATTGCTGGTTGTCCGCAGAGAGACGAGCTTCGATCCGACCGTCCTGCCGAACGAGGCATCGATCCAGGAGATCTACGGCGCGCTAGCCCTCGACCCGGACCGACTTCAGCTCGTCGTCACTGACGCTCGTGAACTGCTCGGCGAAGGACGCGCGGTCATGATCCTCACGGAGCGGCGCGACCATCTCGAACGGCTCGCCGAATCGCTCCACGAGGACGTGCCGAACGTCGTCGTGCTCCACGGCGGGATCCAGGTCAAAGCCAGGCGCGCAGCGCTAAAGCGCCTCGCTGACCTTTCGGCTGACGAGCCCAGACTCGTACTCGCAACCGGCCGCTATATCGGTGAAGGCTTCGACGATCCCCGTCTGGACACACTACTGCTGACGATGCCGATCGCCTGGAAGGGCACAGTCGTCCAGTACGCCGGCCGGCTCCACCGTGCGCATCCAGCCAAGCACGACGCTCGCATATACGACTACGTCGACGGCGAGGTGCCTGTGCTCCGGCGCATGTACGGCAAGCGCCTCCTCGCATATCGAAAGATGGGCTACTCGACCGACGCGCAGCTCGTGTGCGCCACATGACCGTTCACGGCGTGGGATAGGGTTCGCTCATGGCCATCGTCACTCGCTTCTCCCGCGTCACCAAGAAGCGCGTCGGCCGCCCGAAGAACACCGATGCGGCTTCTGCCCTGTCGAGATCGACGGCACGGCCTACCTTCTGCTCGAGACGTACGGCGCGGCCGATCGCGCGATGCCGGGCAAAGTCAGCCAAAGCCTGCATCTGGATCGACACGGCGCCGCCGAGCTAAAAGCCTTGCTCGAGCAGCGGTTCCCCGTGGTCAGTCGCTAGAGCTGATCCGCGTCCGCCACGAGCATCTCGGGCGTACGCCCTGGTACCCGCGCGCGCCTTCAACATCTGTCGTTCGACACGGCGGGCCGGCCACCTTCACCGAGCCGCCACGCCTCCCTGCTCATGCCATCTTTTTCGCTTCGGCCGTTTGCTCAGGCGCGAGCCCGGCCAAGCGCCGACTCGCTTGGCGAGCGAGTCATCGCCGTGCCCGACCTCGAAATATGGTCGCGGCGCCGAAGCTAACGGTGGCCGTCGCCGGCGGTGCCGATTCGCCTACGAGAGCTCGCTCGCACCAATCGTTTTCGTGCTGCGCTCGTGATCGCTGGATGGTGATGGCGAGCCTGCTCAGTGTCAGTCAGGCTGGGTGCTGATGCGCGGCGCCCGAATCAAGGGCCCGAGGGGCCCAGATCCATCTGGGCCCCTCGGAGAGTCGGGGAAGTGGGGGCGCAGTTCCCCGACCGACTTAGGATGGGTTTCGCCGGTCCCAAGGCTCGAATGTACGTCGCCTGAGGTCCGGGTTCACGTCCGGACGATCGCCCGTCGGTGGACCCACTCCTGGGGTTACCGCTCGCTGATCGATCACCTTTCCGGCACTGGGTGAGGAGCGCCTCACGCTGACACGTCATCAGAACCCTCGTAGGCGCGACGCCCCCAGCTGGTGAGCCTCCACGTCTCTTCGCCGCGCACCTCGTCGGTTCCGGAGCGCTCGAGTAGGCCGTCGGCGATCGCCCGTGACCACGCCGCCGAGACTGCGCTCTCCTCGATGCACAGCTCCCATGCAACCAGCTCGATGCTCGCGCCGCCGAACTGGTCGAAATCGGCCATCACGTCGAGCAGACCGCGCCCCGAGATCGCATTGGTTCGGCGACCCTTGCGATCAGCCGAAGGCGGATCCGGCGCGGTTTGGACTGACGGGTGGCCGCGCGCGTTGATTCCGGTCGCAGCTTGGTCGGCCTCTTTTGGCTTCATGCGACCCCCGAGCCTCGCCTTGACGTGCCAGACGTTCAGTCGGTGCTCGCCATGCGTGGCGCTTGGCATGAAAACTCGTCGCTCAGGTTCTCGCTCCTCGCCTCCAGGGTTTGTGCCCGCGCGAGAGCGTTGGCGTGGTCGCCGCAGGCGGCGGCCTCGTCCCAGCCGAGGGCCCTTGCCAGGGCAGCCCGGTGTTCGGCCGTGGGGCCCGTGTCAGATTCGAGCCGCGGAGTGCTGATTGTCGACGCCACGTCTACTGAAGACCTCGGCTGACGCGAAGCCCGTCCCGTCCCGTCTTTGTTCGCGCGGCCGCGCGAGTTCGAGGCGGAGGCTTGAGCTTCTTCTGCTTGAGCGAAGAGTGCCGCGCCGGGGCACGAGCACAGCGCCTGGCATCCTCTCAAGCGCGTGCTCGTGCGCGCGGCGGTGCGCCCCACGTTTGCTAACCCCAGCCATGACACGAGAAACCCTGGTGTGCGGATCGTTGGTCACGGGTCGCTGCCGAGGCGGCAGCGCGGAGGCTGGCGATTTCCGCTTGGAGTGAGTCGATCCGCCGCTGCTTGTCGCGGCAGTCGCGTCGAGTTGCGGCCAGGTCGGCAGCCAGCTCGCGCATGGCTTGTGCCAACCGCTCCCGGTCGACCGCGAGCCCCGCCTTCTCGCCGGTGCTGACGGCGGCCCTCTGTTGCGAGCGCCCTTGGGCTCGCGTTGAGGGAGGAGGCACGACGCGCTGGGCCATTTCAGGCGATTGTGATTCGCAGCACAACGATGCACAACCGTTCAAGGGGATAAGATGTACTACTCGATGGTAGGGTCCTCAGTGTTCGAAACCAAAGACGAGGTTTAGTGCAAGAGAATGGGCTTAAAGCTGGCGAACTCTCACGAACCGCTGCGCGTCGCGAGACCGGCCGCCGAGAGCCGAGGGAGCCTCGGGAAGACATTGGCGCGATCCTGGACGCTCTACCGGCGATGGTCGGCTACTGGGACGCCGATCTGCGCAACCGTATGGCCAACCGTGCGTACGTCGAGTTCTTCGGGCTGACGCCGGAGCAGATCCGCGGGCGCCACGCCAGCGAGGTCCTCGGGCCGGAGCTCTACGCCCTGAACCGACCGTACATCGAGCGAGCACTTGTGGGCGAACCGCAATTGTTTGAGCGGATGCTCATCGACCAGAGCGGCGCTCCTCGGCACGCCCAGGAGTCCTACATCCCGGACGTCGTCGACGGGGAGGTACGTGGCGTCGTCGTGCTCGTTACCGATATCACCGCCCGACAGGTTGCCGAACAGGCACGCGCAGCCGCCGAGACCAGATTCAGGCTCGCGTTCACGCACTCGCCGGTCGGCATGGGAACGATGGACAGCGCCGGCCGGTTGCTCCAGGTCAACCCCGCGCTGTGCAAGATGCTCGGCTACTCGGAGCAGGAGCTCCTCGGGCGCACGTTCGCGGATCTCGTCAGCCCAGAACGCCAAGCAGAGCAACGCGACTGGATCGCGCGGCTGTTCAGAGGCGAATCGGAACCGAGCAGCGCAGAGTGGCAATTCCTACGCAAGGACGGATCTTCGATCTGGGTGATCCTCAGCCTCGCGCCAGCGGACGGCGAGGTCGTGGGCGAGACCCTGGCCGTCGGACACGTGCAGGACATCAGCACTCGAAAGCAGGCCGAGGACGAGCTGCGCCACAGCCGCGAAAGACTTGCCGAGGCCGAGCACGTCGCACAGCTGGGAAGCTGGGAATGGGACATCACCACCGACCAAACCACGTGGTCCGACGGGCTTCTCCACGTCTACGGGCTCACCCCAGACGAGTTCGACCCTACCCTCAGAGGATGCGAGCAACGCATCTACCCTGACGACCGAGAGTTCGTCAGTCGAACAATCGAACAAGCCCTCGCCGAACGATCATCGTTCACGCTCGAATTCCGCGCGATCCGCCCTGACGGCAGAGTCCACACGCTGCGCAGCCACGGGGAGGTCGTGGTCGACGACTCCGGCGAGCCGCTCCGCCTCGTTGGCATCGCGCAGGACATCACCGACGCCAAGCTCGCCCAAGAAGCGCTCCAGAGCACGTCGGCCGACCTGGAGCGCCGCGCCACCGAACTACAGCAGTTGGCGCTACGCACCGCGACCGAGCCACAGCCCACGCCGCACGCGCCGCTCACTCCCCGACAGCTCGAGATCCTGCGACTCATCGCCCAAGGCCTCACCAACGCGGCGATCGCAGAGCGACTCGTCGTCACCGAGAGCACCGTCAAATGGCACGTCAAGCAAATCCTCGCCAAGACAGCCTCAGCCAACCGCACCGAAGCCGTCGGTCGCGTCCTGCGCACCCCGCAATAGACGACGGCATCCGCGACCAGCCGGCTCAAGGCCAAAGCCGCTGCCCCGCGACCCAGCGAGTAGCACCCCACATTTGACACGACGTCCTTGATCGCAGCGTACGACGGACGCTCGACCGCCCCTCGCTCGACTGCTCCACTCACCGCAACGCGGGCCTCGCTGACGTTCTGACCGAGTCGCCGCAGAGCGCCCGGACGGAACGTAGACAGCGGGTCGTGGGGCACCTCGCCGTACTTCCGCTCCGACCACGGGCGTCGCGGAAGTGTTGGACGACGTCGTTGTCGCTACCGCTCGGATCGAAGATCCAGCAGTCTCGGTCAAGCTTCCACCCTTGAGCAGCACCGGCCACTGGAGTGCCCCCGGCACTCCACTCGCCGACTGACGCTACCGCTTCGGAACGCCCACAGACCACGCTGACCGACACGTCCAAGACTGCCCGTCCGCCTCGACGGTGCAGCACTCCAGCGGCGCCGATCTGACGGCCGCCCTCCACTGTTAGGCCACGAACTCCTGAGTAGCAATCACAAGAGCAGCCGCCTCGCCGGCGCCGCCCGGACTGCTGACTTCGGACAAGGCGAGCCACGCTTTGGCTGCGCCATGCCGTACCTGCGGCGGCGTGAACGCAGGTCTCGCGCGGCCATCGGTTGCATCCCTACTGGTCGCCAATTCCGGGGACCCCGGCGGGGTCACCACCCGGCGTCGTGTTGGCGCCGCTACCGGACCGACGCCGTCTCGCATGCTCGACCTTGTAACTCCGGAGCGTCTCGAACGGCGGGGCGCAGCCGCACTGGCGTGGACAGCACTGCGCCCGATACGTCTCGCTGGCGGCCAGTCGCGTCACACCCGGCGGAAGGATTGGCGAGAGCAGCGGGCAAGCGGCGGTATGCGCAGTCCTGTCGAGAAAGACCGCGTCGACGTCGAACCGGAACCCGAGGGGAGCATCGTCTCCGATCGAAACCGGTGACGGCTACAAAGGCGTGCGGAGCGAGAGCCTCTTGCCAGGTGTCCGCGCACCAGTCCCCTGAATACGGTCACGATCGCTCCAATCACGACGACGATCCGCGGTCTATCAACCGAGGTGCCCTGCGGTGCCGCCAACGGGCCTCGACCATCGCTGTGTCGTGGCATGCGACCTTCACCACGATCCCAGCCACGCGTCTTGGGCCCTCAGCTTGGCGTGTGGCGGGCGGAAGCGCGGAAACGGGGCCACAGGGGATCGTCGATCGGTCCGGAGCTCCGGTAGCCGCTGTAGACTCGCTCCCGCGCCGTCGACGACCATCCGTAGGTGGCCGGCAGCGACCCTTCCGTGCCGCTGGATCCGTCATCGTGGGACATCGTTCGCCGATCGTCATCAGCATGATCGCCGTCTCGGCGGCGGTTGCAGCCGCGGTCAGCCCCGTCTCGGCCGCAAGTGCCAGTTCCCCCGCGCGCGCACCGGAGCGCCGAAGCCTGCCCACAATCATCGGGAAAGCCGAGGCGGGTAATGTGCTCCGGGCGTCCTCTGGCCGCTGGAGGCGGGCTCAGAGGCTTCGGTACGTCTGGGAGCGATGCAACGCGAAAGGGGCCCGGTGTCAGGTGATCCCCGGCCGCAACGGCGGCCATCGGTCCGCGGTACGAATGTATAGGCTCGTCGCCTCTGACACGGGTCACCGGCTGCGCGTGACCGTTCGCGCGACGAACGCCTGGGGAGCGACTTCCGCGACTTCGCGGCCCACGGCCGTCGTCATGCAGGCCGGGGCGGGCAGCCCTCAGTCCCCTCCAAACAAGAGTCCCATCACGCCCGGCCCGCCCCTAACGGTTCCTCCCCCCGTGCCCATCTACTTCTCGACGGTGCCGTCCTCCGAGACCGGGTTGCCGCCCGCGGGGATCCCGCGGCCTGACGCCACCTGCGCCGCGGAGGTCACTCCGGCGCCCGAGAACCGACCGCAGAACACGACGGCCAACCACAGCGTCCCGTCGGATCCCGCCGCCATCCCGTGGAACCCGAGCCTCGACTACTGGACGGACTTCATCGCCGACCGGAACCGCATCACCGGCGATTTCGTCGGGACCACCGACGAGATCCTGCAGTGGGTGGCCTGCAAATGGGGGATCGACGAGGACATCGTCCGCGCCGACGCGGTCATCGAGTCCTACTGGGACCAGTCCACTGTCGGCGACAATTGCGGTGTCGCCGGCGAGGCGTCATACGGGATCCTGCAGGTCAAGAACGAAGACTGCTCCGGAACCTCGATCCACGGTGGCTGGCCCTACACCCAGGACGACACCGCCCTCGACGCCGACTACTGGGGCGCCCGTCTGCGCGCGTGCTACGACGGCGCGTTCTACAACGGCGGACAGTGGCTCTACGACGGGCAGACCATCGCGCAGGTGATCTCCGCGCACGGCCAGGACTACGCGCTGTGGGGATGCATCGGCTCGTGGTTCTCCGGCAGCTGGTACGACTCCGGCGCGCAGAGCTACATCGCCAAAGTCCAGAGCGACTACGAGTCCAAGCCCTGGCTCAAGCCCGGCTTCTGAGAGGGCGGACGTTAGAAGATTCAGGGCGCGGTGAGGGCGGCCCCAAGATAGCGCTTGCGTGGGCACCGTGGACATCGGCCTGAATCCGAAGCTGCTGCGCGGATTGCGCTTCGTCAGAAGGGCAGACGGGCCAACACCACGTGGTCGTCCGCTAAGCCGACGCCCGGACTCGAACCGCACAGAACTCGGGACGTCCTGAGCTCGGAAGGAGCGGCGGACTGAGCGGTGATGCTCTGTGGCGAAAGCGATGGTCATCTCCGGTGCCAGCGTCGACCGAATCGACGAGACGATGCGGATGCTCTCGCTCTGGGCTTCGAGTCGTTCTACGTGCCCGAGCATGTCACGCCTACCCGGGCGCGCGGGTCGGCGAGGTCGAGTTCGCGCCTGATCTGCCGATCGCCGACCCTGTCGAGTGCCTGGCCTTCGTCGCCGCGTCGTCGACGACGATCCTGCTCGGCACGGGCGTGCTGCTCCTGCCCTTCCACCACCCCGTGCCGCTGACCAAGCGCCTGGCGACGATCTACGTGCTCTCCAGCGGTCGCATGCGCCTGCTCACGATCGGGGTCAGCAGCCTCCCGGGCGAGGCGGCCGCCGTCGGAGTCGAGGGCGAGATTTGCCAACCGCAACCCGACAAAGAGCGAATTGCAGGCGCAGTGGGGCGCATCGCCGGGATCCTCGATGGCGTCGGCAGGCTCGGCGCTTCAGTCGAAGCCTTCCACCAGCTCGCGCTTTGGCTCGGTTCCGCTCGGGCGGGACTGCTGCAGCTCCTCGGGTAGGCCGCTCTCGTCGGCTCGACGGCGACGGGCAGCGGTGGAGGAGGTGCTGTACCCACGTCCCGAGTCGCCTGCCCGCATGCGCCCTACAGAACCGAGCGAGATCTTCCATTTCGCTCCAGAACTGCTTGAGCGCCTTGAGACTGATATCGCTGTGGCGTAGTCGCTGTGCATTTATGCGCTGATCGCGGCAGAACGCTCTACTCAGCTCTCGTCGGATGCCCTCCTCGGGACCGTGGTACTTATATGGACATAGACAGGTGTCCTGTTCCGTGAATGGGCACGAAGGGACTGAGGCGAGCAGACCCACGATTTCTCCACGGTGACGGCTCCGCTCGATACAGGCCGGAAGCTGCGGCTTTGTTCCAAAGGCAATGCGCCCCTGGTCGCTCGCATGCTCGTTCATAGCCATGAGCTTCTCTCCGATCATCTCGTACGGATCCAGCCCGAACAGCGTCGGGACACCGCACTCGACCTGCTTGAAGTAGGTCTGCGGGACGAGCGCGAGCTGGCGCGGCTCGAGAATCGGGTTGAGGCGATAGCTGATCTGGAGCTCGAAGTGCCCTTGCCCGCCGTCGTGGTTGCAGGCGATCGTGCCGCTGAAATTGCCGTCCCCTGAATGGCGGAAGCTGTCGATCTCGAAGGCGATGCCGCAGTACGGGCGATGCGCGTCCAAAGCGGAGTCGATCTCGTCCTCGTAGCTCTGGACGGAAGTCGCGTCGAGATCGATGTCTTGCGAGAAACGTCCCGTGCTCCCGAACACGCACTTCCGCAGCGCCGTCGCGGCAAGGTTTCCTATTGCTAGCTGTTTGCGAAGCTGGCAAACGGAACAACCTAGGAAACACCGTGCGTCCTGGTCACCGGGCGACGAGATCATCGCCGCGCCACTTCGGACCTCGGTAGCGCGACGGACAAGCGGCTACGTTACGGCGCCTCGCTGCGCGCGTTCCAGCCGGCCATGAACGTCCGCAGCGCGTCGCCATCCTCGACGTCGACGCCGGCTGCCTTCGCGGCCGTCAGGAACTGCTTCGCAGGACCGCCCGCCGACGGATCGCTGCCGCACTCGACCATCTCTTCGCGCCAGCGCGGAATCGCGTTCCGGGTCGCCTCTATGGCCCACTCGGGCGCGCCCGCCTGGCGGCCCGCGAACCGCACCCAAGCGTCGAGTGCTGCCGGAAGTCGTTCGAACAGGCCCTGGTCGGCGAGCACCTTGCGCGGGATCCAGTTGGCCATGAACAGCTCGACGACCACCGGGCTCCAGCGCAGCGGGCGTCCGTCAACGTAGTCGGCGCAGAAGTTGATCGCCAGCGACGCGGTGTAGGCCTCATCACTGTCGGGCGCGAAGTCCTTTCCCTCGGGCGATGACAGGAACTCGTCGCGGAGCCGATCGCGCTCCTCGTGTGGCAGCTCATCCCGCTCGGGTACGGGGGCGAAATGGGACACCTCGTCAACTCTCAGCATGGCCAACGCCCGCAATCGCGCGTAGTCGTCGGACACTGGCGGATCCAACGTCATCTCGGTCAGCTCGATCGCCGCGTCGATCCGTCCCGCCGCGACTCCAGGCGCGATCCGCTCGAGCGTCAGCTCACCGCCTCGCTCCGGATGCTTGCGCATCACCTCGGCGACGCGATCGATCGAGTCGGCGAGCAGGATGTCCTTCGCCATCACGCCGAGGTTGTTGTCGATGAGCACGCCGACCGCGTGCGTTTCGCCGCTCGGATGACGGGCCTCGAGAAACACAGTGCAGGCGTCGTCGAACACGTCCTCACGCATCACAGCCGCACCGATGATCTCGGCCTCGCCGACGTCGCCGAGCCAGCTGGGCGCCGCCTCTTCCAGTTCCAGCCTCTGCGCCAGCACCCCGGCGCGGATGCCAAGCTCGCCATCGTCCACGATCCCGATCGCGCTCAGCGCCGTCTGCGCCCCGTCGCCCCCGAGCCGAGCGACCGCCTCGATCAGCGGCTCGCCGAGGATCAGGCTGTAGTCGGGCGACGCAGCCTCCTCCAGCGGCAACGTGTAGCGCTGGTTCCAGAGCACGCCGAGCAGCTGGGACGCCCACAACTCGGCGTCGAGCGCGCTCGTCAGCTCGTGCCCCTCACGAACGATCCGACGGGCAACGGCCTCGGGGCCGGCCGGCGCACCCGAACGCCTGGCGGCCTCGCGCTCGCGTCGCACCGCGACCTTGGCGGGATGGCCGCCCGGTCGACGATTTCCCTTGCCCTTGCTCACTGTGCGGCAGCCTAATCGCCAGGTGACGGACGGCCCCGGGCGAAAGCCGCACGCTGCGGCAAACGCAATCGAGCGTAAGAGCGCTTTGTAGTGTGCCCGCGCTCGACGACGGCGACCACGTCGACGCCGTCCGCCTCTACCGCACGTGTGTGGGCCCACGCCGCCCCCGATCAGCGGCGTCGCGATGCGTTAAGCCGCATCCCGGTGGAGACCGGCTTGGCACGCACCTAAAGCGGACGTACCAGATGCGCTGGATCGACTTTTCGGCCGATTGCAATAGGTGCCGTTTTCTCCGCGCTAAGTCGTGGCAAGCTCGGTGACCATGTTGGAAACCGGCAGGCCACGAGCCGCGCCCTTGGGGAACGGGTGGAAAGGACGTAAGAGCTGGACCGTGAGCGCCGTTCTTGACCCACGTGAAGGCCCCCTCGTGCGGCAGTTCGCCTGGACGAGGCCTTGGTCCTCCAGGTGGGCGACGACCCGCTCGGCGGCCTCGGTCGCGACGCCTGCGTCGATGTCGCGCGTCGGCGTGAGGAGAACCTCACGACCATCGAGCGCCACCTGCACGGCCACGGCTCCGATGACCACGACGTCGTCGCGGATCCCCTCGAGCACCTCCGCCGCCTCAAGCAACAGCGGGGTGGGTGTCACGACCCTCACCAGCCCATCTCGGTTCGAATCACATCCGCCGCCTCAAGCGCGCGTTCGCCTGCCGCGCGACAATCGAGGTAAAGCTGGACAGGGTCCGCGACCTGAATCCCATCGTGCTCGGTGGCCAACGAGAGGACGAACGGGTCCGGCGCGAGCTGCGCGGTGATCCGGCCGGGGGCGGGCCGCGAGGGTGCGGCCATCAGCTCATCCGCCCAGCGTTCAGCGTCGTCCCGCCCGATCCAGACCACGACTTCCGCCGGCTCGACCACGCGGCGAATTAGCGACGCCCCGGCCACGCCGCCTACGGCGTAGGGAATCTTCAGCCGCTCTGCTGCATCTCGCAACGCCTGCATCGCCGCGACCGCGTCCCGCGCGTCGACGTCCCAGGTCATGCGCCGTGGCCGACGCGGCGCCAGGGCCCGCTCGAACGCATCGAGCAGCCGTGCGGGATCGCGAAGGCGGGCAAGGCGAAGCCGGGCGTCGGTCGGATCTGCCTCGATCGCGACGAGGCCGTCGTCGGCAAGCGCGCGGACGGTGCGCGAGACCATTGCTTCGCTCAGCTCGAGCTCCTGGGAGAGTTGGCGAAACGAAGGTCGCTCTCCAGGGTGCAACAAGAGCCAGCGAGGCACACGACTTGCCCGTGTGGCGAACGGTGCCGCCGGAGCTGGTGCCAGGGACATAGCCTGCCGACGCGACGGACGCTCGACGTACATAGGTGGCGCGAACACGAACAGCTCCCCATTCCCCGCCGCGTAGGACACCCGACGGTCGCGCAGGAGTGCTCGGGCATCGGGGGATGATCGCTCAAACACGATCAACATCGGGCTTGCCGAGTCTTTGGTCTCCCCCGCGAGACTCTCTGCTCGGTCGCGAGTCAGGACGTCTACTCGCCGCACGGCGAACGACACCGCCCGCTGCTCGTCGATCAACAGGGATCGCCTCCTCAGGTGTTCCCTCGAACGCCCCGGAAGGCAGGAACGACGGCTCGTAGATCTCGTCGCTGTACTTGTAGAACGCAAACGCCCAGCGATCCGGACTGCCCAGGTATCCGAGCCTGCACAGACGTGTTGGGGTCGCGTCGATCAGATCCCGCGTCTCCTGCGGCGTGTCGGGCAGATGCCAACCGTTCTTCTGGAGTGCGTTGACATACGCGAACGAGCCCCGGAAGCGGACGTCGATCGCGCGGCAGTGCTCTTCCCACCGGTCCCGCGCATGTCGCTCGAGCCGCTTGCGCAGGGTTATGCGTATATGCTCAGGAATGCCCTGCCGTCGAGCACTCATGACGCGACGCGGCACCGCGATTTCCCTTGTATTCACTCCGCCAGCGCGCGCCGTTCGGCGGCGCTGGCGAGCTGCACGTAGGCACGACCAAGCAGCTCGACGAGGTTCTGATCACCGACGTCCACCGGCAGGGGCCCGAGCTGTCGCAGCAGCGCATCGGGCGCCTCGGCGGCGAGAGGGCTGACGTGCAGCTCGGCCAGTTCCGGGCCGGCGCGCCAGAAGCGGTCGAGGAGGTCGGACAGCGGAGTCGGGCCCTCGGCCGCGGCCGGGTCGGTGGTCGCGCCGTCCGACGCCGGGCGCTTGCCGGTCGCCCTCGCGCGCCGCGTGCGCAGCTGCTCGAGTAGCTCCTCGCGGGGCAGGCCGCGCCAGCTGAACAGCGCGAACGGGTCTTCGTCGAAACGCTCGGCGAGGATGTAATAGGCGGCCGCGAGGTGCTTGCACGGGTTGGCGGGGTCGGGACAGGTGCAGGTCGCCCGCAGCTCGTCGTAGGAGCCGGGCAGCAGGGTTAGCTTGCAGCCCGCCAGCAGCTCCTCGATGTCGTGCGGCATCTCGCCGGCGAGCAGCTTCGCGAGCGTCAGCGCCCGCGCCGCGATCGCCTTCTCCGCGCGGCGCCACTGGTACTCGGAGAAGACCTTGGCGCGGATCCGCACGCGGTAGGGCGTGTAGCGCGAGCCCTGGACCTTCGCCAGCACGATCCCGGGCTCGACGTCGAGCTCGGTCACCTGTCCGGCCCGTGCGTAGGCGCGCCCGCGCTCGAGCCGCGAGCCGAGCCCGAACGACTCAAGCAGGTCGATGAACCGCTCCGACCACCAGCTCTCGCCGATCGCGCCGTCGCGGCTGCGCGCCGCGATCCCACCCGGCGCCGGCAGCGGCGTCGGCCCCACGTACTCGTGGTCGTGGCTGTGCGATGCGGTCACGCCGCCACCACCGCTTCCCCGGTGAGCGCGACCAGCTCGCGCAGCTGGGCGGTGTCGAGCTCGGTCAGCCACGCCTCGCCACTGCCGACGATCTGCTCGGCAAGGTCCTTCTTCTCGGCGATCAGCTGGTCGATCCGTTCCTCGAGCGTGCCGACGCAGGTCAGCTTGCGCACCTGGACGTTCTTACGCTGGCCGATCCGGAACGCGCGGTCGGTCGCCTGATCCTCGACCGCCGGGTTCCACCAACGGTCGTAGTGGATCACGTGGTTGGCGGCCGTCAGGTTGAGCCCCGTGCCGCCCGCCTTCAGCGACAGCACGAATACCGGCGGCCCCTGCTCGGACTGGAAGCGCGCGACCATCTCGTCACGCGCGGACTTTGGCGTGCCGCCGTGCAGAAACAGCACCTCGCGCCCGATCCGCTCCTGGAGATGCCCGCGCAGCAGCCGGCCGAACTCGGCGAACTGCGTGAAGCACAACGCCCGGTCGCCCTCGGCGAGCGCCTCCTCCAGGATCTCTTCGAGCCGCGCGAGCTTCCCCGAGCGCCCATCCAGGTGTGAGCGATCCTTGAGCACATGGACCGGGTGGTTGCAGACCTGCTTGAGCTTCACCAGCGCCGCGAGCACGATCCCAGCGCGCTCGATCCCCTCGACCTCATCGGCCCGCGCGAGCATCTCATCGACGACCGCCTGGTACAGCGTCGCCTGCTCGCGGGTCAAATGACAGTCGACCCGCATCTCGATCTTCTCCGGCAGATCGCCGATGATCTCCTTGTCGGTCTTCAGCCGCCGCAGGATGAACGGGGCGGTCGCGCGGCGCAGGCGCGCTGCCGTGGCGCCGTCACGCCAGCGCTCGATCGGGGTCGCGAACTGCTCACGGAAGCTGCTCGCCGAGCCGAGCAGCCCCGGGTTCAGGAAGTCGAGGATCGAGTGCAGCTCGCTGAGCCGATTCTCGACCGGCGTACCCGTCAGCGCGACGCGGTGGCGCGCGCGCAGCGCCCGGATCGCTCGCGTCTGCTTGGCCTCGCGCGTCTTGATGTTCTGCGCCTCGTCGAGCACGATCCGGTGCCACTCGATCGCCTCGAGCGTCTCGCGATCGCGGAGCGCCAGCGCGTACGTCGTCACCACGAGGTCGTTCGCGCGCGCGGCGTGCCTGAACGCCTTCCCCTTCAGCCGCTCGCGGCCGTAGTGGACGTGCACACGGAGGCTCGGCGCGAACCGCTCGGCCTCGCGCTGCCAGTTCCCGGACACGGACATCGGGCAGATCAGCAGCGTCGGGCCCACGCGCTTGCCGGTGGCTCGGTGGCCACCATTCCCGGCAGCGCCGTGTGCAGGCCGCTCGCGCTCGGCCAGCAGCAACGCGAGCATCTCCACGGTCTTCCCCAGCCCCATGTCGTCCGCCAAACACGCCCCCAGCCCGAGGCTCGAGAGGAACGCGAGCCACGCGAGCCCGCGCTGCTGGTAGGGGCGCAACTCGCCCTCGAACGAAGCAGGCGTCTCGACCCCCTCGAGCCTACGGTCGCCGTTGGCGCGCAGCAGCTCCCCGAGCCATCCTTTGGCGTCGATCTCGACGTCGAGCGCCGCCGCTCCGACCGACCCCGAGCCCGCGCCGCCGACCCCGAGTCCTTCGCGCAGCAGCTCCCCCGCCGACGCGCGGCCGCGGACGCGCCTGCCCTTGAAGAACCGCAGCGCCATCTCCACGTCCTCGGCGCGTAGCGCGATCCAGCGTCCCCGGGCCTTGATCAGCGGCAGCTTCAGCTCCGCCAGCGCCTCGAGCTCGGACAGCGACAGCGTCGTGTCGCCGACCGCGACCTGCCACTCGTACGCGCACAGGCCGTCGATCCCGAACAGCCCGGTGCTCTCCCACTCCTGCTCTGGGCTGGCGCTCAGCTTGACCCGTACCCGCTGCCGCCACCACGGCGGTGCGAGCACCCCGAAGCCGCCCTGCTCGAGCGCCGGCACCGCCTCGCGCAGGAAACTGTAGGCCTGCTCGGCCGTCAGCTCGACGCCGGTCGGCGCGGGCTCGTGCAGCGCCAGCTCGAGGTCGGGCCACAGCGTAAGCGCATGCCCGAGCCCACCGAGCAGGCGCTCCTGCGGGTTCTCGAGCATGTGGCCGAGCGCGGACAGCCGCTCGCTGCGCGCCCACACCTCGTCGGCCGGCACGAGCACGCTCGGGTCGTCCTTGGCCTGCAGCAGGATCTCGACGCGCCACCCGTCTTCGAGATCCGACCGCGGGTGTCCGTTTGCGGCCGCCAGCTCCGGCAGGCGACCACCGTCGTTCGCGCTCGGGGCCAGCTCGATTCTCGCCGCCACCGCTTCACGATCCGATTCGGTCTCGGACAGCGCACCGTCGTCCTCGTCCGTCTCAGCCTCGCCGTCACCCGGTGCCACCAGCCGAAAGCATGTCCGGAACATGCGCTGCGCGGTGTAGCGCCGGCCCGCGGCCCACCACTCGTCGAGCTGCTCAGCGAGCGCGGCGAGCGCCCACGGATCGCCGTCCACTATGGGGTCGTGGGCAACGAGCGCCAGCAGCCACGCTCGCGCGGCGCCGGCCGGCAGCGACTCGCCGAGGCCGTTGAAGTGACCCTCGAGCAGCTCGCGCGCGCAGGCGTCGACGACGGCCGAGAGCAGGTCGCCGAGCACAGCGTCGGGCGGGCGGCCGTCGGGCGAACGCGACGGCTCGGCCCGCAGCAGCGGCGGCATGCAGGCGGCGAGCAGCGCCACGCGAGCGGCGTCGGCGGCGTCGTCGGCGACCGGCAGCCAGCGCGCCACCCACTGCTCGCCTTGGCGGACCAGCGCGGGCCGCAGTCGCCCCCGCGCCACCAGCTCGAGCGCGAGCTTGCCCGCCTCGGCTAGGAACCGCACCGACTCCCCGACCACGACGCCACCGCCAGGACCGGCGCGCGCGCCGCGCGCGGAGCCCGAAGCCGGTATGGCGAGCAGCAGATCGAGCGCCGTGCCGGGGTCGAACCCGAGCGCATCGACCTCCCATGCCTCGGGACGAGACGGCCGGTCGGGCCGGTCGTGCTCGTCGACCACGCGCAGCAGCTGCGTAGAGGCCTGGGGGCCGAGCTCCGACGACGGCAGCATCAACGCCACCTTGCCTTCCACCGCCCCCTCAGGGAGGCTCGTCATTCCGAGCCGCGCAAGCGCCTCACGCAGCAGACCTGCGTCACATGCGAACGGGTGCGGCCGCGGGCGCGGCCGCACTGGCGGCCGGCCGGGCTGCCCTCGCGGGTGGGCGGGCAGCGACGACTCCTCGCCCCAGACGCGCAGCCGCGAGTCGCGCGACCACAGGGCGTGCAGGACGATCACGCGCAACATCGTCGCGCAGGGCCCGGACGAACCCGGGGAGCTTCGAGATCGACCGAGCTCGACAAGGAATTCGAATCAGGGCTCCTGTCAATGCTCTTCGACGATCCCGAGCTTCGCCGTTGGGTCCGCGAGTACGTCGTCTTCTGTCATTTGTCGCGCCCGGCTCCCGGGCACGACTCGCACGCGACTCACTCGAGCGATCCCAGACGGCGTTTGCAGCACTTCGTGGCGCGATTGCCTTTCAGACCGAGGCAGGTTGCAGAATGGCGTGGTGCTGAGGAACGTCGACGCCGAGATCGCCGATGCGCACGCGCAACTAGCGGAACTCGACCGACGACGAGAAGTCGTGACCCAGCGGCCCGCGGACCTGAACCGACTCCGTGCCTCGGGCAGCGATGACAGGCGAACCGCTGGCGGGGCCGAGCTCTCAGCGGCCTCCAAAGTCGAGCTCTTCCGCAACCTGTTCCGCGGGCGACAAGACGTGCTCGCAGTGCGCTGGGAGAACCGCGCCAAGAGACGCAGTGGCTACTCGCCTCGCTGCGGCAACGAGTGGAAGCCCGGCGTCTGCCATAAGCCGAAGCTCCGTGTCGACACCCGCGCCTTGCCCTGACCCGGACGGATCAGGCAACATCACCACCAACAACAACCGGCGCGAAGTGGGGCCACTTCAAGCGTGCACGGTGGGGCCACTGCAAACGGCCGCTCCGACCCACAGGTTATGAGAGGCTTCGAGGGGTTGAGCTAGGTCCCGCGATTTGCAGGGCTTTTGTGATTTTGCCTGAGGCTGAATGAGGCTGAATTTGCCGATCTTGTTACACGGTTTGTTACACGGAATTGATCGGATCTGGCCGGGGCGCCGACTCCCCAGCAGGTGTGTTCTGGTCTAACTTGGTTGCGCGAAGACGATGTCCCAGCCGTGTCTCAAGAGCGCAATGAGGTGGGGGCGATCTCCGCGAATTCCGGCTCAGGCCGGAAGCTCGGTGTCGCTTCCCGTGAACTCGAGCAACCTGCGACATCGGGCGGCACGGTCGGCCACGAGGTCCAGAAGGTTGCCGGGCATGCCGCGGTCCAGGGCGACGATGTCGGCGGCGCTGACGGCATCGGCGAACGCATCGGGCGCGACGCCAGCCAGCTTGCCTACGCGATCGGCCAGCGCGCCGTCGTCCAAGCCGAGGTCGCGGGCCGTTTGGGGCCAGGGGTTGCGCTGAAGAAATACTCGGTAGTCGCCGCCGAACTTCATCGCGAAGCGAAGCTTGCGTTCGTCTGTGCCGTAGGGCAGTGCCGAAGCGATGTCGTAAAGCGGGGCGAGGCGGACCTGGTCGCCGGCGAGCAGCAGCGAGTAGTTCTTGGCGTGCGCGTCGGTGCCGACGATCAGCCAGTTCCAGATCAGCGCATCGACAAATCGCCAGACGGCATCCTCGACGACGGCAGGCGGCATCGTCTCGCGCAACAGCCGGGTGATCTGTGGCGGCCCTGGGCCACCTTCGTTCTGATACTTGCGGCTCGGGGGCACCACGAGGGCCTGGCAGAGATCCTCCTGATGGATGCGCAGGATCTCGCCCCCGGGCGCCGCACGGCGGTCATACCGAGTGACAACGACGGCCGTCTCGTCGCCAAACCGCGAGACGGAAGTGCGAACCACGAGAAGGCCGGCGCGGCGTGCGGCATCAAGACAGAGATGCTCGTTGAGGTCGTGGTCGTCAAGGCCGCTGACCGCCGGCTTGAGGATGTGGGTTGTGGGCGTCGAGCCCGACGGAACGCCCCACCGGCCGTCCCTGAAGAGCAGCGCGGTCTTGGCCTGCGCGCCGGCGAGACTGAACTGGCCGGTGAACGACCGGCCTAGCCAGGCGGTCGAATCCTCGCGCAGCTCCCGCAGCCGCTCCGCCACATCATCGTCACTGAGCCACGCGACGTCGCCCGATCGCCCGAGGACCCGATCGATGTCTTCCGGCCATGCGAACCGGACCGCACCGGCGCAGTCCTCTCCGACCGGGGTGGCCAGCAGAGAGAAGGGGGAGGATGCCGAGACGTGAAACTCGCGAGCCCACCGCCGCAGAACGGCGTCGTTGTCCGGCAGCAGACCCAACAGCCACGACGTCACCACGTGGTCTGGATGTGATCGAACCTGGATCGGCATCGACAGCGATAGCGGCGTGCCACCGGACCGCTCCCGGTACTCGTCGCTGTAATCGAACCGCAGTCTTCCCCCACGCAGTCGTGTCACCGTCCCGGCGACAAGGTCTTCCAAGATGACCAGCAGCGAATCGGTCATCGCCCGCGGTAGTCCTCCAGTAGAGCGTCGAGGTCGACCGTCTCGCTCCTCGGTGGCTGATGGCCGCGTGTGCTACCGGCGAGCTCATCGATGTTGAGGCGAAGCCCAAGCGCGTCGAGCAGGCGGATCACCAAGCCGAGCTCGGCGCTGGGCTTTGCCGACTCAAACTCACTGATCCACTGCCTGGACACACGCGCGCGCGTTGCCAGCTCCGACTGGCTGAGACCAAGCTCCAGGCGACGACCGCGGGCTGCGGCGGCGACATCACGTATCGAGTTGACCTTGGTGGGCATTGTTGTCAGCGTACGCTTACATCGACGATTGGTCAGCGTACGGCGACAAGCCTACTATGTCGTCGTACATAGGCGAACTCTCCCTGTCGCCGTACGCCGACACATCATCTGCCGCTCGATTCGTATCAGCGGCGCTAGGCCCTGATGCAGGGCGGGCACGCCGTGCTTTCTAGGCAGCCGCCCGCCGTTCAAGCTCCGAGAACCGCTCTAGCGACACAACCACGGCCCGCATCCGGTTGCGCTGCGTGAGAACCACCTTCTCGAGCTCGCCGCGCTCGAGTGCGTCGATCAGCCGGTTGAGCTCCCGCATCGCCTCGCGAACGGTCGAGAGCTCGTCGTTGGCGACGCGGACGGCGGCTGACGGGTGATCCATTGCATGCCGAAAGGTAGACGGCAGCTCGGACGGCATCGCGTCGCTCTCGGGCAACGGGGTGTGACGAAAGGCGTGACGAATCCGTCGCGTCCGTTCCGTCCGACCGGCCGTTCACGATGTGTTCCCGATGGAGGCCGCTCGCAGCCAACAGGGTCAGGGTCCCGAACCGACGCCCGCCCCACCGCTGCTGGTCGAGGCCGGCGCCGAGGCGCCGCAGCCAGGCGGGCGGGTGCGCGCCTTCGCCTACCTGGACACCGAGAACACCCACCGCTACCGCCAGCTGATGGGTGTCCTGCTCGCGAACAAGCGCCGGTTTGGGCTGCGGATGGCGCCGACGCAGATCGCGACCCGCCTGTGGGAGCGCTTTTCGATCCGCTATGACCCGCCCGAGGCGCTCGAGCGCGACCTGGAGGCGCTGTGCGATTGGGGCGCCGTCGACAGCTATCAGGACAACTCCCGCGCCTCCTCGACGCGCGAGTTCAAGCGCAAGCGCTTCACCTACGACATCACCGCCGCGGGCGAGATCGTCGAACGCGCGGCGCTCGCGGTCGATCGCCTGTCCGAGCGGATTGGAGCGCTCGAGCGCTCGCAGCTGCCGGAGCTGCTCGACACGTTGATCGCGCTCGCGAGCGAGGCCGAGCGCGGCGACCCCCGACCGGGCAAGCTCGTCGCGTTGTTCAACGACGTCGCCGCCAAGCTCGAGCGGTTGCGCTCCGACACCGGCGACTTCATGCGCGACCTCGGCACGGTGATGGCCGACGAGCACGCGGTCGAGCTTGAGCCGTTCGAGCGCTACAAGCGACGCGTGATCGATCACCTGCAGGGGTTCCGGGCCGAGCTTCGCCGGCTCGACCCGCAGTTCAGCTCCGCGATCGACCGCGTCGAGGCGGTCGGACTGGCGCACTTGGTCGCGATCGCGGCCGCGAGCGACGAGCCGCCGGTGTTCGGGCTCACCGACGACGAGGTTGCCACGAGGCGCGCCGAGGGGCTCGCGGAGGAGTGGAACGGGGTTCGCCGCTGGTTCCGCGGCGGAGCCGGCGAGGCGCCGCCGTGGCACGAGCTCGATCGCGCGCTCGGCGACGCGATCGAATGGATCATCCAGTCCGCCCAGCGTCTGATCGATCGCCGCACGCGTCGAGTGGACCGGGCCGCCGAGTATCGCGCGCTCGCGCTGCTGTTCGATCGCGCCGAGACGGCCGGCGACTGCCACGCGATGTATGCAGCGGTGTTCGGCCTCTACCAGCCACGTCACTTCTCGGTCCCTGAGACCGACCCGGAGCTGACTTCGTCCACGGTGTCGTGGTGGCAGGCGACGCCCGCGCCGGTCGAGGCGACGCTCTACCGCCCCGGCTCGCGGCCGCCGGGGGCCGGGCGGGCGTCAGAGCTGCCCGACCACACGATGGCGCGCCAGGCGCTCGCCGCCCGCCGCGAGCGGGAGCGCCGGGAGCTGCGGCGTGCCCAGCGGCGGTTCACCGGCGCGGGGCCGCTGCGACTCGACCAGCTCGGCCGTCTCGACGCGCTCGAGTTCCGCCACCTGCTGCGTTGGCTCGGGCGCGCGCTCGACGCCGCCGCAGATCACAGCGGCACCCGGCGGGCAGAGTCTCAGGATGGGCTCGTGCGGCTCGAGCTGCGCCCGCCGCCGGAGAGCGATGAGCTGATCGAGATCGCCACTCCCGACGGCACCCTCGCGGCCCCCAACTACGAGATCGGGGTGATCGCGTGCTGAGCGCGCTCGACGATCGGCTCGCGGCCGAGCGCGAGCAGGCGGCGAGGGCGCTGCTGATGCGCCCGCTGCTGACCGCCGAGAGCGACCCTGAGTCGTTCACGCTTGTGCGCCGCCACGGCGAATGGCTGACCGACCGCTTCCGCCATCTGCTCGGCTACCGGCTAGCGATCCGCGGCGACCATGCGCGTCTGTACAAGCGCGCGCGGCTCGCCTACCGCGACCGTCCGGCGAGGATCAGACCCGGCTCGCTCCGTCCCGGTCCCGAGGACGGCTGGCAGCCCTTCGGCCGGCGCCAGTACGTGCTCTTGGCGCTGGCGCTGGCGGCGCTCGAGGCCCATCAGGGCCGCGCGCAGGCGCTGATCGGCGGGCTCGCCGGCGAGGCCGCGGCGCTCGGCGCCGAGCTCGGGCTGCGTGTCGACTTCGACCGTCGCGACGAGCGCAAGGCGTTCGCCGACGTGCTCGAGCTGCTGTGCAGGCTCGGCGTGCTGCGCCAGCGTGATGGCTCACGCATTGCGTTCGTCGCCCGCGACGAGGCGCTCGAGGAGGCTCTGTTCGACATCGAGCACGCGCGGCTCGGCGACCTCAAGGCGACCCCCCTGGCGCTCACTGGGATCGAACGGGTCGAGGAGCTGCTCGACGAGGACTACCCAGCGAGCGACGACGGAGATCGGGCCCGGCGGCGCCACCGGATCGCGCGGACGCTGGTCGAGGAGCCCGTCCTGTACGTCGACGACCTCGAGGCCGCCGAGCAGGACACCTATCGCTCGCAGCGACACCGCCTCGAGCCCGAGCTCGAGGCATTGACCGGGCTCCAAGCGGAGCGGCGGGCGGAGGGCTCGGCGCTGATCGACGCCGGTCGGCGCCTCAGCGACGTCCGCTTCCCGACGCGATCAAGCGAGAGTCTGCTGGCGTTGCTGGCGTGCGAGCGCCTGCGTGCGGCGACGTTCGACTGCGGGCGCAACCCGCTGCCGCAGGGCGAGGTCGCTGTGCTGATGGAGGAGCTGCGAGCACGGATCCAGTCCGACGCCGGGCCCGAGCTCGGTCGGGCGGCCCTGGCGTTGCTCGAAGCCCACCGGCTGATCGCTCCCGAGGAGCCGGCGCAGGTTCGCGTGTTGCCGGCGAGCGCACGCTTCGCCCGTCCGACGCTGCGCACGACGGAGCTCGAGTGATGAGCGTCACAGTCCTTCACCCCGAGACGGCCGGCCGCCCCGAGCGCTTCCGCCTTCACCGGGCGGGCCTGATCGGGCTGTACGAATATGAGGACGAGACGTTCGAGTTCGAGCGCGGCCGGCTCCTCCTGCGCGGACCGAACGGCAGCGGCAAGTCGAAGGCGCTCGAGCTGCTGCTGCCGCTGCTGCTCGACGGCGAGCTCCGCGCCGAGCGCCTCGACCCGTTCGGCGGTCGCGGCCGCTCGATGCGCTGGAACCTGATCGGCGACCAGGAATCGCGCGCGCCCGCGGTCGGTTACTCATGGCTCGAGTTGCGGCGCCAGGACGACCAAGGGGTCGAGCATTTTCACACGCTCGTGCTGATGGCCCGAGCGAACAAGGGCGAGAGCGGCGTGCACTCGTGGTTCGCGCTGCTGACGGCCCAGCAGCCCCCGGGAGCGGAGCTGCGCGGCCCCCGGATCGGCATCAACGCGTCGCTGACGGAGGGCCGGCATCCGATCAGCCGGTCGGCGTTCGCTGAGCTTGCCGGCGAGTTGATCGACTCCGCCTCTGCGTACCGAGAGCGCGTCAACGCGCTCCTGTTCGGCGTCCCGCAGGATCGCTATGAGTCGATCGTGCGGCTGTTGCTGTCGCTGCGCAAGCCGCAGCTCTCGCAGACGCTGGACCCGCAGGAGCTGTCGGCGCGGCTGACCGAGGCGCTTCCGGAGCTCGACCGCGACGCCGTACTCCGCGTCTCGGGCCGGCTCGACCAGCTCGACCGGTTGCGCACCGAGGCCGCCGCCCTGCGCGAGGTCCGCAACGCCGTCGAGAGCTTCGCAAGCACCTACCGCGACTGGGCGCGGGCGGCGCTGCGCGAGCGCGGGCGCGTCCTGATCGAATCCGTCCGCACCCGCCGGCAGCACGAGGACAGCCTGACGCGCACCCAGGCCGCGACCGCGGCGGCGGGCGAGCGGAGGGCAGCGCTCGCGCTGCGCCGCGGGCAGCTCGAATCCTCGCTGGCGTCCGCGCGGGGCGCCGAGCGCGAGCTGCGCGCCTCGGACGACTGGCGTGACGCCGAGCGGCTCGAGGAGCTCCGGAGGCTCGCCGAGAGCGCGGCTCTGGCGGCGGCCGAAGCCGGGACCGAGCTGGACCGCGCACAGACGGAACGGGCCGAGCTGCTGGGTGCCGCGGAGCATGCCGACGCCGCGCTCGCCGAGCAGCGGACCGTGGTCGAATCGCTGCTGCAATCGTGCTCGGCCGAAGGCGACCGCGCCGGCGTCACCGCCCACGCGGCCGCCGTCGAGGGACTCGTGGATGAGGGTCGCGACCTGCCGGCGGTGCGGGCGCTGCTCGAGCAGCTCGCCGCGGCGCGAGCCGAGTCGATCGCGGCGATGGCGAAGCTGGCGGGCGCCATGCGCGGGGCCGAGCAGGAGTTCCGCGCGTCGCGCTCGCGCTTCGAGGACGCCGAGGCGGCCCAGCGCGAGCGACAGGCCGAGCGAGCCACCGCGGCCGAGCGGCTGGAGATGGTGCGGGGCGAGCTGATGCAGGCGCTCGACGGATGGCTCGCCGGCCTCACCCAACTGCCGGTCGACGACGCCTTCGCCGACGAGCTCGCCGATCTGACCGCGCGTGCCGGGGAGCCCGGAGCGATGGCGGCGCACGAGCTTGCGGCCGACCGCGCCGGGGTCGCCGAGCAGCGGCTGGGTGAGCAGCTGGCCGGCGTGGGCGCGGCCCGCACGGCGCTGTCCGCCGAGCGCGAGCCGCTCGCGGCCGAGCACGCGCGGCTGTCGGCCCACGAGGACCTCGTCCCCGAGCCGCTGCCGTTCCGCACGGCCGACCGTACCGGCCGTCCGGGCGCCCCGCTGTGGGCGCTGGTCGACTTCGCCGACGGGCTCGACGGCGGGCAGCGGGCCGGTCTCGAGGGCGCCCTCGAGGGCGCCGGCCTGCTCGACGCCTGGGTGATGGCCAACGGGACCGTGCTCGACGCCGACGACGCCGTGCTCGTGGCGGCCGCCCCGGGCGCGATCCCGGTCGCCTCCGGCGGCGGTCGAACGCTCGCCGACGCGCTCGTCGCGCTGCCCGACGGGCCGGTTCCGACGGCGGTCGTCGAGGGCGTCCTCGCGCAGGTGGGTATGGATGAGAGCGCGCCGGCGCCAGGCGACGACCGCGCCGCCGTAGCCGTCGACGGTCGCTTTGCGCTCGGTCCGCTTCGCGGGCGCCACCGGGTCGAGGCGGCGCGCTATATCGGCGCCGCGGCCCGCGCCGCCAACCGCGCTCGCCGGCTCGCCGAGCTGGCGCGCGAGCTCGGGGCGATCGAGCAGCGCGACCGTGAGCTCGAGTCCCGCGCAGGCGAGCTCGAGGGCGCCATCGCTTGCCTGCGCGAAGAGCTTCGGCGGCTCCCCGACGACGCGCCGGCGCTGCGGGCGTACGTGCGGCTCGAGCGCGCTCATGACGAGGAGCGACGGGCGGCAGCGGTGACCGCTGCCGAGCAGCAGTCGATGGCGGCCCGCGCCGACGAGCTGAGGCAGGCCCGGGAGCAGGCGCTGGCGCACACGCGGGAGCATCGCCTGCCCGCGCCCGAGGACGAGGCCGGGCTCGCGGCCGTGCGCGATGCAGTCGGCTCATACCGGTCGGCGTGCGGCGAGCTGATCGGCGCGGAGCGCCTCGCCCGCGAGCTGGAGCGGGGTGCCGGCTTCGCGCACGATCGCGCCGATAGCGCCGACCGGGCGCTGACTGCTGCGCGGGAACGCGTTCGCCTCTGCGAGCACGACGCGAGCGCCCGCAGCGGCGCCCATCGCGAGGCGGCCGAGACCGTCGGCGCCAGCGTAGAGCAGCTGCGCGCACGGCTCGCCGCGCTGGAGGCGGAGGCGTCCGGTGCCGAGCGTGGACTGCGCGACGTGCAAGACCAAGACGTCGCCGTCGCCCGGGAGGAGGCGGCGGCCGAACGCGACGTCGTCCATGCGCGGGCGGCGGTAGCCGAAGCAGAGCGGGACGTCGCCGGCAAGCACCGCCGAGTCAGCAGCCTCGGCCGGCTGGGAGCCTGGTCGCTCGCGCTTGGCGAAGGCGCCCCAGAGGGCCAGATGGACGCCGGCAGCTGGCCGCTCGAGCGCACGCTAGCGGCGCTCCGCGCCACGTCCCGGGAGGCGCTCGCCACCCGGAGAGGGTTCGACACGCTCCTAGCGGACGTCGATCGCGAGGCCGACGAGCTCCGCCACCGACTGTCCGCCAGCGCCGACTTCGAGGTCAGCCGCGAGCGCGTCGCCGAGGACCCCGAGCTCACGCTCGTGCAGGTCCGGCACGGCGGCCGGAGCCACCCGATCGGCGAGCTCGACCGCTGGCTCGAGGGCGAGCTAGAGGCGCGCGAGCGGACGATCGCGGAGGAGGACCGGCGGCTGTTCGAGTCGTTCCTGGTCGGCGGTCTGGCGGACGCCCTGCGTGAACGGATCGGCGGCGCTGGCGCGCTCGTGGCGAGCATGAACGAGGCGTTGAGGGATTGCACCACCAGCTCCGGGATGAGCATCGAGCTCGAGTGGCGCCCACGCGCGCACGACGACGCCGGCCTGGGCGAGGCGGTCGCGCTGCTGCGCCGGGACGTCGCGCTACTCACCGACGACGCCCGGGGGCGACTCGTCGAGTTCCTGCGCGGGCGGATCGAGGACGCGCGTCATTCGCTCGAGCAGGGGTCGAGCACCGAGCACGTGATGGCGGCGCTCGACTACCGCGAGTGGCACGAGTTCCGGGTGGTCCAGCTGAAGGAGGGCCGCCGCGAGGTGCTGACCCGCCGCCGCCACCAGCAGGGCTCGGGCGGCGAGAAGGCGGTCGCGCTGCATCTGCCGCTGTTCGCCGCCGCCGCCGCACAGTTCGCCGCCGCCGCGCCGAGCTGCCCGCGGATGATCCTTCTCGACGAGGCCTTCGCCGGGATCGACGAGCGGATGCGCGCGCAGCTGCTCGGCCTGCTCGAGCGCTTCGACCTGGATTTCGTGCTCACCTCACACGAGCTCTGGGGCTGCTATCCGGAGCTGTCGGGTCTCGCGATCTACCACCTGCACCGCGAGCCGGGTATTCCGGGCGTCGCAACCGCGCACTTCCGCTGGGATGGCAGGCGGCGAGTCGAGGTCTCGGAAGCTGCATGAGTCCGGAGACCGTCACGTACCTCTCCCGGCCGGGATTGCGACGGGTGCTGTTCGCCGCGCGGGAGCGGTTCGAGCGCAACGGGGGTCCGTACGGCAGGCTCCAGCTGACAGAGCTCTCTCCGGACGAGGCGCACACGCTGAACGGCCTGCTCACGCCCCAGCGTCCGTTCGCGCCCGGCGGCGAGGCACGGATCAAGCTTCCGCGGTTGGACGCCCAGCTGCGCAACTCGCGGTTCGCGATCTCGCTCGAGGACGCGCTGGTGGCGATCGACGGCCCGCTTGGCGACCGCCGCGCCGAGCGTGCGGCCACCGCCGCGGCCCGGGACGCTGCGTGGGCGCGCGTGCTCCGTCACCCCCAGTCGAGCCGACCGGAGCTCGCGCCGTGGCTCGAGCATGCCCGCCGCCGGCACGGCGCCGCATCGCCCGAGCGCACCGCCGTGATTCTGCGCGCCCTCGACGTGCTCTCGGTGCTCCCGGCCGACGGTCAACCGCTGGCCGCGCTCGCCGCCTCGTACGCGGGAGGTGACGCGCACGCGCTTGACCGCAACCGACCGCTTGGCCGGCTCGTGGCGGCGGCCCTGTTCGCGCTCGAGGAGGCGCCGCCGCGCGAACCCGCGTCAGCGGATGAATGGCGTGCGGTCTGGGCGCGCGTCGGCATCAGCTGCGACGAGCTGTCGTGCACGGCGCTCACGCTCGGCCTGCGGCCGCACCGGCTCGCACGGGGCTACCTCGCGGCACGATTGCGCGCCGCAGCGCGCGCCGGCAAACCGCTGGTGCTGACCCTGGCCGAACTCCGTGCCGAACCCCCGCGGCTCGCTGGCGACGTCCTGTTCACGTGCGAGAACCCGTCGATCGTCGTCGCCGCGGCCGCCGAGCTCGGCGCTCGCTGCCCGTCGCTGCTGTGCACCGCTGGCTGGCCCAACACCGCGGTCGCGTTCGTCCTCGACGCCGCCGAGGCGGCCGGCATGGAGATCCTCGTGCACGCCGACGGCGACGAGGCCGGAGCCGCGATCGCCGGGCTGGTACTGAAGCGCAGCCGAGCCCGGCCGTGGCGCACGGTCGACGCGAGCACCGGCATCCACGAGGAGTCGCTGCTCGACGAGCTGCTTGCCGACCTTGGCAGCGGCTGGGTGGGCCAGCGACGACTCGCGTGAGCGTGGGCCGCGCCGGGCGTGTCCACCCTAGGCGGCGTCGCCGAGTTCGTCCATGTCGGTCACCGATACGGTGTAGCGGTAGCCGTCGTGCAGCCCGCCGAGCTCGTCGAGCGACACCGTGTAGTGGAAGCCGCCGCGGCCGACGGTGCGCTCAAGCGTCGCCAGCACACGCTCCGGGTCCTCGTAGGGACCATTGACGTAGTACGGCTTGCCGTCGCGGCCGAACGTGATCGCGCTCGGTCCCGACCACGATCCCAGCAGCCTGCTCGCCCGTCTGAAGTCCCGGTGGGGCTCGAAGCCGAGACGCCGCGCGTACTGGACCGCACCGAACACGAGGTGCTGGGCGAGCTCGACTGGGATCGGAATGCCCGGCGACCCCCACTGAGCGAAGTACACGCGCTTGAGCTCATCGAAATCGCGCCTGGCCATCCGCTTCGGTCCAAGCGCGTTCTTCACCCCGAGGCACCACGTGTCGACCAGATAGCCGCACACCGACAGGCGGTGGTGCCCGTCCGGCGCGGCGACCAGCACGAGTGCGACCCCACTGTCGCTGGCCCCCGTGGGCGCGCCGGCGTCGTCTGGCCAATCGGCGGTGCCCTCGATCCGCAGCCCATGGCGCCAGCCAGGGCTGACCCAACATTGGATCTGGCTCCCGGCCGCACGATCGTTCGTGGCGCCTTGTGCGGTAGCAGTCGAAGCGCTGTCCCGCTCGCACGCCACAATTCGCACGAGCCGCGCTGCCTCTGCCTTGCCCAGGCCCAAAACGCGCGCAATCTCAGCCGGCGAATAGCGTCGCCGCCGCAACCCGCGGACCGCCTCAAGCAGTTCCTCGTGCTCCATGGCACCAGTTGTACGTGCCGCCCCGGACGGAAACCCAGCGCGCCTCGACCTCCTGCGTCCGGGCGAAACGCGCCCCGATCCCAGGCACAGCCGAGCTCGGCACAGCGACAGACATCCCGATCCCAGCATCGCTGTCCTCCGTTGGCGTTGCTGGCGCGCAGGCGGCGGCTGGCCGGTGCTCGGGGATAAGCCGCGGAGCACGCCGACGCCGACACCGGCGCTCCAATTCGTAGCGACGCAGCTGGCCGACTGGCCGACGAGCACACGAATGGTCCTGGGCGAACTCGCAAACTCCAGGGAGACGGCGGGAGACCGGTACGGCGCTGTTGCTTTCGGAGCCGGGGCCGCTATCCGAACGCGGCTGCTTCCAGTTAGCAGTCACGCACTGAGGATGGTCGTCCCCGCTCGGGTCCTCGCTGCCGGTCTTCAGCCGCGAGTCGGAAGAGTGAAAGTCTGGGCCGCCACGGGCAGCCACACGCTTGTGGCCTCCGGCGAGCGGCTTCCCTTCCCCTCTACCCGGGCTGTAGTTCGTCTGCGAACTCGCGGAACAGCCCGGTCACAACGAATACCGTCTGCTCGGCGATATCGACGGCGTTGCTCGCGATCCGCTCGAGGCAGCGTGCAACCAGGATCATGTACATCGCCCACTCGCGGACCTCGAGGCGGTCGCCGATGTCGACCGCGCGAGCGATGA
>Ga0116216_10000499_pt1 | contig 31555 bp, 22 predicted proteins | sample Sb_taG_11_FD_89696 | JGI IMG/M metagenome (GOLD analysis project Ga0116216, IMG submission 89696) | Peat soil microbial communities from Weissenstadt, Germany - Sb_50d_3_AS metaG | ecosystem: Environmental > Terrestrial > Soil > Wetlands > Peat | place: Germany: Weissenstadt | collected 2010-09-21
GCGAGTCCGCTGTCCGGCTGGGCCAACTCGCCGGGTACTCGGGAGCGGGAACGGTGGAATTCCTGTTCGATCCCGCGGAACGCAGCTTTGCCTTCATGGAGGTGAACGTGCGCCTTCAGGTCGAGCACCCCGTCACGGAGATGACGACCGGTGTCGACCTCGTGAAGCTCCAGCTCCATGTTGCGCGTGGCGGACGCCTCGAAGGCGACGCGCCGTTGCCATGGGGGCATGCGATCGAGGTGCGGCTCAACGCCGAAGACCCCGAGAACGACTTCGCTCCAGCGCCCGGAACAATTGATCTCTTCCGTCTGCCGACCGGCCCCGGGGTGCGCGTCGACACCGGTGTACGCGAAGGTCAGGTCGTGCCACCCGAGTTCGATTCGATGATCGCGAAAGTGATCGCGCACGGTCGCAATCGTGAAGAAGCGCTGGCTCGCCTGTCGCGCGCACTCGCGGATCTCGCAGTGGTGATCCGAGGTGGAATGACCAACCGAGCATTCCTGCTCTCGCTGCTCGGCCGCCGTGAGCTTCGGCGGTCGGAGACAGACGTGGGCTGGCTCGATCGCCTCGCCGCGAGCGGAGATCATGTGCCCAGGGAACACGCGGAGGTCGCGCTCCTGCAGGCCGCAATCGGTGCCTACGACGCGGAGCACGCGGTCGAGCTCGCGCGCTTTCTATCGTCCGCTGCCCGCGGTCGTCCTCAGGTGCGCGCAGAAGAAGGTTACTCTGTCGAGCTTCGATATCGCGGTCGCGCCTACAAGCTGAGCGTCCAGAAGACCGGCCCCTCCACATATCGGATTCAAACGCCAGGCCCACTCATTCGTGCGCACGTCGAGCAGCACTCCTCGCACGAGTTTATTCTCCGAATCGATGAGCGCGTCCATCGCGTCGTGTACGCCGCTCATGGTCCAGATGTCCAGGTCGAGGTAGACACGGTTTCTCACCGCATCACGCGGGACGAGGGAGGCCTTGTACGCGCACCCGCTCCGGCCGTCGTCGTCGCGCTCGTTGCGCGGCCCGGCGACGCGGTCGTGGCCGGAGACCGCTTGGTCGTGCTCGAGGCGATGAAGACGGAGATGGCGGTCGTCGCGCCTTTTCCCGGACGGGTCCGGCAGGTCCTAGTGGCCGCCGGGGTACAGGTCGATGCGGGTGCGCCGCTGGTGCTCCTGGCCCCCGAGGAAGAGCGGTCGAGCCTGCCACTCACGGAGAGCCTCGACTTCGCGCGCGCCATCGGATCGGAGCTCCCGCCAGCCGGCCGTCGGCTTGCTGCCGTGGTTGCCGACGCCCGCCACCTGCTCCTCGGCTTCGACGGCAACGCATCCGACGCGCGGCGGCTCGCGGAGGAATGGGCCGCCGCGGTTCGTGAAGGAGGCTCGGACGACCAAGCACTCTCAGCAGCCTGTGAGGAGGAGTGCCTGCGAATCTTTGCCGACCTCGAGGCGCTCTTCACGCGGCAGCCCGGCCGCGCCACACCCAACGCGCCGGATGGCCGCAGCGCGGAGGGATACCTCTTCTCTTACCTGCGTTCAGTCGAGACTCGAGGGCGCGCACTCCCCGCGCGTTTTATGGCCTCCCTGGAGTGTTTGCTTCGACACTACGGCGTAACGAGCCTCGAGCCCTCTTCGGGACTCGAGGAGTGCCTCTTCCGGATCTGTCGCGCGCACCGCCGCGTCACCGGGCACGTGCCCATCCTGCTCTCCATCCTCGAGCGACGCCTCGGAGGCTCCGGGCCTGTGGCGCCGCAGGCCGCAGACGGCCTCCGGGAGCTCCTCGATCGCTTCGTGACTGTCACCCATCGCACCGAGCCCGCGCTCGCCGATCTTGCCCGCGAGCTTCGGCACAGGAGCTTTGACCGCCCCATTTTCGAGCAGGCCCGCCACCGCGTCTATGCCTCGGCCGAAGCGCAGCTCGACTATCTGGCGCGCTGTCCCTCGGCGCCTGATCGCGACGAACGAATCCGCGCACTGGTGGAGTGCCCGCAGCCCCTGGTGAGCCTCTTGGCGGGGCGGTTCCAAGAGTCGTCGCCTTCGGAGCGCGCGCTGATGCTCGAGGTCCTGCTCAGGCGCTACTACCGGCTTCGCAACTTGTGCGCCGTGCGCCAAGAACGCCTGCAGGATGACGTCTACGTGCTCGCCGAGTACGAATACGAGGGATCCCGCTTCCACGTGGTCACCGTCTATGCGCCGTACAACGATCTCCGAAACGCCGCACTGCGCCTGCTACCGCTGTTCGCTCAGTTGCCCGCGGATCACCCAGTGGTGGTTGACCTCTTCAGCTGGCGCGTTGGCTCTGGCGCCACGGCGGAAGAGACCCAGCGCGAGCTCCACGCCCTGGTGAACGAGCTTCCATTTCCGCGGCCGCTGTACCGCGTGTGCTTTGCTGTGGCGGGTCCGGGTCGGGGACGCGGCATGAGCGGAATGCTGCACTTTACTTACCGGCCCCTCAACGGGGCCTACGCTGAGGACGCGTTCTTGCGTGGGCTCCATCCGATGATGGCCGAGCGGCTGCATCTCTGGCGGCTCGCCAACTTCGAGACCCGGCGCCTATCGTCGGCAGAAGACGTTTATGTCGTCCACGCGGTCGCGCGCACCAATCCACGGGACGAGCGCCTCTTCGCTGTCGCCGAGGTCCGCGACCTCACGCCTGTGAGAGACACGGGTGGGTACATCGTTCGCCTGCCTGACCTAGAGCGGATGCTCCTCGAGGCGTTGGCTGGCATCCGGAACTACCAATCACGGCTCGCTACACGGCGGCGGCTGCACTGGAACCGGGTCTTCCTCTACGTCTGGCCACCCCTCGAGTGCGGCCCCCAGCCGCTCATCGATACCGTGCGGCGCCTCTCCTCCGAGATGGAAGACCTCGGCCTCGAGAAGATAGTGCTCGCCGTCACGATGCAGGAGGCGACGGATGGTGAGCTCCATGCGAGGCGAATCGAGCTAGATGACCCGGCGAGCACTTTCGCGACTGTTACCTTCCGCCCCCCGGCCACGGAGCCCCTCGAGCCGCTCTCGGATTACACGCAAAAGGTGGTCGCGATGCGACAGCGGGGTCTCGTATATCCTTATGAGTTGATCCGCATGCTGACGCCACCCCGCGAAGCGGCACAGGGCGAATTCCCACCCGGTGAGTTCATTGAATACGACTTGGACAAAGCGGATCAGCTCCTGCCAGTGGAGCGCCCGCCAGGCCGCAATCTCGCCAACCTCGTGATCGGCGTGATGCGCAACTTCACCGACCGTCACCCCGATGGAATGGCACGCGTTCTGATCGCCAGCGATCCTAGCCGCGACATGGGTGCTCTCGCAGAGCCCGAGTGCCGGCGCATTGTTGCTGCTCTCGGCCTGGCGCGAGATCTTCAGGTGCCCGTCGATTGGTTCGCGGTCTCGTCCGGTGCACGTATTGCGATGGACACCGGGACCGAAACCATGGATTGGACCGCGCGGGTCCTGCGCGCAGTGATCGAGTTCACGCAGGCCGGGGGCGAAGTCAACGTCGTCGTCGCGGGTATCAACGTCGGCGCGCAGTCCTACTGGAATGCGGAGGCGACAATGCTGATGCATACGCGAGGCGTCCTCGTGATGACCGCCGATGCATCTATGGTGCTTACGGGAAAGCGCGCACTCGACTACTCCGGTGGTGTCTCAGCCGAGGACCATCTGGGGATCGGCGGTTTCGATCGCATCATGGGTCCAAACGGTGAGGCCCAATATCGCGCACGGGATGTCGCAGAAGCCAGTCGCATCCTGCTCCGCCATCACGCCTTCGCGTACGTCTCGCCGGGCGAGCGCTTCCCGCGACGGGCGATGACCTCTGATCCGTACGATCGGGACGTGAGGAGCTGCCCGCACGGCCCGCCCGAATCGGGTGACTTCGCCACAGTCGGTGAGATTTTCGCCGACGAAAGCAATCCTGGTCGGCGCAAGCCCTTCGATATCCGCCACATCATGGCGGCTGCAGTCGATCGCGACCATCCACCGCTCGAGCGTTGGTCCGCGATGCTCGGAGCAGAGACCGCCGTGGTCTGGGATGCCCGCCTCGGGGGCCACTCTGTCTGTCTCATCGGCATTGAGTCGCATCCTCTGCCACGCCTCGGCTTTGTGCCGGCGGACGGGCCGGACCAGTGGACGGCGGGCACGCTCTTCCCGCTCTCCTCGAAGAAAGTGGTGCGCGCGATCTCCGGGGCAAGCGGACGCCGTCCCGTTGTTGTACTCGCCAACCTCTCGGGATTTGACGGCTCTCCCGAATCGCTGCGAGAGCTCCAACTCGAGTATGGCGCGGAGATCGGTCGGGCGGTGGTAAACTTCTACGGACCGATCGTGTTTTGCGTCGTCTCCCGTTACCACGGCGGCGCGTACGTGGTCTTCTCGAAGGCACTCAATCAGGGGATCGAAGTCGCAGCGATCGAGGGTGCTCGCGCCTCGGTGATTGGTGGCGCCCCGGCCGCCGCTGTCGTGTTCACCGCCGAAGTCGACGCACGCACGAGCGCAGACCCGAGAATCACCGCTACCGACCAGGAGATCACTGATGCGCAGGAGCCCGACCGAAATCGGCTCCGCAGGAGGCGCACCGAGCTGCATCGTGCCATCCGGGCGGAGAAGCTCGCAGAGCTCGCCGACGAGTTCGATCACGTGCACAGCATTGCGCGGGCGCTTTCGGTCGGTTCCCTTGATCGGATTCTGCCTGGAGCGCAGCTCCGACCCTACCTTATCGATGCAGTCGAGCGTGGCATCGAGCGGCAGGAGGCCCCTGCATGACTGTGCTCTACTGCCTCACCAGCCACGTCGACGTTCCCACGGGCGACGCGTGGCTCGCAGCCGGGGAGCACGCACGGCTCGCGGCCATGCCCATCCCCAAGCGCCGCGCCGACTTCCGGCTTGGGCGATTCGCGGCGAAGCGTGCGCTGGCCCGGCTGCTGCGTGACCCTCGACCGCTCTCCCAGTTCGAGATCCGTTCCGCCGATGACGGCGCACCCGAGGCGTGGGTGGACGGCTCCGCGCTCCCCATCGAGCTCTCACTCAGCCACAGCGGAGGTCTCGCTCTCTGCGCGTTCGCGCCCGGAGGATCAAAGATCGGATGTGACATCGAGGGCATCGAGCCGCGCAGCGCGAGCTTCCTGGCGGATTGCCTGACTACCGAGGAGCGGGCTGCCCTAGAAGCCGCTGCAGCTGAGGCCCGGCAGGAGCTCGTGTCCGTCTTCTGGAGCGCCAAGGAGAGCTCGTTGAAGGCACTCCGGACCGGGCTGCGCCGCGACGTCCGATCGGTAACGGTACGGCTCGCATCCTCCGCGTGCGTGGACGGCTGGCGCCGGATGGCTCTTCTGTGCGCGTCCGACCCCGAACTCGGCGCAAACGCAGACGTACGGCTCGCGGGCTACTGGCGACGGCTTCCAAAAGTGGTGGCGACTGTCGCGTGCGAGCTGAGCCAGCTTGAACCAGTCGAGCTGCCGTTCGACAACGATTCGTCGCGCGTATGGCCCCTCGTCGGGTAAGAGCAAGAGAGGGGGAAGAGCTCGCGTAGCGTGCGTTCTCATATCGGGCGCTCGTCGCGGGCTCCGGTGCCGGCCTCCTTCATGCCGCGCGAAGCTCATCCCTCCCCGCCTTCGTCGTGGTGATGGTCCTCGGGGTTCACGGCGGAAGAAACCTCCGCTGTGCCTTCCGAATTCCCGTCCGCATTGAAATGATTGATGTTTTCGTCGCGCTGGGTCAATGTGGCTACGTCTGGCGCGAAGCGGCGTAGAGACCGATCAAGTGCAGCCGAGGGCAAGCATTATGGCGCTGACAAGTTCTGAGAACAGCGGGCGCCTACGCCGCCTCGATGGCCAGCAACTACAACAGCCGCGGCCTCGCGCTGGAGATCCTGGTCGAGGGCGGCTGCCCCCGGCTGATCCGCCGCCGCCAGAGGATTGAAGAGCTGCTCGCGCTCGAAGAGGTGTGAGCGCACCTCAGGACTTGCGCGCGCGCTTCGCGCGCGCGCGCTGCTTGAGCAGCAGCCCGGCTTCGGTGGGCGCCACTGCTTCGAAGAACAGGAAGCCCTGGAGCTCGTCGCAACCCATCTCCTGGAGGAGATCCCACTGCGCGGCCTCCTCGACTCCTTCCGCGACGACGCGCAGCCGCAGCACGCGCGCCATCGAGATCATCGCCGCGACCAGCGCGGCTGCGTCGTTATCGTGGCCCAGCGGCTTCACGAAGGAGCGATCGATCTTGAAGGTGTCGATCGGCAGCTCGCGCAGCGTGCTGAACGACGAGTAGCCGGTCCCGAAGTCGTCGAGCGCGATCCGCGCGCCGCGCTCGCGCAGCGCTTCGAGCGTCGCGACGGCTTCCGCGGCGTTCTCCATCACCGCGCTCTCCGTCACCTCGAGCTCGATCGCGCGGGGATCGACGTCGGTCTCGGCGATTACGTCGTCGAAGATCTGCACGAAGTCGCCCTGTAGCTGGAGCGGGGAGAGGTTCACCGACACCACGAGCTTGCCGAGGCCCTCGGCGCGCCAGACCTTCGCCTGGGCCGCGGCACGGCGCAGCACCCAGCGGCCGAGCGAGCTGATCAGCCCCGCATCCTCCGCGATCGGGACGAAATCCGAAGGCGACACGATCCCGAGATCGGGATCGCGCCAGCGCAGCAACGCCTCGAAGCCGACGATGCGGCTCGTCTGGGCGTCCACGCGAGGCTGGTAGTGGAGCTGGTGGTCCTCGCGCTCGAGCGCCTCGCGCAGCCGCATCTCCAGGTGCAGACGCCGCTGTGCACCGAGAGTAAGGCTCTCGGTGCAGAGCTGCAGCTGGTTCGAGCCTCGCGACTTCGCGTCGTACATCGCGGTGTCGCTGCTGCGGAGCAGGGCCTCGACGTCGTCGCCGTCGTCCGGCCAGATCGCGACGCCGATGCTGCCCGTCACCACGAGCGATTGCGCGTCGAACTGGACCGGCTCCGATAGCCGGCGCAGGATCGCGTGCCCGACGGCGGTCGCCGCGTCGGCGTTGGCCGGGGCCGGCAGCAGCAGCATGAACTCGTCGCCGCCGAGCCGCGCCAGCGCCGGCTCCGAGCTCTTGCGCGCACGCGGCGCGGCCTGGAGCTCGCTCAGCAGGCGGGAAGCCATCTCCTGGAGGATCGCGTCGCCGGCCGAGTGGCCGAGCGAGTCGTTGATGCTCTTGAAGCGGTCTAGGTCGAGGAACAGCACGGCGAGCGGCTCGCGTCGGCGGCGCGCCTCGGTGAGCGCGAGCGCGAGGCGTTCTTCGAAGAAGCGGCGGTTCCCAAGACCGGTGAGGCTGTCGTGATAGGCGAGGTAGCGGATCTGCCGCTCCACCGCGCGCTGCTCGGTGATGTCCTGCACCGAGGCATCGACGATGGCGTGCGCGCCGTCGCCGATGCGTTGCGCCTGGACGTGCAGCGTCCGCGGTGAGAGGTCGATGGTGCGGATCTCGAGCCGGAACGCGTGACCCGCCGCGCTGCAGCGCCGCAGCGCTGCCTCGAGCGCCTTGCGGTCGTCCGAGTGCATCCGTTCGAGCAGCGCGGCGAGCCCCGGGGTCGCCGGGTCGAGGCCGACGATCTGCCAGAACTCCGGTGATCCATCGAGCCGGTCAGTCCCCGGCTCGAGGCTCCAGTCGCCGAAGCGCGCGAGCCGCTGCGCGACCCGCAGTCGCCGCCGGCTCTCTTGCAGCCGCCTCAGCGTTTCGTTGAAGGCCACGGCCACGTCGCCGATCTCGTCGTTGCGCCGGATGTCGAGGCGAGCCGTCAACTCGCCCTGGCCAACGAGCTCGGTCGCGCGCCGGATGGCGCGGATCGGACGGACGAAGCCCTGCGCGAGCAGCGCGCTGGCGGCGACCGCGAGCAGCAGCGACGCGATCCCGACGCCGACCAGATTGCGCCGCGCGCGACGCAACATGGTGCGCTCACTCTCCATCGAGGAGCTCGCGCGCAGCTCGAGTCGATCGAAGCCGATCGCCGTGCGCTCGAGCGCCGCCGCCGGCGGGTCTCCGGGCGCGGCGAACGCGAGCCGTGCCCCGGTGAGCTCGGACCAGACGCCGAGAGTCGCCGGATCGAAGCGCGTCGCCGCGATCAGGAAGCCGAGCGCGCGTCCCTGTGTCACGAGCGGAACTCGCGCCGCCGCGAAGACCTCGTTTCGAGAGCGAACCAGCGTCGCCTGTGGAGACTCAGCGTCGGCCGCGCAGGCGACGAATCGCGAGTCCGCGAGCGCGCCGGACTCCGAGTCGGGGCGGACGCAAAGCCCCTGCTCGCTCGCGGGCGACGCCGCGAAGCCGCGCATCGCGGCGACGAGACGCGCATCGCCGTCCGCGGCTGCGCGCGTGCCATCGCGGCGCAGGAACACGACCGCCGCCGAGCCTTCCCGCGCCCGCAGCGAGCGCGCGTAGTATTGAAGTGTCGCGCCGGTGCCGGTCTCGAGGTTCGCCCGGAACTCCGGGGTCCACGAGACGGCCGCATAGTGGACCGCGTACGCCCCGAGATAGTCGGCGAGAAGTCGCTGCGCGCCCGAGGATGCGCCCTCGAGGCGCGCGGCGGCCGCGGCTTCGAGGTCGCGCCCGAGCGCGCGATCCTGGAGCGCGAGGGCGAGCCCGATCGACCCGCCTGCCAGCGCGGCCATCAGGAGCATGAGACGCGCGGCGACCGAGAAACGCGGTGCTCTCACGGGTGGAGCTTGGCCGGATCCAGCCAGATCGGCTCGAGCGCCGAGGTCCGGAATCCGACGTGCACGCGCCTGACGGCGCCGTTCACCGCCAGGCTCCAGATCGAGAGCGCGTAGTCGCCGCGCGGCACGTTGTCGATGCGATAGGCGCCCTCCGGATCGAGCAGCGCGAAGTGCGGAGAGGGCGACACGAACACGTCCCAGATCTCGTCCGGGTGCAGCGAGCAGTAGAAGCGCGTCCAGCCCGTGTGCTCCATCGGCACGACCCGCGACTCCCCACCCTCGGTCACCTCCACGTCGAGGCGCTCGGGTCCACGAATGGCGAAGAGGCGATGCGCAACGCCGCTCTGGCTCACGAAGCGGAGCGACTGGCCGCGCGTCAGCACGACGAGGTCGTGACCGAGGCCGTCGCGACGCAGATCGGAGAGGGTCAGCGTTCCCGCGCCGGGCGCATCGAGCTCGCCTCGACCCTCGAGGTAGACCACCACCGGGCCGAGCTTCTGGAGCGACTCGCGCCCGCCGGAGACGCGCACCTCTCCCTCGACGCGGCTCAGCCCTCGCGTCAGCGCGAGCGGCGACGCGCAGCCGGCGATCGCGGCGGCGCACAGGCAGGTCGCGAGCGCCATCGCAGCGCGCGCGGGTCTGGTCGGCGGGGATCCGGCACACGTCACGCACCTCTCCTTGCCGGCGGATATCGACCGCCGCGAGAGGCGCCTTGAATCGCAAACGAGCGGCGACGCGGGTGCCAGCGTACTCGGCGCCGCCTACGCTACGCGCCCGTGCCGATCCCGACGTCCTTCGACGCCGAGGCCTTCAACCAGGTCCCCGGCGGAAAGGGCGGATAAGCGGGGATCCGACGTCCGAGAACCTCCGATTCTGACAACTCTCTGCGGGATCTCCGGGCCATCCCCGGCGTTACGGGCCAGGAATATCCCATCGTCTGGCGTCGGGACCGGCGGCCCACGGTGACGGTGCAAGCCGACACCGCTCCCAGACATGCAGGCGGCCACGGTCGTGCAGGAGCTAGCGCCGAAGCTCACGGTACTGAATGCGAGCTTGCCCAGCGGATATTATGTCGAGCTTGGCGGCACAGTTGAGGAGAGCCATAACTCCGGCTAGCACAGGGAAGGAATCTTTTGGAAGGCAGGCGCCTTCAGGAAGACGAGAGCTGCGGGAAGTCATAGAGCGCTGAAAATCTAAGGGCTTGTGGTGAATAGTGAAGAAGAAGGATGAACAAGAGCAGAACCTGTGACGCCATCACGCGGCCAGCAGGAAATCCGTGGCGAAGGCCTTGGGCTCTGTTCGGTAGGGCCAAAGCGCCCCCCGCTACCTGACGAAGCCCTCGGAATCGCGACGGTTCCGGGGCGCTCCCACTTACCCATTTTGGGTTCCCAATCTCCCTGGATCTGGGGATTGTCGATCCGCTGGCCCTCCGGAGATCATGCCTCCTTGCGCAGTCCCATGAGGAGGATCCCCTTGGCCACTGTCACACTTCCCCTCTCGACCGGAACACTCGTAGCCCCCAGGGGCTATGAAATCGGATACGAAATCAAGTGCCGTCGCTGTGGCTACGTGGAATCTGGGCGAGCCGCCCAGCTGAGCGAATCCCTGGAGCGTCAGTGTCCCAATGGCTGCGGAGCCATCGTTTGCATGAGCGCGCACCTGCTCTCGCGATCCACTCAGCGGCGTTAGCAAGAGTTCGGTCTGGCGCTCTGGTAGGCGCTGAACTGTTTCGTGCCCGAGGAAAACCGAGAACTCGGCGACACCACGGGTGGCGTGTGCTGGGACGAGGGCGAGGTCGGTCGTGACACGGCCCCCCGCCGAACAGGCTCTCAGAGCAACGGCAGAGGTGGCCCTTTTCGACTCAACCTCGCCCTCTCTTCTCAAATGTGGCCGTCGACGCAAGGAGGACGTTTTTGACGACTTCCCTCACATGTTCTGCCTATCCCGCCATGGAACGAGAGGAGGCCGAAGACCGCGCCAATCTTGTTTCCAGACAACAGGGCTGGACGATTCTGGGGGATTGGCACCCGGACACGACTCGAACGCTGGGCCCAGAGAGTGGCGTCCTCGTCGTTCGGTTCTACGCGCTGGCGCAGCTTCTTCAAACCTAGCTGTCAGATGCGTCGCCGTCCGACGCCGCCATGCGCGACATGCATCGCTCGGTGAGTCCGCCGTAGCGCGATTACTGCGCAGTGTCGCGCCCTGCGGCGTCACGCCGCGAGGAGCAAGGTCCTCCGCAGCCGTCGAGCAATACGGGCCGGCTCGGCCGCGCCATAGCACCCCCCCGCTACCTGACCTAGCGAGATCCCCAGGGCCGAGTCCTTGGGGATCGCGATCTACGGAACGGAGTTCCAGCGGCGGGTCGCAGGCATGGGTCTGACGGAGGTTCTGATCGCTCCGCGCTCGCCTTGGCAAAATGCCTATGCCGAGCGGTTCGTGGGGTCCTTGCGCCGCGAGTGCTTGGATCATGTGATCGCTCTAAACGAGCGGCAGGTCTACCGGATCGGCTCGAGCTATGCCCGCTACTTAGCGGCTGGCAGCTTGAATGGTGACCGATGACATTTCCGGAAGGCACAGGGCTCCCGTTGGGACGTGGTGTCCGCGGAGTATCAGGCCCCGGGTCACGATGGCCTGTACCTCCCCGTGCGTGCGAGGCATTTTTGGATCTGGAGCTAGCGCTCGCCCGGAGTCTCCGGGATCGGAGAGAGCGGGAGCGCGAGAGCAAGATCTATTGCGCGGACGAGTTTGCGAGAACAGACAGCCGTACTCTGGGCCGATTGGATCTTCGGCCCTGGCGTCCACAGCGTCGTGGCGGAGCTCGACGAACAGGTCGTGGGCTTTGTCCGCCTGTGTCCCGCGCGTCCCATCGCAGACCCAGCCCCTGACGCGATTGAAATCAGGCATCTCTACGTCCATCCCTCATGGCAACGAGGCGGTACAGGCACAGCGTTGCTTGAGCGCGCGGTGGATCTCGCCGGTGAAGATCAATACGCCAGGCTCATTTTCTGGGTGCTTGAAGCGAATCGCATTGCCCGCCGATTCTATGAGCTTCGGATTTGAATCGGATGGGGCTTGCCGCACAGATCCGGGCTTCCTCTGAAACGATGCGGCCGAAGTTCGGTATTGCCCTGAGCGTCATCCGCCCCGCTGCCGAGCCTGCCTCGGACCCGCGCTTCGTTGCTCGCGCTTTCCGTCCCTCCCTTGAGACTCGGGGAGCCCGGACAAGAAGAGAGATCGAGGCCGCGCTCGCCAAAGGCCGCCGCCTGGATCGAGATGTCGGGCGGCATGGCCTCCGCCATCCTCCGAGGGCTTCGATTCTCGAGCCCTGAGTCCCTGGACCCCGCGTTGGGCGGACGTGCCTCCCTACTTTTAGGTTTCAAAATACCTGGAATCGAGGATTTCCCGCGCCTATCCCGCCGGCGGAGAATAGGTCGTGCCCCGCGGGATCGATTCTGCGGCAAATGTTTGAAAGCGGAGGTGCCTTGCGCGCTGCGCGCGGGCGCGAGCGTAGGGTGCCGCGTACTGGGAGGGGGGCGAGGCTGTTCGTGACACGGCACCCCCGCCGAGCAAGCTACCTCAGCAAAACCCCAGAGGTGGTTCGTCTCGAATCGGCCTCGCCCTTCTCCTTGTCGCCGCACGGAGGGCGTTGTGGCAACTCCCCTGACTTGTTCTGCCTATCCCGCCTGCAATCGGGAAGACGCCGAGCGCCGCGCCAATGTCACTGCCAGAGAAGATGGCTGGACGATTCTGAGCTGGGATTGGCACCCTGACCCGACCCAAAGGCGGGGCCAAGAGGGCGGAGTCCTCGTCGTTCGATTCGACCGCGCTGCCGCAGGAACCTCGACGGGGGCGCGGTTAGGAGCGTGACGGGCGCCCGAAGCCTGCCCTCGAGTTTCCTCCCGGAACGCTTCGCATTCCGACGACGGAGGTGGCTTGCGCGCTGCACGCGAGGCCGGAGGGCTTGGCGATACAAGTCGATAGATTCAACGACCCCCTGCGAGAGTTTATGTGCCGCGAAGCGCGGGACGCTCACAGCGTTTACTTTGATCGACAGACAAGCATCTACCGCGCCGGTGATCCCCGAATGGCCGAGGTCCTGTTGCTGCTAGGGCAAGAGAAACGCGGAAGGAATTCCCCGACGCAATTCCATCTCTTTTCCTTCGAAGGACCAGATGGCTACTCGCGAGCCGGCGGAATCGCGAGCCGTATTGAAGGTCTATCGCGGGCGCTGGCGGGACTTGCGTTTGAGACTCACCTGTGGTTCGTCGGCGACCCCGCACTCCCCGGCCACGAGTCACACGGTCGTCTCCACCTCCACCGCTGGTGCCAATGGATCAGCCGCTACCACGGCGGCGTCTACGACGGCGAGGAGAGCAAGCACCCTGATTTCGCCGCGTCGTTGCCACTACCTGATGAATGAGGTCCTGCGGCCATACCTCGCCCAAGGCTGCCACGCGGTCATCCTCGCCGAGGAATGGCATACGGCGAATGCGGTCCTTCACCTTGACTGGCTGCTGCGGCAGGAGAGACGCCGAGAGAACGCGAGCATCCTTTGGAACGCAAACAATGTGTTTGGCTTCGAGCGGATCGATTGGGACCGCCTCGCTGAGGCCTCGGTCATCACGACCGTGAGCCGTTACATGAAGCACTGAATGGGGAGCCTCGGCGTCGATCCCATCGTGATTCCCAATGGCCTGTCCGCAGACTCTTTCCTTCCGCCCGACCGCGCTGGCGTTCGCGAGCTGCGGCGCCGCCTGCGCGGACGCACGGTCATCGCCAAGATGGCCCGTTTCGATCCGGACAAGCGTTGGCTCGGCGCCATCGAGATCGTGGGCAAGCTGAAGCGCCAAGGGCACCGGCCGCTGCTGATCGCCCGCGGCGGCGCCGAGGCGCACGGGCACGAGGTACTCGACGCGGCCCGTCTGGCGGGATTGCGGGTTCTGGACCGCAAGGGTGAAGAGACAGGTGTGCGCGCGCTTCTTGAACGGCTGGAGGGCACCCACGAGGTGGACGTAGTGAACCTGAAGGCCCCGGTGGCGGCGCGTACTTTTCCGGGGAGCGGATGCCGTGCTCGCGAACAGCAGCCACGAACCTTTCGGCTTGGTGGGGCTCGAGACGATGGCTGCGGGCGGAATCGCCTGCACGGGCATCTCCGGCGAGGACTACGCCGTACCCCGAGAACGGAGAGCTCAACGCGGAGGTGCGGAGTGCGCTGATCGAAGCGCGCCGCAAGAACATCACGCTGGTCCTGGCTACGGGTCGCATCCTCGGGGACCTCCAGCGCCTGCCCTGCAGCCTGGACCTCTTCGATGCCGTGGTTGCAGAAAACGGCGCGGTTCTCAGTTTTCCTGGCACTGGCCGAGCAACCCTGCTTGCTGAGCCCCCAGAGCCGATTTTCGTCCAAGAGCTCACGCGACGAAACATTCCCTTCCTCGCGGGCTCCTGCCTGATCGAGTTCCACTCGCAGTATGCCGAGTCCGTCTTCGCAGTGATCCATGAACTCGAGCTGCCCTTGGTGGTGGTCTTCAACCGTGGGCGTGCCATGGTATTGCCCGAGGCGGTGAGCAAGGGTACTGGCCTGGTCGCTGCGGCACGCACGCTGCGCATCTCTCTGCACAACGCCGTGGCCATCGGTGATGCGCAGAATGACCACGACATGCTCCGTGCCTGTGAAATCGGTATCGCTGTCGCCTGGGGTAGTCCGGCCCTGCGGCGCGCCGCCGACGAGATCGTGGAGGGCGATAGCCCTGCTGCCGTCGCCGCGTTCATCCGGCGCCTGATCTCCCAGCCAACCCTCGACATCAAACCGACCGGGCACCGCCGGCCTTTGTACCTTGGTCTGCTCCCGGGCGGCGAAGCGCTCGCGCTCGCCGGGCTTGGGCGGAATATCCTGATCGTCGGCGACCCGCAGTCTGGCAAGTCTTGGCTCACGGGGCTGCTCTGCGAGCAGTTGATCCTGCAGGGCTACTGCGTGTGCGTGATCGACCCCGAGGGCGACTATGGCACGCTCGAGAGCCTGCCCGGTGTGATCGTGCTGAACGCCGACGGCAAGGGGTTCCCGCTCGACCAGATCGAGCTCACCCTACGCTATCCCGACGTCAGCGTAGTGGTGGACCTTTGCAAGCTCTCGCAGGAAGACAAGCGCGCCGGCGTCGCCGTGCTGTTGGAACGGATCGCCGGTCTTCGGCGCCGCACAGGGCTGCCTCACCGCGTGGTCGTCGACGAGGCGCATTACTTTCTACGGAATCCAGACGTCACGGGACAGCTCGATCTCGAGCACGGTGGTTACTTTCTGATCTCCTATCGGGCTTCTGAGCTGCACCCCGAAGTGCTCTCTTCGGTGGAGGCCCTTCTCGTCACGAGGGAGAGCGACACAGCTGAGGCGGAAGCGTTGCGCAAGTTGGTGGCTCAGGAGTGGTCTCCCGAGGACTGGGCAGTAACGCTGCGCGACCTCGAGCTGAATGAAGTGCTGCTGCTCCCGGGCGCCCAGGAATCTAAGACGGACGTGTTGCGCATCCGCATCGCCAATCGTCTGACCCCTCACGTTCGCCACAAGCACAAGTATCTGGAGGTTCAGGTCTCCGATGATGCGGCGTTCGTGTTCTCGCGCGACGGCGTGCCTACCGGTCAACGTGCCCGTACGCTGAAAGAGCTGACCGATGTACTGTCCGGGAACGCACACAGCTTTGAGCAGCACCTCGCGAACGGAGACTTTTCGCGCTGGGTCGAAGAGGTGATCGGCGATTCGGAACTCGCGGCAGAGATCCGCTCGATGGAGACCGACTGGCGGGCCGGCCGCAGCGATCGACCTTGCGAACGAATCACACGCCTGATTCGTGAGCGTTACGGCTCCCTGGGACCTGGGCGAGGCGAGGCCGAACAGTCCGCGATGGGATGACCGCGGCGCGTCGGATCGGCGGAGCACGGTCTCGGGACCCAACTCAGGATCTCAGCCTCTCGCCCCTTCGCCAGCGTTACCGGTTTCGATGCTGCCGCCCGCCCTCTTGGTCTTGGCCCTTCTCGCCGCGCTCCACGCCGAGGAAATCGCTTTTCGTCACCTGTCGTTTCCAAAGACCTGGTTCATATCGAAAAACCTTCAGGTTTTCTGCTTACTGGACGTCGTGCGCTTGACCTACGCCGCAGGTGCGACACCCGCTTCGATCGGACGTCGTATTGGATGTAGCGGCCGCCGCTAGCCGATGAAGCCCTCGGAATCGTGAAGATTCCGAGGGCCTCTCTTTTCGGCACCTTCCGCGGTAGTGGCGTGACCAACACCGGCAGCTCGGTGATCAACAACGGCAACGTGGGCAGTTCTCCGAAATCTACGGTGACCGGATTCCCGCCCGGGGTGGTCAACAACGGCACCCTGTTCACCGCCGCCAACGCCGTGACGAGCCAAGCCCACGCGGACCCGGGCACGGCATACACTGCAGCGCAGACCGCTCCGGGCGGCACGCCCGGACCCGCAGATTTGGGCGGAGCGACGCTTAATCCGGGAGTTTACACATATGCTACGACCGCGTCTTGGACGGCCGGAAATCCAACGCTGAACGATCAAGGAAATCCCAATGCGCAGTGGATCTTCCAGATCGGCACCGGCCTGACGACGCCCGCCGGTGCCATGGTGGTTTTGTCAAATGACGCGTCGGCGGATAATGTGTTCTGGCAGATCGGGTCTTCCGCGACTCTTGGTGCAGCAACGCCTTCGCCGGAAACATTCTCGCGAATACGAGCATCACTCTCGGCGGCGGCACCCTGGACGAACGGACTTGTCTCGATTTCCGCTGCGGAGACTGTAAACGTCCCCGGGGTTCCAGAGCCCTCGACGCTGCTTGTCGTCGGTATCGGGCTTGCTCTGCTCACCACGCGCCGACGGCCGACCGCTTAGACCGCTGGCGGCTGCTTCGCGCGTCGGGAACGACGCCGAAGAGTCGAGCGCGAAAACCGCGCATCAGCCCCCTGCGCGAGGCGCCTCGCCCGGAGAGCGCGCCTCGGCGTAGCGCCCTGAACGCCAGCGCGGGCACAGGGCTTCGGTCCGGGTGCCGTCCGGCTCCACGCACTCCTTTCACGCCCAGAGTTAATCGCAATCGCCAGCCACTCCTGGTGACGTTTGGGTCCGGGCGTAGCTGACTGCCCACGTCGGCCCCTGCTCGTAGACCGAGGCTCGGTGCCTACGTTGGCGGGCGTGGCGGCGCGCGTCTCGAATCCCCACTCTCGGCGCGCCATCTCCCTGGATCTGCGGATATTACTCGTCTTCCGCTCCGCGTACGGTGTATCTACAAATGGTTGTGGCCCGCTTGAAGCGAGGAACCTGACTGGAGCCGGAGCCGCGCGGAAAAGCGAGCCGAGCCGGAGGTGTGAGATGCTGCTGACGGATCACTCGGTTGAGTTGCTGATGCTCTCGGGCTCGCTGATCACCGCTCTGGTTCTCTTGTTCGGATTCGGTGGCAAACTGTAGACTTTGCGCGCGATCTTTCCCGAAGAAAGTTGGCCGCTGCAAGATGGCGTCCTTCCGGGTTCTGCCGCAGACCGAGCGTGGGCGCATAGCACTCCTCTCGCCGGGTATTGCGGGCCTCGCCGTCCGACGCCGCCGTGCGCGAGGCAGCTGGCTCGGATAGCGCGTCGCCCGCGCCGTAGCGCGATTCTGCGCAGTGTCGCGCCCTGCGGCTTCACGCCGCGAGGAGCGCAGTCCCGCAGCCGTCGAGCAATACGGGCCGGCTCGGCCGTCATAGCGCCCCCCCCGCGACCAAACGCGCGACCGGCCCGGCGACCCTCTCGGTTCCGCGCCGGCTCCATATCTAGGCCTAGGTCGAAGACGCCCTCGACTCGGAACCCATGCTCCGGATCCGCGCCCACGCGCATCCGCCGGTCGCCCAGGAGAGCATTCGCCGGTCGCCTAGAAGAGACAGGAAGAGCGACCAACCGCGGTCCGGGGAAAGGTCCAGAGCGCGCCGCAGCTCGAGTACGCGTTCCTCGGCCATCGCGCCGAAGGCCTCGGCGTCGATTCTCGTCAGCTGCACAGCGCCGAGATCGGCGGCCTCGTCCGCTCTCCCAGTTTTGGCAGCAAAGCGCGCCAAGTTCCCCAGCTCCGCGTCAACCTTCTCGAGGCGCACCGGGAGGCTCGACTCCTGGCGCATGCCCTCCGAGAAGGTCTCGAAGGCACCGCGTACGCCACAACGTCGGGCACTAGGACGCGCTCGCGCACCGTACCGAGCACACGCTCCTCAAGCGCAGACGCCGCCACGCGGAGGATACTTGCGCAGACTTCCGGACCGCGGTCACGATGCCATCCGCAGCCTAAGGAAGCCCTTCCCGTGCAGGTCGAAGAAGCTTCCGTGGCACTGGGCACACGCGAGGAGTCCCGAAAAGAGGTAGCGCCCGCGCGAGCGGTGGCCGGCGCCCGCACGGGTCGTGAGCCCCTCCCGGCTTCGTCACGCAGATCGACCGGCGCTGGTACTTCACCGCCTGAACGCGCTCTCACAGTCCCGCGAGACGATTGCCAGATCGGGCACCTCTCGGCGTATCCATTCGCTCTCGGGGCGCTCGAAGCGCCGCCGCTTGCCCGTCGCGTGGTCCTTGATCCACTCACTCCTGTTCCAGATCAGCTCACCGCGATACAGCGGGTTCTGCAGCAGGGCCTGGAGCGCGGACGCAGACCATGACGCTCGCCCACGGCCTGCCATCGATCGCGGGCGGAGTGGGTGGACGCCCTCGGCGTTGAACCGGCGAGCAACGGACCGCAGCCCCTCCCCCCTCGCGAACTGCTCGAAGATCCGCCACACAACCACCGATTGGGGCTCATCAATTACAAGGCGGTGACCGGCCGAGATGGTGCGACCGTGGGGAATCCGTGCGGCTGCTCGGGATCTCCTCTGTTCGATAGCCGAAGGGGAGTTCTCCGGCGTGGAGACCGCGTTCCGCCCCACCCTATAGCCCTCGATGCGTGTCTGCCCGGAGCTTCACGAGATACTCCTCGGCGAGGATGCCCATCACCTTCGAGCCGAGGTTGAAGATGTCGAGCCTGGTTGTGACTTCGTGCGCAGTCTTCTTGGCGACGCGGAGACTGTTCCGGATCCAGCCGAGGTTCTCAGAGTCACGCCCTAGCCGCAAGAACTCCCAGCACAAGAGGACGTCCCACTCCGAAATACGCGCGATAAGTTGAAGAAGCTTTGGACGATTGTGCCGAGAAGCGCCCGATACACCGGCGTCTTCGATGACAAGGGGTTCCAGCACTTTCCAGCCACGACCCACGGCGAACTCGCGGCAGCGAGCGATCTGATCGGCCGGCGAGTCGGTGGATTGCTTGTCGGTGGACATCCGGGCGTAGATAGCCGCACGCACAACTGTACTAAGTCCCCCTCGTCATCCTTGGGTTCCTTCCTCCCCTGCTTGGGCTTCCGCTTGAAAATGCCGCAACGACGGGCGCGGATGTCGTGCATGCGGCTCGACTCCTGATACATTCGCTCGCCGTGACCGCGGCCCTCACCCTGTCGATCTTCTTCTGCTCGGGCGCCGCCGGCCTGCTCTACGAGGTGCTGTGGACGCGCCAGCTGTCCTTGGTCTTCGGTGTCACGACGTACGCGATCTCGACTGTCCTTGCGACGTTCATGGGCGGCCTCGCGCTCGGGAGCTATGTGCTCGGCCGAGTGGCCGGTCACCACCGCCGGCCGCTGCTGCTCTACGCCCTCCTCGAGACCGGTATCGGTGTTTACGCCCTCCTGGTTCCCATGCTCCTGGCGGCGCTGCGACCCCTCTACATCGGGCTCGCCCACCTCGACCTGTCGTACCCCGTGTTCTCGCTCGGCCGGGCACTGCTAGCCGCCCTTGTCCTGCTGGTTCCGACGACGCTGATGGGCGGCACCTATCCGGTGCTCGTGAGCCACTGGGTTCGTGAACGAGACGACGTCGCCCGGGGGGCGGGCGTGCTCTACTTCGTGAACACCGCCGGCGCGATCGCTGGCTGCGTGCTCGCCGGCTTCGTCCTGCTCGAGCGCCTGGGACTGTCGGGAACCAACCGAGTCGCGGCGTTGCTGAATGTGCTGCTCGCCGCGGCGGTCGCGGTGCTGGCGTGGCGATCGGCACCTCGTCCGGCGACGCCCGGGCGTAGCGCCCCGACGGAGGAAGCGACCGCCCTCCGTCCGGCCCTCGCGCGTCTCGTGCTCCTCTGCGCCGGCCTGTCCGGCTTCGTGTCGCTCGCGGCCGAGGTGCTCTGGAGCCGCGCCCTGCTTCGCTATCTCTACAATTCGACCTACGCGTTTACCACGATGCTGGCGACGTTTCTCTCGGGCATCGCCCTGGGCAGCTTCTTCTTCACGACGTTCCTCGCGCGACGCCATCGCCCACTCGTCGTGTTCGCGCTGCTCCAGGGGAGTGTGGGCATCGGGCTCGCGGTGGCCGTCGTCCCGTTCCCGCACCTGCGCGGCGTGTACGGCCTCCTGTTCGGGACGACGACGGTGACCTCGTTCCCGCGCGCGCTGGTCTCGATGTTCGTCGGGGCCGCCGTGCTGCTCCTGCCGGTGGCAATCTTCCTCGGGGCACTCTTTCCGCTCGCGACCGCCCTCTATGCGCGAGCGCACCAGCGGCTCGGCCCGGCGGTCGGACGGGTCTACGCGGTCAACACCCTGGGCGCCGTGCTGGGTTCGCTCGGCTGCGCGTTCGTCCTGATCCCCACCTTGGGGATGTCGGGCACCAATCGCCTCCTCCTCGCGCTCAGCTTCGGCGCGGCCGGCGTCGTCGCCGTCGCGGCCGTCACCGGCACAGCTGCCCGTGTCGCGGCGGGCGCTGTTGTGGCGACGGCGCTGGTGGGCTCCCTCGCCGTGACGACCGACGATGTGTTCCGCCGAACCTTCGTGCAGGCGGAGAACCAGCACCTCGTCTTCTACAAGGAGGGCGCGACCGACACGGTCGGCGTCCAGGAGGGCTTCGGGCAACGGGCGATCATCTACGAAGACCAGCGCGGCACCGCCGCAACCAGCACCTATGGCACGAACTTCTTCCTCGGCCACCTGCCGATGCTGCTGCACCCCGGCACGCCGCGGCGCGTGCTCCACATCTGCTTTGGTGTCGGCAACAGCCTGTCGGCAGTCGCCGCGCACACGGAGCTCGAGCGCGTCGACAACGTCGAGCTGAGCCCGCACGTCCTGGACGCCGGGCCGCTGTTCTGGACCAACGACGACGTCCTCGAGCACCCCAAGGTCAGGACGATCATCGACGATGGGCGGAATTTCCTGATGACCACCCGCGAGACGTACGACGTGATCCTGCTCGAGCCACCGGAGACGTTCACGGCTGGCGTCATCAACCTCTACACCGTCGAGTTCTACCGCGCGGCCCTCGCTCGCCTCGCCCCCAATGGCCTCATGATGCAGTGGATCCCGACGGCCAACGCCCCGCTCGACGACGAGCGCCGGCTGTTTCGCGCCTTCGCCGACGTGTTCCCGCACGTCACCATGTGGTGGCAGCTCGACGGCGGAACGGCCCTGTTGGTGGGCTCCCGCCAACCGCTGCGGATCGACTACCAGAAGCTCAAGGCGCGCCTGGCCGAGCCGCGGGTTCACCAGGACATGCTTCTCTCGCGCGTGCGGGACGTCGACCATCTCCTGTCGTTCTTCACGTTCGACGAGGCGACGTTCGCCGACTTCGTCCGCGACGTCCCGCCGACGACCGACGACTGGACCGTGCTCGACTTCAGCATGCCCCGCTACGGGGGATCGGGCTTCGGGCTGGGACAGTGGAACCAGAATGTCACGGAGCACGGCGTCAACCCCTTCGGGTTCGTATTCGCACGCTACCAGGAGTATCGGAAGCTCCGACGATCCGTCGTCCCCTATCTGACCAACCTCGGCGCCGACACACCCGCGGCGGTGCAGGAGCGGATTGCAGCCCGCACGGACCTGCCGAGCGAGGAGTACTGGTTCAGGCCCGATCAGTGGCGGAGGATGCGGCGCGACGGGCGGCTGCCGCCCGACTTTGCAGCGGCGTCCGGTGGCTCCTAGCTCGGGACATCAGACGCGCTCGTAAGGATCGAACAGCTTCTTATACTCCTCGAACGCGAAGCGGTCCGTCATGCCGGCGTGGGAACTCGACCAGGAACGCCGTGCGCGGATGAATCCAGTGCCGTCCTTGCTTAGCGAAGCCAAGCTCTTCCATGGCGGCATCGGTCTTGCGTGCGAGGCCTGTCTGGATGAAGTCGAGATCGTAGGACTGGTAAACGTTGTCGGAATAGATTGAGACGATACTACCATCGCGACGGCGGCGAAGTCCTTGATCTCTTTTTTTGGCGGACCGTGTCAAGGCCACGAAGCAGCATCGACTACTCATGGAGCTCACGCTCACCCTGAGGGGCAGCGGCGCTGTCGGATTTCGTTCTCAGCTGGTACATCAGGAACATCGAAAGCCCGTCCTACCCCGGGTCGGCTCGAAGGAGAACGCCGGTGACTTCCTCAGGATCTGCAGCTGGTGCAGGCGTGCAGTCGTGGATCGTGACACCTGCATCGAGATCGAAGAGGCCATTGTCCGCGCGCAGGTGTTTGTTCGAGACGATCTGCCCGAGCTTACGCACACAAGCCTTGAGTCTGCCCAAGCAGTTGGCATTCTTTTCGACTGTGATTGACGCCCAATTCGGGCGACGATGCACTCCGACCCCTTTTCCTACATTGAGGCAAAAGGTGGCAGCGTGAGGCAAACCGCCGCAAAGCGCTCGCCAAGAACTTCGGGCGCGATCGAGAGCTATTCGACGAATGTATTCATCATCTCCTCACATCGAGGACATACTAGACTGCATGTCGCCACACTGGCGCGTATAATCGCTCAATCGGAGCGAGGGAAAAGAGGGATGATGCGAATTCGACTTGGAATCAAGGGTATCGCCATCGCTGGAGCACTAGCGTTGTTCGTCGCAAGCGCCTATGCAGACAAGGCGCCCGATGGAACTGTGGAATTCAGCGGTGGCTCGGTTGCGGCCGGTATTGGTTACTCCTGGGGGAATGGGACCCTTACCTACAAGGGCGTAAAGTATCCGATCACGGTAAGCGGTCTTTCCGCCGGCGCTTCGGTGGGGGCAACGGCCACCACGGCGTCAGGATCGGTTTACAACCTGGCTAAGATCGAGGACTTCGACGGCAATTACACAGCGGCGGGCACCGGAGCAACTGTTGGTGGCGGTGCCAGTGTCGTCACAATGAAAAATCAAAATGGCGTTGTGATCGATAGCGTCTCGACTACCCAAGGCCTAAAGCTTTCACTCGATGCGGGAGGCGTGAAGATCAAGGTCAAGAGGTAGTGGTACGAGGCGGTGCCGGAGTCGGCGCGGACCATACGATGGTCCAGCAGTTCCTGAAGGCTCAGAATGAAGACGGCCCGGCAGCTCAAATGAGCTTGCCGGGCCTTGGTAGGGTCGGGGACTGGCGCGGTGCTCCATAGGTGGATCCTATCTGTTACTTGTGCCTTCCGAATTCTCGTCCGCAGTGAAATGATTGATGTTTTCGTCGCGCTGGGTCAACGTGCCTTCGATGGCGTGCCCTGCCCTTCCGGCTCTCCTGGCTGCGATTCGATCTCTGCTGTGGTCTCGCGCCCAGCTCCAAGCCGAGGTTCTCGCGCTTCGCCACCAGCGGCTCGTCCTCAAGCGCCAGTGCGCCGGAAGCGCGTCCTCTTTTTAGACCTCCGACCGGGTGCTCTGGTCCTGGCTTTCGCAGCTTTGGCCGGGATGGCGTGAAGGACTCCTCCTCGTGCGCCCGGAGACCGTGGTCCGCTGGCACCGACAAGGCTTCCGCCTGTACTGGCGCTGGAACAGCCGATCGCGGTCGCCTGGACGACCGCGCATTGAGCCAGAGATTCGAGATCTCATCATCGAGATGCATCGCGCGAGGTGGGCGGACTCCACCATCGATACGAGCGGCTGGCAGCTTGAATGGTGACCGATGACATTTCCGGAAGGCACAGGGGACGGGCAGCGCATTCCCCACCATCGCCGCGGCATCATCGACCAGGCGGCGCAGCCCGGGACTCAAGTCGGCATACTCAACGTTTCGGCGGGCGGCGGCGCTCGTTCACCACGGATCGCATCGCCGAGCGGGCGGCCGTGAGAGTAGCTATCGGCTGCTGGCAAGAATCGCTGGCGGCCGGCGGCTCGGACGGTGACCGATGACATTTTCGAAAGCGACAGCCATCATGAGATAGCTTAGCGGTAGCCCATGTGTGGCTCGGTGTGATCGGCCGGCCCTGCAGAGTAAGGGAGAATATGATGTTTACGGAGGCATCTAAGAAGCCCTCTCAAGCACGGGGCGGCAAACGAGGTCGAGCCGCTCTGTCTCGCGACGCACAAGCGGCGTACGGCGAGATTCGACAGGGCGTCAAACACCTGGAGAAGTCAATCGCCGAGATCCAGCGTGGCTTGCGCAAAGCGGAGCGCAAGATCGAGGGCGACGCACGTGCTCGGGTTCGCGAGCTCCGCAAAGACGCGCACGTTCAACTTAACCTTCTGAAGGCCAAACAGCGCGCGGCTGCACGTAGCCTCAAGAGCCTATCGGCAGCGGCCGGAGAGTCTTGGCGAGAAGTCAAGCAGTCTGCTGACTCCATCCTCGCCGAAGGCCGAGCGACCGCTGGCGCGGTGGCTGAGAGATTCCGCAGGGCCATGGGATGACTATCTTGGGGAAATCAAAGCGGACAAGCGACTTGGGCAACGCGATCCGGGACGGGCGCCTAGTCGCAAGCGGCGAACGACACTTCAAGCAAAGCGGTTTCACTCATATCCTCAAGCGTCCAGGCAACTTCCAACGAGATATGGACCTTCACTACGGGGGCGCCGCGGAGGACCCTCGCGCACCGTGGTTTGTTCGATCGCATGGCAAAGTGGATGCGCTTCGTGCCGTCGTCGCGCCCAAAGGCGACAAGGGAAACGGCCGGCCGCTGCGCAGCGCTTCGATCGGGGGTTAGCGTGCCATGACGAATACCCACTACGAACGGCTGTCCGCGCTCGACGCGCATTTCTTCGATCTTGAGGACGAGGGCGTGCACATGCACGTCGCTGCGATCCTTATCTGCGATGCGAAGCCTCTCACCCTCGAGGACGATCGTCTCGACGTGGAGCGGATCCGGAGCTTCCTCGAGGCGCGCCTCGGCGCGATTCCCCGCTACCGCCAAAGGCTCGCGCGGGTTCCGGTTGAACGCCACCCGGTTTGGGTGGACGACCCGAGCTTCAACATCCAATACCACGTCCGCCACGTGAGCCTGCCGCGGCCGGGCGATGAGCGGCAGCTCAAACGGCTGATCGGCCTTCTGATGTCGCAGAAGCTCGATCACAGCAAGCCGCTGTGGGAAATGTGGGTGATCGAGGGCCTCGACGGAGGTCGCTTCGCGATCCTCGCCCGTTCCCACCACTCCATGGTGGACGGGATCGCTGGAGTGGGCGTGCTCCGAGTGCTGCTGCGACCCGAGCCCGCCCCCTCCTTCCGACCAGCGCCCCGCTGGCGAGCCCGACCCGCGCCCGGCCGCGCTCGTCTCGTGACAGACGCGTTCGTGCGCCGGGCGCGGGAACCGCTAGACCTTGCCGGCGCGACAGGCCGCGCTCTCAAGAATCCCACCCGAGCGCTGCAAGCGGCTTGGGAAGCAACGCTCGGCCTCGGTGAATCCCTAAGTGGGCTGCGTCCGGCGTCGCCAACGCCTCTCAATCCCTTGCATATCAGTCCGCATCGGCGGATCGATTGGCTGCGCTTCGACCTCCAAGCGGTAAAGGACGTGAAACGCGACCTTGGGGGTACCGTGAACGATGTCGTGCTGGCCACCGTCGCCGGGGCGATGCGGCAGTACCTTCAGACCCATCACGTCGGCCTCAAGGGCTTGGACTTCCGCGTCATGTGCCCCGTCAGCATCCGTCGCGCCGAGGTCGGGGACGCCCTCGGAAACCGCGTAGTCATGCTGGTCGCGCAACTCCCCGTGGACGAGCGCAGCCCTCGTCGGCGCCTCGAGCGAGTAATCGCGACCACCCGAGAGCTGAAGTCGTCCCGCGTGCCGCAGGGGGCCGAGCTGATCGAAGAACTCGCCGACTGGACCACAACCTCGGTCGTTTCAGGGACGATGCGCCTCGCGACTCGGCTGCGGACCTTCAATCTCATCGTGACGAACGTCCCGGGCCCGCCGGTCCCCCTGTACCTGCTGGACGCCCGAGTCCTCGCAACCTTCCCGCTCGTGCCTCTCTACGAGAACCAGGCCTTTGGCATCGCCTTGCTGAGCTACGCCGGGGGGCTGTTCTGGGGCTTGACTTCAGACTGGGATCGCATCCCGGATCTCCACGACATTGCCCTCCGGCTCGCAGGCGCGTTCGACGAGCTTCGAAAGGCAACGAACGCGCCGAGACCGGCGAGACGGCATCGCCAAAACACAACGTAGGTCAGTGGGTCATCTTGCCGTTTTCCGAAAGCTTGGTCTACGGCGGCCGTCCCTCCCGCAGACCTCGTCGGCGTCGAAATCATTGAAGCTTTCGGCCTCGTGCCTTCCTGGAACGTTATCCGCCTTTGGAATGCGGGATGTCTTCAACGCCGGCTTCGGCATTACGCTTGATCCGAAATAGCGACAAGGTGTATATGCGGATAGGCACATTCCCACGTAGCCATCCGATCGGCGGGTGCTTGACACCCGCTCGCCGGGCGCGCGGGGTAGTCCATGGTCGGTCCCCGCTGCCTATGGCTTCTGATGGCGTCGCTCATGGGCGCCCTCGCGTGGCCGCCCACCGTGCGGGCGATCGACCTCCTGAATGGTCGGATCCAGATCCACGGCTATGCCGAGGAAACATTTCGGACCCTTTCCGACAGTTTCAATCCTGATGCGTTCTACGTGAGCGCGTGGACAACGGCCCTCGACCTGGAACTTGAGGCCGATCTGGCACCGAACGGCTTTGGACCGTTCAGCTTGGCTAAGATCTACCTCCGCGGAAAGGTCCAGTACGACTGCGTGTATACGAAGCTGTGCGGGCTCGCGCGCTCTTACGATCTCTTCGGCGATCGGGCGGCGCGCGGAGCGCCGAACCTCACGAATGGCCGAACGAGTGGATATACCGGGATTCTGCCCGATCCCGAAAATCCATCTGAGCTGGTTCAGCCGGACGGCCGCTTCACGGATTTCACGACGATCCCGCCCTTCAGCGTACTCTTCGCGGTCGGCGGCGCCGCAGCGAAGAAATCGGTTCAAGAAACCATGGGTCTCGTCTTGGACCAGAAATTCGCCATCAAGGAGTACGGCGGCACCCTCGGGCCCCAGGTTTTACCCCTCGGACCCTGGAACACGGGCATCACCATCCAGCCCATCGGAGCCCTCCAAGACATCCCGAATGCGACTCCCCCGCTGCCGCTGCGGCCCCAGGTTCCCAACGCCCCGCCTGAGTTCTTTGGGTCCAACCCTCAGGGTCTCTACGTCCCGTCTGCCGCACTGCTCGCGATTCACAACCAGTTCGGGAGCTTCGACCAGAACTTTACCCAGAGTCAGCTGGCCTGGAACCGCGGCGCAAGCCAGGACACCTACGAATTCAAGGAAGGCTACCTCGACCTCGAGATGCTGGACGGGCGTCTTTGGTTCCGCCTCGGGAAACAGGACGTCGTCTGGGGGAAGACAGAGCTCTTCCGGAACCAAGATCAAATCAATCCCCTCGACCTGGGCCAAACCACACTGGGTTCGCTCAAGGACACGCGAATTCCGCTCTGGCTCGCCCGCATGGTCTACAGCTTCTACAACGTGGGTCCGCTCGAAGATATGCGTCTCGAGCTCGTAGCCAACCTTGGCAACTTCATGCCGAACGATCTCGGCCGCTGCGGCGAGCCTTACACCATCTTCGTCGTCTGTGGGAAGTCGGCTGGCCTTGTCGCGCACGGCCTGCTTGGCATCACCCTTGCCGGCGAGATTCGTCCGCCCTCGGTCTGGGACCGGTTGGACGGGCTCCAGAGCGGGGCACGCCTCGAGTTTCGCTGGGACCGCTTCAGCTTCGCGCTCTCGGACTACTACGGGTACGACGATTTCCCGATTCCAAACAACTTCAACACTTTCTCTCGCAACGTGAACCCCGTAACGGGCGTTCCGCTCGATAGCCTAAATCGCCCCTATGCGCTGGGCACCCCGTATCTTGCACGCCAAGCGCTCCTCTACAACGCCGGGAATCGCCAGTTCTTCGACGTCTTCTGTTCCGCGACGGTGGGAGTGGCGGCGGGCCTGGTCCCGATTCCCGGCCTCGATCTCAGTAAGGAGTGCGCTCTCACCCTCTTCAGCAGCCAGCAGGCCGTTCCGATCCTGGGCGGCACCGTCGCGCATCTCTTCGGAAGCATCCTCGCCGATGAAGGCGGCATCGGTAACGCCTTCTTGAATGTCGTCCTCGCCCTGATCAAACCGGGGTCCGGCCTCACCTCGCCACCCCTTGTGCCGCTCAACCCCGCTCCGGGACAGGTGCCCGGCAACGGGCTGAACAGCGTCCTCACGACACAGCAGCAGGCTCTCCTCGGCTGCGGTCCCTTCTACGGTACGAACTGCATGACGCAGGGCATCGATCTCTTCAACACGGAAGCGAGCGCGCTCTTGCAGGCGTTTCCGATGTTCGAGCCGGGCGGTCCTGTCGCGACCCGCTTCTGGAATGGCCACCTCCTAACACTGCCTGGAGCCTGCGGCGTCGTGCAATGCTTCGGGCGAACTTACAGCCCCCAGATCGACGGGTGCATCAACGCAAGCTTCGCTGGCTGCGCGGGGTCACCCACCAATCTCCTGGCCTTCAACCCGGGGGGTGGGAAGCCCATCATCGCCTTTACGAGCGTGATGGATGCGCTCTCGTACAACTTTCTCCAAACGCTCACGATCGTTTCGTTCGCGACGGACAAGACGGGAACCTGCAAGGTCACCCAACCCATTACCTGCTCTCTTGTAAACGCGTTCTTCACGGCCTCGGGCACGCAGCGTCCCGACGCGATCGTCGGGGGCAATGGCTTCTGGGGACGGCGCGACTTTCTCTGGCTCTCGGGTTCGGAGATCGACCTTCAGTACCCGAAGCACAACATTCTGGGCTTCGGGATGGACTTCGCCGAGGACACGACGAAGACGAACTGGGGTGTGGAGTTCAGCTGGAACAATGCGGAAGCCCTTCAGGACAACAACAGCTTTTCGGGATTCTCGACCCACGGCATCGAGCAGCTCACGATCTCGATGGACCGCCCGACCTTCGTGAACTTCTTGAATCCCAACCGCACCTTTCTCTTCAACACCCAATGGTTCTTCCGCTACATCAATAACTTCCACGACAACAGCGCCATGTGGGTGAACGGTCCCTTCGCGATGCTCGGGACCTTTACGATCTTTACCGGCTACTTTCAGGACCGCCTCCTGCCGGTCGTGACCTTCGTGCACGACGTGCGCACGACGTCGGGCGCTGCTCTCATCAGCCTTACCTACCGCTACAATGAATCCTTCTCAGTGACGTTTGGCACGAACATTTTCTACGGAAATCCCCAGAAGATGCAGCTCCAGATCCAGCAGCCGGTACTGCAAGACAACGGGGGCGACTTCCTGACCCGCGTCAAGTACGACGGTCTCACCTCGATCGCGGAACGCAACGAACTCTCCTTCGTGCTGCGATACACGTTCTAGTACCTGTCCTCCAATGCAGTCGGTGGATTTTCTCGATCGTTGTCGAGCGGGGTGGCAGTGCTCGACTGCTGTCTCCCTTGAATCGCGTCGGCCTCGCAATCCTTGCCGTCTCTTGCTGTGGATGGATTCAGGCGAAAGGGAGTTGTGCGCCGCCCCCGGCCCTTCTTCCTAGACTCTTCCCTCTTCTCTGGCGCGGAGCCGCGCCCCATGAGTTCCTGGCCCTTCGCCCTTGACGCTTCGTCCTCGGACGCCCGTGCGCGGGAAGACGGGTCGACCCTTGGAGCTCCGACAGGGTGCTCTGGTCTTGGCGGTCGCACCCTTCGCCGCGTCCTCGAGACGAAGGGTGCACACCCGCTGTAGGACCAAGACCGGGTTCGTGCCGACTTGGCGGCCGCGCGAAAGCTTTCGGGTCGATCGGCTCTACTCGTCCGACGGGTTGCGGGAACCGATCGAGCGATAGCCGCGGGGGGTCGCCCGTCTCGTGGGTGCAGCTCCGATTCCGGCGGGGGGGTCTCGATCGGTGCGATCTGGGCGGGAACTCTCTAGAGAGGTGAGGCCTTCGGTTCCCGCCTCTGTGGCCGACCGCCTCAGCACGAGGACCGGGTAACCCGCTCTGGAGGGGCGCGTACCGTTCGCGTGATTTCGCTTCGGCGGAGCGCTGCTTAAGAGGCTGTGGTCGTCGCGCCCGAAGACGGCCCTGCTCAGCGCTTCCTCGCGCGCGTGGTCCGGCTTCAGGCGGAGCCTCCGCCCGTCGATTGGTCGGGCGTCTGGGAGCTCGCCGAGAAGTAGACTCTTCCGCAGCGTCTGTCAGACGCACCTTCACGTTCAAGGTCGCCGCCCGGGGGCCCGGCCGGATACTCACCTTCCCCGGCGAAGTGTTCGCCAGCATCTTCTCGCTGCCCAACCTTTGCTTCCACACGACGATGGCCTACCCACCGTTGCGACAGGCCGGCATCGCGCCCAGGAAGACGGACTACCTCGGCGCGCCATGAGGTCCCGATGACAAGCTTGTCTGCGGGGCGCGGCTTGCGCCGCACCCCACCGCCGCGCCCGCCGGCGCGGGCACCGAGCGGTACGCTGTACAATGGTCCACTGTCTTTCACAATCCTTTACGGCGGATACCACACGATGAACATCATCAGCTTTAGTCTCTATGGCGCTGATCCTCTGTACTGCGAAGGTGCGGTCATCAATGCGATCTTGGCCAATGAGGTGTATCCAGGCTGGCGATGCCGATTTTATGTGGACAATCAGGTGCCAGAGCAATACACAAAGAAACTCGAACACTTGCAATGCGAGGTCATTCAAGTCGACAAAACACTTGGGTCTCTTTATGGACGGTATTGGCGTTTCTGGGTCGCAGCAGACTCGAATGTGGATCGTTTCATTGTTCGCGATGTTGACTCGAGATTGAACACTCGCGAAAAAGCAGCAGTCGATGAATGGATCAAATCTCAGAAGTCCTACCACATCATGCGCGATTGCTTCTATCACAAGAAGCGTGTCTTGGCTGGGATGTGGGGTGCTGTTGGAGGCGTGCTACCGAATATTGCCGATTTGATAGACGAGTGGGGGCAATATGATCGAGCAGGACAATGTGACCAGTTCATGTCTGAGGTGGTCTATCCGCTGATGAAGACCGACTACATTTGTCACGACGCCATGGGCCATTACGAGGATGCGGCTCCGTTTCCTCCTCATGCCCCTATGAATGGAACATCGTACGTTGGAGAAATCGTCGATCTGGATCGGCCCGAGTTGGATGTTTGGCGCCGGGTGGGTGAACTGAGCGATCAGTATCTGTTGGCGCTTGAGGGAAGTCGTAGGTGTAACGAATACGCGCGGTCCCTTCTGGCTGAGCGAGAAGCAATGCTTGCGTCGGTTTCCTGGCGTGTCACTTCACCGCTTCGTAGCGTCGCCGCGAAATTGCGAGCGCTCTGTCAGCGTCCCGACGCGACCACGGGCGAGGCGAATCGTTCGGATAGCGCGGCACTGTAGAGCCGAGCAGCGAGGCCAAACCCCGCAAGCTAGGCGTCGGGCGGACCGCCGTCCGGGTGGTCCGGTTCCAGAGCCAAGCAGCCTTCTGCTCCTCTGCTCCGGCGTCGCGGGTTTAGCGCTGATCGACCGGAGGGCGAGCCCCGGGGCCCCAGGGAATCTTGCCGGGCGGGAGCCGCAGTCGCCTCTCCGTAAGCGCTAAGTAGTGCCCGTCAGCCCTGCAGGGCGCTTGCGGCTTGCAACTTCGCGCGATCGACGTTCCACGGCAGCAGCGCCTCGACGTGCTCGAGCGTTGCGGCGGACGGGAGCTCC
>Ga0116216_10000502_pt1 | contig 31438 bp, 29 predicted proteins | sample Sb_taG_11_FD_89696 | JGI IMG/M metagenome (GOLD analysis project Ga0116216, IMG submission 89696) | Peat soil microbial communities from Weissenstadt, Germany - Sb_50d_3_AS metaG | ecosystem: Environmental > Terrestrial > Soil > Wetlands > Peat | place: Germany: Weissenstadt | collected 2010-09-21
CGCCGTCGAGCGTGGGCTGGCGATAGCCGCTGACCGCCTCGCGAACCTCGCCCAGCGCCTTGCGGGCGACGTCCTCGACCTCGCCCACCTCGGTCGCCGCCTCGTCCGGCCGGTCCGGCAACAGCCGGCCGGCCAACTCGGCCTTCAACGCGATCACGGAGAGCGAGTGGCCCAGTAGGTCGTGGAGGTCCCGTGCGAACCGCTCGCGTTCCTCCGACACCGCGAGCCGCGCCAGCTCGGCGCGGGCCTGCGAGAGCTCCTGGTTGCGCAGCCGCAGGTCGCGCATCAGCAACATCAGCAGCCCGATACCGGCGCTGCTGGCGATGAAGCCGATTGCGGTCCCGCCGTTGCCGCCGCCGGCGAGCGTCGCTGCACCCGCAAGCACCACGCAGACCAGGACTCCGTAGAAGCCGAGCGGCGGCCCAGCGACCAGCCAGGTACAGGCGGCGCAGTACGTGAACAGGAATCCCCAGCCGTGGCCGTCGGCCACCGTCAGCGCCGTCGCCACCGCAAGCAGCACGACGAACAACACCAGTGCCAGCCGTGTCGGGCGGCCGGCGTTGACACGCCACTGGTAGATGAGCCATGCGTACACACCGGCGAACACCGCCGCTCCGACGACAGCCAGGATGTGACCGAGTTCGGGGCCTTCGGTGGTGACGGCGTCGACCAGGGGGAAGATGATGAACGCCAGCCAGATGAGCCCGGCGCCGATGCCGATGTCGGTCCGCCGGCGGCGCGACAGCCGGCGGCCGAACATCGTCTCGAACTCGTCGGGCGGGCCGTCTCGCAGCGCGCCGCTCATATCGCCTGGCCCGGCGTCGCTCATACAACTTCACCCTGGGGCTGGCGCAGGAACCTCACCATGAGCCAGATACCGACCGCGATCCAGATCAGCAGTGTCCAGACGTCCTGGGCCTTGAGCCCCACGCCGGCGGTCCGCGGATCGAACGCGTACTGGAGCCCGTCCGCCAGCGCGTTGATCGGGAAGATCCTCGCGATCACCTTGAGGGTGTGCGGCAAGCTGTCGGTCGGGAACCAGATGTTCGAAATGAACGTCAGCGGCAGGATCGACAGGTTGACGAACACCGGCGCCGACTCCGCCGTGGCGATGAACCGGGTGACGCCGATTCCGAGCGTCGTGAAACAGGCGGTTCCCAGGATCAGCGTGACGATCAGGCCGGGGAGCGTGCCGGTCTGAATGTGGACGTTGTAGGCGATCGCGCCCAGCGCGAGCACCGCGATCGTCATCAGGCCGACGATCACCACAGTCGAGCCGATGCGGGCCGTCACGTACGCCCAGCGGGGCAGCGGCGTGCCCTGCATCCGCTTGAGCACCCCCTCTTCGCGCAGGATTGCTGTGGAGATCGCCATGTTGATGTACGTGGTGGCGATGATGCCGTACGCGAGGATCCCGGGCACGAAGAACGCGTCGTAGGGGATCCCACCGCGTGACTTCAACGTCTGCCCCTTGTCGAGGCTGGCGAAGATCACGAGGAACATCAGCGGAAAGACGAACGTGAAGATCCCGCGGCCGCGGTTGCGCCAGTACGCGCGCTGCTCGTAGCGAATCTGCCACGCCACCAGGCCAAGGTCGCGCCGGATCGGGGGGTTCAGCAGGGCGCTCATCGGATCGCCTCCTCGGGGGTCGGAGCATGGTCATTGTTGCCGGAGCCGGTGAGCTCTAGGTAGATGTCTTCCAGCGTCGGCTGGGAGACGGAGAAGCGCCCGAGATCGATGCCTCGCTCGACGGCCCAGGTGGTGATCTGCTGCGTCGCGATCACGGGCTCGCTCGTGACCACCAGGACACGATCGTCGTCGATCGAACGCTCCAGCGAGGGGACGTCCGGAACGTCACCGAGCGACCAGTCGTGCGGCAGCACGAACCGGATCTCCGCGGGGCGGACATCGCGGCCCCCGAGCTCCTCGGGACGGCCGGTGGCGATGATCTCGCCGGCGGTCATGATCGCCACGCGGTTGGACAGGTACTGCGCCTCGTCCATGTAGTGGGTGGTTAGGAAGACCGTCTTGCCGAGATCACAGAGCGAGCGGACCGTCGACCATGCCTGCCGGCGAGCGGCAGGATCGAACCCGGTCGTGGGCTCGTCGAGGAAGATCAGGTCCGGATCACCGACCAGCGCCAGCGCCAGGTCGAGCCGCCGGCGCTGACCGCCCGACAGCTTCGTCGCGCGCTCATCGCGCTTCTCGGTTAGCTCGACGACCTCGATTACTTCATCGACCGGGCGCGGGCGCTTGTAGTAGCGGGCGTACATCTCGACCACCTCGGTGACGGTCAGGTCCCGCTGAACCCCAGACTGCTGAAGGACGATCCCGACCCGCTCGCGCAGCTCGCGCTCGCTCTTGGCCGGATCCATCCCGAGCACCCGCACCTCACCGTCGGTGCGCATGCGGTATCCCTCGAGGATCTCGACAATCGAGGTCTTACCGGCGCCGTTCGGGCCGAGCAGGCAGAACACCTCTCCCCGCGCGACCTCGAGGCTGACGCCGCGAACGGCCTCTACGTGTCCATAGGATTTCTTGAGATCGCGTACTTCGATTGCGATCTCGGTGTGTGTCAAATCGATCGCTGTCATGGCATTCAGCGTAGGCGGCGCCACCGGCGAGCGTAAGTGGCACGCGGCCGAAATCCGCCATGACGTTTGTCACCGTGAGCGTGTCAGGGTGATGACGCGGTCCGCATCCTGCGCAAGCCGTTGCGCACCGTCGCGCCAGCCCTAGTCAGTGGCGTTCCACAGCTGAATGACCTCGGTTTCGCGCTCGAACCCGAGCTCACAGATGGCCCCGGCGGCGAGCGCCAGCCGCGCCCCGCCCGCGGCCGGCAGCGCGATCCACCGTGCCGACATCACCCGCAAGATGTGGCCGTGAGCGAAGGCCAGCGCATCGCCGGCGGCACTGCACAATTGCGCGATCGCGCGATCGGCTCTCGCCGCTATCTCTTCCGGCTGCTCTCCGCCGGGGCAGCCGTCGCGCCACAGGTCCCAGTCGGGGCACTGGTGATGAATCTGCGCCGTCGTCAACCCCTCGTAGTCGCCGTAGTCCCACTCGTGCAGGTCATTGCTGAGCACGGCCTGCTCCCCGAACCCGGCGAGCTCGCAGGTCTCGCGGGCCCGCAAGAGCGGGCTGCAGAGCACGAGCGCGAACGAGCGTGCCATAAGCTGTGCCCCGACCTGCTTGGCCCGGCGTCTCCCCTCCTCGATCAAGGGTAGGTCGGTCCGGCTCGTGTGCTGTCCGGACAGGCTCCATTCGGTCTCGCCGTGGCGCACGACGACGATCACGAGCCGATCCCGGTCGGCTCGTGAGCCGCGGGGGCCTCGAGCTCGTGCCGCGCGAGCAGGGCGGCGCCGAAGACTCCGGCGCGGACCCCGTGCCGCGCGAGTCGGATCTCCGTGCGCGTGCCGAGTCCGGGCAGCACATAGCCGCTGGCGACCTGCTTTGCGGGCTCGAGCAGCAGCTCGCCGGCCTGGGCGGCGCCACCGCCGATCACCACTTCCTCTGGATCGAACGTGTTGATCGCGTTGGCGATCCCGATCCCCAGCCGCTGTCCCCAGATCTCGACCATTCGACGTGCGGGGAGGTCGCCATCGTAGGCCGCGTGCACGGCGTCGGCTCCGAGCACCGACTTGCCGTCGGCCCACAACCGGCCGAGCGCCGACTCCGGGTGGACGTTCGCAGCCTGCGCGGCTAGCCGGTCCAGTGCGTGGCCGGAGGCGACGAACTCGAGTGATCCGGGTTGCGGGAAGGCGCCCATCGGGGTCGGCACCGCACCGGCCAGATCCAGTCCCACGATCGTGTGACCGAGCTCGCCGGCGCCGCCCGTCGCGCCGCGATAGATCCTGCCGCCAAGGACAAGCCCGCCACCGACGCCCGTCCCGACCGTGATCATGACCAGGTCGCGCGCGCACGGGCGCAGATCGGTGTCATGGGCCTCCGCGAGCGCGGCGACGGTCGCATCGTTGTCGACGAACGCCGGCACCCCGAGCCGCTCCGACAAAACCTCCCGCAATGGCACGTCGGCCAGCGGGATGTTGACCGACGAAATGACCCGGCCCGTGGCGAACTCGACGATCGACGGAACCCCGAAGCCAACCGCCTGAAGGTCGTCGGTGCGGAGATCGTCGACGGCCGTCACGAGCTGATCGATTAATACGTCGCTGCCGCTCAGATCGGTCGCTCGGAGATGTGGCTCGCCGAGCTCGCGCCCGTCGAGCCGGGCGGCGGCCACCTTGGTCCCGCCGATGTCGACGCCAATGACACTCACAGTCGGGCCGCCGCGGCCGGATCGAGCAGCACCGTGATCTCCCTCCCGAAAGACGGCAGCAACGATGCCGGCACGTGCGGATCCGGCACGGCATCGGGGCCGAAGGCCGCCGCGACGGCGTCGGCCTTCGAGTCGCCGGTGATGAGAAACACGACCTTACGAGCGGCGGACAGCGTCCGGAATGTCATCGTAATGCGCGGCACGAACGGCTCCAGCCCAGCCTCCGGTACCCCTAGAGCCAGCCGCGACCGCTCCTCGAGCGAGGACTGATCGGGGAACATCGAGGCGAGATGGCCGTCCGAGCCGATCCCGAGGAGCAACATGTCAAATGCAGGTGGCCCAGCTGCTTGGAGCGCGCGTTCATAATCCTCGGCGCCGACCATCGGGCCGAGCTCGCCTTTCATCCGCCACACCGTCGGCTGATTCTCTTCGCCGAGGGGGTCCAGCAGGGACTGCTGGACCAGACGGTAATTCGAGCGCTCATCGTCGGGGTCGACGCACCGCTCATCGCTGAACCAGAGGGTCGTGTGCGTCAGATCGATGCCGACCGTCTGCACCGCCCGCACGAGCTCCTCGTACGCCGCCCTCGGAGTGGACCCGCCGGTCAGCACCACGTCTCCCCCACCCGCGACGGCGCCGACGAGCATCGCCGCGCACACGCGGCCGGGGTTCTCGACGACCTCGATTTCGACGCTCATGCCGGACACATCTCCCGTGCGGCACGTAGCGCGGGAGCGTAGGTGGGATCGCGCAGCAGAGCCTGCCGCACCCCCTCTCCCAGAATTCCGCCCTCACCGCGCGAGGCACCGAGTATCTGCCAGACCCGCTCCTCCCCGTCGGACGAGCGTTCCTTTGCGCACAGTCCCCCGGTCGCTCGATCGAGCGATAGGGCGAAGCCGTCGCTGGCGCGGACGGTGACGCCGGCAAGTCCAGGGACGTCCTGGTCCGCCGGCTCGAGCTCGACCTCGACGCGTCCCGCGCCGCGCGACGCCGAGCCGGTCAGCCGGCCGGGACCGTCGGCGGCAAGGGCACACGTCCCCCAGTGCAGCCGCGATGACAGCCATCCTGCGAGCAGCAACGCACTGGCCGCGGAGCTCGGCTGGTGACGGACCGCGAGGCCGGTCAGCAACCCGAGCAGGGGCGCTCGGTCAGGTGGATCGAAGCTCGCCGCCAGCCGCTCGCGCCACGGGGTGGTGCGCAGCCACGCCAGATCGACGACGTACGCCGACTCCAGCGCCTCGGCGGCGCGATCGAGGGCCGCGGATGGGTCCGAGACGTCGTCGGAGTCGAGCAGCATCACGTCGATCATGCGGGAGACGGTCGCGACCGCCTCCTCGTGGCCGTGGGGCGACCACAGGACGGTCGGCAGTTCCGACACAAGGACGGGATCGATGATCGTGTCGAGCCTCGACAGGTGCCCCGGTCCCATGTCGATCTCGACCTGCTCGCGAATCACGCCAAGCCCGTTGGACGGTTCTTCGTAGGACATGACCGCCGTCGCGTCGAGTGTGGTGCGGCCCTCCTCGACCGCGCACAGGATGGTGCGCGAGGCGTGGTAGCGACCGACCCGTTCGAGCCGGTTGGCGATCTCGCCCTTCCACTCGCGGTCGACGATCACGACGAGGTTGAGGACGCGGGCGGGCGCGAGCGCGGTGTTCGCCGCGTGCCGGGCGCGCAGCAGCTCCCGGAGCGCAGCGTCGATCGCGTCGGGATTGGTATCCCGCTCAGCCCAGACATCCTCGGTCAAAAGCAGCCTCTCGCCCTGGAGCTCACAGTCGCCGCCAGCGACGGCCGTCGAGGAGCAGCGCGTCGGCCTCCATGGGACCGGCTGACCCCGCCTCGTACTGGGGAATCGGAGACGTGCGGTCCTCGTGCCAGGCCGACAGGATCGGATCGATGATCCCCCACAGGGCCTCGATCTCGTCGTTGCGGGTGAACAACGTCGCGTCTCCGCGCATCGCGTCGAGGATCAGCCGCTCGTAGGCCTCCGGTGACTCGGACATAAACGATGTGCCGTAGCGGAACTCCATGTTGACGGGACGGATCCGCATCTGCGCCCCCGGGATCTTCGCGCCCAGCGACACGGACACGCCCTCGTCGGGCTGCACGGTCAAGACCACCTGGTTGGCCTGGACCCCGACCGACCCCTTGCTCTGGAACGCGAGGTGCGGGACCGGTTTGAGCGCCACTGCGATCTCGGTGACCTTGCGCGACAGCCGCTTCCCGGTGCGCAGGTAGAACGGAACGCCGGCCCAGCGCCAGTTGGAAACGTGCAGGCGCAGCGCGGCGTATGTCTCGGTGCGCGAGTCGGGCGCGACGCCCTCTTCCTCGCGGTAGCCGGGAACCGGCGTACCGCCGACGACTCCGGGGCCGTACTGAGCACGGACGGCCATCGACGGGACGTCTTCGGGGGATGGCGGCACGATCGCCTCGAGCACCTTCAGCTTCTCGTCTCGCAGGCGGTTGGCCTCGAACGTCGCCGGCGGCTCCATCGTCAGTAGCGCCAGCAGCTGCATCATGTGGTTCTGCACGAGGTCGCGCAGCGCCCCGGCGCCCTCGTAGTAGCCGGCTCGGCCCTCGATCCCGATGTCCTCGGCGGCCGTGATCTGCACGTTGTCGATGAAGTTGCGGTTCCACACGGGCTCGAACAGCGCGTTTGCGAACCGCAGCGCCATCAGGTTCTGGACCGTCTCTTTGCCGAGGTAGTGATCGATCCGGTAGACCTGCGACTCCTCGAACTCGCTCAGCACCTCCGAGTTGAGCGCGCGAGCCGAGGCCAGGTCGTAGCCGAACGGCTTCTCGATCACGATCCGGGTCTCCGTGTTCTCAGTCCGGTTGAGTCCCGCCTCGCCCAGCTTGCCGGCGATCACGGGGAAGAACTGCGGCGCCGTCGAGAGATAGAAGACGCGATCGAGCCTCTCGCCGGCCAGCTCGTCGAACTCGGCCAGCGTGCGGCCGATCTCGCCGTAGACCTCGCCATCATCGAACGACCCGGGCAGGTAGCGCATGTCGGACAGCAGGCCCTTGAGCACGTCCGGGTCCGGCCGCCGGCGCGAGAAGCGCTCGATCGACTCCCGGGCACCCTCGCGGAACTCGTCATGCGACATCTTGCTGCGGGAGATCCCGATCAACTCGAATCGCTCCGGCAGCGATCCTTCGTGCGCCAGGTTGTACAGCGCCGGAAGCAGCTTCCGGTGGGCAAGGTCGCCGGTGGCTCCGAAGATCACCAGCGACGTCGGGTGGACCGGGAGTCGCTCGAGCCCCTCGACGAGCGGGTTCTCGGAGCTCTCGTCCTCGACCGCTATGGCCATCGGCGTCAGGCCGATCCGTTCTCGCCCGCGACGGCCGCGGTCCGGCGCTTCTCGATCCCCTCGAGCAGGCGCGTCATCGCATCCTCGAACTGCTGGACGCCGTCGACCAGCAGCTCGTCAGTCACCTGACTCAGGTCGATCCCGGCCTCGCGCAGCGCGTCGAGCTCGGCCGTCGGATCGTGCTCGGCGGTCGGTCCGGTGACCTTTCCGTGATCGCCGACGGCCTCGAGGGTCGCCAACGGCATCGTGTTGACGGTGTCGCGCGCGACCAGACCGTCCACGTACATCGTGTCCGGGTAGTCGGGGTTCTTGACGCCGGTCGACGCCCACAGTGGCCGCTGAACCGAAGCTCCGCCGTGGCGCAGGCCATCCCAGCGCGGGCCGGAGAAGATGTCCTTGAAGCGACGGTAGGCCAGCCGGGCATTCGCCAACGCTGCGGTGCCGGCCAGGTCGGACCGCCCAAGCCCCTCGAGCTTCTTGTCGACGTTCGTGTCGACCCGCGAGACGAAGAAGCTTGCCACCGAGTGGACGTCGAGCGGTAGCCCCTCGTCTTGGCGACGCTCGAGTCCCCGCAGATAGGCCTCGGCGATCTTCTCGTAGGCTTCAACCGCGAACAGCAGCGTGACGTTGACATTGATCCCCTCGTAGATCGCCCGCTCGATGGCGCCCACACCCTCCGGGGTGCCGGGGATCTTGATCATCACGTTCGGGCGGCCCACTGCGTTCCAGTAGGTCCGTACGGCCCCGATCGTCCGCTCGGCGTCGTGCGCGAGATCCGCGGCTACCTCGAGCGATACGAACCCGTCGTTGCCGTTCGTGTCCGTGTGGACGCTCGCGAGCACATCGGTGGCCAGTTTCACGTCCTTGACCGCGATCCGGTCATAGATCTCGTTAGCCGCGAGCCCATCGCGCGCCATCGCGACGAGCTCGTCGTCGTAGTCGTCGGAGCCGAGGATCGCCTTCTCGAAGATCGACGGGTTGGAGGTGACCCCGCGCAGCGAGTCCTCCCGGACGAGGCGTTCGAGCTCGCCCTCTTCGATCAGCGAGCGTGCGATCTGGTCGAGCCACACGCTCACCCCGGCGGCGGTCAGCTTGGCCAGCGTTTCATTGATTCTCTCGGTCGTGCTCATCGGCCAATCAACTCCTTTCCGAGCTCGGCGACTCGATGCGAGGTGATTCCGAAATGGTCGAAGACGTCCTTGGCGGGTCCTGACGCGCCGAATGTCTCCATTCCCAGGAACGCCCCTTCCGAACCGATCCACTTATCCCATCCGAACGGGCTCGCCGCCTCGACCGCGACCCTGGCTCGACAGGACGCGGGGAGCACCTGCTCGCGGTAGCCATCGTCGGCGTGGGTGAAGTTCTCCATACAGGGCATGCTCACGACTCGTACCCGGACGCCGTCCAGCAAATCCGCGGCCTCCAGGCAGAGCGACACCTCCGACCCGGTTCCGATCAGGATGAGCTCCGGCGCCCCGCCCTCGGATTCGCGTAGTACGTAGGCGCCACGCTCGATCGCGTCGTCGGGGATCGCGTCGGGATCGAGGATCGGGAGGTTCTGGCGGGTGAGCGCGAACGCCGTGGGCCCGTCGTTGTTGCGCAACGCGTACCGCCACGCGAGCGCCGTCTCGTTGGCGTCGGCGGGCCGCACCATCTTCAGCGTCGGCATCGCGCGCATCGCCGCGAGTTGCTCGATCGGCTGGTGCGTCGGGCCGTCCTCGCCGAGCCCGATCGAATCGTGGGTGTAGACCCAGATCGAGGGCAAATTCATCAACGCCGAGAGGCGGACAGCCCCGCGCATGTAGTCCGAGAACGTAAAGAACGTGGCCCCGAACGCGCGGAAGCCGTGGAGCGCGAGTCCGTTGACGATCGCGCCCATCCCGTGCTCACGGACGCCGAAGCGGAGGTTGCGGCCTCCATATGTCCCCTTCTCGACGTCACCGCCGCCGAAGATGTCGGTGTTGGTCGAGGTCGCAAGGTCGGCAGAGCCACCGATCAGGTGCGGAACGGACGCGGCCGCCCATTGGATCACCTTCTCGGACGCCTTTCGGGTCGCGATCGGCTTATCCGCCGGGTCGAAGCGAGGAAGGTCTCGATCCCACCCCTCGGGCATCCCGGCGGCGTCGATCATCTCGAGCTGCTCGGCCTGCTCGGGGAACGCCTCACGGTAGGCCCGGAACCGGTCCTCCCACTCCCCCTCGAGCTCTCGCCCCCGCTCGCAGCAGCGGCGGAAGTGAGCCAGCGCCTCATCGGGGATGTAGAAGTGCTTGTCGGGGTCCCAGCCGTAGGCCTCCTTCGTGAGCCGGACCTCGTCCTCGCCGAGCGGCGAGCCGTGGGCGCCGGAGGTGTCCTGCTTGTGCGGGCTGCCGTAGCCGATGTGAGAGCGGACGATGATCAGCGACGGGCGGTCCTCGACCGCCATCGCATTGCGGGTGGCCTGCTCGAGCGTCCCCAGCGAGAGGTCCTCGCCGACGTTCTGGACATGCCACTCGTACGCCTCGTAGCGCTTGCCCACGTCCTCGGAGAACGACTGCGATGTCGGACCGGCCAGCTGGATCTTGTTGTCGTCGTAGAAGACGATCAGGTGACCGAGGCCGAGGTGGCCGGCGAGCGAGGAGGCCTCGGACGCGACGCCCTCCTGGACGTCACCGTCCGAGACGATCACGAACGTGTAGTGGTTGACGACCTCGTGCCCGTTCTCGTTGAAGCGGGCCGCGAGCATCCGCTCCGCCAGCGCCACTCCGACGGACATCGAGATCCCCTGCCCCAGCGGCCCCGTCGTGGCCTCGATGCCGGGCGAGTCCTTGCGCTCGGGGTGGCCGGGCGTCGTCGAGCCGACCTGGCGGAAGTTCTTTATGTCCTCGAGCGTCATCGGATAGCCGGTCAGGTACAGCATCGAATAGAGCAGCATCGATGCGTGCCCGGCCGAGAGGATGAAGCGATCCCGGTCGATCCAGTCCGGATTCGACGGGTTGTGGTGCATCACCCGCGTGTACAGCATGTACGCCAGCGGAGCGAGCGCCATCGGCGTGCCCGGATGGCCGGAGTCGGCCTTCTGCACGGCGTCCATCGAGAGCGTGCGGATCGTGTCCACACACAGCTCGTCCAGCCTCGTGGTGGCAGTCTCGGTCGCGGTCATAGGATCAGGACGTTGCGAGCGGAGGGGGCCACTTCTCTGAGCATAGACACAACCGGGTCCTCCTAAACGGCGGCGTTGTAAACATGGTTCCTAGCAGCGCTCGGGTCATCCGAACAGGACCCCGAACCGCTGGTACTCCTCGACCGGCACGGTCCGCAGCTCGATGACCGCTTCGGCAAGCGGCACGAGCTCGATCCGGGTCGCGCGCAGCGCGGTCATCATCCCCCACGCACCGTCGTGGGCGGCGTCGATCGCCGCGAGCCCGAACCTCGTGGCCAGGACGCGGTCAAACGCGGTCGGCGTGCCGCCGCGCTGCACGTGCCCCAGCACCGTGGCGCGCGTCTCAAAACCGGTCCGCCGCTCGATCTCCTGCTCGAGCTGGTGCCCGATGCCCCCAAGTCGCGGATGCCCGAACTCATCGAGTTGCCCCGCGAACACGTTCATCGTGCCCTCCTTTGGCGTCGCCCCCTCGGCTGCGACCACGATCGAGAACGGACGGCCGCGGCCGTGGCGGCGTTGGATCAGGCGACAGACATCGTCGATGTCGAACGGGATCTCGGGGATCAGGATGACATCGGCGCCGCCCGCGACCCCGGCGTGCAGCGCGATCCAGCCGGCGTGACGTCCCATCACCTCGACGACCAGGATCCTGTGGTGGCTCTCGGCGGTGGTGTGGAGCCTGTCGATCGCCTCACTGGCCACGTGCAGCGCGGTGTCGAACCCGAATGTGACGTCGGTGGCCCCGAGGTCATTGTCGATCGTCTTCGGCACGCCGATCACGTTCACGCCCTCGGCGTGCAGCCGGTCAGCAGCCCCGAGCGTGTCCTCGCCACCGATTGCGATCAGGCCATCGAGGCCGTTTCGCCGGAACGTGGCGCGGATCTGCTGGACGCCTTCCTCGCGCTTGAACGGATTCGTCCGCGAGCTCCCGAGGATCGTGCCTCCGCGAGGCAGGATGCCGCGCGTGGACTCGACCGTCAGCGGCTCGAAGGAGTCCTCGAGCACGCCCTTCCAGCCGTCGCGAAAGCCAACAAGCTGATCGTTGTAGGCGTCGATCCCCTTGCGCACGATCGCGCGAATGACCGCGTTCAAACCGGGGCAGTCGCCACCACCAGTAAGCAGCCCGAGGCGCATCGGCGCGAATCCTATTCAGCGGCATGGCTCGGAACTTGTTACGCCGCTGTAGGATCAGATGTCTGATGCGAACGCGGGAAAATCGGCGGCTCTGGGCCGGTGCCGGCGGGTTGGCCGCGGCGATCGCGGCCGGGGCGGCGCTCCAGCGCCGGCACATGCGACGGATCGCCGCCGATCCCGAGGATGGGCGGCTGCGTGCGCCTGTTCGCGGCCGCCCGCTGGAAATCACCTCCGCCGACGGGACGCGACTGCATGCGGAGGCATTCGGCGCCGACGGCGCGCAAACGATCGTCCTGGCCCATGGCTGGACCGAGTCGATCCCGTACTGGACCTATGTGATCGGCCATCTGTCGGAGAGCTTCCGGATCGTCGCCTATGACCTCAGAGGCCACGGCGACAGCGAGCCCGCCACTGCCGGCGACTACTCGATGGCGCGCTTCGGAGAGGATCTCGATGCGGTGCTCGAGGCTTCGCTGTCCGGCGGCGAGCGGGCGATCGTCGTCGGCCACTCGCTGGGCGCCATGTCGATCGCAGCGTGGGCGGAGCATCACGACGTGGAACGCCGGGTCTGCGCGGTCGCGCTGCTGAACACCGGCGTCGGCGATCTGATCGCGGAGTCCCTGTTGATCCCCGTGCCCTGGATCGCGCAGCTCCTCAACCGAACCCTTCCCCCATCGACTCTCCTCAGCTCCCGCGCCCCGGTCCCGCGCTTCTCGACGCCCGTGAGCCATGCCTCGATCCGGTACATCGCCTTCGGGCCGACCGCGTCCCCCGCGCTGGTCGCGTTCTACGAACGGCTGCTGATCGCCTGCCCGCCCGACGTGCGCGCTGACGTCGGCATCGCGCTCTCCGAGCTCGAGCTCCACCACGCCCTGCCGCGGCTGACCGTGCCCGCGATCGTGCTGGCCGGCGCCAACGACAGGTTGACGCCGCCGTCGCACGCCGAGCGGATCGCCGGCGAGCTCCCGCAGCTGCGGAGACTGATCGTGCTGCCGGAGACCGGGCATATGTCCCCGCTCGAGCGCCCCCACGAAGTCAGCGACGCCGTGGCCGAGCTGGCCGCCGACGTCGCCTCCGGCGCTAACGTCGCGGCCGCCTGACGCCGGTCTTGAAATCATCGGACCGATCGTCCGACTCCGGGCTCATCTGCTGGCCAACGCGGTGCTGGGGCTGGTCCGCGCGGCGACGGCCGAGAACGACCCCCTCCCCGAGGAGCTCGACCGCCAGATCTCGGGACTGAGCGTCGCGCTGGAACGGCTGGCCGATACCCCGCAACCTTGGCCCACGGAGGTCCTCGAGCAGGTCAACGCGATCTCGGCCGAGGCGATGGCATATTCCGCCAAGCTGGGGGGCGAGCGCGGCGCGACCACCACGGCGATGGAACCGCGCCGATGAGGACGTCGTAGCGAGCGGCCGAACTCCGTGACAGAGTTAAACGCGGTGAGCGCCGGAGCAGTCTGCAGCGTCCTGCACGAGGATCCCGATCTGGCGGAGGGGGTTCCTCACGATCGTCGCAATCAGGCGATCAGCGAACTATCCGCGAGAGAGGTCCGCCTGCCCGCTGGCCCATGGTCCGGCGAGCATCTGCCCGTGATCCACGAAGGAATCGGGCTGCTGATCCTCAAGGGGATGATGATCCGCCGGGTGGGCCTCGAGGGCCTCTACGGAGCCGAGCTGCTCGGCGAATGCGACATCCTGAGGCCGTGGCAGGGCGAGGACGGGGGATCGGCGACGCTGGCCACGACCACCGGCTGGTCGGTGCTCGCGCCGACCCGGATCGCCGTGCTCGACGCCGAGTTCGCCCGGCAGATGGCCCGCTATCCCGAGCTCGTCGGCCGGCTTGTCGGACGGGCGCTCCAGCGCTCACGGCACCTGACCGTGAACATGGCGATCGTCCACCAGGCCCGCGTCGACATCCGGTTGCACATGCTGATGTGGCACCTCGCGGGCCGCTGGGGCCGGGTCAGGAGCGACGGGACGATGCTGCCGGTGCGGCTCACGCACGCCTCGTTGGCCGACCTGGTGGCGGCGCGCCGCCCGACGGTCACGAGCGCCCTTTCCGACCTCACGCGCCGCGGTCTCGTGCGACTGGTCGATGACGGATGGCTACTCTCCGGCGAGCCGCCCGGGGGGTTGCTCGACGTTCGCGGGATGACGATGGAGCGAATTGGTTAGCCTCTCGCCGGTCGGAGGCGGCAGCGATCGTGCATATCGACCCATACATCGTTCTCGGTAGCGCGATCGTCGGGCTGCTGGTAGGCATGACCGGCGCGGGCGGTGGCGCGCTGATGACGCCGATGCTGATCCTGCTGTTCGGGGTCACGCCCTCGGCCGCGATCTCCAGCGACCTTGTCGCCGCCGTCGTGATGCGGCCGATCGGCGCGGCCGTCCACCTGCGGGCGGGAACGGTGAATCGGGGGCTCGTCAAGTGGATGGTCATCGGGTCGGTGCCAGCAGCATTCCTCGGGACCTATCTGCTGCACCTGATGGGCGACTCGAAATCCGCGCAGACCAATATCGAGCAGGCGCTCGGCATCGCGCTGCTGGTCGGGGCGGCCGCGATGGTGCTGCGGTACGCGCTGGACCGGGCCACCGGTCAGACGCGGCTAGGCCTCGTCACGATGGTGCAGCCGCGGCCGGTGCTGACCATGGCGATCGGCGTGATCGGAGGGCTGATCGTCGGGCTGACATCGGTCGGGTCGGGCTCGTTGATGATCGTGTTGATGCTGTTCGCGTACCCGATGATCGGCGCCAACCAGCTCGTCGGCACCGACCTGACACAGGCGGTGCCGCTGACCCTCGCGGCCGCGCTCGGAGCCCTGATCTTCGGACACGTCGACTTCGGGGTCACCGGATCGCTGATCATCGGCAGTGTCCCGGGCGTCCTGGTGGGGTCGCTGCTGTCCTCCACCGTCCCGGACCGGTACGTTCGCCCGGCGATCGCGTTCGTGATCTTCGCCTCAGGACTCAAGTACGTGGGCATCGGCACGACGGCGCTCGGATGGATCCTGTGCGGCACCCTGCTGGCCGCGGCGACCGTGTGGCTCGACTACACGCGGCCGTTCAACCGGATGGCGGCGCAGCCGGTCCCATCGATCGCTCCCGAGGACGAATCCGGGCCCGATGCGCTGCTCGTCCGCGAGCAGGGACTCTGAGCCGGACCACCTCAGGTCCCGAGGACCACGCGTAGCCATTCGCGGATCGCCGCCTTGACCGCGGGGATGTCCTTGCGCAGGCTGTGGTCTCCGGGAACCCGGGCCACCGTCCGCCGGGGCGTCCCCGGCGGCATCCCGAAGGGATCTCGCTCGCCCTGCACCACCAGCGTCGGGACGGTGAGGAGATCGAGCTCGTCGATGCGCGTCGGCCGCGGCCCCGAACGCCGTGGGGGCTGTAACGGAAAGGCCAGGCACAACACGGCAATCGCGCCGGAGCTGGCGGCCGTGCGGCAGGCGACGCGGGCTCCCATCGAGCGGCCGCCGACGATCAGCGCGAGCCCGTCCAGCTGGTCCGCGGCGAGCGCATCGATCACGGCGCCCCACGCGGCGTCCAGCTGCTTCGCCGGCGCCGGCGCACGCCGTCCCGCGATTCGATAGGGCTGTTCCACCAACACGACGGTCACTCCTTGCTCCAGACCCACATCCCTGGCGGCGGTGAGGTCGGGAGCGCCGACGCCGCCACCGGCGCCGTGGCCGAGCACCAGCGCGCCGCGCGGACGCTCGGAGCGATGGACGTGGACGAGCGCCGGTCCGTGTGGCGTTGAAACCTCCGATGTGTCGTCCGCTGGGGTCACCTGCTTCCTTTGTTACGGGCCAGTGTGCATCCGCTGAGAACGTGCTCAGCGCCTCGTCGACGTTCTTAAATGTGACGGATCCCTGAGCTCACACTGCTGATCGGCCTGATCCTCGCGCTGCTGTCGGCTGCCGCGATCAATCTCGGCTTCCTGCTCCAGCATCGCGGCCTGCGTGACGGGCTGCCCGAGTACGCCACCGCGTGGAAGCTACTCCGGGCGGGTTTCCGGAGCCGGACGTGGGTTTCGGGCCAGGCCCTGGGGACGGTCGGGTACGCGGTTCAGATCGCGGCCGTGGCGATCGCGCCGCTGTCTCTGGTCCAGGCGTTCGCCGCCGGGGGCCTGGCCGTCTCGGTCCCGCTCGCCGCGCGCCTCTTCGGCCACCGCATCGGCACCGATCAGATGCTCGCGATCTTGCTGGTCGCCGCGGCCCTGGCCTCGCTGCCGATCGCCCTCGCTGGGTCAGGCGACCGCCTGCACGCGACGACCCTGATCGGGGCGGTGATCGTCGTCAGCGCGCTGGCGGCGGTGCTGGCCCTGCGGCCCTCGGCGGCCACACGCGCGATCGCCGCCGGCCTCTTCTACGGTGTGGCCGACGCCGCGATCAAAGCGATCTCGGTTCGCTGGTCGGGCCACGGCGCCGAGGCGCTGATCTCGGGCTGGACGGTGCTCGCCCTGGCGGCGACGTTCGCGGGATTCCTGTCCTTCCAGGCGGCGCTGCGGTCGGGCAGCGCGGTCCCGGCGATCTCGCTGATGACCGCGTTCGCCGCGCTGGTCGCGTTGGCCTGCGGGGTGTTCGGATTTGGCGGACGCTGGGCACGAGCCCCGCGGCGGTTGGGGTCCACCTATTTGCCGTAGCCGTCGTGCTCGGCTGCGTGCCCGTGCTCGCCAGGGCGCAGCTCGAGATCGCCGACGAGACGGGGGAGCTTGCGGCCGACCGCGAACCGGACGCCCTCTACCCGGTCTTCGAGGGTCTTCCCGATCGGGTTCAGCAGGGCTAGCGGCGCCCTATCGCGAGGCCAGCACGAAGTCTGAGCAGCGCTCACCGATCATCAGCGTCGGAGCGTGCGTGTTCCCGGAGGTGATCCTCGGCATCACCGATGCATCCGCCACCCTCAGCCCCTCGACGCCATGCACGCGCAGCTCGGGGTCGACGACTCCGTCCTCGGGCGATCCGATCCGGCAGGTGCAAGTCGGGTGGTACTCGTGCTCGCACGTTGCTCGAAGCCATGCCGTCAGCTCCTCTCGGCTGCGCAACGTCGACGACGGGTTGAGCTCCTCGACCACGTGCTTGCTGAAGGGAGGCTTCGAGGCGATCTCCCGGGCCAGCTCGAGGGCTTGGAGCATCGCGGCCACTTCCGTGTCCGAGCCGAGCAGGTTGTTGAGAATCCGAGGGTGGTCGGCTGGATCGGACGATCGGAGCCGCACACTGCCCCGGCTGGTTGGGCCGATCAGGACCGGCCCGATCGTGAGCGCCGGCGCCCCGGTCTTGCGGAAGCCGTGCTCCCAGTAGTAGACCGGGCCGAACACGAACTGGAAGTCCGGAGCCGGCAGTGACGAGTCTGAGCGCCAGTGGAGCGCGGCCTCTGCGACGTTCGAAGATAGCTTGCCGCGGCCGGTGAGCAGCCAGGGCAGCAGGTACTTCGGAGCGGCCGCGTCGTCGAGCGTGTCGGGGGTGGCGCACCGTAGGTTGACGAGCGCCATCGGGTGCTCCTGGAGGTGCGCGCCGACGTTCGGCTGGTCGACGAGGACCTCGATTCCGTGCTCGCGTAGATGGTCGGCTGGTCCCACCCCTGACAGCATCAGCAACTGTGGCGAGCCATACGCTCCGGCGCTGAGGATCACCTCTCGCTCGGCGCGAGCGGTCTGGCGCTTGCCGTTCTGCTCGTACTCCGCGGCCACAGCGCGGCCGCCCTCGATCACGATGCGGCGGACGTGCGCTCTGGGCACGATCGTCAGGCCCGGGCGCTTGCGCACGGGCTCGAGGAACGCGTCAGCGGCGCTCCAGCGCCGGCCCCGACGAGTCGTGGTCTGGACGAGCACGCCGCCGTCCTGCTCGGGTCCGTTGCAGTCCGCGATCCGGGGGATGCCGACCGCCGCGGCCGACTCGAGGAACGGCTCCCAGTGAGTTGACAGCCATCGGTTGCTGGTGACGTGCTGCTCTCCGCCGACGCCGTGGTAGGAGTCGTGGAACTGGGCGTTGTCCTCGGAGCGCTTGAAGTACGGGAGCACCTCGTCGTAGCTCCAGCCGGTCGCCCCGTCGCGCGCCCAACCGTCGTAGTCGGCACGGTTGCCACGGACGTACATCATCGCGTTCATCGAGGAGGAGCCGCCCAGCATCCGTCCCCGGGGGAGGTACAGGCGCCGTCCGAATAGCGCCGGCTCGGGCTCGGACAGATAGTTCCAGTCGCGCGGGCTCTGGAACAGCGTCGAGAACGCGGCCGGGGCCTTGACCCCGAGGTGCTTTGCGCTCCCGCCCGATTCGAGCAGGAGCACGTTCGCGCCGCCCGCGCTGAGCCGGTTAGCCAGTACGCACCCGGCTGAACCGGCGCCGATTATCACGTAGTCGTGCGAGGACATACCTGTTGTACAGGCCATCCTACGGGGTGCGGTTTGGACGGACGGGCCCGCACAATAAAGAGGGGCCCGGTCACACCGGGCCCCTCCCTAATGATCCTTTCCGACGAGCGCTAGAAGTTCTTCATCACCTGGATGAAGTTCGGTCCAACCGAACCGAGACCGGTCAGGCTGTCGAATCCCTTCCTGGCGGTCAAAGTGACCTTCCGCGACGCGCAGTTGCCCGTCGTGTCGCAGTAGACCTCCTTGCCGGCGTAGTTGATCGCGCGGAGGCTGACGTTGTAGCCATCCGAATTGTCAACCGTGTTCGCGTAGTCGACCCGAACGACGCTGGCCGCGTTCGGATCGGTCGGGGGCACGATGTCGTTGAACGTCCCCGGGTCCGCCTTGTACGCCTTGTACAGGGCCGGGTTGAGGAAGCCCAACGGCGTGCCCGCGGCCTGGTCGGCGTCCGCGATGACGCCGGCGAGCAGCGGCGATGCGAGGCTCGTGCCACCCTCCTTGAACTGGTCGTAGTAGGTGCCGTCCGGGAAGGTCTGGGTCAACCCGATCAGCATCCCGCTCTGTGCGTCGGCGTCCATCGAGATGTCCGGCTCGACCCGCAGTGGGACGGGTCCGAACAACGCCTCGTTACGTAGCGCGAGCGCCGCGGGCACCACGGGAGCCTGGTAATACGGCTGCGTGTAGTAGTAGCTCGTGCCGCCGCCACCGCCCGCCTGCCAGGCAAGCGGGCCTGCGGGGGTCGTGGCCGTACCGCAGTTGGTGGTCGCCACGCCGACGCAGAGCGGCTGCTTCGCCGTCGACCAGCCGTACTCGGCCAGGCGGGCGTTGGCACTGCCAACTTCGAGCGTGGTGCCGCCGACCGCGGTGACGAACGGACTGCTTGGCGGATAGTCCGGAGCTGTGAGTCCGGAGTCCGCGAAGTTGTCCCCATCGTCGCCGCTCGAGAACAGGACGCTGACGCCGGTCGTGCCGGCGAGCATGAACGTGTTGTCGAACGCGGTCTTCGTCGCCGCGTCCGTCAACAGATCACCCAGTGTGTCGCCCCACGAGTCGCTCACCACCGATGCGCCACTGGTAACGGCGGTCGTCAGCGCGGCCAGCAGGCTGTTGTCTAAGCAATCCTGGGCACCGACGAACAGGATGTTCGCGCCCGTCGCCATCGAGTGTGACGACTCGACGTCGAGCGCCTGCTCGTCAAACCAGCCACTCGCGCCACACATGTCCTCCTGATCGACGGTGGGAGGCGAGATGTTCGTAAACTGCGAGGACGCGAGGGGGTGGTTCGGATCGTTGATCCGGAAGTACGTCTGCGCGTCCGACAGAAGCGTCGGCGAGTCGTAGGCGTCCACGATCGCGATCGTGACCCCGGTTCCGTTCTGCTTGTTCGACGTGCTCATTCCGTAGCCCGCGCGCAGCTGAGCGGGCTTGTAGCCGCAGATGTCATACGCCTGCGGGCTCTCGAATGGTGCGTACAGGGCCGCCTCGTCGATCATGTCGGTCTTCTGACCCCAGAACGACGAGCACGGCTGCGGGTTGAGGAAGCCGGCCGGCGGGGCCGGTTCCTGCCCCGGTTGTGCCGCGCTGGTGCTGGGAGTTGAATCCCCGTTGGTCAGCGACGTGGTGGCAATGGTCTCGTTGACGCCGACAACGCCTGAGACGGCTCCTGCCACGGACGACGGGATCGAAAGCGCGCTGCTCGCCAGGCGAACGGTGTGGCCATCGACCTTGTAGTAGCCCAGGGTGGTCGAGAACGCGTTCTCCACCTGCGCCGCGGTGCCGTGAGCGGACACGAACAGGCGGTCCTTGGCGACCGCGCCCACCGTAAAGCCCTCCTGGCGCAACCACGACTCGGCGGCCGTGACGTCGGCCGTCGTCGGGCCGTACCTGGCGACCCAATCGCGAAGGGTCAGGTATTTGTGGTAGTTCGCCGACGTCGGGCTGGAAATCGAGCGGAGTGCTTTCTGTGCCCCGGCCGCGTTATGCAGGCTCAGGAGCAGATCGAAGCTGACCTTCGCGCTACCGGGTATCGCGCCTTGTGAGTCTGTGCGCGCCGCCGCCGGGGCCGCTGACCCCTTCAGCATGGTGCGCGCGGCAGTTGATGCGCTGGCGACGGACACGCCGCCCACAAGCTCAACCGCTCCTAGGATGAGCCCCACTGATCCCAGTGTGGCCCACAATCGAATGGACTTCATACATCTCTCCTCTCGTACAAATGGTGGCTAAGCGCCGTGCAGGATCCCTCCAAGCAGGAACAAGGGTTGCCCATCCACCTTCTCCTCTCGCTGGCTCTACCTCTGGGGCCGGAAACATATACCTGCGTCGTGAGCGGGCGCAAACCCCTTCCGTCACCTTTCATACTCGCGAGATGAGATCGCGGCGTGGCGCGGAGCCGTCTATGGGTGCGCGCAGTTTGTGTTGCCCTGGGCGGACCGGACGGAAGTGTCGGCCAAGAGCGATGTGATCGTCGTCGGGCTGGGCGCGATGGGCAGCGCCACGTGCTTTCAGCTCGCCGCTCGCGGGGCGTCCGTGATCGGCATCGACCAGCACGATCCACCGCATCCGCACGGATCCACGCACGGCGAGACGAGGATCACCCGGCTGGCGATCGGCGAGGGCCGGGAGTACGTGCCGCTCGTCCGACGCTCACACGAGCTGTGGCGCGAGATCGAGCAACGGACGGGCGTCCAGCTGCTCACCCAGTGCGGCGGGTTGATCCTCGGCCACGGCGCCAGTCCGTTCCTGGGCGAGACGCGGGCGGCGGCGCGCGGCTTTGGGATCGCCCATGAGGACCTGAGTGGTGCCGAGGTAGGCGCCCGCTTCCCGATGTTCGCGATCGACAGCGAGACGGAGGGCTACTTCGAGCCCGAGGCGGGCTACGTCCGGCCGGAGGCCGCGGTCCGGGCGCAGTTGCAGCTGGCGCGCGCTCGTGGCGCCGACTTGCGCCTCGGTGAGCGGGTGGATGAGTGGACGGCCTCGGGCGGGGGCGTGAGTGTCACGACCGAAGCCGGGAGCTATGAGGCCCGGGAGCTGGTCCTGTGCGCCGGCGCCTGGATCCCCGAGCTGTTCCCCGAAGGCAGCCAGATCTTCTCGATCTACCGCCAACATCAGCTCTGGTTTCCGGTCCGCGAGCGCTACGAGGAGCTCCGCGACATGCCGGTCTTCGTCTGGGAGTTCGGCGCGCCCGAGGATGCCATCACCCACCTGGCGGGGTTCTACGGCTTTCCGGCGATCGACGGGCCGGCGGGCGGTGTCAAGGTGGCGGCGGAGTCATACGAGGTGGCTACGACCGCAGACTCGGAGGGCCAGCCTTTGAGTCGCGACGAGATCGACAAGATCTATGAGGTCTACCTCGCCGCGCGCGTTCCTTGGCTGGGCCGCGCGCCGGTGCGGACGGTTTCGTGCCTGTACACCAGTACGCGCGGTAGCCGGTTCGTAATCGACCGCCACCCGTACCACGACTCGGTCCTGATCGTCTCGCCGTGCTCGGGGCACGGCTTCAAGCACTCCGCGGCGATCGGGGAGTCGGTCGCCCAGCTCGTCCTCGACGGCCGCAGCGAGATAGATCTGGGTCCGTTCAATCTGGCCGAGGCGGGCGTCCGTTGAACTGTGCCGCTCGGGCGCACGTGGCGCACGAGCGGCACAGGCGATTGCGCAGCGGCTCAGGCCGCGGTTAGCTCGCGCTCCGCGCGGAGCCAGTTTCCGAGCTCGTCGCGCACACCCTCGTCAAGGTGGATGTAGTAGGCGCGCTCAGAGATCTCGAGGTGGCTCGGCTGACGGCGCTTCGTCGTCTTGGCCCTCGAAGAGCTGGTGCGCTTCTTGACAGGCTGCTTGGCGGGCTTCTCGGCCACGGTGTTCCTCCTGGTCTGAGTCATTCGGCATTCCTCGTGCCTGCCTGAGGCACGCGGGCTTGGTGTTCGACGCGCGCCTGGGCAGCCCTGCCCCACCCGCGCTCCGAGGAGTTGTCGGCCGGATAGAGTCGGAGCATGAGCGCCAAGCGCGGGATCTTCGTGGCCCCGTTCGACGAGCTGGTGGACCCGCGGGTGCTGAGCGATCTGGCGCGCCGGGCGGAGGCCCGCGGCTGGGACGGCTTCTTCGTCTGGGACCACGTCATATACCGCCCGCCGGTGGAGGCCGTCGCAGATCCGTGGGTCACCCTGGCGGCGATCGCGTGCGCCACCGAGCAACTGCGAATCGGCCCGCTGGTCACGCCCCTGTCGCGCCGCCGCGTCCACAGGCTCGCCCGGGAGACCGTAACGCTGGATCACCTCAGCCGCGGCCGGCTGACGCTCGGAGTCGGCCTGGGGGCCAGCAGCACCGGCGAGCTCGAGCCGTTCGGCGAGGTCGCCGACCCGCGGGAGCGAGCGGTTCTGCTCGACGACGGCCTCGAGAAGCTGAGCGCGTACTGGGGCGGCGAGTTCAAGCCCCTCCCGGTCCAGCGCCCGAGGATTCCCGTGTGGGTCGCTGCCCGGTGGCCGAACCGCCGACCCGTGCGCCGCGCGGCGCTCTGGGACGGGCTGTTCCCGATCGAGATGCCCGAGCCGGCGGCGCTGGCGACGCTCGTCGACGAGGTCCGGGACTTGCGAGGCGGGCATCTCGACGGCTTCGATTTCATCGCCGAGATCTCAGCCGGCGGAGACGTCCGGCCGTGGGAGGACGCCGGCGCGAGCTGGGTACTCACCGGCTTTGGACCTCGGCCCCGCGAGGCCGATGTGCGTGAGGCTATCGACCGCGGACCGCGGTGACGCCCGACGGCGTCTTCCCGTCGTCGAGTTCGTGGCGTCTACGAATGTGAAGGCCGGGTCTCGGTCCAGTCGACGTAGAGGTTGCGCTCGGCGAACAGCCAGGCGCCGTCGAGCTTGACGAACGTGTCGCCGTATCGAAGCCAGGCGATCATGAGCTTGCGCTCTCCGTTGTCGGTGAATAGGTGGTGGGCGATGCAGTAGCTCTCCCCGGTCGCCCGGTCGTCATCAAGCGCGACCGTGTTCTGGCCGTTGAAGTGCATCGTCACCTGGTAGCGGTTGAGGTCATCGAACACCGGCGTCAGCGCCTCGCGGCCGTCGAGCACCTGCGTGGGCTCGGAGTCCTGCCCGTCCATGTACACGACGAAGTGGGTGTCCTCGGTGAAGAGCGACTTCTGCCCCTCGGCGTCGCGGCGATCGGCGCAGTGCGCGTAGGCGTCTACGAGCTCGCGGATCGCCAGGCGGTCGGCCTGCTCGGTCGGGGTGATCTCGGTGTGCATCATCGTGCCTCCCGTTCCTGTTGCTTCTTGAGAAGCCAGCCTTACGCGCGTCCGGTTTGGAGGCTCCGGTCGAGCCTGATCGCGGCGCTGATCAGAGCGAGGTGGGTGAAAGCTTGCGGGAAGTTGCCGAGCAGCTCGCCGCTTGAGCCGATCTGCTCCGAGTACAGCCCGACGTGGTTGGCGTAGGTGAGCATCTTCTCGAACGCGAGCTGGGCCTCATCGAGACGACCTGCGAAGGCGAGGCATTCGACATACCAGAAGCTGCACATCGGGAAGGTGCCTTCGGCGCCGTCGAGTCCGTCCGGGGAGGCGGTGGGGTCGTAGCGGTAGACGAGGCTGTCGGTGACGAGCTCTCGGCCGATCGCGTCGAGCGTCGAGAGCCAGCGCGGGTCGGTGGGGGCGATGAAGCGGACCAGTGGCATGAGCAGTAGCGAGGCGTCGAGCACGTCCGCGCCGTCGGCCTGCACAAATGCCCTGCGTCGTTCGCTCCAGCCCCGTTCCATGATCCAGGCGAAGATCGCGTTGCGGGTCCGGTTCCAGCGGCCGAGATCCGCCGGCAGGCCGCGCCGGTCCGCAATCCGGATCGCTCGGTCGATTGCCACCCAGGACATCAGCCGGGAGTAGGTGAAACGGTTGCGACCGCCGCGGGTCTCCCAGATGCCCTCGTCGGGCTCTTGCCAGTGCTCGCACAGCCAGTCGATTAGCCGCGCGAGTCCGAGCCAGTCGTCGTAGCCGATCAGCTCGCCTCCGCGACCGGTAAGCGCCTGACGCTCGGCGAGATAGATCGAGTCGAACAGCTCGCCGTAGACGTCGAGCTGCAGCTGCGTGGCGGCGCTGTTGCCGATCCTCACCGGACGCGAGCCGCGGTATCCGTCGAGGTGTTCGAGCTCTCGTTCCGCGAGGCAGACGCCGCCGTCGATTCGGTACATCACATCCAGCGGGCTGCCTTCGTTGTACCCCGCGGCCGCAATCGAGATCCGCCGACGGAACCTGTTGAACGCGGTCGCTTCGGCGGTGAACCCGAGCCGCGAGAGCGCGTAGATCGAGAACGCGAAGTCACGCAGCCACGCGTAGCGGTAGTCCCAGTTGCGCGGGCCGCCGATCTCTTCCGGGAGGCTTGTGGTCGCCGCGGCGACGATCGCCCCACTCGGCTCGTACGAGAGCAGCTTCAACGTCAGCGCCGACCGATCCACCATCTCCCGCCAGCGGCCCTGATACGAGGACTGCCGAAGCCACCGACGCCAGAACATCACCGTCTCGTCACCCAGCCGTTGTGCCTCCTGCCCACTGAGCGACACCGGCCGATCGCCAGCTTGCAGCACGAACGTCCGACGCTCTCCCGCCGCGAGCTCGAACTCCGCTCTGGCTCCCGCACCGGTTGGCTCGAGCCCGAGCGGAGAGCTCAGGGCAAGCGCCTGTCCCGGCGCGCGAAACACGACGCCCGCCGGCTCGATGGCGAGCTGCGGCTCGCGCAGCCCATAGTCGAAGCGCGGCTCGACCTCGAGACGGAACCGCTGAGCCCCACGAACCCCGACGACGCTTCGGATCAGCCGCTGCGGGCCGCCACCCACGGGCATGAAATCGTGAACCTCGGCCACGCCCTCCGGGGCGAGAAACCGCGTGACCAGGACATTGGTTTCCGGAAGGTAGAGCTGCTTCGTCGCAGCGCGTGGATCCACGGGCGCGATTCGGTAAAAGCCGCCCCGATCGCGATCCAGCAGTGCTGCGAAGACACTCGGCCCGTCGAACCGATCCGGGGAGAACCAATCGATCGTGCCGTCGCTGCCGACCAGCGCCGCGGTGCGGAGATCACCGATGATCCCGTGCTCGGCAATGGGCAGGTAACTCGCTGGGGCGCCCGTCCAGCGCGCGCGCGACCGCTGTCCGTCGATGCCGGCGCTGTCGAGGCCGGACGTCACACCTTCCGCTCCTCAGCCGGCCGCCGCTTTGCGGTAACTCCCCTGGCGGAACTCGTCGACAAGTCCCGGATGGGAGGGTGCCCAACCGAGCTCGGCTCGAGCTCTGGGCGCGTCGGTGCCCTGATCCAGCAGTAGGACTTCAGCGAAGTAGTCCCCTAGGCGCGCGCGAGCCTCATCATCCGAACCAGGGACTGCTCCTGGAGCGCCCGCCGCGACAGCGGCCGCCTCGGTTAGTTCGCCAACGGTCGGCTTCAGTCCATTCCCGACGACGTAGTAGCCGCGAGCCGAGTCGTCTTCCAACACGCGTCGGAACAAGTCCGCCAGATCCGCAACGTGGACCGTTGGCCAGTGCTGACGCCCGGTCCCGAGCATGATCAGGTTGCCGTCGCCGTCTCGGGGTGAGCCGAGGAGGATTCCGGGAATCCCGCCTCCGCCGTCACCGTAAGCGGCACCGGACACGATCACGACGCCCCGCATGTCGCTCGCAGCGAGCACTCGGCGCTCGATCGGTCCCTTCCATGCCACCAGCGCGGGCGGATTGAACGGCGACTGCTCAGTGATCGAGGTGTTCGCCCCGTAGATCCACAGACCGCTGATCTGAATGTAGGGCTTGCCGGTGCCGGCGAAGGCATCGATCGCCGCATCGACTACCGCGGAGTCCAGGTCTGCGCTGGTGGCGTCACCAGGACTCGCTGTGTGGATGGCCCCGTCCGCACCGCTCAGCACGCTCACCAGCGCCGCTCGATCGTGGAGGTCGATCACGACTGGTGTGGCGCCGCGGTCCGCGACGACGTCGGCCTGGGCGTCGTCGCGCACAAGCGCTATCACCTCGTGGTCGTGTTCGTGCAACTCCGTTAGTACGTGGGATCCGATGAACCCTGTTGGACCGGTGAGTGCCACCTTCATAGCCGGACCGCCTCCTGTCTCGTAACGGATCGAAAAAACTCAAATGGCTGCTTGAAAATACCCCCGACACAGATGCTTGTCAAGCAGGTGCTTGAATTGTCTGAGGAACGCGGCCCGGGCTCGAGCCGCGGAAGGTCCCCGCGAGGACCGGGACCAGCAGTCGCTCGAGCTGCTTCTCGGACTTATTCCCGAGCTCGGCCCCAACAGGTGCGAGGACCAGCCAGTTCAACAAGCCGGCCGCGCAGCGCGTCCGGAAGATCAACTCTCGGTCCTTGACCTCAGGCAGGTTTGTCCTAAGCACCCGCAGGACGTCGGCACGAATCCGCTCGAAGCGTGCAGCGAGCCGATCCCATCCCTGTGGGGGATCAATCCCGGAGCGAGCCACGATCCGCATCACGGCGAAGTCACGACCTCCCGCGGCCAGCGCCTGCATCATCGGCCCGGCGAATGCCGACGCCAACTCCTCGAGCGTGGACTCGGGGTTCAGCGCCCTGACCGCCTCCTGTTGAGCGTCCAAGTAGCGCTCCAGCGCATACTCGATTGCCGCGTCACACAGCGACTTCAGCGAGCCGAAGTGGTAGCTCACCGCCGCGACGTTGGCATCAGCGGCATCCGTGATCTCTCGGAGAGTCACCCCCTCCTCTCCGCGCTGCGCGACCAAGTCCAGCGCAGCATCCATCAGGCGTGTCCTCGTCCGCAGACCGGCCTCCCGACGCTGATCAGTTTTGCCCGACTCCACGTTGCCTATTCAAGCGAACGCTTGAAATATGTCAAGCATGGATTTCGTTCCGGCGATCAATTCATGCGTCTGCTTGACACGGTGTTCACGTCGCGGTCATCTGGCCAGCGCCTCCAGTAAGGTGGCCGCATCATAGGCGCCTCGGTGCACCACACCGTCGATGAACAGGGTCGGGGTACCCTCGACCTCGCCTGACGCTAGCCCGCTCTTGACATCGCGGCCGATGCGCCGCAGCACGGCCGCGCTCGTGCGGGCGTGGTCGAACTCCGCGACGCCGAGCTCGAGCTGTGTGGCGTACCGAACCAGGTCGTCATTTTCGAGCGCTGACTGGTGATGAAAGAGCACGTTGTGCATCTCCCAGAAGCGGTCCTGGAGTGCCGCAGCCTCGGCGGCGGCCGCCGCCGCGAGCGCGTGAGGATGGATCTCGGTCAGCGGGAAATGTCGGAATGCGAACCGTACGCCATCGGCGAGACGCGCCTCGACGCGCTCGATCTCGCGGTACGTCTGGCGCGAGTACGGGCACTCGTAGTCCCCGTACTCGACGATAAGACGCCCGGACGCGCCGCCACGGACGTGATCGATTGCGTCGTCAAGGGGCTCCACGGAGATCGCGCGGTATCCGGTCGATGGCGACATCTTGTCAATCTTCCTGCCAAGCCAAAGGCGGGCAGTGAGGCGGGCTGGAGGGATCCAAGGCGAGGGGGTCCGCCGAGCGCTCTGTCCCGTTTGCCTTCGTGGGTCGGCCGGCGGTCGGGGCGGTTCCTAGCCCAGTCCGGGTGGCGGGGCGGGCGGTGTTGGCGGTCGGCGGACGGTGACGCGCGCGCGGGCGAGGTTGTTGGCGAGCGTTTGCTCTTGTGTCGCGGTGCCGGCGACTGCTGCGTTTGTGAAGTGGGACGCGGCGGTCTCGACGCGCAGGCGTACCGTCACGGTGACCTTGCCGCCGGGTTGGATCGTTCCGAGTCCGCAGGTGATCGGGACAATGGTCCGTAGCCGTGCCTTGCAGTGGCCGGCGCTGGTGTGGACGGACACGATCGGCGCGTGGCCGAGCGGTTGGTCGCCGAGCACGACGCGTTGGGCCGGGTTGGGACCGCGGTTCTTGACCGTGATTCGGTAGCCGACCACGTCCCCGCGGGTCACGATCGACGCTGAGGCCTTCTTGGTGACGACGAGATCGCTGAGCTGATATGCGGGCTGACCGGGAACCACCGGGAACACCGGGGCCGGGGGAGGCTCTACCGGCGGCGGTTTCACCGGCGGGGGTGGTGGCGGTGGGGTGGCCGAGAAGCTGTCCGTGTAGACGCAGCGCAACCTGGGGTGCGCGTGCGTCAGCACCACCTCGACCGCGCCCTGCGCGAACGGCACAAGCACGCCGGCGCACCTGACCGCGGTCAGTGTCCAGCCGCCGGCGGGACCGCCCGCGGGCGGCTGCTCGACGATCCAATAGGCTCCGAGCCGCAGGTGATCGGTCGCGTCCGCGGTGGTGTCGGGCGTCGCGCCGGCGGGGACCCCGGGGGTCGTCGTCGTCGCGCTTTGGCGATACTGGGCCGCTGAGCCGTGCACGGGGAAGACGAGGAACGACGCGGTACCCGTGCCACCCTCGGTGATCTTCGCGAGCGAGATCGACCCCTTCGCCACGAACGCGTTGATGAACGTGCACGCGACCGCCCCGCCACTCGGGATGTCGACCTCGACCGGCCGCGCGGTCGAGCGCCCAGCGCAGCGGACCTGCACCAGACGCCAATCCCCGCCCGACGAGACAGGCGAGCTTTCGCTGATCCGATAGCGGCCCGGCGCGAGCGCGACCAGCGACGGCTGCGCGTCGACGGCGACGTTCGGCTGCGTCGTGGTCGCGGTCACGTGATGGATCCGGCCGTGGCCCGACACCGGCGTCACCGTATAGCCGAACTTGCCCACCGCGCCGGTGGTCAGCTTGCGAATCGTCAGACCGCCCGACGGCGGCACATAGCGGTTGGTGTACACGCAAGTGACGTGCTCGCCGGCGACCAAATGGATCGACACCGTCGCCCGGCTGACATCCGACGTACTCGCCCCGGGGCCGCCACCGGCAGCCTCCGCGTGGCAGCTCACGCCGGCGAGCTGGTAGTTGGCGACCGCGCCCTCGGTGACCGTCCAGGTCACGCCCCCAGCGCGGTAGAAGTCCTCCGACCCGCCCGCCCCGAGCTGGAACCCGCTCGGGTCATACGAGATGCTCCCCGTGAACGGGAAGCGAGAATTATCGCCAGCCGGCGCGCCGGTCACCTGCTTTTGGATCGTGATCGTCCCGCTCGTCGGCGGCGGCGTGACATACAGCCCATAGCAGAACACGTGCCGGACGCCAGTCGGGAAGAAGACGTACTCGACGTTGTCACCGTTCAGGTTGTCGGTCGCGCAACGCAGCCCACCGAACCCGTACTCGGGCCCCGGGAACTTCTGCACCAGGTCCGGATCGGTCGGCGTTCCCCCCTGCGCCCACAGCTGGCTGGCCTGACTTGCCTGCGCGTGCTCCTCCTTGGTCAGGTCAATCGTCACCGCCCCCGCCAGCTCCTGCTTGCCCACGGACAAGCCGTCCTGATTCAGCAGCGGCGTTTGCACCTGGGTCACGATCGGAGCGCCCGCAAACGGGTTGGTGACGATCGACAGCGACCCCCACGGTCCCGTCACCGCGTGACTCTCATACCCAGTCCCGAGCGTGAACTCCCACCCGACCAGCGGCTTACACACGTTCTGCGGCGGGATCCCCTCCGCCGTCGGATTGACCAGCTGACCGCTGTTGTCGTACTGCGTGTCGGGCCCCAGGTCCTCCAGACTCTCGAGAATGTCGTTGCGCGCCTTATTCGCAAAGATGTCCGAGTACGCCGGGCACGCACGAGCCACGAACGTCACGAGATACCCCGACGCGTCCGCCGAAGCCGAGCTCACCCCGATCCCGAGCGACCCAGCGCACATCAACAACACCACCGTCAGCGGACGAGCAACGCAACGCTTCACACGCAGCACCACCGCAAAGGCTGCTCGGACGAAACCCACCTCACCGCACACTACCAGCCCGCCGAACGGCGAACCCTCGCGCCACAGGACCTCGCGACCGCGGCGAGGTCCAGCCCCCCTGAAGCGAACTCCTCGACCTCTGGCGAATCCAGCCCTCTTCTGAGCGACTCTCCGTCCCCGGGGTGATGAGTCGCGAGCGCTTTCGGCGGCTAAGCGAGCCTGCTTCAGACGGCCGGGTGGATCAGCTTGAATCGGAGCGGAGTAGCCTCGTCGAGTCGGGTGCGGCCAGCAACGGACTGCACTGGACGACACGCGGGACGCGGGCTCGTCGCGCTCGGCACCGCAAGCAGCGGGGAACCTTGGATGCGGGTCATGGGGCGTTCTCGGTCATCGGGACATGTGGGGGCTTGGGGGCTGCTCCCGCCTGCTTCGCGCGGCCGCAGCGACTCCCTGTAACAGACGTTGCTTTTAGTGTCCATGCGGAGCGCGCGGGATCAGCCCTTCTCCCCGGGAAATGGACTCAAACGTCGCATAACGCGCAGAACACAAAGGCCGCTGCGAACAACCTTTGCATTCCTGCACGAAGTCGCCGATCTGTTCGCGGGAGTGAGGGCGACACCCGCTGCGACGGTTTGAACGAATTAACAAACCGACTGCCCGACGAGCGAAAACGAGAGCCGGTTTGGCGGAACGCGAAACCGGGTCACTTTCCGTCGGAAGGGGGCGTCCTGAGGAGTTTGGCGAGTCAGCGGCGTTCGTTCTCAGTGAGCTTCGGCGTTCGTTCTCAGTGAACGGGTCGCGCGTTTGCCAGGTACTGAGGGTCAACCGGCCTTGATAACTGCACGAGCTTGCCATCCTCGTCCACGCGCCTTATCGGGTGGTCAGGAGCTAGCGCAGCTTCATCCAATCGAATCAATCCGGTCTTATCCGGCGCTTGCCCCGCTTCCTGAACGCGGTCCGACCACCCGCTGACGTTGTCAAACCAGCGTCGCGCCCCAGCGCCGTATGGATCTGGGTACCAACCTCCCGAATGCTCAGATGGCTCCGCCTCGTGGACCTTGCCCCTTCGGAAAATAATGGCCATGGCAATCTCCTTCCACCGTGTCTCGCTTCCACGGCATGGCCGCCCTCCTAGGTATGGAGGAGGACCTGCTTATTGGCGGCGTTTCTGTCGCCAAGCGAAGGACACCACGCCAGCACGCGCGCCGCATCGGGGATTTCTGCACTTCCGGTGCCTTCAACTACGGAATATCAGTGGCGCGGCGCATCAGGCGGGACAATCGCACTTCCCGAGCTGGGTGCCACGGCGGTGGTTTGATCGACGGATGAAAGTCAAGGGCCGGGAACCAATTTTTGGGTTGATTTCGCACACGGCGGATCGGTCGCGGGCGTTGCTCCGAGGGCGGCAGATCGGCTC
>Ga0116216_10000506_pt1 | contig 31213 bp, 29 predicted proteins | sample Sb_taG_11_FD_89696 | JGI IMG/M metagenome (GOLD analysis project Ga0116216, IMG submission 89696) | Peat soil microbial communities from Weissenstadt, Germany - Sb_50d_3_AS metaG | ecosystem: Environmental > Terrestrial > Soil > Wetlands > Peat | place: Germany: Weissenstadt | collected 2010-09-21
AGCGCTCACAGCGCGTATCGCGTGCCGTCTGATCGAAGAGAAGCGCGATCCATCATCGACCGCAGGATCGTGGCCATTGCCTGAAGACCACCTCCAAATTTGCGTCTGCACCACGCCGCGCTGAGCAACGGTTGCGCGGCGCGGGCGTGGGACCGACGGTACGGTTCCGAGGTCCGCACGGATGACTGCAATGATGGCGATCGCGGTCCAGTAGGAGGGTTCTCGGTCGCCATTCTCGCGCTGGTCGTGATGTTTCTCGTGGGTTTGATCGGATTCCATGCCGCTCGCAACATCCGCAGCGCGCTGCGCTCAAGGCGTACTGGATCCGGGTCGGCGCTGGGCACGTACTTCAGCCCGGTTCTTCCCATCCTCTTTTTTTTGGTCTACTGGACGTCGTCCAGACCCAAATTGTGGACCGTTTCAGCCTGCCAGGCTTCAAGGTGTTGCTGAGCTTCTGCGGGATTTGCAACTAGTGATAGGCCTCAGAGTCTTGGCTTGATCGGCAATCTGATGCTGCCATGCGACGTTCAGATCAAGCTGACTTAAGAGTTGGGGGAGAATAGGCACCCGTCCCGCGCGTCGACGGACGCCTAGAATCCTCACTTTCGAGGCACCAGTTCCCTGGATCTGCGGATATGAGTCGTCTTCTACTTCGGGTAGGGTGCATCCACCACGGCGGAAGATCATCATTTTCTGCGATGTTCGGGTGACCTGCCCGGGGCCAGGGTGGTTTCGGTGCTCAAAAGGCGCAGTGAGTGCTAACCGGTCCGTTCCGTGTAAGAGGAGAAGAGAAGATGCGAACTCGATTTGGAATCATGAGCATCGCTGTCGCTGGAGCATTGGCGTTGTTCATCGCGAACGCGCATGGAGACCAGGCGAAGAAGCCCGATGCAACAGTGGAATTCAGCGGTGGCTCGGTCGCGGCCGGTATCGGCTACTCATGGGGGAGTGGGACGCTCACCTACAAAGACGTGAAGTATCCGATCACGGTGGCGGGTCTCTCCGCCGGCTCGGTGGGCGCAACGGACACGACGGCCTCGGGATCGGTCTACAACCTGAAGAAACTCGAGGACTTCGAGGGCAACTACGCAGCAGCGGGAGCTGGAGCGACTGTCGGCGGGGGTGGTAGCGTCAGCACGATGCGCAACCAAAATGGTGTCGTTATCGATAGCGTTTCCACCAGCCAAGGTCTAAAGATTTCGCTCGCTGCGGGAGGCGTGCAAATCAAGCTCAAGAAGTAGCAATACGAGCCATGGAGTCGCGGTTGCTCGCGGGCCACGGCGATGGGCGCCTACGAGCCGGTGCGCGCCGCATCGCCGCCTGCGCAACCGCTGCACTGCCATGCGCTTCTCACGATGAATGGATTGAAGTCAGGAGCATTTCGCCGTCCGATTTCCTGATTGAACCGGTCTAGCGGGCTCGACTGACGGGGTAGAACATCAGCATCTCACGCATTTTGCAGGATGTGCGTAAGGAATATCGCATCCTCGGCGAGAGCGGATGGCGCGCTCTCAACACCACTGTTCGATCTGACTTTCTCTCGGTGAATCGCACAGAGGAAGCACCCGGCGAACGGTGGCGCAAGTGGGAGGGCCTGTCGCTCCGCTAGAGCAGCGCCTTCACCGAGCACGCCTCGCGCTGACAGAACTGTCGAAAGGAGGGCCCGCTGGCCCCCCGGCGAGGGTGCATTGGCTATTCAGCGCGGTGCAGGCTCTTGCAAACGCACCGCCGCCGAGCCCGTTCAAGAACTCCTCTTCGACCTCGGCGGATGAGAATCTCAGCCCGCCAAGCGCGGCGCCCGCCTGTCCCCGACTTGCTATAGTGACCCCCCGCCCGTAGTCGCGGGCGCGGGCGCTCTATCGCCCCTAACGTAGTCGGTGCCGCTCCCGCTGGTTGACGAGATATCCTGCGCTCCTGTCCGCTGCAGGATCTCCTGAGCTCGCTTCGTCCAGCTCGAATCATCCGAATGCACCGAGAGGAGGATTGCGCCCTCCTTTACCCGGACCTCGTAACGCTTCGCTTCGTGTTCGGAGATCCCCATGCCAATCAGTGCACCCGTTATCCCGCCGACTGCACCACCCACGCCCATTCCCGCAAGAGCTGTCATGATCGGACCTGCGGCAATAAAAGGGCCCAAGCCGGGTATCATCAGAGCGCCGATGCCCACCAACCAGCCCAGTGCACCGCCTACAATGGCGCCGGTTCCGGCGCCTGCGGCTGCGCCCTCTGGCGCCTTGGTTCCTTTGTGCTGGGCAAAGTGCTTGGAGCCTGTTTTCTCTGGAAACAGTACGGAAATATCCGTCTTCCGAAATCCGGCCTCCTTGAGGATATCGACAGCGTTCTCCACGCTCGAGTAGTTGGGGTAGATACCCACGACTGCTGTATTTTTTCCGGACATACTGCAATTCTCCTATTTCTGCTGTGATGGTCTCAATCCCCCCGGCTCAAGGAGCGGAAACTAAAAAACGGCGAGATCCGGTAATGAGATGAGCCGGACTGCAACTCCCTGCTCGGCGCAGGTAAAGCACAGCCTACCCCGGGTCGGGAGACCGCCGGTATCCCTGGATCCAGGGGAATTGCCCACCGAGACCACGGAACGAGTACCGCCAATGGTATGGAAGGAGTGCTTAACGTACGGCCAAGACGGCTGCGGGAACTCGTATTCTCTCGAAGAGCGGTACCGAAAAGATTGATCTTCACACAATACGGCTAGAAGAGCGCGCTTCGTCCCAGTGCTAAGGAAATCGGTCCCACGGCCTCCCACCTCGATGTTTCTGGACGAGTGAGCGGCCGAGAAGGCCTCATTCACAACTCAACGAATGCTCCCAAGGCATTCAGCCAGGAATTGCCCAGCCCATCGCACCCACCGCAGAAGAGTTCGAGGCGAAGTAGCTGCTACCAGCAACACTTCAGTTGCCGGGTGGCCTCGTGGCGCACTGCTACACCGACTTCATCCCCGGCAAGGACAAGGTGACGACTTATGGGATAGCCGTTCTTGTGGCCGAGACGCTTGTGGCTAAAGCTGATCTCTTCAAGGGGGTGCACTATTAGACGTCGCGCGAGGGCGACGAGGAGGCGAACTTCCTCCCATTGTTTTTTCCGGGGATGCTGTCGAGGCGACAAGTGCTTACTCAATCAGCAACGTGCGTGCTTACTTCTACTTTCCGCGGAGCCGGAAGGCGTATTCCCTTGGCGCCGCCGTACTCACAACGCCTCACCCAAGCCGAGTTGGCGGAGCACTTTAAACAAGTACGTGCGCATTTCTCTGACGCCGCGGTTTCCCGGGCGGACCAACAAGTGATAAATGATCGCGCCGCCCATCAGGTCGAGCAGAATCTCCGGGTCGGAGTCTTCACGAATCAGGCCCTCGGCGCACGCCCTCTCCAGAACCTTGCCGATAATTTCACGGCGCGGGACCAAGTAGTTGTTCCAATAGACCGCCATCAGCTCCGGGCAACTTGGGACCGAACCGATGAGTCTTGCCGCTAGCTTCGGGGAATCGGGTGTGGTCAGGGTGTCTGCGAGCGCATTGACCAACAGCCGTGGCAAACTGCGCAACGCAACTCGATTCACCGCCGCCTGCCGCTCCGGAGCGCCTCTTGCGACTGCGATTGCTTGCGCAATTACCGCCTCCTTCGAAGACCAGCGCCGATATAGCGTAGTCCTCGCGACCCTCGCCCTGGCGGCAATCTGTTCGATGCTCGCGCCGTCTATGCCATACTCGATGAACAGCTCCAGCGCGGCGCGAAGGATCGCCTGATCAGCAGCTAGGCTTCTAGGCCGCCCAGGACCATTCTGCCCCCTCGAGCGTTTGGTGCTTTGTCCCTGCATCGTTTACCCCTACCAAAGAAGGGGAATCAGGCGATATCGAACGCCCGCTGCGTAGGCGTCGTAGCCCTTAAGCTCGCGACGGAGAAACCGTTCCTCGATGAGGATCCGCAAAGCGATCATGCCGATCGGCACAATCGTCAGCAGCGCGGCCGCATACGATCCCAGCCATATCGACACGCCGACCCATGCGAGTGAACCGCCCGCATACATCGGATGTTGCACGAGCCGATAGACTCCAGTACCGACCACCACGTGCTGACTCTCCTTCTGATATCTCACTACGGATGCGGCGAAAGCATTCTCCCGGAACGCGAGATAAATGAGCGAATAACCCGCGACAACCAGCACCAACCCGAGCGAGCAAACGGGCAACCCGGGATTACGCATTAGATGAAATCGGAACACATCCAGTGGAATGAAGACAATCAGCCCGCCCCACGCGGCGAGGCACAGAAGGAGGATGATCTTATCCGCCAGTGGCTGTCCCGTCTGGATGGGTGACTTGAGGCGTTCGTTAAGCAGGGTCTCATTATGCGCGAAGACGTTGATTGCAATCGCTGACGTGGCAAGGAAAACCACCCCTATGAATACCCACGCGCGCCACCAGTCTACGGTGCCCGCCGGCACAAATAGCATCACGCCGAAGATGCCCACGTTGAAAACGATGTAGGCGATCGATTTGAAGGTGAGCACGGTGCGTCGCGTCCCCCCTCGCCTGCGATGCGGAAGGCCGCTGCCGGGACCCCTAAAATGATACATATATGTATCGATATCGCCAACTGAATTCGGGCATCACCTGTGCCGGCTCCGAAGGGAAACGCGTCGTTCAAGCAACCGCACCGATTGTGGCGAACTGTCGCATCCGCCGGCCCGCCGACGGCCCTTCAGGCCTCACTCGCCGTCGGATCACCGCGGCGCAGCCTGGACATGGCATCGAGCGGTGGCACGCTGGGTGCAAAGCACTGATTCCGGACCCGCATACCGCTAGGCGGTGGAGGAAACAACCATGACACAAGCCAAGAGGACGAAGGAGGACGGCCGGGTCGAGGCCAAGAGGATCGTGGATCTCGTGCAGAGGGAAGTCGACGACGGAGCAACCAGCGTCGAAGAAATTCACAAGGCGATCGCGAACCTGCCTCTCGACATTCTCGATCGACTCGACATCTTCGAGGAGACGGCGAAGGGCGCACGCAAGGTCCAGGAGGCCAGCATCGGGGCGATGTACGACGTGATCCGCAAGGTCAATGAGGAGGTGGGCAAGCTCGCGAAGGAGATTCTGACCGGCCGGCCCGCCCACAAGAAGGCGGTGCACACGTACGCAGGGTGAGCCGGTTTGGTGCAGCCACGGTGAGCGGATCCCGGGAGCTTCGAATCCCGAGATCCGATCTCCTGAGTTTGCACGGTCGGGCCGTCTTGGTCACTTGCGCGGACCGCGCTGTCGACTACAGCGGAGGACTCGAGTGGCTCAGCAGGGATTCACGAGCTCTACTCTGAGTGGCTCTCCTCGTCAACCAATCGTCAGTCTTCGTCGCGGTGGCAGTGCCAGTGGTCCCCGTGGCGCCAACACTCGCGCTCTGGCGGCGGAGCCGCTTCCAAGATCTCGATATGGTGGTCCCGATGCTCCTCTTCAAGCTGATCTACCCGCCAAGGCGGAGCAGCGACGGGGATAAAGCAGCCCGATGTGCCCACGAGTAGAGCGAGACCGGCCACGGTCGGGCGCAGGTACTGCATGTTCGAAGTCCTCCTGTCAGAACCCAGATGCCGACACCTTCGGCCGGTCGCGGAAGCTGCATGAGGGGGAAGATGGGCAAGCGAGCCTGAACCAAGAGCGACCTAGGGTGCGCAGCTCCGGAGCAAGCTTGAGAGCCGCCCGGGTCCGCGCGCGGGGCCCGAGGTCCTGTCGTCAGCTCCGCCGACGTGCGCCGCGGACCAAGGCGCGGGCGGGTGTGCCTCGAGTTCAGATTACCCCGATTGCGGCTACTCAGGTTTATAAGCTTGGAGCGAAGGTGCTGCCGCTCCTTCACTTTGCTGGAAAGGAGAGATTGACGCCCCACCGCCCCGGGGTCGGCCGGCGTGAGTGCGTCCCTGTGCAGCGCGGCGCAGGCCCTTGCAATGCAGCACGTGCAGCCTCACCTGCCTTCTTGCTTCCTCGGCGGTTTGCGGAACTGAAGAGAGCATGTTCGAGTCGCGCTGGGCGCATAAGAGAGAGATGAGGCGTCTCGTCTCGTTCCAGCCAACGAGATCCCGCCTTTCGCCGACCACCCGCAGATCCGTGCATGTGACGCTAGATCGTGTCGAATCGGGCCGCGCGATCGGCTGAAGGGAATGCTTGACCCGAGCGGAGCGGTGCGTTGGGCCGCTTTCGGGCGCGGCGCAGCCACACGCTGCTCCGGGTACAATGCCACCACCCCCCTGACGAGGAGAGCCTCATGAGCCGTCCCCCGACTCCTTGCTCCGAGCGGAAGCAGCGCGTGGTCGCGCTTTCCCGCGAGTATCTGATGCCGGCACGCGTGGCGGCGTGGGAGCGGCTGGGCGTGCCCCTCGTGATTGGTCGTCGCGAGGGCTACCGAATCTGGGATCTCGACGGTCGCGAACTTCTTGACGTGCACCTGAACGGAGGCACGTACAACCTGGGTCACCGCCATCCGGAGCTGGTGGAACTGCTGCGGCAGTCCTTCGACGAGCTCGACGTGGGCAATCACCACTTCCCCTCTGAGGCCCGCGCCGAGCTGGCAGAGGCGCTCGCGCGCTGCACGCCAGGTGCTCTCCACTACAGCGTGTTCGTGCCGTCGGGCAGCGAGGCGAACGACCTGGCGCTGCGCATCGCGCGCCACGCCACGGGTCGCCGCAAGGTCGTGTCCCTCGAGGCGGCCTACCACGGCCGTACCGGCCTGAGCGCCGCCGCCGGCCGCCCGGATATGGCGCGCTACTTCCATGCGGATTACCCCGCGGAGTTCGTCACCGTCCCGTTCGAGGATCTCCCCGCGATGGAGCGCGCCCTCGCGAACCGCGACGTAGCGTGCGTGCTGATGGAGACGATCCCCGCGACCTACGGCTTCCCGGTACCGAGCGACGGCTACTTGCCGGGCGTGAAGGCGCTCTGCGAGCGCACGGGTACGCTCTACGTAGCCGACGAGGTGCAGACGGGGCTCGGCCGCACGGGCTGGTTGTGGGGCATCGAGGCATGGGGCGTAGAGCCGGATCTCCTCGTCACGGGCAAAGGACTCTCGGGCGGGCTCTATCCCATGGCAGCGGTAACGATGACAAAGTCCGTCGGCGCCTTTCTGGAGGAGCAGGGCTGGGGCTACGTCTCCACCTTCGGCGGGGCGGAGCCAGGCTGCCGCGTCGCGAAGCGTGTGCTTGAGATCTGCTCGCGGCCGGAAGTGCTCGCGGGCGCGCGTCGCACCGCAGGGCGCCTCGCCAAGGGCCTCGAGGAGCTGCGCGCAAGCCACCCGTACCTAACGGGCATCCGACAGAAGGGGCTCGTCATGGGTCTCGAAACTGGAGTCGACGGCGGGGCGATCCGGCTCTCCCGGGCGCTCTACGGTCGCGGCGTGTGGGCAATGTTCTCCGGCTTCGCACCTTCGGTTTTGCAGTGGAAGGTCGGGCTCCTCGCGGACGACACGTACTGCGAAGCACTGCTCAAGCGCCTCGACGCCGCGCTCACCGACGTCGAGGCCGGAGGCGTCGCGTAGGTGAACTTCGCCGCGTTGGAGCAGGACGAGCAGGTCGCGCGCCTCTCGCGTCTAGCCTCGCGTGCGCTGTCCGCCTGGGCCCTTCCGTCGCCGCAGGTCGCGCTCCTCAAGTACCGCGAGAACGCGGTCTTCGCCGTCACGGCGTCCGACGGTGCGCGCGCCGTCCTGCGCGTGCACCGTCCGCGCTACCGCAGCGACGGCGACATCCGCTCGGAGGTCGCGTGGATGCGCGCCCTCGACGCCGTGGGCATCTCGACCCCCACCGTAATCGACACGCGCATGGGCGACGTTCTGACGACCGCCGCGGTCGATGGCGTGCCCGAGGCGCGCCAGTGCGACGTCATGGCCTGGATCGATGGCCAGCCGCCCGGCAGCCTGGAGGCCGGCGTTGCCGGCGCAGACCAAGCGGTGCGCGCCCTCTACCTCGCCGTGGGAGAGCTCGCGGCGCGTATGCATGTCCACGCCGCAAGCTGGAAGCGCCCCGAGCCGTTCACCCGCCCGTCCTGGGACGTGGAGACCCTTGTCGGGGACGATCCGACCTTCGGCCGCTTCTGGGAACTTGACGCGCTCACGAACGCACAGCGCCCGATTGTCCTCTTGGCCCGCGACCGGGTCCGGGAGCGCCTTGCCGCGCTCGGTCCCGCCAGTGCCTTGATCCACGGCGACCTCGTGCCCGACAACATTTTGGTGGACGGCGCGGTGACACGCATCATCGACTTCGACGACTGCGGCTGGTCGTGGGTCGGCTTCGAACTCGCGACGTCGATCTTCTCACTCCAGATCTCCGGGGGATTCGACGTCGGGCTCGCCGGCTATCTCGAGGGCTATCGCAGAGTCCGATCCTTCCCGGAGCACGAACTCGCGTCGCTGCCGGATCTCCTCGTGGCCCGAGGGCTTAGCTACCTCGGTTGGCCCGTGGGACGCCCTGAGATCCACTCCATGCGGCCGCTCTTACCCTTCTTGGCAGAGAGTATCACGAAGATGTGTCAACTGTACCTGACAGGGGCCGGCGGAAGCGATACCAGCCCCTAGGTGGGAACGGCGCGCTTCGCGAACCTCCCAAGCAGCGCGCTGACCAAACCCACGACAAATGCGATCTCGCTGAGAGCACTGTCTCCATGATGGCCTCCGCGTCTGGAGGCTTCTTCTTTGCTCCTTTGTGCTCAGTTCTGTCGCCCAACAGTTGGGGTGAGCGATCCCGGGCTCCCCTGCACCGAAATCGCGACCGGGACGTGGACGGGCTTATCGAGGAGCGCGCTTAGTCGATTAGCTCGTTCGCGCCCTCTTGTTTGTCGAGCTCCTTCTGTTCCTCGGGGCTGAGCGCAGCTTCGCCGAGTTTGATCACGAGCTTGTTGAGCGTACCGGTGAACTTGAATGGCACCCTGTAATCTTCGCTGACGGGAGTGCCCGTGTCCTCGCCCACATCGAAGGTCTCATCCGCCGAGACGCGGAATGGGATGCTTCGCGCCATCTTGCCGTCGGCCACTTTCTTGCCGTCCACCGTCAACGTGGCGAGTCCACCTTTGCCGATGCCGCCACCGTCATACTTGAAATCCACGACGACAGTGTGTTTGCCCGGAGACAGCGGATCCTTTCCAGCGATGGAGGTGCGGTCGACACCTACGAGGTTGTAGTAAAAGACGGGGCGACTTTTGAGCAGATAAAGCCCGAGGCCATTGAACCGGCCTCCTTGCGTCATCAGCACACCCTCTGCACCCCCTGCAGGGATCTCCAGATCGGCGGCAATGCGGTACGACTTGTTCTTGAAGTCCGGGGCGCTGCCCTCGGGCAGGCGGACCATGCCGGGGTAGTAGGTGAACTCGGTCCGACCTCGCGTCAGGCTTGGACGAAGACTCACGTCGAAGCGTTCCGTCTTACTATTGTCGAGGGGCAACACATTGTACTTTTCCGCTTCTACCCAAAACAGGTTTTGCAACTCGCGCAGCTTTTCGGGTTCCTTCGCCGCGAGGTCGTTGGCCTCACTGAAGTCCTTGTCTACGTTGTAGAGCTCCCATTTGTAGTCTTCCACGGGCGGCGCATTGGTAGCCATAACCCAAGGCAGGACTGGGGGCGTGGTAGCGGCGACCCAGCCGTCGTTGTAGATGGCGCGGTTCGCGAACATTTCAAAATACTGCGTTCGGTGAGTGGACTTCACCTGCGCATCGTCGAAGGTGTAAACCATACTTGTGCCCTCGATCGGCTTCTGCGATACACCTTCGAGGATCGACGGCGTCTGTACTCCCACGGCTTCGAGGATCGTCGGGTAGATATCGATCACGCTGCTGAACTGCGCGCGGATTCCCCCCTTGTCCTTGATCCGTGCGGGCCAGGAGATGACCAGGCCGTTGCGCGTCCCGCCGAAGTGCGAGGCGACCTGCTTGGTCCACTGGAAGGGGGTGTCCATGGCGTGCGTCCAACCGACGGGGTAGTGGTTGAACGTCAGCGGTCCTCCAAGATCTTCCATGTGCGCCATCACTTGCTTAAAGTCTTCTGGAATGCCGTTAAAGATGGACATCTCGTTCAGCAAACCCTGCGGCGTGCCTTCGGCGCTAGCGCCGTTGTCCCCCTGGATGTAGATGACCAGGGTATTATCGGTCTGGCCCATGGCATCGATCGCATCAAGAATGCGGCCCATCTGGGTATCGCAATAAGAGAGTGCTGCGGCGTACACCTCCATCATGTGGGCATAGACTTTCTTGTGGTCGGCATCGAGGGAATCCCAGGCCTGGATTTCTTTGGGCCGAGGCGTGAGCTGCGTATCCGCCGGAACGATGCCCAGGGCCTTTTGACGGGCGAGTGTCGCTTCGCGCATCTTGTCCCAGCCCATGTCGAACTTGCCTTTAAACTTCGCGATCCACTCCTTGGGCGCATGGTGGGGGGCATGCGCCGTACCCGGAGCGTAGTAAACGAGCCAAGGCTTCTCGGGAGCCACTGCATGCAGGAGTTGAATCCGAGCGATGGCGTGGTCGGCCATGTCCTTGTCGAAGAAATAGTCCCGCTGGTCGTGCGGCGGCTCAATGGGCTTGATGTTCTCGAAGAGGGCAGGCGCCCACTGACTGGTATCGCCGCCGAGGAAGCCGTAGAAGTATTCAAAGCCAAGCCCTGTCGGCCAAAGATCGAAGGGTCCGGCTTGGCTGCTGTGCCAGTCGGGCACGTTGTGATTCTTGCCGTACCACGCCGTGTTGTAGCCGTTTTCCTTGAGCACCTGCGCGAACGTCCCGGCGCTCTTCGGCATGAGGGAGTTGTAACCCGGGAAGCCGGTGGCGAGTTCCATGATGACGCCGGTCGCGGCGGAATGATGGTTGCGACCGGCAAGCAGCGCCGCGCGCGTGGGCGAGCAGAGCGCCGTGGTGTGAAACTTCGTGTACCGAAGACCGTTCTTCGCAAGCCGCTCCAGGGTCGGCGTCGGAATCGGTCCACCGAAGGGCGACGAGGCGCCGAAGCCCACGTCGTCGGTCAGGATCAGCAGGATATTGGGCGCTCCCTTTGGGGCCTTGACCTCCGGCGGGAAGTCCAGTGTAGATTCTTTGACGGTTCGGCCGATGTGCCCCTTGAAAGGCGGTTCAGGTCGCGGCAGGACTTCTTGCGCTCCTACCTTGAGCCCGAATACCGCGGAGAGCGCGAGGCTGAGAGCAGCGAGGAGGGTCTTGGATCGATTCATGGTCGGGTCCCTTCGATATTCATTGCTAGAGCGGAGAGTGGCGTGAGCGACGGAGCGTCGAATATGGATCCTGGGTGAGCAGCAGCCGCGTTCTGCATCGTACGTGACCTCCTCCCTGACAGCGAGCGTCCCGTCCCTCCAAGTCACCTGCGGTTGCGGGTGCCTTGGCTCATGGGCGTCCCAACAACCGTCGGCGAGGCGGCGGCGTTTGAGGTAGTGTGGGCCGGTGACGGCTTGGTAGCGAGCGATCGATTTTTGATCCGAAAACGACCCTGGCAGAAATTCTCCCGAACCATCCAACTGGTATACTGAGAAGTCAGATCCGTTCACCCCCTCAAGACGCCAACTGTACCAATCGCGCTACGAACGTGCCGCGATGTGGCGCCATTCCGAACTGTCTTCTCTCGCGGGAATCTGGTGAGGGGAGCCCTGGTTCACACCGGCCGTGAGGGGCCGTGCGGCCTGAAGGGGTCGAGCATGAGGCAACCGGCGCGATGAAGTCGAGGAGCCGCAGCGCATGGACCCACGCACGCCGCCGCGTGCGACGTCTCTTTACGCGACCGCTCGCTGCGCTGACGGCAGCCCTCGCGCCGCCGTTCTACATGCTGTACATGCGCCTCGTTTGGTCGACGAGCCGAGTCGATCTTGGGAACTTCGGCGAGCTCCAGAAGCTGTGCGACGCGTACGACGGCGCGGTTGCGCTTCTCTGGCACGAGGAAGTCTTTACCGTCGCCTACGGCTACTGGTGGGCGGGAATCCACGGCCACACACTGGCCAGCCGCGGCGATGCCGGCGAGGTGATTACACGACTCCTCCTGCGCTGCGGTTACACTGTCTTCCGCGGTGGCTCGACGACGTCGCGTTCGCGTCACCGCGAAGGTGTGATCGACGACCTCGTTGCGCACATGCGCGACCACCATGGGGTTCTGTACGGGCTCACGGTCGACGGGTCGAAGGGCCCCGCCTATCGATTGAAGACAGGAGGAATCGTTGTCGCGGCCGCATGCGGGAAGCCCATCGCACTCGTGCGCACCTGGTATCGCCACTCGCTCCGCCTCCCTACGTGGGATCGCACCGCGATCCCGCTCCCCTTCAATCGGATCGCCTATTCCTACCGTGGCCCGTACTTCGCGCCGGAGAGTCTCGCCGACGGTGCAGGGCTTGAGCGATTCCAGAACGAGCTCGAAGACGATCTCGTCGATCTCGCGGCAGAGAGCTACGCGGTGATGGGCCAGCCCCGCCCGACAAACCTCGTGAAGCGGGCTCCTCCGCAGGTGATCGCAACACCACAGTGAGCAGGACCCTGCACGCGCGCTTGCACTGTCTTCGCCACTGCAGCGCGGGCGCGTGCGTTCCCTACGGACGCAACTCGGCAACCTGTTCGCTACAAAATGACAAGACCAAGGACCGATGCCAGGTCAAATGATCCCACAGCGCTCGCTGTTGGTTCGTCAGACTGGAGAGCGGAGCGGTAAAGCCCGAGGGTGGGGACGCTCGGCGGTGGAGTCGTCTACGACGAGAGCCGACGCATGACGCGGTTCGCAGAGGAAGGGACCGGGTGGCGTCAGGGAAGAGGTGGGGGCCACGCCCCGAGGCCTCTTGCGGCGAGCCGTGGTGCACAGCATGCAAGCCCGCGCCGGCTACGCCGTCGCAAAAGATACCGATGAAAGTCACACATGCGCATTTGCTGTCCCTGCTCTTGGTGCTCCTCGCCGCAGCACCCACGCGAGCCGAAGATCCGCCCGCCACGACAGAACCGCCTCGGGAAAAACCTCGCAAGGAGTCGCTGACTGCGATCAACAAGGCGCTGACAGACCCGGTCAGCGAGGCCTGGTCCATCACACTTCAGGAGAATAATTTCCGGATCAGCCCGAGCATCGGTCAAGGGGAGCGCTGGAGTTCGCAGCTGCAGTTTCAGGGCGCGTTGCCGATCGCGCTTACGCCTAATTGGGACCTCATCACTCGGCCGTCCATTACGCTTTTTTCCTCTCAGCTGCATCCGCAGCCGGAAAATCCCAGTGAGATCGACCGCACGACGGCGTTCGGAGACATCGTTTTGCTGCAGCTGCTCTCGCCGAGGCGCCAGCTGCTCAGCAATTGGATAATTGGAGTCGGGCCGACTTGGATCTTTCCCTCTGGCGTTTCGAGATGGACGACACTGGGGAAGTGGCAGGTCGGTCCTGCCGCGGCCTTTGGTTACCTCTCGGACAAGTGGATCCTCGCTGCCTTGTTCCAGAATTGGACGTCGTTCGGAGGTTCCGGGCCACGCGCCACGAACTCGATGAATCTCCAGCCCATTGCCGCGTACTTTTTTCCCAATGGCTGGAGTGTCGGGTATTCCGGCAGCATCCTGGCGAACTGGAAAGCCAGTGCGACGAACGCTTACACGGTCCCCATCGGGCTGCAGGTTTCCAAAGTCGTGCTCCTCGGCCCCGTTCCCGTAAAGTTTGCCCTCGGAGCGCAGTGGATGCCCCTACACTCGGCGAACTTTGGCCAAGTCTGGAACGTCCAGCTCTTTATCCAGGCCTTACGCCCGAAGTTCCTTCGGGGATATCTCAGCGATCCCTCTAGCCTCAAACTTCGTTGGGAGGAATGACGCGCCGCAGGATCTCAACCCGACCTGATCGAGGGCTGGCCGGACAAACTAGTCTTCATTCTCGCGGACCAGGTTCCGTCGGATTTGAAGCTGAAGGCAGAGGAGGGACCGGATCGATGATGGCCGCGCGCGGGGCTTCGGACCTAGAATCGGGTCCTGAGCCCCCAGCACGCGGACCCAACCCTCGCGGGGTCCGTCCGCCCGGTGAGCACACTGCGATGGGGAAGGGCTCAGGACCGGAGTATCGAATGCTCCTGCTACGGGTGAAACCGATGAAGCCTCTTCTCCTTCGCTGGCTCGCGTGCGCTGGGCTCATCGCCGTGATGGCGAGCGCTGCCGCACGTGCCCAGTCGCCTCGGGTTCCGGTGGGAACCCCTGCCGCCGCTGCCAACAAAACCACCACGACCGGTACCTCTGCTTCTTCGCCGGGGTCGGGAACGACCGATGTTTCGACGCAGCCGTCAATTCCCAACGCGATCGCGCTCGCGGAAATCTCGACACAGGCTCAGGAAATCACGGAGAACCTGCGCGCGATCGTGATTCGGCTTGAGGCGTCGGCAAATCTCACCGAAACCGAGGCCGACCTCGCCGAGTGGACTCGGCGCGTCGAGTCGGGCGTTGCGGATACCAACGCCGTGTTCCAGCTCAAGCCGCGGTTCTCGATGCTCAGCGATATGGCACATGCCTGGCAAGAGGCGCGCCAGCATCTCTCGATGCTCCTCGCGAAAACCACGGCCCGTGCGAGCGACTGCTCCGCCGCGCTCGGCGAGATCCAGAAGCTGCGCGACGTGTGGACACGCACGGGAGAAGCGGCGCGCGCGCAAAATGCTCCAGAAGAACTAATCACGCGCGTGGACGCCACTCTTGGCGCCCTCCGAATCGCGCAGGAGCGGATCATCGCCCTCCGAGATCGTCTCCTCGCGCTCCAAGGCGAAGCCACCCGCCAGCTCGGGGCCTGCGACGAGGTACTGGCGCGACTCGAGCAGTCCCGGCAGGAAGAAGAAGAAGAGCTTGGCAAGCAAACGGGGCCGCCCGTGTGGCGGGCTGCGCCTGCCGGATATGGCAGTGGCGCCGTTCTCCATCCCATCCTGATTGCGGGCCGCATTGAGCTAAGGCTTGCCGCGGGCTTCCTTCGGAGGCATGCCAGCTTTCTTCCGCTGCAGCTTCTTCTCCTCGCCTCCCTCGTACTCCTCATGCGCCGCGCACGGAGCTGGGTAGAGGACTGGAGAAGCTCCGGAACAGAGCTTCGCGAGCATCTCGCGGTTCTCGAGCTCCCCTACTCGGTGGCATTGCTGGTGACGTGCCTCTGCGCCTACGCCCTTCAGCCCGATGCCCCGCAGCTTCTCTTCGATGCGCTAGCGATCGTCGTCCTTGTACCCGTATTGCGACTCCTGCATCGGATCGTCCACCCGGCCGTCATGCGGCCGATCTACGTCGTCGCGGCGCTCCGGGTTGTGGATCTTTTCCAGCCGTTGGCGGGGACAGCACCAGTGGTCCAGCAGAGCCTGCTCTGCCTCAGCATGAGCGGCGGGCTGATTTTGATGCTCTGGTCCGTGAGCCCTGCACGCATGCGCGGCGCTCCGCAAAGCTGGCGTAGCGGAGTGACCTGGACCGGACGACTCCTCGGCCTCGACTTTGGGGCCGCATTCGTCGCGGGGGCCTTCGGCTACATGAACTTGGCCCGTTTTCTTTCGAGCACTGCCCTCGTCGCCGTAAACGCCGCCATGGGTTTCTTTGTTGCGGCACGGGTGCTCATCGGACTGTGGGACCTTTTGCTCGCGGTTCGACCTCTTGCGGCCCTCCGCATGGTGAGCGGCCATCGCCCTCTCATCGCGCGCCGGAGCGCAACCATCATCTCCGCACTCGCCGTCGCGGCCTGGCTCTTCAGGATCCGATCGGTTCTCGGCATGCTCGGTTTGAGAACGGACACCCTAAAGCGTGTCGCCGAAGCGAGCGTGAGCTTCGGAAGCGTGACCTTCTCCTTGGGAGACCTCTTCTTCTTTGCGGTCACGCTCTGGGGCAGCGTCCTGCTCTCGCGCCTCATCCGTTTCGTGCTGGACGAGGAGGTTTTCCCGCGGTCTCAGCTCGCGCATGGCCTTCCCTACGCGCTTTCGAACCTCATCCACTATGCCATCCTCACGATCGGTCTCCTCCTCGCACTCGCAACACTGGGATTCGACGCGAGTAGGCTCACGGTCATGATCGGCGCCTTGGGTGTTGGAATTGGTTTTGGTCTTCAGGCGATCGTGAATAATTTCGTGTCGGGTTTGATCCTGCTCCTCGAGCGGCCAATCAAGACCGGGGATACGGTGCAAGTGGGCCAGGTGACTGGCGAGGTAAAGCGCATCGGCGTTCGATCGAGCACTGTGCGTACGGCCGGCGGGGCAGAGGTCATTGTTCCCAACTCGACGTTGATTTCCGACAGCGTCACGAACTGGACGCTCTCGGACCGCTCCCGCAGGTTCGAGCTCCCGATTGGCGTGGCCTACGGCACGAAGCCAGCGAGCGTGCTGACGATGCTCAAGGAAGTCGCGAAACAGCATCCCGAAGTTCTTGCATACCCGGAGCCGACCGCGTTCTTTCTCGACTTCGGTGAGAGCTCACTCGACTTCGAGCTTCGGGCCTGGGTCGGCGACGGCAACCGGTTGGGTGGGGTAAAGAGCGAGGTTGCTGTGGCCCTGTGCGAGGCATTCGAAGCTGCGGGTATCGAGATCCCGTTCCCTCAGCGCGACCTCCATATCGTGGAGCCAAAAAAGCCGTAGCAGCGGCCGCCGGGAGAAATTGGGGAGCCGGAGGGAGTTTTCGGCAAGGCGCGCGGATCCCTCGACGACGCGCTGCCAGCAGGGGGAGCCCCGCGCGCGCCGGACATACCCGGAAGCATGAAGAGGCGGTCCAAACGGACCGCCTCTCTTCTCCCTACCACGGACTGCCCCGTCTTCAGCGCGCTGCAAGTGCGGCAAAGCGATCGCCGCCGTCGGCGGGTCGCACGAGGAGGAGGAGGCGCTTACCGTCCTCCACCTTCCCGACCTCCTGCCGCAGCGCCTCGACCGATCCCACGGGCTTGCGGTTCGCCTGAAGGACGACGTCGCCGGCGTGAAGACCTGCCTCTTCGGCCGGGCTACCGGGCTCGACGCCGGCAACGAGAACTCCCTGTCCATCTTCGACCCCCCGTTCCGCACGTTCCTCGGGCGTCAGTTCTCGGAGGGCGAGACCCCACTTGCCCTTTGCTGGTGCCGCCGCCTCGCGGACTTCCTCGTCTGCGAGCTTTGCAACCGTAACGCTCAGCGTCTTCACTTCCCGGTCGCGCAGCACTTCGACCGGCACGGTTGCGCCGACCGGCGTCGCGGCAACGAGGCTCGGAAGACCAGCGTGCCCCTCCACCTTCTTGCCGTTATAAGTGGTAATGACATCGCCCGTCTTGATGCCGGCCTTCGCGGCCGGACTTCCCGGAGTCACCCCGGCGACCAGGGCTCCCTGCGTCTCACTGACCGCGAGCGACTCAGCGAGCTCCGGCGTGAGCTTCTGGATGGACACCCCGAGCCACCCGCGCGTTACGTGCCCCTCCGCCTCGAGCTGGGGAACGAGCTGCTTCGCGACGTTGATGGGGACCGCGAATCCGATTCCGATATTCCCCCCGCTCTGACTGAAGATCGCAGTGTTGATGCCGATGACTTCACCGCGCTCATTGAAGAGCGGGCCGCCGGAGTTGCCCGGATTGATGGGCGCGTCGGTCTGAATGAACTGGTCGTAGGGGCCGCTGCCGATCGCGCGGCCCTTAGCGCTCACGATGCCGGCGGTCACGGTATTGTCGAGGCCGAAGGGGTTGCCGATGGCAACGACCCATTCACCCACCTTCAAAGCGTCGGAGTCACCGAGCCGCGCGACTGGAAGGTCCGTCTTGGCGTCGATCTTGAGCACGGCGAGGTCGGTCTTGGGGTCGCGCCCGAGGACCTTCGCCGGATACTCATGGCCCTCGCTTAGCGCAACGGTGATCTCCTTGGCTCCTTCAACGACGTGGTTGTTGGTGAGAACGACTCCATCTTTGCGGATGATGAACCCAGAGCCGGACCCGAGCTGCCGACCCGACGGCGGCTGCGTCGGAGGGAATCGGAAGCCGTGAAAGGGTCCGTCCTCGCCGAAGGAAAACGGGAAGCCCCCTTCGGGGCCGTCGGTCTTCACGACCGACGCCACCTTCACGTGCACGACTGCGGGCGACGCAGCCTCGACCAAAGACACGAACGAGGGCAAGGTCCCGCCCGGGGTTCCTGCCGGGTCGGAGCTGGCAGGACTGGCCGCCGGGACGACCGCGGCCTCCGCGACCGGGCGGGCAAGGAGTCCCGGGTGCGTACGGGTGCCCGCGGCCGTGCCGAGGCAAAAGGCCGCCGCCGCGACGCCAGCGACGAGGACTGTCTTGCGTGTGCCTGCTTGCATCGTCTCTTTCTCCTTCGCGGCGTACTTCGTCGCCGCATGCGCCCGAGAGGCTAGGGGGGCCGGATAAGAGAACGATGAGATGTGGATTAGACCTTTCTCATGGGTGGCGATTCTGCCAGGGGAAGCCGTACCCGAAAGCACGACCCGCTGCCCGGCTCGCTCTCCACGCAGATCTCCCCCGCGTGAAGGCGCACGATCGATCGCACGAGCGGGAGTCCAAGGCCGGTACCGCTGCGCTCGCGTGCGGGATCGGCGCGGTAGAAGCGGTCGAAGATTCGTTCCCGCTCCTCGGAAGCGATGCCTGGACCGCTGTCGCGCACCTCGAGCAGTCCTTCTTCGCGGTCGCAGCGTACGGCGAGATCCACGCGCTGACCCGCTCCGGCGTACTTGATGCCGTTCTCGGCAAGATTGAAGAGGACCCGCAACAGCAAGGGTTCGCTCCCCTTCACCACAACCGGACCCGGGGCGTCGATCGCGAGGCCGACGCCCGCGCGTTCGGCCAGGACCCGCAGCGCGGGTTCCACCTCCCTTGCGAGCGCAGCGAGATCGACCGGCTCTCCCTGGAACGGCACCACGTCCGCGTCGGCACGTGCCAGGAACAGCAAATCCTCGACGAGAGCGGCCAGCCGGTCCACTTCCTCAAGGCAGCTTTCGAGCATCTCCTGGCCCTGGCCGCCCAGCGTCGCTGTGTGCAATGCCACCTCGAGCTCGCCCTTCAGGATCGTGAGTGGCGTTCGCAGTTCGTGGGCTGCGTCGGCGCTGAACTGGCGCGCCGTCGTGAACGAGCGCTCGAGGCGTGCGAGCATGTCGTTGAGCACCGCGGCAAGCCTTCCGAGTTCGTCATCCCGATCCTCGGCTGCGAGGCGCATGGACAAATCCTCGGCACTGATGCGGCGTGCGGCCGCCACCATGGCGTCGACCGGAGAGAGCGCGCGGCCTGCCAGAAACCAGCCCCCGAGGGCTGCTCCCGCGAGAGCGAGCGGGGCAAGGGAGAGCATCACCAGAAGGAATCGCGAGCGGGCCTGATCCACGCGCTCGAGCGACGCCGCCACTTGAACGAAGTGCACCAAACGTCCGCGATCGATGACGGGGAGGGTGAGCAGCCGCACGTCGCCAGTGGACGCACCCGGAATCCGGATCGATTCGAAGGTCTCGCGTCCCTCTTCGGCATTGCGCAAGGCTGTGCTGCTGAGCGGGAACGTCCATCGGCCACGCTGGCTGAGCCGAGGATCCGGACGACCGAAGGGATCGAGCAGCTGAAAGAAACGCTCGGCGAGCGACGGGCCGAGCATGCTCTCTAGGGTGTCGGCGAGATCCGGCCCGCCGGCCTCGCGGCTCGATGCAGCGATGGCCCTCGCTACGGACGCAAGCGAGTCGTCCAAGTTCGTGCGCAACCCGCGGTCAAGCAGTACGAACGCTGTCCCGCCGAGAAGGAGAAGGAGCCCCCCGAACACTGCGGTGTACCACAGTGTCAGGCGCGCTCGGACGGTTCTCAGAGGGGTGGGCAGTCTCAGCGGTTCGGTTCCTTCAGGACGTAGCCAACGCCCCGGACGGTGTGCAACAGCTTTGGCTCGAAGTCCGAGTCGATTTTGCGGCGTAGGTAGTTTACGTAGACGTCGATCACGTTCGTAAAGCTGTCAAAGTGGACCCCCCAAACGTGTTCGGCGATGAGCGCTCGAGAGAGGACGCGTCCTCGGTTGCGCATCAAGAACTCGAGCAGTGCATATTCCCGCGGCGTGAGTTCAATCGTTCGGTCCGCGCGGAGGACCTTTCGGGTTGCGGGATCGAGCGTCAGGTCGGCGACCGCAAGGATCGGAGGGCTTGCCGGTGCCCCGCGCCGCAAAAGAGCCCGCACTCGGGCAAGGAACTCCGCAAACTCGAACGGCTTCGTCAGGTAGTCGTCCGCCCCCACGTCGAGACCCGTCACCTTGTCCGGGAGCGTCGCGCGCGCTGTGAGCACGAGGATGGGAGTACGACGACCCTGTCTCCGGAGTTCGCGAACGACGTCGAGGCCGTCTCGCCGGGGGAGCATGACATCCAGGATCACCAAGTCGTACTCGGTCGCGAGTGCCCGAGTCAGGCCCGCGTCGCCGTCGTGGGCGACGTCGACTTCGTGGTGCTCCGCCTCAAGGCCACGCCGAAGGAAACTCGCGACCTTCTTCTCGTCTTCGACGATCAATATCCGCACTGCCGTGGAGCTCCGACTCCCTTCTCGCCTGGTCGGTTGCGCCTCGCTGCCGTAGCGAGGATCTCCTCTCGCCTTCAGCTCGCTGCGCGCTTGCTTTGCGGATCGACTCTTGAGTGGGCGTCCTTGCGGCTGAGGCCGGCCACAAGCGCAAGCACTGTACGCAGGAGAACGTCGCGCGCGCGGTCACGGCTGAGCCGCTGGTCCGTGCGCAGGCGGTCCCACGCCTCGAAGGAGAGCGCCAGGTCGAGCGCATCGACAAGACCGGCGGGCGCACGCCGCAGCTCGGGCAGCCAGCGCAGGAGATCGGAACGCAGCGCGCGCACCAGCAGGCCATGACGTTCGCGCAGGAACTCCGAGCGCCAGCGCTGGATGTTGCTCGATCGCTTGTAGGGCGCGATCCGTTCGAAGAAAGCCCCGCGGTGATCCACGAGCGCCCGCGCGCGCCGATCGAGCGGACCTTCGACGGGATCGGCGCGCAGGATCGGCACCGCATCGGCCTGGAGCCGCGCGTCCATCTCGGCGAAGAGGCTGTCCATATCGGCGAAGTGCCGGAATACACTGCGGATGCCGACGCCGGCGGTCTCCGCGACCTGCTGCGCGGTCGGCTGTAGCACGCCGCTCCCGACCAGCTCGAAGAGCGACTGCACGATGGCCTGGCGGCTGCGCGCACTGCGGCGCTGCCGGCCGTCAATCGCGTGCGCGGCATCCGCGTCGCTCTGGGTCGTCCGTGCCGGCCGCATCGAACTAGAGCAGCTCCTCCGCGAGGAGCTCGAGCGCCTCGGGCTGCGACGCCGAAACGTTCATGGTGTGGATCCAGCCCTTGCGGCCGGCCTCCTTCCAAGCTGCGAGCCGATCGCGGATGCGATCGCGCGGCCCGACCAGGTGCACCGCGTCGAGCAGCGCGTCGGGCACCGCGGCAGCCGCCTCTGCCTTCTTGCCCGCCAGGAAAAGATCCTGGATCCGAACGGCAGCCTCTCCGTAACCGAGCCGCTTGGTGAGGTCGTTGTAGAAGTTCTTGTCGCGTGCGCCCATGCCCCCGATGTAAAGTGCCATCCCGCCCTTCACCGCCATGCGTGCCTTCTCAGGTTCGTCGGTGACGATCACGCTGACGCCTGGCAACACCGCAAAGTCCGCGAGACTCTTGCCGCCCCCGGCCTTCGCGAATCCCTCTTTTAGGTAGGGCAGATACGAGACGTCGAACCTCTCGGGATCGACCATCATCGGGAACACGCCGTCAGCGACCTCCGCCGCGCAGCGCAGTCCCGCCGGGCTGATCGACGCTGTGTAGATTGGGATGCGCGGATTGCCGTGCAGGATGCTCTTGAGCGGCTTGCCGAGCCCCGTGGTGGCCGCCCCCCGCACCGGGATCTCGTACTCCGAGCCGTGGAACTCGAGCGGTTCCTCGCGCGCGAGGATCTTGCGGATGATCGTGATGTACTCGCGCGTGCGCGTCAGGGGCTTCCCGTACGGGACGCCGTGCCAGCCCTCGATCACCTGCGGACCCGATGGGCCAAGGCCCAGGATGAAGCGCCCGCCTGAGAGCTGGTCGAGGGTCATCGCGGTCATCGCCGCCATCGATGGCGTGCGCGCCGGGATCTGCATGATGGCGGTTCCCACCTTGATGCGGCTCGTGTGCGCGAGTACCCAGGTCGCGGTGGTGACCGCGTCATTCCCGTAGGCTTCCGCCGTCCACGCTGAGTCGAATCCAAGCGCCTCCGCGCGCTGGATGAGTTCAAGATCGATCCGCACCTTCGGACCGAACGAAACGGCACCGATTCCGAGCTTCATGGTCTTCTCCTTTCAGCGCTGCAGCTGGCCGCGCGCCTTCTCCGCGAACTCTTGTGCCGCTTTCTCGTCCTGCAGCAGGCTCTCGACCCGGAACGGGACCTCGATGCCGCGCCGGGAGGCGGGTCGCTCCTTCATCGCGTCGAGCCAGCGGCGCAGGTTCGCGAGGCCATCGATGGAGACGCCCGACCACTTGTAGGTGCGCGCCCAGCACCAGTTCGCGATGTCGGCGATCGAGAAGTCGTCGGCCAGCCATTCGCTCCCGCCAAGACGGCGGTCGAGCACCTCGAAGAGGCGCCGCGACTCGTTCTGGTACCGATCAATCGCGGGCTGGATCTTCTCGGGAAAGTAGCGGAAGAAGACGTTCGCCTGGCCCATCATGGGACCCACCCCACCCATCTGGAACATCAGCCACGAGAGAACGCGGGCGCGCGCGGCCGCGTCGCGCGGCAAAAGTTGTCCGGTCTTCTCCGCGAGATGGATCATGATCGCGCCCGACTCGAAGACGGCGACATCACCGCAGTCGCGATCGATGATCGCCGGAATTCGCCCGTTCGGGTTGATCGCGAGAAACCACGGCTCCTTCTGCTCGTTCTTCGCGAGGTTCACGGCGTGGATCTCGTACGGCAGGCCGAGCTCCTCGAGCGTCACGGAAGCCTTCCAGCCGTTCGGCGTCGGCGCGGTGTAGAGGTCGATCATTGCGGCTCCAGTGCTGAGAACTCAGCCGCGCAGCGCGGCCAGGCAACCGGTGCGCTCGAGCACGCCATCGACGGCGGCCCGATCCCGCAAGCCGGCGTACCTCGCGCGCAGCACCGCGAGTGACTTGGCATGGTACTTCTGCGGCTTCTGGGTCCAGCTCCCGCCGTCGAGCTCCACCCGGAACTCCTCGCGCCCCGCAGCGATCGCGGCGGCGTTCGCCACCGTCCACGGCAGAAAGAGCCGCCCGACCTGGCGCTTAAGAAGGGGGAGCAGCGTCGGCTCGAGGCTCTGCCACGGCTCGAAGTTGCCCTCCACGCGTGGCCAGAGCATGCGGTGTACCCAGTCAAGGAGGTGCCGTGCGCTCCCCTCGATCAGCGCGCCGGGCGTAGGATCGGTCCACGCCTCGTAGATCTGCGCGAAGACGCCGAAGTCGCCGAAAGCCGGGCGCCCACCGAACAGGTACGGGCGCGTCGCAAGGTGTGCCTCGAGCAGCGCGATCGCCTCGCGGAACGACTCTTCGATCTGCGGCGCGGTCTCCGTGTTCGAGCCCACGAACCACACGCGGTTCACCATGCGGTCGCGGATCTGCGCGGCCATCGCCGCGTGCTGCTCCTCGCTCGCGCCTGGCATCATCGCGCGGGCGATGCGTCCAGCGGAGCAGAGCTGATCCACCTCGCGCGCCCAGCGGTAGTGGAACATCCACTTGTTGCCCCACTCGTCTCCGAACTCCTCGAGCAGAGCGGACACGAAGGCAGAGACCGGATCAGACGGATGGATGGAGGGCTCTGGGCGCTCGGCCTCGAAACGCTCGATGATCGGCGTCGAGTCCTGAATGCCTTCACCGCCAGGCGTCACGACGAGCGGGACAATCGGAAGCTTCGCGTATTTCTGGAACTCGGGCTGCGTCTCCAAGCTCCGGACGATCCACTGGTGCGGGATGCTCTTGTACCGGAAGTAAGAGCGCACCTTGACCGAGTACGGAGACACTTCGACGCCGAAGATGCGGTACGGACTCGACATGGGGCCCTCTCTTTCGGCGCGGCTCAGAGCTCGTAGCCGCTTGTCGCAAACAAGCGACTCTCGTCGTCAATGCGGGCCCCGGGCCTCGACCAGCGCGCAGCGTCAGCGCCACCGCCCGCGAAGCGCGAAGTCACGAAATGCGTCACGAGGGCGATGCCCGCGATGGAGAGGAGCTCGCCATCGCCGATCGCATGGTCGGCACCCATCGGCGGCTTCTTCCCGCGGGGTTGCATTTCTGACACTGATCATGCCATAAGTTGAACGCGCCGGGCAGGCGGCACACGAGGGGCCGCTGCGACTGAGCAAACCGCGCGCACGAGGAGAGCCTGTGAAGATCGGTCTCATCCCGGTGAACGTCGGCGTGAAGGATGCCGACCGTATGATCGAGATCGCCCGCACCGCGGAGGCGGTCGGCTTCGAGTCGCTCTGGACCTTCGAGCACGTCGTGGTCCCGCTCGACTACGCGTCGAAGTATCCCTACAGCGCCGACGGCAAGATGGGGGTCGCTCCCGAGACCAACTTTGTCGATCCGCTGATCGCGCTCACTTCGATCGCGGCGCATACCGAGCGCGTGCGACTCGCGACCGGAGTCAACATTCTCCCGCAAACGAACCCCCTGCTGCTCGCGAAGCAGGCTGCGAGCCTCGATTTCGTGTCGAAGGGCCGCTTCATGCTGGGCGTGGGCATCGGCTGGCTCGCCGAAGAGTTTGCGGCGCTCGGGATTCCCTTCGAGCGACGCGGCGCACGCTTCGACGATTACATCCAGGCCCTACGGAAAGTGTGGTCGGGCGAGATCGTCGAGCATGAGAGCGAGCACCTGCACTGGCAGGGCTTCAAGAGCCATCCCACTCCGATCCAGAAGCCGTTCCCGGTCATCATCGGCGGATCGAAGGGAAAGGCCTTCGAGCGCATCGCGCGATACGGCGACGGCTGGTATGCGCCCACTGCCAACGTGAGTCAGCTCGCCGCGTTGCTCCCGGCGCTCGACGCCGCGTGTGCAGCCGTCGGGCGCAAGCGGTCGAGTGTCGAGATCACCGCGATGTGGATTCCGCCGCTCGAAGGGGTCGACACGGTGCCGCGCTACCAGGAGCTCGGCGTAAGCCGGCTCTTGGTCCCCCTTCCCGCGCTCGCTGCGGGCGCGGGACCGATCGACGGCATCCGCCGGTTCGCTGACGAGGTGCTGTCGAAGATGGGCTGAAGCGTTAGCCCTCCGCGTCGAGCCGGCGGGCAGCGGCGAGGAGCAGTGCCGCCATCACGACCTCGATCGCGATGAACGTCGCGGCAAAAGCGGCTCCGTGCAGCGCCCAAGCGAGCATTCGCGCGACGGCTGCGACGCCGAACAGGCCCATCGGTACGTAGAGAAGACGCGCGCGACCGGGTCGGGCGCCCACGAGCATGGTTGCGCCGGCCGTAAAGAAGAGCGCGCTCAGGTCGCCGATCTGGGTGCTGAGGGCGACGCCATCGAGAAGGGACATGCCGAGGCCCACCGCGGCGCGGCCTGGATCGGCGATCCAGACGAATCCCTGCAACGCGAAGAGGGCGCCGAGAAGCGTCGTCAGGGTTCGTAGCGCTCGGCGCATCGATCTCTCCTTCGGGTTAACGGATCCCGGACGTGGCGCGCGGCTGACCCTTCGCGCAGGGCACGCGTGCGACGAGCGACTCCCAGCCTGTGGGAGCGAACATCGAGTTGTCGGCCCAGTCGGTTTTGGCTTGGGAATCAACCGCGCACGGTTCTTCGCGGAGCCCGGTTTGGGTCATTGCAGCTGTCGTGTGGTGAGGCTGCTCGAATCGACGGGCAGCTCGACGAGCAGACCGTCGTCAGCGAGCAGCCAGCCGTCGGGACGCACCTGCGAGACGCCACGCGTGAAGACCCGCTCCACGATCCGCAGCGGCGGCGACGGCGTCAGGTGATAGAGCACGAGCAGCTTCACGCCCGCTTCGTTGGCCGCCTCGGCCGCCTGCACGGGTGAGGTGTGGTACGACGGGATATCGCCCATGATCTTCGCAACGCGGGGGCGGCCCGCACTTGCGGCGGCTTCGCCGATCATCGCGACGAGATGATTGGCCTGCGCTTCATGCACGAGCACGTCGGCGCCGCGAGCCGCCTGGATCAACCCTTCATCCTTGGTGGTGTCGCCGCTCACCACGACCGAACGGCCGCGATAGTCGAAGCGGTAGCCGTAGGCGGGCTTCACGGGATCGTGGTGGACAGCGAACGCGGTGATCCGGAGCCCGTTCTCGTCGAGAACGACTTGCGGTCCCCTCCCTTCGGCTGGACCTGCGATCGGATAGGCCTCCAGGCGCCCCGCGTCCGGCGGGAGGAAATCGGCGCCGTGGTGCGCGATCCGATACTGCGTATCGAGCGCGTACGCCTCGCTGAAGCCAGCGACCACGCGCTCGACGCCGGGCGGGCCAAAGACGCGGAGCGGACCGGGGCGCCCCATCACCCAGGTATTGAGGTTGAACTCGCCGAGATCACCGATGTGATCGGAGTGGAAGTGGGTGAGCAGGACACCGCCGATGCGGCTGCCGTCGATGCGCAGGAGCGCCATGCGGTTCCACGATCCCGGTCCGGTATCGACGATCCAGAAGTGCCCGCCCGCAAATACCGCGACGCAGGCCTTGGCCCGCGACGGATGAGGCAGCGGCGACCCGGTACCGCAGAGCAGCACGCGCAGCGCATCGTCGCGGAAGAGCTCGTCGTGCTGCGAGGCGACCAAGCGTCCAATCGCGGCGCGCACAAAACGGTCCTGCACGGCGGGCACCCGGACCCCAACCGCGACCACCAGGGTGAGCACGGCTCCTGCTCCAAGCACCCAAAGGATCCCGCGTCGCATCGATCCCTCCCTTCGTCTCGCGGCAGGCCATATTTTGGCATAGTGTGTGCCGCAACAACAGGAGGCGCCGATGATGGCGATGTTGGTCTGGACCCGGCTCCTGCCTCCCCCGACACCCGTGGACACGAGTCGCGCCCCGTTCCCCGGTCTCGTGCTGGCGGGGCTCGGCGTGCTTGACCTTGTGCGCGGCAATATCCATCTCTTCGCGTCCGACGGCGGCGCGGGACGGATCGCCGGCATCGACCTCACGCGGGGCGGCGACGTGATCGTGATGCTCTTCGCCGTGATGGGTGCGAGCCAGATCCTCTGGGGCTGGCTGAACCTGATCGTCGCCCTGCGCTACCGCGCCTTCGTCCCGCTGGTGCTCCTTCTCCAGACCGCACAGCATGTGCTCGCAGCGTGGATCCTGTGGATCTACAAACCGCTCACAGTGCCGGCACCGGGCAAATACGGCGTGCTCGCAACAGTGCCGCTGCTCGCGCTCGCGCTCTGGCTCTCGCTGCGAGAGGCGCCCGCTCGCGCGGAGCCTCGCACCGCTCGAGAGATTCCCGCCGAATAGGAGGAAGACGTGCTGATCGCGCAATATCCGACCCCCGAGCAGATCCAGGAGCTGCTACGCGGACCCGCCGATGTACCGGTCGTCATGGTGAACCTGCTTCGATTCAAGGAGCGCGCGAGCGCGCCGGACGAAGGCGCTTCCGGCATGGAGGCGTACCGCCGCTACGGGGAACCGATGCGCCGTATTGTGGAAGCGCGCGGCGGCCGCTTCCTGTGGATGGGTCGCATCGACTCGTTCGTGATCGGCGCGAGCGACACGCCCTTCGACGCCGTGGCGCTCGTCGAGTACCCGTCGCGCCGCGTCTTCGTCGAGATCGTGAACGATCCGCGCGTGCGGGAGATTGGTGCGCACCGTGCGGCCGGTCTTGAAGGCCAGTGGCTGATCGCCACCACGGCCGGCCCCATGTGAGCCCCGCGTCGAGGGCGATCGAGGCGCCTTGGATCCTTTGGGGGTCGACGCTCTCGCCGTTTGCGCTCAAGGTCGAGGCGATGCTCCGCTTCGTGGGGGTCCCGTACCGCTGGCTCCCGGCGGAGGGACCCTTCGCCGAGGCGCTGCGCTTCGCACGGCGACGCGTGCAGCTGGTCCGCAGCCGTCTTCCCCTTACCTGGCCACCGAAGGACGTGCTCGACGAGTTCCCGCTTGTGCCGTTCCTGTTCGGGCCGCGCGGCGAGAATCTCTACGACTCCTCCGCGATCGGCGTCTGGCTAGATGCCCACAGACACCCGCGGGCGTCTTCCCTCCTGCCCTCGGATGACGCTGCGCTGCGCCTCGCCATGCGGCTCGTCGACGAGGCGCTCGATGAGGTCGGACTCTACCTCGTGCACCACAATCGCTGGGTGGTAGCCGCGCGTGACAATGATGCCGGCGCGCGGCTCGCGCGAGAGATGCGGCCGCTGCTCGGTCCCATGGCGCCCGTGCTCGGCCGCTCGTTCCCGGCTCGGCAGGCCCGTCGCCTACCTTATCTCTTCAGCGTGGCGCCGGATGAAGCCGACTTCTCCGACCTCCCCGCACGACTGCGACCGCCGAGGCACGCGGGCTTCCCGCCGACACATGCGCTCCTCGACGATGCGTACGCGCGGCTCGTGGGCGCGCTCGAGACTCTGCTTGGGGCGCAGCCGTTCCTGTTCGGCGACCGCTTCACCCTCGCTGACGCGAGCGTGTACGGTCAACTCGCGATGAACCGGGCAGATCCAAGCGCCGACGCGCGACTCCGGCGCATGGCACCGGCGCTGCATGCGTGGGTGGAGCGGATCGCGCGAGGCGAGACCTCCGGACACCGTCCTAACGGCCAGCTCGCGATCCACGCGGCGCACGCACCGCTCTTCGCGTGGGTCGCTGCGACCTTCGTACCGCTGATGCAGCAGAACCACGCCGCATGGGAGCGGCACCGAGAACGCGGCGAGACACGCTTCAACGAAGCGGCTTTCGCGGCCGGACGCGCGCTCTACGATGGCATCCTGCTCGGCCGGCCGTTTCGCAGCGTCGCCAAGACGTTCCAAGTGCGAGTCTGGCGGGATCTGCTCGCGGAGTGGAACGCGCTACCCGGGCGTGAACGATCGCGGCTCGAGGCCGCCCTGCCGGACGGCATCGGGCCCGGGCCCTCGGACTCGTGCGGGAGGGCGGCTTGACAGCGAGGGGAGGCGAGGCGACCCGAGCGATCCAGGTGTATGGATCGGCGATCTCCTACTTCACGGGCAAGTTCGAGGCATACCTCCGCTATAAGGAGATCGCGTACCAGCGGATCCCGATGACGCCGTTCGTGCGGGGTACGGTCGGGCGCCGCACCGGCACGACACAGATGCCCGCGGCCCTGCTGCCCGACGGCCGCTGGATGACCGACACCACGCCGATGATCGCATGGCTCGAGTCGCAGCATCCTGAGCCCGCGGTGATCCCGCGCGATCCCCTGCAAGCCTTCGCGAGCCGGCTCCTCGAGGACTATGCCGATGAGTGGCTGTGGCGGCCTGCGCTGCACTACCGCTGGAGCCATCGCGGCGACGCGCTGCTGCTCTCGCGACGCATCGTCGCCGAGATGATGCCACACGTCCCAATACCCGGCTGGCTCAAGCGCGCGGGTATCCGCCAGCGACAGCTCCGGCGCTACGTGCGCGGCGACGGCATCGGACCGGGCACGCGGACACACGTCGAGAGCATCTACCTGCGCAGCCTCGAGCAACTCGACGCGATTTTCGCGTGCCAGCCCTTCCTGTTGGGGGAACGGCCGACGCTCGCCGATTTCGGCTTCTTCGCATCCATGTTCCGCCACTTCGGCCTCGACCCCACGCCGGGCGCGATCATGCAGGAGCGCGCGCCGCACGTCTTCGCATGGCTCGGTCGCTTGTGGGAGGCGCGCGCCTCCCGCACACAGGGGACGCTGGCGAGTGGAATTCCCGGGGCCTGGAGCCCGATCTTGCGCGAGGTTGGCGAGGCCTACCTGCCCTATCTCTGCGCGAACGCCGAGGCGTGGAAGACGAACGCACGGTGCTTCGACGTCACGATCCAGGGCACCCGCTACCACGAGCTCCCGGTCTCGCGCTACCGGGTCTGGTGTCTCGAGCAGCTGCAGGGGCACTTCGAGGCGCTCTCCGGCAGCGCGCGAACGAGCGCGATGGAGCTACTCAAAACCCATGGTTGCTGGGAGCCGCTGTGGCACGTCGCGGCGCCTTCGTCGGGCTACGATCCAGAGGGCGCCGCACCGTTCACGCGAGGCCTGCCGGTATTCTCGCGCTGATGGAGCACCCGCTCGTCTGCGTCGCGCCCCGCACAAGAACCGAGGTGGTGATGTCCGCCGAACGCCCTTGGTATTCGGATCGCAGAGGTGCGACGGTGGACGCATCAAATCTGAGAACTCGTGGAGGACATACATCCTCTCATTGGTTCCCAGAGGACGCGCCTTGACCTGGGGAGAGCGTCGTGATGTACGCGACCAAGTCCAGCATCGCCTGGTCGTCCGCGAGGGTCTGCGCCATGGCTCGCATCGAAGCACCCGCGTTGTCCCCCGGTGTCCCCCCGCGGATCCCTGCCTTGAAGTGCTTGAGCTGCGTCAGGAGATACCAGTCCGCCTGGTGGTTGATGGCCGGTAATGCAAGGTTTCGGTTGCCGTCCCCGTTGAGGCCGTGGCACCCGACGCAGGCCACGAAAAGGTTCGAGCCGTGTTCGGGATCACCCCCGCGCAGGCCAGGCGGCGGCTTCACGGGCGGTAGGTACGCGATGTAGGCGGCGAGTTCCCTCACACTGTCCTCGCCACTGATGGTCTGCGCGATGGCTCGCATGCGCTCCCCGTTCGGGTCATCGAAGTGATTGCCGCGCTTGCCCGAACGGAACTTATTGAGCTGCCGCTCGATATACCACTCGTCGAGGCCGGCGATTGAAGGCGCTCCGATCTGGGCGTTCCCACTGCCATCTGGACCATGGCAGGCGGAGCAGACCACGAAGAGCTGCTTGCCGCGCGCTTCATCGACTGCCCCGGATGGCTGCGAAAAAGCGAGGCCAATCAGCAGGGCCAGTCCTACACGGAGACGCATAAGTGCTCCTCTATCGCAAAGCTGCGTCTGGGGGAATGTCTGCAGGGCGACAATCCGTGGTCGAAACCATCGTCCCCGCCCAAGGGAACCTCCCGAGAAGCCTCCGCTGCAGCGTGCAGGCACCCTCGTCTCGCGGTCACCCCGTAGGGATAGGGACACGCACGATCCGGATCTGTCGTCGGGACCCCCCTCGTCACCAGTCGTCGTCTCCTCGAGCGCACCAGTCCCTGGGCGTATTCGCCTCCGTGCGCGCCAAAGTTTCGATCCGACGTCGTCAAAATACGCAGCTTCCTGTAAATCAGCAATCTCGTTTGATCGGCGAGCCCCCCGGCGAAACGCGCTTCTTCGACGCGCGACAAGATGCATTCCGATTACGAACTCGGCGCG
>Ga0116216_10000507_pt1 | contig 31209 bp, 25 predicted proteins | sample Sb_taG_11_FD_89696 | JGI IMG/M metagenome (GOLD analysis project Ga0116216, IMG submission 89696) | Peat soil microbial communities from Weissenstadt, Germany - Sb_50d_3_AS metaG | ecosystem: Environmental > Terrestrial > Soil > Wetlands > Peat | place: Germany: Weissenstadt | collected 2010-09-21
GCTATAGCCCGCCCAAGTGTATCGGTGCGATCAAAAACCCAATTATGGGCAATCCCGATCCGGCTTTGGTGAACACGTCGTTTGCCGAGCGGCAGAACCTGACGATGCGGATGGCAATGAGGCGGTTCACGCGGCTCACCAATGCGTTCTCAAAGAAATTCGAGAACCATTGTCACGCGCTGGCCCTCTATTTCTTTTGGTACAATTGGGTTCGCAATCACAAGACGCTGGGGGTAACTCCTGCGATGGCAGCTGGCCTCACCCAAACGCCGCTGAAATTCACAGACTTGCTCACAGCAATGGACACCGAAGAACAAAACCGATTAGACGAAAAGCGTCAGGCGGTTATCGATGCGTCAGAGCAATTATCCCGCGTGCCACAATCAAACTGAGACACTACCGGATTCGCTCGCGCGCCGGCGCGCGGGCCGCGGACCTTGACGATTGTTGTGAATTGCGTGCGTTGATTTTGACAATGCCCGGCAAATCAATGGCTTCCGGCACGCGTCCAGGCGTGCATGCGACCGTGACAGCGTCGCTCGAAACCGGTGAACAAACGGCGCACAAAGTCGCCGACGGCGTTACCGAGCGTTTCGCCGCCGAAGATGTCGCGGCGAGCCTGTCCGATAGCGGCGGCGGGCGCTGGCGCGTCGCGCTCTATTTTCGCGCGCCGCCGGACAAAACCGCGGTGCGGGCTGCGGTGGCGGCCGCCGGCGGGAAAAAAACGGCTATGGCGCTGCGCTTCACGCGCGTCCGCACCACGGATTGGGTGCGCGAAAGCCTTGCCGGCCTGGCGCCGGTCGCGGCCGGCCGTTTCGTCGTTCACGGGGCGCACGACCGCCGCCGCATTCCGCCAAACCGCATCGGCATCGAAATCGAGGCGGCGCTCGCCTTCGGCACCGGCCACCACGGCACCACGCGCGGCTGCCTCGTGGCGCTCGACCGGATTTGCAAATCGGATAATGGACGCCGCATGAAAATCCTCGATCTCGGCACCGGCAACGGCGTGCTCGCCATCGCCGCCGCGCGCGCGTTGCGGCAGCGCGTGCTCGCGACCGATATGGATGCAAGCGCGGTGCGCGTCGCGCGCGCCAATGCCGGACTCAACCGCGTCGACACAATCGTCACCGTGGTGAAGGCGGATGGCGTCAGCGCGCGCGGCGTTCGCCAAGCGGCGCCGTTCGATCTCGTCTTCGCCAACATCCTGCTCGGGCCGCTGCAACGGATCGCCGCGCCGCTGCGGCGGCTCACATCGCCCGGCGCCCGCGTCGTTCTGTCCGGGCTGCTGCCGGCGCAGGCCAATGCCGCGCTCGCGGCCTATCGTCCGCTGGCCCTCGAGCGGCGCATCGAACGCGACGGCTGGACGACCCTCGTCCTCGTCCGGCGTCGCCGCCGACCGGGATAAATTCAAAATAAACCCTCCCCTGCAGGGGGATGCCGCGAGCCGATCAAATAGAGTAACGCTTCAGCACCTCGCTTAGCTGCGTTGCCGACATGCCTTCAGCCACCTAGTTCTTTGTTTGGGCATTCCGAAAACCGGTTTCCACTTTTCAGGATCATGCCCTAGATTGCCGCGCATGTTCGAGGCCCATTTCCAGTCGTTCGAGGATCGCGCCGACCGCGCCGAATCCGCGCCGCGCGTCGCCGCCTTGCGCGCCGAGCTCAAGCTGCGCGGGCTCGACGGTTTCATCGTGCCGCGCGCCGACCGTTTTCAGAACGAATACGTTCCGCCGAGCGCCGAGCGGCTGGCCTGGCTCACCGGCTTCACCGGCTCGGCGGGCCTCGCCATCGTGCTCGCCGACCGCGCCGTCCTGTTCGGCGACGGCCGCTATCAGGTGCAGGTGCGCGAGGAAGTCGACAGCGCGGTCTTCACGATCGAGCATCTCGTCGACAATCCGCCGCCGGCCTGGATCGAAGCCAATCTGCCGCCGGGCGCCAAGCTCGGCTATTCGCCGTGGCTGCATACCATCGACGGCGCCGAACGCCTGGCCAAGGCCGCCGCCGCGGCGCGTGCCGACCTCGTCGCCGTCGAAGACGATCCTATCGACGCCATCTGGACCGACCGCCCGCAGCCGCCGCTCGGCGCCGTGGTGGCGCACGATCTGCGCTATGCCGGCGAAAACACGGCGGCGAAGCTCGGGCGCATCCGCGCCGACATGCAGAAATCTCCCGTCGACAGCCTGCTCGTTTCCGATCCGCACGCGGTGTCGTGGCTGTTCAACATCCGCGGCAGCGACATTCCGCACACGCCGGTGGTGCTCGCTTTCGCCACCGTGCCGAAGGAAGGCCGGCCGGCGCTGTTTGTCGACCTGCGCAAGCTCGGCGCCGAGATCCGGACCCAGCTCGAAGCGATTGCCGACGTGCGCCCGGACGCCGCCTTCGAGCGCGATCTTGCCGCGTTTGGCGAGGCGCATCGCGCCTTGCGGGTCGATCCGGCGACCTGCCCGGAAGCGATCGCCCGCATCGTCGCCGGCAACGGCGGCGAAGTGGTGCGCGGCGCCGATCCGATCGCGCCGCTCAAGTCAGTGAAAAACGCAGCCGAGATCGCCGGCGCCCGCGCGGCGCAGCTGCGCGACGGCACGGCGGTGACGCGCTTTCTCGCCTGGTTCGATTTGCAGGCGCCGCGCGACGAGCTGACCGAAATCGACGCCGTCGAGGCGGTGGAAAGCCTCCGCCGCGAAACCGGCCTGCTCAAGGACGTATCGTTCCCGACCATCGCCGGGGCCGGGGCCAACGGCGCCATCGTGCATTATCGCGTCACCCGCAAGAGCAACCGCCGCATCGCGCCGGGCGAGCTGTTTCTCCTCGATTCCGGCGGCCAATACGAGGACGGCACGACCGACATCACCCGCACGGTCGCGGTGGGGGCACCAACCGACGAGATGCGCCGCAACTTCACCCTTGTGCTCAAGGGCCATATCGCCGTCGCGCGCGCGGTCTTTCCCGACGGCACGACCGGCGCGCAACTCGATACGCTGGCGCGGCAATTTCTCTGGCGGGCCGGGCTCGATTTCGATCACGGCACCGGTCACGGCGTCGGCAGCTATCTGTCGGTGCATGAGGGGCCGGCGCGCATTTCCAAGCTCGGCGGCGCGCCGCTCAAGCGCGGGATGATCCTGTCCAACGAGCCCGGCTATTACCGCACCGGCGCCTACGGCATCCGCATCGAGAATCTGATCTTGGTGACCGAGGCCGCAGCCGTGGCCGGCGCGGAAAAGCCGCTCAACGCCTTCGAGACGCTGACGCTGGCGCCGATCGACCGGCGCCTCGTCGAGCCGGCGCTCATGACCGCCGACGAGACCACGTGGCTTGACGCCTATCACGCGCGCGTGCGCGAGGCGATGGCGCCGCTGCTCGATGCGCCAGCGCGCGCCTGGCTGATCGCGGCGACCGCCCCGTTGGGGCGGGATTAACCCTGGGCGTTCCGGCGGCGGAACTTTTTCACATCGGTAACGTTTTCACGCGGGGCTGGTAAGGCGCGAGGAAACGTCATGCTTGGGACTGTCCTGATCGTCATTCTGATTCTGCTGCTGGTCGGCGCGCTGCCGACTTGGCCGTATTCGACCGGCTGGGGCTATTACCCCGGCGGCGGGCTCGGCCTGATCCTGATCATCGTCATTGTCTTGGTCCTCATGGGCAGAGTTTGAGCGTGGGTCCCGCGCGGCGGGACCTGGACCTCTCGGCGTCGTCTTTGCGAGCGAAGCGAAGCAATCCAGTGGGGGTAAACCCACTGGATTGCTTCGTCGCTTTTCTCCTCGCAATGACGCTCAGCGAATGAGCTTCGCCCACTCGTCCTCGGTCAGCACCTTGACGCCGAGCTTTTGCGCCTCAGTAAGCTTTGAGCCGGCGCCCGGTCCGGCGACGACGTAGTCGGTTTTCTTGGAGACCGAGCCCGACACCTTGGCGCCGAGGCGCTCGGCGGAAGCCTTGGCCTCGTCGCGGGTCATCTTTTCCAGCGTGCCGGTGAACACCACGGTCTTGCCGGCGACAGCTGAATCGATCTTCGGCATTTCCGCGTCGAGGATTTTCACCTCCTTGATCAGCCGCTCGACGATGCGCCGATTGTGGTTCTCGCCGAAATAGGCGCCGATGGCTTCGATCACCGTCTCGCCGATCTGATCCAGCGCGTCCATCTCGGCGATCGCCTCCGCATCGCCCTTGGCCACCTTCAGGCAGGCATCGTGGAACGCGGTCCACGAACCATAGCCGCGCGCCAGCGCCAGCGCCGTGGTTTCGCCGACATGGCGGATGCCGAGCGAGAAGATGAAACGGTCGAGCGCGATCTCGCGCCGCTGCTCGATGGCGGCGAACAGGTTACGCACCGAGGTCTCGCCGTAGCCTTCCTGCTCTTCGAGCTTGATCTGTTTATTGCGCCGGGGCAGTTCGAAAATGTCGGCCGGCTCGGTGACCCAGCCTTGCTCGAAGAAGAATTCGACCTGTTTCTCGCCGAAACCCTCGACGTCGAAAGCGCGGCGCGAGACGAAGAGCTTGAGATGCTCGATCTTCTGGTACGGGCAGGCAAACTCGCCGGTGCAGCGGGCGCGCGCGCCCTCCTCGCCGGTCGCGGTCTCCTCGCGCACCACGTCGGTATGCAGAGGACAAGGACATTTCGTCGGGAAGCGATAAGGCCTGGCGTCCTTCGGGCGCTTGTCGAGCACCACATCCACCACCTGCGGGATGACGTCGCCGGCGCGCTGCACGATGACGGTATCCTTGATGCGAATGTCGCGGCCTTCGCGCAACGGCTCGCCGTCACCGCCGATGCCCTTGATGTAATCCTCGTTGTGCAAGGTGGCGTTCTGCACGATGACGCCGCCGACGCCTACCGGCTCGAGCTTGGCGACCGGCGTGAGCGCGCCGGTGCGGCCGACCTGGATTTCGATGTCCTTGAGCAATGTGATGGCGCGCTCGGCGGCAAACTTGTGCGCGATCGCCCAGCGCGGCGAGCGCGAGACGAAGCCGAGCCGTTCCTGCCAGTCGAGGCGATCGACCTTGTAGACGACACCGTCGATGTCGTAATCGAGATGCGAGCGCTGCGTTTCGATTTCGCGGTGAAAGGCGAGCAGTTCCTCGACCGAGTGGCACACCTTAGTGAGTGGATTGGTCTTGAAGCCGCAGGTCTCGAACCATTTGATCATGCCGGACTGCGTCGCCGCCGGCATGTCGCTCATTTCGCCCCAGGCATAAGCGAAAAATCCCAGCGGCCGCGAGGCAGTGATCGTCGCGTCGAGCTGACGTAACGATCCGGCCGCGGTGTTGCGCGGATTGACGTAGAGCTGCTTGCCGGCCTCAGCCTGTTTGCGGTTAAGGTCGAGGAACGCGGCCTTGGTCATATACACTTCGCCACGCACCTCGCACGCTGCCGGCACATGCCGGCCTTTAAGGTGCGGCGGCACGTCCTTCAGCGTGCGGATATTGGCGGTGACGTCTTCGCCCTCGAAGCCGTCGCCGCGCGTGGCGCCGGTGACCAGCGTGCCGTCCACATAGCGCAGCGACATCGATAGGCCGTCGATCTTCGGCTCGGCGGAAAACACGATCTTCTCGTCGTCGCCGAGCCGCAGGAAGCGGCGGATGCGTCCGACGAAGTCGATCACGTCCTGTTCGGCGAAGGCGTTATCGAGCGAGAGCATCGGCACCGCGTGCCGGACCTTGGCAAAGCGCGCCGCCGGCGCGACGCCGACGCGCTGGGTCAGGCTGTCGGGCGTGCGCAGCTGCGGAAAGCGCGCCTCGATGGCGCCGTAACGCCGCCGCAGCCGATCGTATTCGGCGTCGGAAACGGTCGGCGCGTCTTCCTGGTAATAGCGCCGGTCGTGCTCGGCGATGTCCACGCCGAGCCGCGCGTATTCGGTTTTCGCCTGCTGTTCCGTTAGCTCGTCGACGGCCGTTTCGTTCTTGGGGCGGTTCTTCGGGCGCGCCATGACGACTAGCCCGCGGCGCGGATCAGTCGCTCGGCGGCGGCGCGGGCTTCGGCGGTGATCTCGGCGCCGGCGAGCATGCGGGCGATCTCCTCGCGGCGGCGTTCGGCCGCCAACTCGATGACGCGGGTGGCGACGCGCTTGCCCTTGGCGAGCACGTCCTTGGTGATGAGATAGTGGCGGTCGGCGCGCGCCGCCACTTGCGGCGCATGCGTTACCGCGATCACCTGCACGCCGGAGGACAGCCGCGCCAGGCGGACACCGATCGCGTCGGCGATGGCGCCGCCGACCCCGGTGTCGATCTCGTCGAACACCAAAGTCGGCGCCGAGCCGCGGTCGGCCAGCACCACCTTGAGCGCCAGCAGGAAGCGCGCCAGCTCGCCGCCGGAGGCGACTTTCATCAGCGGCCCGGGCCGCGTGCCCGGATTGGTGCGCACCCAGAATTCGATGCGATCGAGCCCGTCCGGGCCTTCGCCTTCGTTGTCGATCTGCGTGGAGAATTGCGCCCGTTCGAGCTTGAGCGGCTTGAGTTCGGCATTGACCGCCTTTTCGAGCGCCGCGCCGGCTTGCCGCCGCGCGGCCGAGAGCGCCTGCGCCGCCCCCCGGTAACGTGTTGCCGCCGCCTGCGCCTCGCCTTCCAGCGCCGCGAGCCGCTCGGCGCCGGCATCGATCAGCGCCAGATCGGCTTCGTAGCGCCGCGCCTGCGCCGCCAGCTCGTCGACCGGCACGTTGTATTTGCGCGCCGCCGCGCGCAGTGCGAACAGGCGCTCCTCGATGCGCTCAAGCTCGAGCGGATCGTATTCGGCCACGCGCAGCGCGTGCTCGAGATGCAGGCGCGCTTCATCGAGTGCGCTCAGCGCCGAGTCGATCGCCTTGACCACCGGCTCGATCAAAGCCGGCGCCTGCGCCGCGCGTCGCTCCAGCCGCCGCACGGCGGTGGCGAGCGGCGGCACCGGCGACTGCGGGCCGCTGACCGTTTCGTGCGTCGCGCGCAAATCCTCGGCGGACTTTTCCGCCTGCATCATGGCGGTGCGGCGCTCGGCGAGCGAAGTCTCTTCGCCCGCTTGCGGCGCCAGCCGGCCGAGCTCGTCGACCGCGTGGCGCAGCCACTCGGCCTCGCGGCGGGCGCGCTCGACCTCGGCGCGATGGGCTTCGACGGCGGCTTCGCAGGCGCGCCGTTCATCCCACAGGCGCCTGACCGCGGCGGCGTCGGCCTCGATGCCGCCGAAAGCGTCAAGCAGTGCACGGTGCGTCGCCGCCTCGACGAAAGCGCGCTCGTCGTGCTGGCCGTGGATCTCCACCAGCGCCGCGCCGAGCGCGCGCAGCACCTGCCCGCTCACCGGCTGATCGTTGACGAAGGCGCGGGTGCGGCCGTCGGCGAACTGGACGCGGCGGACGATCAGCGCGTCAGCGGCACCGGGATCGGCGAGCAGACCGTGTTCGGCGAGCACGCGGCTTGCCGGATGGTCCTTGCCGACGTCGAAGGCCGCGGTCACCTGCCCCTGTTCGGCGCCCTGGCGCACCAAGGCCGCCTCCCCACGCGCGCCCAGCGCCAGCGCAAACGCATCGAGCAGGATCGATTTGCCCGCCCCGGTCTCGCCGGTGAGGACCGCGAGGCCGGAACCGAAATCGATGTCCAGGCGATCGATCAGAATGATGTCGCGGATGGAAAGGCGGGCGAGCATGGGAATCGGATGTCAGAGGACGGATGTCAGAAGACGAATGATATGCCCGATTCTGTCGTCTGTCGTCCGTTCTCCGTCGTCTGATCAGCCGAGCCCCTTGAAGGCGCGGCTCATCCACGAATCCTTGTTCTCGCTCGGCTCGCCGCCGGCGGATTTCACCAGCTTGTAAGCGTCCTGGTACCAGGGACTGTCGGGGAAATTGTGCCCGAGCACGGCGGCCGCGGTCTGCGCTTCGTCGATGATGCCGAGCGAGACATACGCCTCGGTCAGCCGCTCCAGCGCTTCCTCGACCTCGCGCGTGGTCTGATACTGCGTCACCACCACCTTGAAGCGGTTGATGGCGCCGGTGAAATCGCGCCGTTTCATGTAGAAGCGGCCGATTTCCATCTCCTTGCCGGCGAGCTGATCGCGCGCCACGTCGATCTTTTTCTTGGCGTTCAAGGCGTATTCGGTGTCCGGATATTTGCGCACCACCTCTTCCAGCGCGCTGACGGCCTTGTCCGCCCGCGCCTGGTCATGATTGACGTCGAGAACCTGGTCGAAATAGGAGACGCCGATCAGATACTGGGCATAGGCCGCGTCCTGGCTACCGGGATGCAGCGTCACATAGCGTTTGGCGGCGTTGATGCAGTCGTCGTATTTCTGCGCCTGATAGTACGAATACGCCGACATCAAGAGCGCCTTGCGCGCCCAGTCCGAATATGGATTTTGCCGATCTACCTGGTCGAATTTTTTCGCCGCATCCTCGTATTGCTGCTTGTTGTTGAGGAGGTAGAGACCTTCGTTATAGAGCTTGTCGGCGGAATCCTCGGGGATGTAGTCCTCTTCTTTGTTGAACATGCTGCAGCCCATGATGGGCGCGGCAAAAAATGTCAGCGCAAGAACGCCGGCCAGCGCGCGCAGCCTGCAACCGGATCCCCACGGTCGTCGTCGCCGCGACATCATGAGCGTAATGAAAATCCCGTCCAGTCGCTGGCCCGTGCCGCGCTGGTTGCGCGTTGCCGGAACGGCCAGCGACCCAATGCTGTAATCAAAGGCTGATTAAGCCGACAATCGGCCGGGATTAAGGCAAAAAAGTCAAGGAAATCAAGAGATATTCGGCCCATAAGCCGGCGCCGCAAACCCGGCCGCAAGATCGGCATGACCGCGGGTCCGGCGCATGGGCTCTTCCATCTCGCTGTAGGTCCATGCGCTTTCGTCGGCCATCAGGGCGGTGACCACGGCGTGATTGAGCTTATGGCCGCCGCGCAGCGAGCGGTAGGCGCCGATCAGCGGCGCGCCGGCCAGCGCCAGATCGCCGATGGCGTCCACGGCCTTGTGGCGGACGAATTCATCGGAGAAGCGCATTCCCTCGGTGTTGAGGATGCGGTTCTCCGCGACCACGACCGTGTTTTCGAAGGATGCGCCGAGCGCATAGCCGGCACTCCAAAGCTTGGCGACATCGCGCATGAAGCCGAAGGTGCGCGCCCGCGCCAACTCGCGGCGGAACAGCTGCGGTTCCACGTCGACCGCGAAGCTCTGCCGCCCGATTAGCGGATGATCGAATTCGATCTCGGTTTCCACGCGCAGACCGCGCGCGTGGGGCCGCAGTTCGCCACAGCAGCCGTCGGCATTGATCCGTACCGGCTTGAGCACCCTGATGCAGCGCCGGGGCGGCGACAACAGCGCAATCCCGGCCCGATCGATCGCATCGACAAACGGCGCGGCGCTGCCGTCCATGATCGGCACTTCCGGGCCGTCGACTTCGACGACGGCGTTGTCGATGCCAAGACCGCACAGCGCGGCGAGCACATGTTCGGTGGTGGAGACGGCCGGGCCGTTGGCGTCGCCGAGCACGGTGGCGAATTCGGTCGCCGTCACGGAGCGGAAATTGGCGGTGATTTCGCGGTCCTTCTGACCGTCGCTGCCGGAGCGCCAGAAGACGATGCCGGCGTTCGCTTCAGCGGGATGAAGCGTCACGGTGACGGGCGAACCCGAATGCACGCCGATGCCGGAAACAGTGACTTGCTCGCGCAGGGTCGTCTGCCTGCCGGCTTGCGTGCCCCTCGTCATGCCCGACACCTCATAGCCAGACCGCAAGCGCAATCGGCCAACCCCAACTTGAGGAATGCGAAGGTTTGCACAAAGGGGCCGTCCGCCGGCCCCCCGATACGCTGACCCTCGACCCAACTCCCCCAATGACCGACAAACCATACCGGCGACAGGGTTTCCGGCCAACTCACGGTTTCTTACCGAGTGTTACCTTCTTCCCGCCGCACTCTTGGCGGCAAGGCGCCAAAAGTCCTCCGGACGTTCCGGCCACAGGTCACAGCTTGCCGGCCTTTATCGGCGCTGACGAACGCCCGGATTCTCGCCAATAAGCCATATTCTTCAATTGCTTAATTGGCGAAATGCCGATCGGCCGCGGGAGTCGAAAAGTCGGTTCCCCGATCTCGCGGCGTCCTCAGTTGGCCTGCCGGCGCAAGAAGGCCGGAATGTCGAGCTGGTCTTCCTCGGCGCGGTTATGCACAGGGGCCTGCCGGCCGTGCTGGTCCAGGCCTTGGGGCGCCGGACGCTTGGCGTATTCGGAGACCGGCTCGGACCGCGCTTCCGGCCGCGGCGCCGGACGGCCGGGAAGCCGTTCAGCCGCCGGCGGCAGCGGCGGCGCGCTGCGCGGAGGCGGCGGGGCCGCCGGCATTTCCTCTTCGCCATCGCGACGGCCGAGCCCGACCGCCGCCAGGCGTTGCAGGAGCGACATGCGCCGCTTTTCCGGATGCTCCTCCGGTAGCTCGCCACGGCGGGCGCGAAGCTCGTTTTGCGCGGGAATCGGCAGCTCGTCGATCCGCGGCATGCGCATCCCACGCGCCGGAATGCGTTCCGGTTGCGGCGGAATGAATGCCTCCGGCTCTTGGGCGTCCGCTCCGCCTGGCGGATCCATGAACAAAGTCGGCTTCATGCCCAGCGGCCGAATGGTCACATCCTGGCCGGCGGCTTGCGGAAGAAGCGCCGCCGCGACCGCTGCCTTGGCGGACTCAATCGAATCGGTGACCGAAGCGGGAGCCGGCGCCGTGGCGGCGTGGCGGACCGGCTCGCCGCGTTCCGGGGCGCGTTCGTTGTCGATCCGCAGCCGCTGCGCGACTTCGGCGATACGCGCTTCCGCCGCGGCGGGCTGCCGCTGCGCCAAGGCGTAATCGATTCCGGTGGCGACGACCGAAACGCGGATGATGCCGTCGAGGCTCTCGTCGAAGGTCGCGCCGACAATGATGTTGGCATCCTGATCGACTTCTTCGCGGATGCGGGTCGCCGCTTCGTCAACCTCATAGAGGGTCAGATCGCGGCCGCCGGTGATGGAGATCAGCAGGCCTTTGGCGCCCTTCATCGAGGCGTCGTCGATCAGCGGATTGGAGATCGCCGCTTCGGCGGCGGCAAGCGCGCGTTTTTCGCCTTCCGCCTCGCCCGTCCCCATCATCGCCTTGCCCATTTCGCGCATGACGGCGCGGACGTCGGCGAAGTCGAGATTGATCAGGCCTTCCTTGACCATCAGATCGGTGATGCAGGCGACGCCCGAATACAGCACCTGGTCCGCCATGGCGAACGCGTCGGCAAAGGTCGTCTTCTCATTCGCCACCCGGAAAAGATTCTGGTTGGGAATGATCAGCAGCGTGTCGACGCATTTTTGCAGCTCGACGATGCCGCTTTCGGCGATGCGCATGCGGCGCTGGCCTTCGAAGTGGAACGGCTTGGTGATCACGCCGACCGTGAGAATGCCGAGTTCCTGCGCCATCCTGGCGATGACCGGCGCCGCGCCGGTGCCGGTGCCGCCGCCCATGCCGGCGGTGACGAACACCATATGCGCGCCCGACAGATGATCGCGGATTTCGTCGAGCACCTCCTCCGCGGCGGCGCGGCCGACATCGGGCTGCGAGCCGGCGCCGAGGCCCTCGGTCACCTGCGCGCCCATTTGAATGATGCGCTCGGCCTTGGACATGGTGAGCGCCTGCGCGTCGGTATTCGCCACCACGAAGTCGACGCCGAGCAGCCCGGCGTTGATCATGTTGTTGACGGCATTGCCGCCGGCGCCGCCGACTCCGAACACGGTGATACGCGGCTTAAGCTCACGGATGTCGGGGATTTTCAGATTGATCGTCATGGTTGCCTCTTTCCTCAATGCGCGGGCGTCGTCGACGCCCGGCCCCGGCCGGTCCGCCACCGGCCGTTGTGATGTTTCGTTGGCTTCGCGTCTGGGGGCCATCAGAAGCTTTCGCGAAGCCACTGTCCGACGCGGGCGATGTATCCGCCGCCCGTGCCACTCGTCAGATACCGCTTACTGCGTGCTTCGAAATACTCGAGATGCGCTGCTTGCGGATAAACCAGCAGGCCGGTCGCCGCCGCGAAGGCCGCGCCCTTGGCCGCGTCCGGAAGACCGGAGATGCCCAGCGGACGTCCGAAGCGCACCGGCCGGCCGAGAATGCGGGCGGCGGGCTCGGAGAGTCCCGTCATCTGGCTGGCGCCACCGGTGAGGATCACGCGTCCGCGCGGCTCGGCGGCGAACGACGACGCCGCGAGCCGGTCGCGCACCATTTCCAGAATTTCCTCGACCCGCGGCCTGACAATGTGCGCGAGCGCCGAACGCGGCACGAACTGCGCTTGCTCGCGCTCATCTTCGCCGGTCGCCGGCACCGTGATCATGTCGCGTTCGTCCGAACCGCCGATCAGCACACTGCCATAAAACGTTTTGATTCGCTCGGCATCGGCGACGCTGGCGTTCAATCCCCGCGCAATGTCAAGCGTGACGTTGAGTCCGCCGAGCGCGAAGCCGTCCGAATGGATGAAACGGCCGCCGAGAAATACCGCGAGCGTTGTGGTGCCGGCGCCCATGTCGACCACCGCCGCGCCGAGATCGGCTTCGTCGTCGGCGAGAACGGACAGGGCGGACACGTAGGGGCCGGCGACCATGGCCTCGACATCGAGATGGCACCGCTCGACCGCGAGCATCAGATTACGCGCCGCCGCGACGTCGGTGGTGGCCACATGCATATCAACGCCGAAACGCTCGCCGAGCATGCCGCGCGGATCGCGGATGCCGTTACCGCCGTTGATCGAATAGCCGATCGGTAGCGAATGCAGCACGGCGCGGCCGTCGCGCAGCGAGTGCCGATGGCTGGCGCCGAGAACGCGGGCGATATCGGATTCCGACACCGCGCCGGCGATGTTGATCTCGGCCGCGAACAGCTCGCTCGCCAGCCGCCCCGCCGACACCGACAGCACCACCGATTCGATTTCGACCGACGCCATGCGCTCGGCGCCATCGACGGCCTGGCGGATGGCGTCCTCAGCCTGCGCCAGATTGATCACGCCACCGGCTTTGGTGCCGCGCGCGGCGGCGTGGCCGAAGCCGACCACCTCGATCGCATGGCTCCTGCGCGTCAGCACCTGCTGCGGCGGATGCGGTCGCAGCCGCGCGATCAGACACGCAACCTTGCTGGAGCCGATATCGAGGGCGGCGACCAGCGCGCTCTTGCGCGGCGATATCGGCTTCATCTTCGGCGTCAGGCCGTAATGCAGGGCGTTCATGCGTCGCCCGCCCTTTTCTTCTTCTTGTCTTTGAGCGCGTCGTCGCGCGCGGCCGCCGCCGCGTCCGAGAGCCGCACGCTCACGCGATCGGGCAGCCGCAGATCGACGGCGACGATGTCGCGTGACAGAAGCTTTTTCTCGCGGTCGAGCATCACCAGGCACTCGAGCGCCAGCGCGACGTCGCCTTCCGGCAAGCGCACGTCGATGCCGTTGTTGAGCCGTAGATTCCAGCGTCTTTGCGCAATCAACACCGAAGCGCGCAGCACGCCGCGAATATCGGGGTAGCGATCGATGACCGCGAGAAAATCCTTGGCCTGCCGTTCGGCGCCGCGTCCGACCACGAGCGGCAGACCGAGATAGCGGTCCTCGACGAACGGCTCGAGCACCGTGCCGTCGGCGGCGATGACGCTCACGCGTCCGTTCTCTTGCCACAGCGCGAAGGCCTGCCGCTCGGTGATGGTGATCTGCAGCCGGTCCGGATAGAGCTTGAGCACCGCCGCGTCGGCGATCCACGGATTCGCCATGAGCCGCGCCCGCGCCGCATCGGCATCGAGGAACAATAGCGAGGCGCGCCCGGTCACGCCGGCGGTGGTGAGCACCTCTTCGCGGCTGACTTCCTTCGGTCCGGTGAGCGAAACCGCGGCGATGCGAAAGCCGGCCGCATTGGCGGCCTCGTCGCGCGCGTCTTTCAGCCAGGCGACGACGTCGGCGACATGGCCGCCGGCGATAGCGCCGTAGCCGAGCGTCGCGGCCAGCAACAGGATCGATCCGGCGATGCCGAGGCCGGGCGGCGGCACGCGCGCGACCCGCGAGCCCCAGCGCCGGATCCGCCGGCGGTGACCCGTCGGCCAAAGCAAGCGATCGAGCACGCGCCAACGGCGCGGCGCGTCAAACGGCGAGCCGATCTCTTCCCCCGCGTTTAACCTCGACCGCATCAGCGGTTGGTCGAGGCGTCCTCCACTATCCATCGCACCAGCTCATCGAAGGTGATGCCCGCATACGCCGCCAACTCGGGCACGAGCGAAGTTTCGGTCATGCCCGGCTGCGTATTGATCTCAAGACAGACCAGCTTTCTCGTTCCCCGATCGTCGTAGCGAAAGTCAGCGCGGCTCACGCCGCGGCAGCCGAGGGCGCCATGGGCAGCCAGACTGAGTCTGCGGACTTCCTGGTAAACATTTGGTAAAATTTGAGCGGGTAGCAGGTGCTTGGAGCCGCCGGCGGCATATTTTGCCTCGTAATCGTAGAAGGCCGTCGCCGGCACGATTTCGATCACGTCCAGCGCCCGGTCGCCGAGCACCGCGCAGGTCAATTCCTTGCCCGGAATGTAGCGCTCGATCAGGACGGTCTCGCCGAACGGCCAATCGTCGCGGAAAAGCTCCTGGGGCGGATTGGGATGCTCCTCGGTGACGATAAAGACCCCGACGCTGGAGCCTTCGGCGAGCGGCTTGACCACGTAGGGCGGGGTCATGAGATGCCGCTTGGCGGCTTCGAACCGCGAAGCCGTCACATCGTCCGCGACCGGGATACCGGCGGCGCGGAAAATCGCCTTGGCGTAGCCCTTGTGCATGGCGAGCGCCGACGCCAGCACGCCGGAATGACTGTAGGGAATGCCGAGCACTTCGAGGACGCCCTGCAGGGTGCCGTCCTCGCCGGGCCGGCCGTGCAGCACGTTCAACGCCACGTCGGGCCTGACCGCGGTCAGTGCCGCGGCCACGTCGCGGCCGGCGTCGATCGGGGTGACGCGATAGCCGAGCCGGTTGAGCGCATCGGCGCAGGCCTTGCCCGAGCGCAACGACACGTCGCGCTCGGCCGACCAGCCACCCATCAGAACGGCGACGTGCTTGGTCATTTCCGGCCAGGTTTGTTCAGCGGATGCCGCTGATTCGCTGGCTCACCAATAGAATCCACTATTGGCGAAAGGTCGAGAGTCTCTGAGGGCCGGCCACGGTCTAACCCGGCACTCCGATCCGCTTGATTTCCCAGTCGAGATCGATGCCGGAGCTGTCTTTGACCCGCCGCCGCACTGTTTCGCCGAGCGTCTCGATGTCGGCCGCGGTCGCTTTGCCGAGATTGATCAGGAAATTGCAGTGCATGTCCGACACCTGCGCATCGCCGACGCGCAAGCCGCGGCAGTCAGCGGCGTCGATCAGCTCCCAGGCTTTGCGGCCGGGCGGATTCTTGAAGGTCGAACCGCCGGTGCGGCTCTTGATCGGCTGGGTCGCTTCGCGCGATTCGGTGATCTTGTCCATCTCGGCGGCGATGACCGCCGGATCGCCGCGCGCGCCGGCGAAGGTGGCTTGCGTGAAAATGTAATCGTCGGGCGCGCCGCAATGCCGGTAGACATAATGCATGTCGGCGTTGCCGAGCATATGGACACGGCCCAATCGATCGACGGCGCGCGCCTCGACGAGCACATCCTTGATCTCGCGGCCATAAGCGCCGCCATTCATGCGCAGCGCGCCGCCGATGGCGCCGGGAATGCCGCGCAGGAACGACAACCCGGCTACGCCCGCCTCCTGCGCCGCGCGCGCGACTTTGACATCTGGCACGGCGGCGCCGGCACGCACCTGCACGCCGTCGATGGCAACGTCGCCAAAGCCGCGCCCGAGCCTGATCGCGACTCCCGGTACGCCGCCGTCGCGCACGATCAGATTGGAGCCGAGGCCGATGACGGTCACGGAAATGTCGGCCGGCAGATGGGCCAGCATGTAGGCGAGGTCGTCCTCGTCCTCCGGCACGAACAAAATCTGCGCCGGCCCGCCGACGCGGAACCAGGTGAATTCGGCGAGCGGCTGGTTGGCCACGAGCCGGCCGCGCAGCACAGGCATTTTCGACCGCAGGATTGCGCTGATGTCGGGAAAGCTCATGCCGCCGCCTTGTCGAGCCATGCCGCGAGCACCTTTTGTCCGATTTCGCGCGTCGCCGGCCCGAGCGTGCGCGCCTGCCGGCGCAGCTCGCGCGGATCGATGCCCGCTTTGCCGAGTTCGACGGTGTGGCCGACGAGCCAACTTTCGAAACGCCCTGGCTCCGTTTCCAGATGAAACTGCAAAGCAAGTTGCGACGGCGTGCGCGCAAACGCCTGCACCGGACAATGCGGCGTCGAAGCGAGCCGCGCACAACCCGAAGGCAACTCGCAATTGTCGCCATGCCAGTGCAGCACCGGCGTGGCGCCGAGCGGCGCCAGCACCGACGTCCGTCCGTCGGCGGTGAGCGTTAACGGCGCCCAGCCGATCTCTTTGACCGGCCCCGGCGCGACGCTCGCGCCGAGCGCCGCCGCTATCAGCTGCGCGCCGAGGCAAATTCCCAGCACCGGTTTGTCCGCCTCAAGGCGCGCGGCGATCGCCGCGACCTCGTCGGCGATGAACGGATAGGCGTCGCGCTCATAAACGCCGATCGGGCCGCCGAGCACGATCAAAAGATCTGGCGTCAGCAGCGTTTCGGCGTCGAAAGCCTGGATTCCGGCATCGTGGTAGCGCACGCCATAGCCGCGCGCAGCAACCAGCGGACCGAGCAACCCGAGATCCTCGAAGGCCACGTGGCGAACCGCGAGGCATTTTTTGATCATGGCGGAGCCGTCTTAACTCGCAGCTGCCGCCAGCTCTCCCGGCAGCGCATAGGCCCATTGCGTGATCGAGCCGGCGCCGAGGCAGACGACGTAATCTCCCGCCTGCGCCATGCCGGCGACCAGCGGGGCGAGCTTTTCTGGGCCGTCGAGCGCGATGACGCGGCGGTGTCCGTGGGTGCGCAAGCCCTGCACCAGCGCGTCACGGTCGATGCCGGCGATAGGCGCTTCGCCGGCCGGATAGACAGGCGCGACAATCACCGCGTCGGCGTCGTTGAAGCAGGTGCAGAACTGCTCGAACAGGGCGGCAAGCCGCGTGTAGCGGTGCGGCTGCACGACGGCGATCACCTGGTCCTTGGTGGATTCGCGCGCCGCCTTGAGCACGGCTGCGATTTCGACCGGATGGTGGCCGTAATCGTCGATGATGGTGACGCCGTTCCACATGCCGGTGCGGGTGAAGCGCCGGCGCACGCCGCCGAAGCCCGCCAGCGCGTCCCTGATCACGTCATCGCCGATGCCGAGTTCAAGCGCGACGGCGATCGCGGCCGTGGCGTCGAGCGCGTTGTGCCGCCCCGGCATCGGCAGGGCGATGTTCTTGATGTCGCGCACGAGCCGGCCGGCGCGGTCGCGCAGCGCAATAGTAAAGAGCGACGTTCCGCCGGCGTGCGAGACATCGACCAGCCGCACGTCGGCCTGCGGATTTTCGCCGTAGGTGACCATGCGGCGATCTTCGATGCGGCCGAACAGGCTCTGCACCACCGGATGGTCCGTGCACAGCACCGAAAACCCATAGAACGGCACATTCTCAACGAAAGCGCGAAACGCGTCCTGCACCGCTTCGAAATTCTTGAAGTAATCGAGGTGCTCGGGATCGACGTTGGTGACGACGGCGATATCGGCCGGCAGTTTGAGGAATGTGCCGTCGGATTCGTCGGCCTCGACGACCATCCAGTCACCGAGGCCGAGCCGCGCGTTGGTGCCATAGGCGTTGATGATGCCGCCGTTGATCACCGTCGGATCGAAGCCGGCGGCGTCGAGCAGCGCCGCCACCATCGAGGTGGTCGTGGTCTTGCCGTGGGTACCGGCGATGGCGACGCAGCTTTTCAAGCGCATCAGCTCCGCCAGCATCTCGGCGCGGCGCACGATCGGCAGCCGCTGCGCGCGCGCCGTGACCAATTCCGGATTGTCGGGCTTGATCGCCGAGGAGATGACGACGACTTCGGCGCCCGCCAGATTGCCGCTGGCATGACCGATGGCGATTTTCACGCCCAACTCGCGCAGGCGTTTGACGTTGGCGCTCTCGGCCTGATCGGAGCCCTGCACGGCGTAGCCGAGATTGACCATCACCTCCGCGATACCGCTCATGCCGATGCCGCCAATGCCGACGAAATGCACCGGACCGATGTCGTGCGGCAATTTCATGCCTGCTCCGGATTCGTCATGCCCGGCGCGATGCCGGGTATCCACGTCTTCGTATCCATCCATGCAAGACGTGGAGGGCCGGAACAAGTTCGGCCATGACGCATGATTACTGCTTCGAGTCGATTCCCGCTACCTTGAGCACCAGGTCGGCAAGCCGGTCGGCCGCATCGAGCCGCCCGACCGATTGGGAGGCCACAGCCATGGCCCCGAGCCGCTGCGGTCCCGCCGCCAAAGCGGCGATCTCGCCGGCCAGACGCTGTGGGGTAAACTCTTCCTGCGCCAGCCGAATTGCGCCGCCGGCCGCTTGCAACACGCCGGCATTGGCGAACTGGTCCTGATCCAAAGCATGCGGCAATGGCACGAGGATGGCGGGGCGGCCGATGGCCGAAAGTTCGGCGACGGTCGAAGCTCCCGAACGCGCCACAATCAGATGGCTTGCCGCCATGCGCGCCGGCAGATCGGAGAAAAACGGCGCGACCTCGGCGGTAACCGCAAGGCTCGCATAGGCGTTGCGCACACGGACGACGTCTTCCTCGCGCGCCTGCTGGACGACGGCAAGCCGCGCGCGGAGGTCCGGTTCGAGCAATCCGATCGCGGCAGGGACGATATCGGCCATGATCCGTGCGCCCTGGCTGCCGCCGAAAATCAGAAGCCGCAAGACGCCGCCGGGTGCCGGATAAGCCGCAGCCGCGGCGGCGGCGACCGCCGGCCGCACCGGATTGCCGGTCAGCGTCCCCTTGGCCGCAAGTTGCGGCGCATTGCGGAAAACGTCGGGGAAAGTGGTGGCGATGGCGGTGACGCGCGGTGCCAACAAACGATTGGCGCGCCCGATCACCGCGTTGGCATCGTGGATGAGGGTGGGAACGCCGCGCCAGGCGGCCGCCAAGACCGGCGGGACCGTCGGATAGCCGCCGAAACCGATCACCGCCGCGGGCTTGAGCCGGCCGATCAAAGCCCAGGCTTGGGCGAGGCCGATTCCGAGAGCGGCGGCAGTTTGCGCCAACGCGATCGGGTTGCGCCCGCGCAACGTGGCGCTGGCAATGACGTGAACCGCATCATCGGGCAGTGCGCCGCCATAGCGCGTCGCGCGCCGGTCGGTGGCGAGATGCACGGAGATTCCGCGTTGCGCGAGCGCCGCCGCCAGCGCCTCGGCGGGGAACAAATGGCCGCCCGTCCCGCCGGCCGCCACCAGGATCGGCGCCCGGCCCGCCGCCTGCATCACGCCGGACTCGGGGCGAGAACCGCCTCGCCGGCAAGCTTGGCCTGCGGCCTTTCGCGCGTGAGCGCAATCAGCATGCCCATGCCGTAAGCGAGCGAGACGAGCGATGAACCGCCATAGGAAATGAACGGCAGCGTCATTCCCTTGGCCGGCATGAGATGCAGGTTCACCGCCATGTTGATCGCCGATTGCAGTCCAAACAGGATCGCCAGCCCCGCGGCGGCAAAGCGGATGAACGGATCGTCGTTGCGCATGGCTTTGCGGAGCGCGCGGATCACGATGAAAGCGAACAAAGCCACGAGAATAAGGCAGAGCGCTACGCCGAACTCCTCCGCAGCCACCGCGAACACGAAGTCGGTGTGGCCCTCCGGCAGGATGCGCTTGATCGTGCCCTCGCCGGGGCCGCGGCCGAACCAGCCGCCGCGAACAAACGACTCGGTGGCGATGTCGATATTAAAGGTGTCGCCGGACGCGGGATCGAGGAAACGGTTGATGCGCTGCGCCACATGGGGGACCGTATAAAATGCCGTCAGCAGGCCGAGGCCGGCGGTGGCACCCAGCCCGAGCACCCAAATCAGCCGCATGCCCGCCATATAGAACAGCGCGCCCCACACCAGCGTGATCAGCATGGTCTGGCCGAAATCCGGTTGCAGCACCAGAAAGCTGACGACAACCACCAGGAGCACCAGCGCGACCGTATTGGCCGGCATGTCGGGACGCTTGCTCGATTCACCGAACAGCCAGGCAACGAGAATAACGAAAGCCGGCTTGAGAAACTCCGATGGCTGAATGTTGACGCCGAGCACGATCAGCCAGCGCCGGGCGCCCTTGATCTCCGGCCCGAAATACGGCGTCACCGCGACCAGAACGACGCTGACGAAAAACACCATGAGCGCGAGCTTGCGGATTTCGCGCGGCGACAGAAACGAGGTGGCGATCAAGACGGCGACGGCGGGAATGAGGAACAACACCTGCCGATTGACGAAATGGAACGGGTCGAGGCCGATGCGTGCGGCCACCGGCGGGCTCGCGGCAAGGCAAAGCACGATGCCGCCGAGCATCAGCGCGCCCAGCGCGGCCAGCGTCAGCCGGTCGATCGTCCGCCACCATTCGCTCAACGGCGTTGGCTGTGCGCGCGAGGCCAAAGTTGTTCGCCTGAACAGGCGTCCCCGAGAACAATCCCGGGGCTATTGGTGACACCGCCATGGTTTCCACGGGATTAAGAAACGCCGTCATTTTATCCCCGGCAGCGCGCGTACCAGGGCCCGGAAGGCATCGCCGCGAATCTCGAAATTGCGGTATTGGTCGAAGGACGCGCAAGCCGGCGAGAGCAGCACCACCGGTTCTTTCGCCGTCGATCTTGCGGCGTCGCGCGCCGCCGCTGCCAGCGCCTTGTCGAGCGTGCCGGCGATCTCGTGCAGCACCACGTCCGCAAGCGTTATTGCAAACTCTTCCGCCGCCTCGCCGATCAGATAGGCCCTGCGGATGCGCGGAAAGAAAGGCCGCAGGCTTTCGATACCGCCGGTTTTCGGCTTGCCGCCGGCGATCCAGAAAATATCGCTGAAGCAGGCGAGCGCCTGCGCCGCCGAATCGGCGTTGGTCGCCTTGGAATCGTTGACGAACAGCACGGCGCCGCGCCGGCCCACTTCCTCCATGCGATGCGCCAGCCCGGGAAACGAACGAAGCCCGGCCTGGATCGCTGCCGGCGTCAGCCCGAACGCCAGCGCCGCCGCCGCCGCGCAGACGGCGTTCTGTGCATTGTGCAGCCCGCGCAGCGAGCCGATGCCGCCGATCCCGGCAACTTCAACGACGTTGCCGCCGGCCGCGCGCATGATGCGTTGACCGTCCACATAAAGCCCGTTGGTCAGCGTCCGCCGCACAGAGACCCGGACCACATGCTTGCCGGACTGCGCGAGCCGGACGGCAATCGCCTTGCACCATTCGTCGTCGACGCCGACGATGGCGATGCCTTGCTTCGGCACGCCGGCGACCAGGCGTTCCTTCACCGCCGCGTAATGCTCCATGGTGCCGTGGCGCTCGAGATGATCCTCACTGAGATTGATGAGGATGCCGATCGAAGGATCGAGCGAGGGCGCAAGATCGATCTGGTAGGACGAGCACTCGATGACGTGGACGCGGCCCGCTTGCGGCGGCGCGAGCGAGAGGATTGCGGTGCCGATATTGCCGCCGAGCTGCGCGTCCATGCCGGCCGAAGCCACGAGATGCGCAACCAGCGCCGTCGTCGTCGACTTGCCGTTGGTGCCGGTGATGGCGACCAAGGGCGCGCCGGGCGCGACGGCGCGGCGCTCGCGGCAGAACAGCTCGACGTCGCCGATCACGGCGACCGCGGCCTTATGCGCCAGCTGGACGACCCAGTGCGGCGCTGGATGGGTCAGCGGTACGCCGGGCGCCAGCACCAAAGCCGCGATCTTTGCCCAATCGATGCGGCGCAGATCGGCGGTTGGAATGCCGGCGGCATTGGCCTTGGCTACGCTCTGCGCATCGTCGTCATAGGCGACGACATCGGCGCCGCCGGCCAGAAGCGCGCTCGCGCTCGCCAGCCCGGAGCCGCCCAGCCCGAACACGGCGACCTTTTGGCCGGCAAAGGTCGTGATCGGGATCACGGTAGAGCTACCGCAGCTTGAGGGTCGAAAGTCCCGCCAGCGCGAGCACCACCGAGACGATCCAGAAACGGATGACGATCTGCGGCTCGGTCCAGCCGAGCTGCTCGAAATGATGGTGGATCGGCGCCATGCGGAAGACGCGCTTGCCGGTGAGCTTGAACGAGACCACCTGCACGATGACGGAGACCGCCTCCAGTACGAACAGTCCACCGATCACGGCGAGCACGATCTCGTGCTTGGTGGCGACCGCGATCGTGCCGATCATGCCGCCGAGCGCCAGCGAGCCGGTATCGCCCATGAAGATCGAGGCCGGCGGCGCGTTGAACCAGAGAAAGCCGAGGCTCGCGCCCAGCACCGCGCCGCACAGCACCGAAAGCTCGCCGGTGCCGGCCACATAATGGATTTGCAGGTAATCGGAGAAAACCGTGTTGCCGCAGAGATAGGCGATCATGCCGAAGCTCGCCGCGGCGATCATCACCGGAACGATGGCGAGGCCGTCTAGTCCGTCGGTCAGATTCACGGCATTGCCGGCGCCGACGACGATGAAGGTGGCGAGCAGGACGAAAAACCAGCCGAGGTCGACCACCAGCTCCTTGAAGAACGGAAACACCAGCGACGTCGAGAACGGCACGCGTCCCAGCTCGACCAAAACCAGGCAGGCCACCGCCGCGATCAATGCCTCGATGAGGATGCGGGTGCGGCCGGGAAATTCATTGTGTGCCTGCTTGGTGACTTTCAGATAGTCGTCGTAGAAGCCGACCATGCCGAAGCCGAGCGTGACCCAGAGCACCACCCAGACATAAGGGTTGGTCGGGTTGGCCCACAGTAGCGTCGAAACGAGCGTGCCGGAGAGGATCATCAGCCCGCCCATGGTCGGGGTGCCGGCCTTGGTGATGATGTGCGATTTCGGTCCGTCGCTGCGGATCGGCTGCCCTTTGCCCTGCAACAGCCGCAACCGGTCGATGATCGAGGGGCCGAACAGGAACACGAACAGCAACGCCGTGATCACCGCGCCGCCGGTACGAAAGGTGATGTAGCGGAAAACGTTGAGGACAGTGAGTTTGTCCGACAGATCGACCAGCCAATAGAGCATCGCATCAACCTTATGCGGACGCGGTTTCCGACGTGTCGTGGCGCACGGAGAGAAATTGCAGCGCCTTGACAATGGGCGCCATGCGCGAACCGAGCGAGCCCTTGACCATGACGACGTCGCCGGCACGGATCGCGGACAGCACCTGCGCTTCGAGCGCGGCAGAATCCTCTGCATAGCCGCCGCGGCGGCTGGCGGGAAGGGCCTGCCACAAAGCCCGCATCAACGGCCCGCAGCAGAATACCAGATCGACCGCGCCGGCGAGCACCGGCTCGAGCAGACCGCGGTGCAGCGCCCGGCCGCGCGGCCCCAATTCGAGCATGTCGCCAAGCACGGCGATCCGCCGCCCGCGCGGACCGACCGCCGCCTGGCCGAGCAACGCCAGCGCGGCGGCGACGGAAGCGGGATTGGCGTTATAGCTTTCGTCGATGATACAGGCCGTGCCGCCGGGCAGATCGATCTCGATCGACACACCGCGTCCGGAGGCCGGCTTGAAATCGGCCAGCGCCAACGCCGCCAGCGCCAGATCGGCGCCGACCAGCACTGCAGTCGCCAGCACCGCCAGCGAATTGGTCACGAGGTGCCGGCCCGGCGCGCCGATCTTGTAGGTCAATTCGACGCCGAGGATATCCGCCTGAACGGTCGAGCAATCGGCATGCAGCGCGCATTTGATCAGACGCGCGTCGGCCTTCGCGTGCTCGCCGAAGGAAACGATTCGCGCGACGCCCGCCTCTTTTGCGCGGCGCTTAAGATGGGCGAATTGCGAATTATCGCGGTTGAGCACGGCGGCGCCGCCCGGCTCGAGCCCGGAAAAAATCTCGGCCTTGGCGTCGGCGATCTTGGCGAGCGTGCCGAAGAATTCCAGATGCACCGGGGCGATGGCGGTGATTACCGCCACATGCGGGCGCACGAGCCGCGACAGCGGCTCGATCTCGCCCGGGTGGTTCATCCCCATTTCCAGCACCGCGTAATGCGCGCTCGCCGGACAGCGCGCCAGCGACAGCGGCACGCCCCAATGATTGTTGTAGGAGGCGACCGAGGCATGCGTCTCGCCGTCCCGGGATAACGCCAGCCGCAGCGCCTCCTTGGTGCCGGTCTTGCCGACCGATCCGGTGACGCCGATGACCTTGGCCTGCGTGCGCGCGCGAGCGGCGGCGGCAAGCGCGCGCAAGGCCGCGAACACGTCGGGCACCAGCAAAAGCGGCGCCCCTTTGGGCATCTCCGCGAGCCGGCCGACGGCAATGACCGCAAGGCCCGCTTTGGCCGCGAGCGCCGGCGCGACGAAGGCGTGTCCGTCGCGGCGATCCGAAATAGCGAAGAATGCCTGATCGCGGCCGACGGTGCGGCTGTCGATCGAAATGCCGGACACCATTTGCGGCAGCGGGCCGTGGCGTTCGGCACCCATTGCCGCCGCCATGTCCTCGACCGTCCACAGCGCACGCCCGCTCATGCGGCATGCTCCTTCAGCGCCGCGGCGACTGCTTCGTGATCGCTGAACGGCACCACCCGGTCGCCGATGATTTGGCCGGTTTCATGACCCTTGCCGGCGATGAGCAGAACATCGCCGGCGTGCAGTTCGGCAATCGCGGCGCGGATCGCCTGCCGCCGGTCGCCGATCTCGACGGCGCCGCGCGCGGCGGCGACGATCGCCGCGCGGATGGCGGCGGCGTCTTCGCTGCGCGGATTGTCGTCGGTGACGATCACCCGGTCGGCTTTTTCGGCGGCGACGGCGCCCATCAGCGGCCGCTTGCCGCGGTCGCGATCGCCGCCGGCGCCGAAGACGACGACGAGCCGGCCGGTCGCCGCCGGCCGCAGCGCGTCCAGCGCCTTGGCGAGCGCGTCGGGCTTATGCGCATAATCGATGAAGATCGGCGCACCGCTTCTGGTGCCGACAAGCTCGAGGCGGCCCCGGGCGCCGGTGAGATGCTCCAGCGCCGTGAATACCGCGGCCGCTTCGCCGCCGGTGGCGATGGCAAGCCCGGCGGCGACGAGGGCGTTCTCGACCTGAAACTCCCCGACCAGCGGCAACCGCACGCGAAAATTCCTGCCGCCATGTTCGAGCGCCACCTTTTGCGCGAAACCGTCGACGACGGTCTCCACGAGCCGGATGCCGGTGCCTTTGCGTCCGACACTGACGATGGAAAGTCCGCGCGCCTTGGCGGCAGCCATGACCGCGTCCGCATGCGGGTGATCGGCGTCGATGACCGCATAGCCGCGCGGCTCGACCAGCGATTCGAACAGCCGCAGCTTGGCGGCGAAATACGCTTGGAAGCTCGCATGATAATCGAGATGATCGCGTGTGATGTTGGTGAACGCCGCCACCGCGATGCGCAAGCCGTCGAGCCGGAATTGATCGAGGCCGTGCGACGACGCCTCGATCGCCAGGTGCGTGACGCCTTCGCCGGCAAGCGCGTCAAGCGTGCGATGGAGCGCAACCGGGTCCGGCGTGGTCAGCGAGCCGTAGGCTTCGCCGCGCGGCGAAACGATGCCGATCGTGCCGATGCTCGCGGCGCGATGGCCGAGCGCCGTCCAGATCTGCCGCGTGAACGCGGCGACCGAGGTTTTGCCGCTGGTGCCGGTGATGGCGGCGATGGTACGCGGCTGGCGCGGGAATATTTTCGCGGCGATCAGCGCCAGCGCGCGGCGGGCATTGCCGACCTGCACGAAGGCCACGCCTTCCGGCAGCGGCGCGTCCGGCGGCTTTTCCGCGACAATCGCTACCGCGCCGGCGGCGATCGCGCCGGCGATGAAGGCGCGGCCGTCAGCCTTGCCGCCGGCAATCGCCACGAACACGTCGCCGCGCTTGACCGTGCGGCTGTCGGCCGACACGCCAACCACGTCGAGATCGGCAATGCGGGTCTCGATCGCGGCGTCGGGCGGCAGAATTTCGCAAAGCTTCATGACGGTTCGCTTAGAGCATGATCCGGAAAAGTGGGAACCGGTTTTCCGAAAAGATCATGCTCCCTTCAAAACGTTAGAATCACGACCGATTCAATGAAGCGATTGCGCCCTAACGCAACTTCCGCCTTACCTGCTTTCCTTGAGCGAAGCCAGTATCAGGTGATCGGCGTCCGGCAAGTTCAGGCGCGGTTCGATGCCGAGCAGCGGCGCGATGCGCGCCACCACGGCGCCGCCGACGGGCACCGCGTTCCAGCCCGACGTGGTGAAGCCGTGGGTTTCGGGAATGGCCTGCGGGTCGTCGAGCATGACCAGCAGCACATAACGCGGCTGATCGGCCGGCAGCACCGCCATGAAATCGGTCATCACTTTGGCTTTGGAATAATGACCGTTGATGACCTTGTCGGCCGTGCCGGTCTTGCCGCCGACGTAATAGCCCTTCACCTCGGCCTTCTCGGCCGTACCCTTTTCCACATTGAGCCGCATCAGATAGCGCATCATTTCCGAGGTCTCGGGCTTGATGACGCGTTTGCCGAGAGCGCTGGCCTCTGCCTCGGTGCGCTTGAGGAATGTGGGCGGGATGAGAATTCCGCCATTCATCAAAGCGGCAACCCCCATCACCGCCTGAAGCGGCGCCACCGACAGGCCGTGGCCGAAGGCGATGGTGATGGTGTTGAGCTCGCCCCAGCGCTTGGGAACGATCGGCTCGGCGCTCTCCGGCAATTCCGTGCGCAGGCGATCGAGCTGGCCCATTTTCTTCAGAAACGCCTTGTGCGCGTCGACGCCGACCGCCAGCGCCGCGCGCGCGGCGCCGATATTCGAGGAATAAGTGAAAATCTCCGGCACCGTCAGCACGCGGTGCTGGGCGTGGAAATCGTGGATGTCGAATTTGCCGAAGCGCAGCGGCACCCGCGCGTCGAATGTCGATTTGAGCGTGACTTTGCCGGAGTCGAGCGCCATCGCGATCGTGAAGGCCTTGAAGGTCGAACCCATCTCGAAAACACCGGTGGTCAGCCGGTTGATGCGCGTCGGGTCGAGCGCCTCGCGCGGATTGTTGGGGTCGTAATCCGGCTCCGAGACCATGGCGACGACCTCGCCGGTGCGTACATCGAGGACGATGCCGGCGGCGGCCAGCGCCTTGAACTTGGCGCGCGCGGTGACGAGTTCGTCGCGCAGCGCGTGTTGCACGCGCAGATCGACGGCGAGCTCGACCGGATTTTGCAGGCGGTCGGTGGCGAGCCCGGCCATGTGCAGCGCGGCGAGCCCGTGCCCGTCGAGCCACTTCTCCATGCCGGCGATGCCTTGATTGTCGATGTTGACGTGGCCGATGAGGTGCGAGACTTCCGGGCCGTTCGGGTAATCGCGCTTGTTCTCGTTGAGGAAGCCGATGCCCGGCAGACCCTGACGATAAATCTCGCGCTGCTGCTCTGGGGTGAGGTCGCGCTTGAGCCAGACGAAGCCGCGCTTGGACGACAGCCGCTCGTGCAGTTCGTTGGCATCGAGATCGGGCAGATCGGCGGTCAAAAGCTCGACCGCCTCATCGACGTCGATCAGCCGGCGCGGTTCGCCGTAGAGCGACGGCACGCGCACATCGGTCGCCAAAACTTCGCCGTTGCGGTCGAGGATATCGGGGCGCGCGGTGGCGATTGCATCGCCGGTCACGACACGGTGCGCGGTGTGGCCGTCGGCGACCATGGCGAACATGACCAGCCGCACCGCGATAATGAAATAGACGGCGGCGAAAGCGACGATCGCCAGTCCGACGCGCGCCCGCGCCTTGGCGGCGCGATCGACGTTGCCGCCATACATCAGGCCGCGCAAGAAACGCTGGCGAAAAGACCGCCAGGATTCCGGCAACCGCAGCGACGTGATTTGCGCCATTGCGGTCATCGGTCGAGCCGTCCGGATTTTACCGCCGGCTGTTCCGGCTCCGCCGGCGCGGCCTCGTCGGCGGGCGCGGCTGACGCGGGCACGGCCGGCGGCGCGACGCTTCCCGTAACCTGGGCGGGCTCCTCCAAATTCTCGATGATGTGGCCGATCGGATCGGCGCTGTCGGGCTTGATGAATTGCGGCGGGCGATCAGGCAATTGATCGAGCGAATCGAACTGCGTCGGCGCGATCGGCTTGAGCGGCAGAAAGCGCTTGGCGAGCACTTCGACCCGCGCCGGGCTGTCGAGTTCTCCCCACTCGGCGCGCAACAAGGCGATGGTGTCGCGCTCGTGCCGTATCTCGCTGCGCATCTTGGCGAGACGCTCGGCCTGCACCGTGGAGTCGAATTTGATGCGATAGACATAGGCGGCCGCCAGCACCAGCGCGCCGATCACGACCAGATTGAGGATGCGCAAAATCATGCGCGGCTCCCGACGACGTCGGCGAGCGAAGGCAGACGCGGCAGCAGCGTTTCGTTCGCCTCCGGGCGCGCGGGCGCGTCGGTGCGCTCGGCGGCGCGCAGCTTGGCCGAGCGGGCGCGCGGATTAGTGGTGATTTCGGCTTCATCCGGCGTTTCCGGACGCCGCGTCAGCAGGCGGAAAGTCAGCGGCGCCGAGGCCACCTGCGGTCGATGCCGCGAAGACGCCGGTGCGCGGCCGCGCTCGGTGAGGAAGGTCTTGACGATGCGATCCTCGAGCGAATGAAAGGCGACGACGACGAGCCGGCCACTGGGCCTGAGTACGCGTTCGGCGGCGGCGAGACCGTCAGCCAGCTCGTTCAGCTCCTCGTTGACGAAAATGCGCAGCGCCTGGAACGTTCGCGTCGCGGGATGGATCAGGCCCGGCCGCGATCGCACGATGGCGGCGACCAGGTCGGCAAGCGCGCGCGTGGTCATGATCGGCTGCGCCTCGCGCGACTTGACGATGGCGCGTGCGATCGACCGGGCGTGACGTTCCTCTCCGAGCGTGGCGATGATGGCGGCAAGCTCGCGCTCGCTCGCGCGCGCGACCACGTCCGCCGCGCTCGGGCCGTCGCGGCCCATGCGCATGTCGAGCGGACCTTCGAGCCGGAAGGAAAAGCCGCGCTCGGCCTCGTCGAGCTGCATGGACGAAACGCCGAGATCGAACACGACGCCGTCGACAGCGGCGATGCCGTGAGTCGCCAGGATGGTTTGCAGGTCCGAAAAGCGCCCGGAAGCCAAAACGAGGCGGCGCTGTGATTGCTCGGCAAGCGCCGCGCCGGCCGCGGTCGCGCGATCGTCGCGGTCGATGCCGATCACCCGCGCGCCGGGCGTCGCCAGGATCGCGCGCGTATAGCCGCCGGCGCCGAACGTGGCATCGAGATAGACGCCGCCGGCATGCACGCCGAGCCAGTCTACGGCGCGGCCGGCAAGCACGGGAATGTGACGGGCCAGTCCGCCAGCGACAGCTCCGCTGTCGCCGCCCATCATCATTCCCGTGCTCCGTGCGGTTTTGCCGCCGCCGTCCGGGTTCCCAGCTCCTGCTTGAAGGCGAGGACCTTGTCGGTGGCCTCCGCAAGCTCCGCGCGAAAGCGGCCAGGCTCCCAGATTCGAAATTTGTTGCCGAGACCAACAAAGACGACCGCGTCTTTGATTCCGGCATGAGTCTTGTGCGTGTCGGTCAGCACCACGCGGCCCTCGCCGTCGATCTTCAGCGTTTCGCTGGTGCCGTAGAGCGCCAGCGAGAATTGCTCCCGCTCTTCGGAATAGGGCGGGAAACCGGAAATCAGCGCCTCGATCTCCGCCAACAGCGCGTTGCCGCCGGCATCGAGCGCCGGGCGGTCGAGTGCGGGATGGCAATAGAGACCGTCGAAGCCGTCGCGTGCGAGCACCGTGCGAAACGACGCCGGCACGGAGACGCGACCCTTGGCATCCAAGCGGAGCATGTGGTGGGACACAAACCGGTCCATCTCGCCCCTCGCCATGCGACCGGGCCGCCGACTTCGGCCGCCGCAAACGGCCCTTCCCGCCTGAGGCCGGGCTTGCGGCTGTGCCGCCGGCCGGTGCGGACATCTCAAGCGCTTCTGGGAATAAATGGGCTATCATGGGTCAATATGGGCGTCAACGCACCGGCGCTGTCCGCTTCGCCACTTCGCTCGATTTCGATTAGTGAGGCGTAAGCTTAAGGAAAGGTTGAGGTCTTAAACGCCGACGCCAAATCAGCCAGGCGCCGCGGCTCGCGAGCTTCGCCTTCCGACGGCGCGTGTGAGGTGCGCGCCGCTCCACGTCGCAACCGCGCCAAGCGTTGCATCGGTGCAATGCGCTTTGTTTTTTTCTCGTCACCGCGGCTTGCACGCACAAATCGGCTTGTCAGCAAGACGGCGTGTCCTCATGTTTGAAACCATGTCGCTATCCGCGTTTCCAGCCGAGTCCAGCGTCGTTGCCGTAGTCAGGCCTTCGCCCAACCACGGCGAGCGCAGGGGCGGCAAACGCCCCGATATGATCCTGCTGCACTACACCGGCATGCCGAACGCCGAAGAAGCGCTGGACCGTTTGTGCTCGCCCGCAAGCGAGGTGTCGGCGCATTACTTTGTGTTCGAAGATGGCCGCGTCATCCAAATGGTGCAGGAGAGTCGCCGCGCCTGGCATGCTGGCGTCTCCTTTTGGGCGGGCGAAACTGACATTAATTCCTGCTCGATCGGCATCGAGATCGCCAATCCCGGCCACGATTTCGGCTATCCCGATTTTCCCCGGCGGCAAATCGCGGCGGTGACCGCTTTGTGCCGGGGCATCCAGACGCGCAGCACCATTCCGCCGACGCGGGTGCTGGCGCACTCCGACGTTGCGCCCTCACGCAAGCAGGATCCGGGCGAGAAATTCCCCTGGCGTACGCTCCACGATTCAGGCGTCGGGCATTGGGTCAATCCCGCCCCGATCGACAAAGGCAGAGTGGTACTCGCCCTCGGCGATCGCAGCGACGCGGTCGCCACGTTGCAGGAATCGCTCATTCGGTACGGCTATGGCCTCGCCGCCAACGGCACCTACGATTCCGCAACCTACGATGTGGTCACGGCGTTCCAGCGCCATTTCCGCCCGGAACGGATCGACGGCATCGCCGACACTTCGACCCGCGCCACGCTGCGCGAATTGCTGGTCCAGCGCGGCCGGGTCAAGACCATTGCCGCGCGGGCCCGTGATTTCGCCCGGCTTGGCTCTTGACGCCGCCGGCGGGCCCCGCCATCCCTTTCTCGTCAGTCGGTCGGACGGCCGCTCCGGCAAAACCGAAAGGTTGCCGGGGAGGAAAGTCCGGGCTCCATGGACAAGCGGTGCCGGATAACGTCCGGCGGGCGCGA
>Ga0116216_10000508_pt1 | contig 31185 bp, 35 predicted proteins | sample Sb_taG_11_FD_89696 | JGI IMG/M metagenome (GOLD analysis project Ga0116216, IMG submission 89696) | Peat soil microbial communities from Weissenstadt, Germany - Sb_50d_3_AS metaG | ecosystem: Environmental > Terrestrial > Soil > Wetlands > Peat | place: Germany: Weissenstadt | collected 2010-09-21
CACGAAGATCCGGATCCGGGCTGCTCAGCAGAGCACCCGGCCTATTCGCCCACTGGCACGTGGTCCGCTCCTACGCCTAAGGGCTGATCAGAAGAGCCCGGTGACGGGAGACTGTCACGCCGGGATCCGAGGGAGCCCGGGGGTGCGATTCCCCCGGGCCACCCGACTCCGTCCTGAGCATGAGGCTGCAAGCCGCGATCGCGCCTTCCGCTCCTGACCTTGGCGTCGTCACAGGAATGGCGAGATACATCCGACCGGCGCCCGCGCCGATGACTAATCCGTTTCGGATGATGCGCCGGCGACGAGACCCGCGAAGCTTCCGTCTGCAAACGCAAGGCAAGAGAGGAGACGTGTCACCTATGGCAACGTTGGTTGCAATCGGCTATCCAGATCAGACGACCGCGGAGCAGGCGAGGCAGACCGCGCAGGGGCTCGAGGCCGACCTGATCATCCAGGCCGACCAGGTCGCAGCTATCTCACGCGATCAGGACGGGAAGTACCACGTGACGACGACGCACGGCGGCGCCTCGACTGGCGGTGGTGCCGTATGGGGTGGCTTCTGGGGCCTGCTGTTCGGGCTGCTCTTCTTCGTCCCGTTTGCCGGTCTCGCGATCGGCGCGGGCTTCGGCGCCCTGTTCGGCCACCTGGGCGAGAAGGGAATCGACAAGGAGTTCCAAGAGCAGGTTCGTGACCAGGTCAAGCCAGGCACCTCGGCGCTGTTCATGATCATCGAGCAGGCCACACCGGATAAGGCGATCGCGGCCCTTGGGAAGTACGGCGGGACGGTCATCAAGACGTCGCTGTCCGACGAAGACACGGCAAAGCTGCAGGAGGCTCTAAAGGAGCAGCAGCCCACCACCACGTCCGCGTAGACCACCCGAGTACCCGTGCGGCAGCGGCCGGCCACCTCCGATCGGCCGCTGCCTTTCCATATTTAGCTGACGATCGCACCGCCGATGAACGGGATCTTGGCCGGCGAGTCGGGTTCGGGTTCATCCGAAGCGGGTGACGCGGTGGCGCCGCCCTCCCCTTAGCGTGGTCGTGAGTTCGGGCCCTGTCCCGATCAAGGCTACCCGGAGGTAGAACGCGATGAGCGCGACCGACGTTCCGCTGATCTCGCTTCAAGATCAAATCGTTCGCTTGTTCTTCTATCGAGCGCACTAGCGCTTTCGTTGACCCGCTGCGGGTCATCAGCTCCTAGGTCCCGTGGTCCAACGGCGGCGTTCACGCGTGCATTGATGCGGCCCCGTTTCTTTCCGCGAAGGGCGGCCCGACGCCAAGCACCGCCCTCGAAGCGCGTGTCGATCAGGTCGCCAAGGAAGGCTTCACCACCGCCGCTCGCTGCCTGGCCCGCCGTCGTGATCGGCGTCTACCTGACGGTCATGGGATCGTCGGCCTGACTTGAGTGTCAAGTCCCCCTCACCGTGTTGAAGCTCGCCGTCGCGGTGGTGGCGATCGCGCTGCCTGACTGTATTAACCCGTCGTTGATCGGCGGTGAGCTGTTTGTTGCGACGGGATCGCACCCGCGGCGGCGGACAGCTGCGTTCACGCTCGCCGCGTTGACGGTCACGTTCCTCTTCGGGCTGGCCTTCGCGCTCGGCCTGGGCGACCTGATCCTCTCGTTCCTGCCCAAGCCGGGCGCCACTGTCAAGTACGCGCTGATCGCAGCGGCTGGACTGGTCCTCTTGGTCGGAGGGACCGTTGTCTGGATCCGCCGGAAGGCGCTCACGAGCTCCGAGCGAGCCCATGAGCGACCCACGTCGCACGGGTCCTCGGGACTGATGGGGGCCGGCATAGCGGGGCTGGAGCTGCTGACGGCATTTCCGTATTTCGCGGCGATCGCGATGATCGTCGGCTCGGGCGTCTCGGACGCCGGCAAGTTGTCGCTGCTGATCCTCTACTGCGTCGTCTACACGCTGCCGCTGATCGCGATCGCTGTTGTGTTCGCGGTGATGGGGACGCGCGCCGAGCGCATCCTGAGGCCAGTGGGCGATTGGCTATTCGCTCACTGGCCCGGGATCGTCGGACCGCTAACCGCCGCAATCGGGATCGCCGTCCTGGCGTTTGGGATCGTGCAGCTGAGCTCGACCTAGCGCATCCTGAAGGACGGTCGGCTCACAGTCTCGCTCAGCCCGATTCCAGCAGCGCCGGTGCGCCGCTCAAGGCGACGCTGCTCCTTCCACGGCCCCAGCACGACGGAGCGCCATCGCTCCGGTCTGCGATTCAGTCGCCGGTCATCCCCGGGACGTGATCCTCGAGTGCTAAGCCGAACGGGCTTCCTTCAGAGTCCTTGCAGACGGCCCACTGCGTCCCCGGATGAACGACGCTCCCGCCGAGTGCCGTGACTCGCTCGAGCGCCGCAGCAAGATCGCGTACCCCAAAATACGGCAGCGAGAAGGAGTCTCCAGGTCCCCGACCACGGCTGTGCACTCCGATGATGGGGCCCTGCTCGCTCGTCTGCCAACCTTGGCCTTCGCCCTCGGAGCGCGGCTCGAGCCTAGCCTCGAGAAACTCAGACCAGAAGCGGCGCGCACGATCGGGGTCGTCCGCTGGAAACTCAATCAGCGATAGGCGGCCGGGCATGGCGAACACGATAACGCCAACCGGATGCGGCGAGGAGGACGTCGAACCGCACAAGCGAAGCCCCGGCGCCAGTCCTCGAAGCGCGCCTGGCCGCTGGATCGCGCGCGATGGGAGCGCGGAATCCCGAGGACGCGAGCGCTTCCATCCGGGGCGAACCATTCGTCGGATGGGGCGGCCGTGTAGACCGCGTTCGCAATAGGCTTCCTCACCTGGGTGCAGCCGAGAACAAACAGTTGATGGAAAGCGTCTTCGCCGAGCTCGCCGACGGCAACGGCCAGCCGTTCATGTCGGCCTTGCACGACGACGTCCGTTGGACCGTGATCGGCACGTCGGCCTGGTCAAGAACCTACGAGGGCAAGCGGGCGGTAATCGATCAGCTGATGCGCCCGCTGTTCTCCCAGTTCGCCGATCAGTACCGGGCCCGCGCCACGAGATTCATTGCCGACGAGGATGTCGTGGTCGTCGAGGCCCGCGGTGCGGTCACGACCAAGTCGGGTAAGCCCTACAACCAGACCTATTGCTACGTCTGCCGTCTGGCGGACGGGAAGGTGCGCGAGCTCACCGAATATCTCGACACCGACCTGGTCAACCAGGCACTCCAGACGCCCGCCAGCGACCAGCTCTAAAGCCATGGTGGTCGGTGCGGGAGTCCAGCGACCGCACTTCCGAAAGTGGCTCGCGCCGAGCCCGCTGCGGCGATTGTTGAGACGTTAAGGCCGCTCAAGCTCGCGCGGATGTAAGCCGATGCATCGACCGATGCACCGGCTTTTTAGACGAACGGCAAGGAGCCCGGCGACTCGCGTTATCCGGCAGTGCGGTCACGCGCGCCACATCGGCTCGTGCCCGTGCTGTCAGCGTCTGCAGCTGGCGCGGTGGAACGCGCAGCTCGCCCAGGCCCAGCCGCAGGCTTACCGACCCTAGGCCCGGAACTGTTCGCCGCCCCGGCTGAAGTCGAGGCAGCGAAAGGTCCCAGTGCTTCACAGGGGTCCTTCGGCCGCGGTAGTGAAGGGACATCGACACCACCGAGGTCATCAACACCATCCACGGCTCGCCTCCGCCCGGCGTTGGATAGCTAGAGCCAGCCCAACGCAGGCGGCGGCCTTAACGCGGGGCGATCAGCAGCGCCTGAGTGGCGCGACCCACCCGGCTCCTCTCGTCGTAGAGCACGCTCTCGGCGACGCCAATGCCGTCGGCGGTGATTCGCGTCTGCGACTCGAGACAGATCCACTCCCCGACCGGCTCGCGCTCGACGTACAGCGTCAGGTCGGCGTTGATGAACAAGTAGTCGTCCCGGGAAAGCGTCCCGCTAAGGCCGGCGCCGAAGTCGCCGGCCGCGGCGAGGCACTGTAGCGCCGAGGGCTTCTCGTCCCCAACGAGGGGACGCGCGAGGCGAAACCAGGCCGTGGCGGGGCCTCCACCGAACGCGCCGGCGACGAAGCGGATCTCGATCGCGTCCGTAGCGAACCTCGGCCGGTGTAACCCGGGAAGCTCCCCGGTGCGACCCTCTCCGGGACCGGGCGGCGGCGCGATCTCCTCAGAGTAGGCCCGGCCCGAGTCGGCGGCGAGGATCCTCAGGGCGCGAGCGCGAACGACCTCGACGCCGTCGGCGAGCATCGAGCCGTCGAGTAGCTGCAGGCGACGCCCCGGGCGAGTCACCTCGGCCCGGACCTCGACCGGTCCGATCGGCACCGGGCGCAGAAACTCGTAGGTCAGGCGGGCCAGGCTCAGTCCTTCGGGAGCGGGGAGGCGCTCGAATGTCCGCGCGAGGAGGGCTGCCGGGGCGCCCCCGTGCTGGGCGTTCCGATCCCACGGCCCGCTGGCCAGTTCCGTCGCTACGTATCCTCCATCGAGGAGTTCGAATACTGGCTGGGCGGGCATCGCGGGAAACGCTAGCGCCCGCAGTCGGAGATCTTCGACCAAGCCATCCCATCTCCGGGTCAAGACGGCCCGCCGGAGCCCCGATCTACATGTGAAGCCCGCAGGCGCGGAGGCTACAGCTGCACGAAAACCGACTTCGGCTCCAGGTACGCGTCCAACCCAGCGGCGCCGTGCTCGCGGCCGACGCCCGACGCCTTGAAGCCGCCGAACGGCGCCGCCGCGTCGACAATGCCCCAGGCGTTCACGTAGACAGAGCCAGCGCGCAGCAGCGCGGCGAGTCGGTGCGCGTTGGAGACATCGCGCGTCCAAACGCCCGCCGCGAGGCCGTACTCGCCGGCGTTGGCCCGCCTGGCGACCTCCTCGAGCGACTCATACGGCTGCGCGACGAGCACAGGCCCGAAGATCTCCTCGCGTACGATGCGCGCGCCGTCGTCAGTCGTCGTAAATACCGTCGGCTCGACGTAGTACCCGCCGTTGCCAAAGTCGCAGTTGCCGCCAACGACGAGCTCGGCCTCGGACCGGCCGACGTCGATGTAGCCGCTCACGCGCTCATGCTGCTCGGCCGAGACGAGCGGACCCACGAACGTGTTCGGATCCAGGCCGGGCCCGGGCACCGTCCGGCGCGCCTGGTCCGCCAGTGCGCCAACGACATCGTCGAACATTTCCTTGGGAACGAGCATCCGCGACGCCGCGTTGCACGCCTGGCCACTGTTGTAGTAGATACCGGTGAAGGCGCCCTTGACGGCCCGCTTGACGTCGGCGTCGAGCAGCAGGATGTTCGGCGACTTGCCGCCGAGTTCAAGCGTCACGCGCTTCAGCGCACGGCCCGCCCGAGCGCCGATCTCGCGCCCGACAGCAGTCGAGCCGGTGAACGCGACCTTGTCGACGCCGGGGTGCTCGACAAGCGCCGCGCCGGTCTGGCCGTCGCCCGTGACGACGTTGAGCACGCCCGCGGGGATCCCGGCCTCGAGCGCGAGCTCGCCGAGCCGTAGCGCGCTCAAGGGAGTCTGCTCCGCGGGCTTGAGCACGGTCGTGCAGCCGGCGGCCAGCGCGGGGGCGACCTTCCAAACCGCCATCAGCAGCGGGAAGTTCCACGGGATGATCTGACCGCAGACGCCAACCGGCTCGCGCTGGGTGTAGCAAAGGACATCCCGCGCAGACACCGGCACGACAGCGCCCTCGATTTTCGTCGGCCAACCCGCGAAGTAGTCGAGGTGCGCGACGGCCTTGGCGACGTCGACCGAGCGCGCGAACGTGACCGGCTTGCCATTGTCGAGCGACTCGAGCTGCGCGAGCTCCTCAGCGTGCGCGTCAAGCAGCGCGGCGAGCGCGCCGAGCCGGCGGCCGCGGTCCGCGGCGCTCAGTCGGCGCCAATCCGAGCCGTCGGCGAACGCGCTGCGCGCCGCCGCCACAGCGCGGTCAACGTCCTCCGCGCCCGCATGACTAACCGTGGCCAAGCGCTCCCCGGTCGACGGGTCGGGTGTGTCAAAGGTGCGTCCGTCGGCGGCAGCTACCCGCTCACCGTCGATCAGCAGCGGGTGGCTGTCGGTTGCGAGGAACTCGCGGACGGGGTCGGCAATCTCTGTGGCGGCCATCGGTTTCTCCTACTGGGTCAGGACGATCGTAAGGACTTCGAGGCGGTCGTGGACCGCGTCGGCCTCGGCCGCGCCGCCGAGCGCCATGAGGCGGGTGACGAGCACGCTCGGCTTGGTCGAGTTCTGGCCTCGTCCAACAACGGACCGCACGCCCGGGGTCTTGCGTTGCCCGCACGGCGCGCTGCGGCGCAGGACGTCCGAGAAACGAAGCGCGTCCGGGGTCGGAACGCCATCAATTTTCACCCCTCGCGCGGGTCCGCTCGGCGGCCTACGCGGAGGGATCATTCTTGAGCGCCGGATCGTCCAGCGCGCGTCGCAGCTTGTCTACGAGGCCTTCGAACATCGGGTACACACCTGGACCGTACGCTTCGGTGATTGCGGGTGCCCACATTTCCCACCGCTCGATCAGCGTGCGCCCCAGGAGCAGCTTGATCAGCTCTAGGTCAAACGCGCGCTGGCTGTCGAGCGCGGCGAGCTGCTCGAAGTAGTCGAGCTCTCGGAGCAGCACGTAGGCCTCAGGGGCATCGGCAGCCACGTAGCCGGTAAACGCGTCGCGCAGGTCTTCGGCTGACTTGAACCGTCGGACCATTCGACGCGTCTCGACCAGTGCGTCCTCGTTCCAGCGGCGAAAGAACTCGGCCGCCATGTGCGCCTCCCGAGTCCTGCGAGCCTCCCGTACCTGCTGCGCGGCGAACACCGCGGCGCCGATGGCTCCCAGCAGGCCGATGGCCAGGATCGAGGTCGCGATTGCGGTGACCTCGCTCCAGTCCACTGCCATGGTGAGCAAGTCTTGTCTCCGATCTGTTTGGGGTGGTTCGGATCGCGGTTGACCTTAGGCCAGCGCGACGCGCGATACCCCGGGGATCGCGAGCGCAGGTAATCCGTCGCCCGGAGCACGGAAGTCCGGGAACAGCTCACGCTCCCGGACTCGTCGCTCCCAGGTTCACGAAGGCGACAGCGGACGGTGAAGTGGGCTTGCCCTCGGCTCACTACCATGGGCCTGTGAGCGGTCAGAGAGTGCCCGGTGGGGTGGTGCATAAGCTGCCCGCGGACCTGCGTAAGGCTCTGATCGCCAACGCCACGGCACTCGATGCCTGGAAGGACATCACGCCCTTAGCCCGCAACGAGTTCATCTGCTGGGTCGAGGATGCCAAGCAGGAGACCACCCGAGAGCGCCGCATTCGAAGGACCCGGGAGGAGCTGGAGGAGGGCCAGCGCCGGCCCTGCTGCTGGCCGGGGTGCAAGCACCGCGACCGCACCGGCAGGTGGCGGCCTGCGTAGGACCGTCCATCGCTCTCCCGGGGGCCCGTGTCGCCCGGCCACAGGCGTGCGAAGGATGGCTACGTGAGCTGGTGTTCGTGCGCGTAGCGGATCGCTTGGGCGCGGTCACGCGAGCGGGTCTTGGCGAACACGTGGTTGATGTGGGTCTTGACGGTGTGTTCGCTGATGAACAGTTCGCGTGCGATCTCGTTGTTGGAGAGGCCGGCGACGAGCAGCTTGAGCACCTCCGCCTCGCGCGCCGTCAGACCGTCCGGCAGTTCGACGGGGACCGCTGGCTCGGGCGGTTGTCCGGGTGCGACGCTGCCGAGCAGCATCGCGGTGACCTCGGGCGGGAGGATCGTGTGGCCTGTGGCGGCACCGTGCAGCGCCTGGGAGATCTCGCGGCGGTCCGCGTTCTTGGTCAGGTAGCCGCGGGCTCCGGCCCGCAAAGCGGCGATGATCGTGTCGTCGTCGGCGTAGGTGGTGAGCACGACGATCGCGACGTCTGGGTGCTCGCGGGTCAGCCGTTCGGCGCCCTGCTCGGCCTCACCGCCGCGAGCCTGATCAGCATCCGGCACCAGCCCACGACCGGTCGGCTCGTGACCCGTGCCGGCGCCGCCTACGCCGCGCTGTGGATCGCCGTGATCGCCGCACGCAGCTGCTTCTCGATCGGGGCGGCCCACTGGTTCAACCACCCGCTCGCGACGTGGATGGCCAACCACCAGGTCACCGGCGCCGCGATCACCGACACCCTGATCATCATGGCCGTAGCGATGACACTCGCCCGCACCCTCAGCCTCGCCGTCCGCGCCAACCAGACCCGCCGCCACGTTGCGGTGGACCTGGTCGCCGCATAAACCATCCCCAGATAGCGCCGACCACGGCCGCGCTCCGTCACCGCACGGAGCGCGGCCAATTTCGTTCCCACCATGATCATCGTGCGGTCAGCCGCCGTGCTGTACCCGTAGCACGACGAGAGCAGGACTCATCCGCGCCCGGCGGTCGCGTCTCGTGAGGTGACTTTCGAGCGGATCACAAGTGCTCGCCTGACTCATAGATTCGCCACTCGCATGCGACCTCGAAGCCGATGTCTCGGTACAACTGGAGGGCGTTCTCGTTATCGGCCTGCACCCCGAGTGCGAGCGTCGTGGCACCTGGTGGTGCGTGGCTCAGATTTCGAGGCACGTCTCGTCGAGTGAGGAGACGTCGAGTCGGGCCACGCTAAAGCAGGAAGGGGATGAGCATCTTTGTGCCCGCTCGATAGGCCGGATACGCCGTGGGAAATGTCGCCGTGAGGTTCTTCTCCTCCACAGAAGCGGAGTAGTAGAAATACGCGCCGAGGAGCGCGACGATGATCAGGCCGATCAGGTTCGTCGCGAGCGCGGTCCCGAGTACGCCGAGCAGCAGTCCTGTGTAGATCGGGTGGCGCACGATTCGGTAGGGGCCTGAGGTGATGAGCTCCGGCTCGGCCTTCTCGGTCATCGGCATTCCCCAATTGCGTCCGAGATGGATGCGCGCCCAGATCGCCAACGCGAGCCCGGATACGACCACGACAGTCCCGATCACCTCGAGCACTGGGCTGTTGACAGCCAGGCCGCCCCCTCGGAACACCCGGACGAGGACCACGACCGCCAGGATGGTCACCCCGGTTGCGGGCAGCCGGCGCCTGCCGCCACGGCTCTCCTTGGCGCCGAAGGCGGACGCGAGCCAGTAGATCCAGAAGAGGATCCAGGCGACGGCGATGGCGGTCTGGAGCGCGTGCACGTCGATCGGGGGTGTGCGCCGGTGACGTCTGGGTTGCTCGCCTTAGGCTACGCCAGTTCGGGGCTGTGAGCGGGGGCGGTGTCGGCGAGGCGAGCGTCGGCGCGGAACCGACGCATTGGAAACTAGAGCGTGTGTAAGGTGCCGCTCACAAGCGGACGCAGGAGGACGTGGAGATGTGGCAGCGGGTCTCGCTTATCGCGGCGGCGATAGCCCTCGGTTTGTTTCTCGCGCCGGCGGCAGGTGCCCAGGGCCTTGGCATCGCGCAGACGTGCACCACGCCCACCACCGGGACCAAGACGGCACCCAACAGACCCTGCTGGGTCGCCGGGATCTACAGCGGCGATTACACCGGCACCAGCGATACCGACTACTACACCCAGGCTGGCGGCCATCCGTTCGAGGCCGTGACGGACTTCACCGTGGCGAACACCAACGGGTTCCCGACGCGAACGTCAACAACATCCGCGTCGACATTCCCCCCGGCCTGATCTCCGATCCGCAAGCGACGCCGCAGTGCACAAGCGCGGAGTTTCCAAACTGCCCCACATCCACGCAGCTGGGCGTGGTGCAGATGGAGCTCTACACGGCCGCCACCGATCAGTGGTTCGGAGCGTCGGCGTACAACATGGTGCCGCCCGCCGGAAAGGTCAGCGATTACGCGTTCAACATTCCGGTCGCCAACGTCCGAACCGACATCATCGGCGGGATCCGCTCGGCGTCGGACGACGGCCTGTACTTCACGATCGCGGTGCCGTCCTCGGTGGTGCCGGCCGAGCTCGTTCGCTCCGCTCTGATCTTCTGGGGAGTGCCGGGCGACTCGGCCCACGCACCCGATCTCGGGTGGTCGTGCGCCGGATCCGTCGACCTGGGCGACCCGCAGTGCGCACCACCGGCCAGCGGAGGCACCCACGACCTGTCGGGGACGCCGTTCCTGACGCTTCCGAGCGGTTGTCTGCCGGCCGGCCAAGTGAGCACCCTGACCCTGGGCGACTCGAGCGGCGATGTCGCCCAGGCCACCAGCACCACGCCCGTTGCGGCCACCGGTTGCGCCAACGTCCGGTTCAACCCGTCTATCACGCTCACCCCGAGCACGACCGAGTCGGACAGTCCGGCCGGTCTGAGCGTCGACCTGCACGTCCCCCAGGACGAGAACCCCGGCGATCTCGCGACCTCCAACCTGCAGAGCGCGGCAGTGACCCTGCCGCCGGGAATGACGCTCGATCCGTCTGGCGCCAACGGTCTGTCCGCCTGCTCGCGGGCGCAGTTCGGCTTCGGCTCAGCCTCCCAACCAAGCTGCCCGGCGTCCTCGCGGGTTGGGACGGTCCAGATCGACACGCCGCTCCTGCCAAATCCACTGACGGGCGCGGTGTACCTCGGCTGTGACGGCAGCTCGAGCCGTACCCCTTGTGCGCCCGCGAGCCCGGGCGGACCGCTGGTGGCCAACCTGTACGTCGACGCGACCGCCCCTGCCGAGGGCATCGATCAGAAGCTCACCGGCACGGTCAGCACCAACCCGTCGACGGGGCAGGTGACGACCACCTTTGCCAACCAGCCGCAGATCCCGTTCGGCGACTTCATCCTCAACTTGAACGGCGGGCCGACGGCGACCATCGCCAACCCGCTTGCGTGCGGTCACGCCACCACGAACACCTCGATCGTGCCGTACTCGGGCAATGCCGCCGCGGCGCCAACGTCGACGTTCACAGTCGATGCAAACGGCGCGGGCGGCAAGTGCGCGCAGCCGGCTCCGTTCGCCCCCGGCTTCACGGTCAGCACCGGCACGCTTACGGCCGGCGCCTTCGACGACCCGCTGACGGTGACCGTCACGCGGGCCGATCAGCAACAGTATCTGGGACGGATCTCGCTCCAGCTGCCCCCCGGCCTGGTCGGGATCCTGGCCAGCGTGCCCCAGTGCCCGGCCCTCGAGGCAGCGGCCGCCGACTGCCCCGCGGAATCGCGGATCGGAACCACCACCGTGCTCGCCGGCGCCGGCGCCGAGCCGATCACGCAGTCGGGGCCGGTCTACCTCACGGGTCCGTACGCCGGCGCGCCCTTCGGCCTCTCGATCGCCGTGCCGGCTGTGGCCGGGCCGTTCGACCTCGGCACTTCGGTGGTCCGCGCAGCGATCGAGGTCGACCGTACCGACGCGCACATCTCGGTCGTGTCCGATCCGCTGCCCCAGATCGTCGGCGGCGTTCCGCTGCGGCTGCGGAGCGTGAGCGTGAGCATCGATCGCTCGCGGTTCACGCTCAACCCGACGAGCTGCGCGCCGTTTTCAATTGGCGCGACGATCACATCGACCCAGACCGCGAGCGCCAGGGACGCGAGCCCGCTTCAGGCGACCGGCTGCACCGCGCTGGCGTTCTCGCCGACGCTGGGCGTCGCGCTGAGCGGCAACAAGCAGACCGCTCCCGGCGGTCATCCCGCCCTCACCGCGACGATCAATTCGAGCCTCGGCCAGTCGAACCTGCGCTCGGCGAGCGTCACGTTGCCGCTGGCGCTCGCGCTGGATCCCAAGAACTCCGAGAACGTCTGCTCGGTCGCAGCCAGCGCCGGTGACAGCTGTCCCAGGGACACTGCGATCGGAACCGCGCGGGTGACCACGCCGGTCCTAAGCCAGCCGCTCACCGGCACCGTGTATCTCGTCCAGGGGATCCGCACGGGCCCGGGCGGTCAGCAGATTCGCACGCTGCCCGCGCTGCTGATCACGCTCCGCGGCGAGGTGGCGCTCGACCTCCGCGGGCAGACGTCGGTCGACTCGCGCAGCCGGCTCGTGACCACGTTCCCGGCCGCTCCCGATGTGCCCTTCTCGAGCTTCGCCTTGACGATCGGCGGCGGACGGGGCGGGATCCTGGTCGTCACCGGGCACGCCAACCTTTGCCAGCGGCGACAGACAGCGCTCGCGGCGTTCGGCTCACAGAGCGGCGCCAGCAAGAACCTCGCGGTCCTGATCGGGGTTCCATGCGCCAGCCGCGCCACGGTCAAAGGCGTCCACGTTTTCGGGCACCGGGTCCGCGTGCTCGTCAGGCTGCCGTCCGCAGGACGGCTTCGCATCAGCGCCAGCGGTCTGGCAGCCGTCAGCCGGAGAATCCCCGAGGCGAGGGTGATCGCGCTGGCGCTCCATCTGAGCGGCCGTGGCGCGACCCGGCTTCGCCACCGAGGCAGACTCTCGATGCGAGTCGCGATTCGCTACACCCCGACGGGCTGGCCGACCCAGACGATCATCACGCGGGCGATCACGATCAGGTAACCCGGCCGTCACCCGCCTCCGCCGGGGACGGGTCTCGCTTACTTCGCCGTGACGGACCCGCGCACCCAGCTGGCGCAGCCGAGCGATTTGGGCTGCTTGTGCTCGACGGGTTCGCGCTGCGGACGCTCGGGGTCGCTAGGCGCCTCGTCCTGTCCACCTTGCGGCGCCCAGGTCCCGCTCCGCGTTTGATCTGCGCTAGGACAGAGCCTTGGCCTTCGCCTTCTGAAACTCCTCGTCGGAGAGGACGCCACGGTTCTTCAGGTCCTCGAGTTTGGCGATGTCGTCCGCAGGGCTCGACGCGGTCGCCCGCACGTACTGCTGGAACGCCTGGTCCCGGCGCTGCGCGTCGCTCGCGGCTCGCTCGTGCATGTTGTGACCGCGGGCGATGGGTTGTCTGATGACGTTCGGGCACAACCTGCTGACGAGCGCGCCGTACAACCACCGCGCCTCGATCAGCGTCTGGTGGCGGTCGCTGTTCTATCTACACCCGAACGTCGCAGCGGCCCACTCGGCCCCGCTGATCGATCAGCTGCACGGGTGCGTCGCCTGGCTGTTCTGGGGGCTGTTCCCCTTCAGCCGTCTCGTTCACGCGTGGAGCATCCCGCTGCAGTACATGGGACGGCCGTACACCCTCTACCGGCGACGGTACTCCGCAGCCCGCTGATGAGCTCGAAACCGGCGGACCCGCTCGAGCGGATTCTCGGCGCGATTCCCCCCGCCTCCGGAGCGGTGGTGATGGGCACCGGAATCGTCTCGATCGGTCTCTCGATCGACGGGCACGAGACCCTGTCGCGGATTCTGTTGGTGATCGACGGCGTCGCGTGGCTCACGCTCGGCACTCTGCTCGGAGCCCGGCTGCTGCGCGACCGCGCACGCGTCGAGCAGGAAGGCCGTTCCCCGGCCGCTCTAACCGGGGTCGCTGGCACGGCCGTCCTCGGGACCCGGCTGACCCTCCTTGGTTGGGATTGGGCCGGGATCGCGTTGCTGGTGATCGCGCTGGTGCTGTGGCTGACGCTGCTCGGGCCCGTTCTCACCCACTGGCTCGTCCCCACGATCGGCGTGTCGCTGGTGCTGACCGTGTCGACGGAGTCGCTGGCCGTCCTGTCGGCCACGCTCGCCGTCGGGGAGCACGCGGATTGGCTGCTGGACGCGGCGCTGGTGCCGTTCGCGATCGGGCTGGCCTTCTACGTCTTTGCGATCTCGGCTTCGATCTCCGCCAGCTCACCGTCGGCCACGGCGACCACTGGATCTCCGGAGGCGCGCTGGCCATTGCCACGCTCGCTGCCGGCAAGATCACGGTCGGCGCCAAAGGCCTGCACACGCTCACGGGGATCATCGTGGCGATGAAGGTCGTGACCGTGGTCCTGTGGGGACTGTCGATCGCCTGGCTCCCGGTTCTGGCGATCGCCGAGCTGACGCACCCGCGCTGGGGCTATGACGTGCGGCGGTGGGCGACCGTGTTCCCGGTCGGGATGTACGCCGTCTGCAGCTTCCTGACCGGCTCGGCCGGCGGAATCCCGGGGATCACCGACTTCGCCCGGGTCTGGATCTGGGTGGCACTCGCGGTGTGGCTGTTGGTGTTTTTGGCGATGCTCGAGCGCGGCCTCAAACTTGCTCGCAACCTGATGCGCAAACCGACGGGTCATGCTAGGAACGGTTGAGAAAGTCGTCCACCGAAGGAGAGTGCCGTGACCGATTACCTGGATCTGCCTACCGACCTGCCCGTGCCCGAGGACGACGGTGCCGCCGACCACCTTCCGGGCACGGCGATGCCGCATATCGAGCTGCGCAGCACCGCGGGTCGCACCGTCGCCCTCGACCAGCTCGGGCCGGGAAGGACCGTGCTCTACCTGTATCCGCGCAGCGGGGTGCCTGGCGAGCCGCTGCCCGAGGGCTGGGACGCGATCCCCGGCGCCCGAGGATGCACACCAGAGGCGTGCGGCTTTCGCGATCACCACGCCGAGCTGAGGGCCGCCGGCGCCGCCTCGGTCTATGGCCTCTCGTCTCAGGACAGCAACTACCAGGCCGAACTGATCGGGCGTCTCGACCTCCCCTTCGAGATCCTCTCCGACCCTGCGCTCGAACTCGCCGATGCCCTCGATCTGCCGACGTTCAACGCGCTCGGACAGCGGCTTTACGCGCGCATCACGCTGATCGTCACCGACGGCCGCATCGAGCACGCCTTCTACCCGATCTTCCCGCCCGACGAGCACGCCGCGGAGGTCCTCGGGTGGCTTTCGGAGCGTCGCTAATCTTGATGTAGATGGCAAAAACGTGGGTCCTGCAGACACAAACCAAGGGCACCGGCGCGACGATGGTCCCGCTCGAGAGCATTCTGCGAAAGCCGGGATCGGACGCGGTCGAAGACTTCGCCCTGCCTGAACTGCGCCGGCCCGAGCCCGACGACGAGCCTCGGCAACCCCACGTGTTCAAGGTCGTCGACGTGATGACTCGAGAGGTGCTCGCCGAGGACGCGGATGCTCGTTCGACGGTGGCGGTCCTCGAGGATGTCCCCAGCATCGTCGACGTTACGGTCTACGTCTGGGATATTAAGGTCGAGCGCTGGCGGATGCTGACATTCGGAGAGACGAAGGCATTGTGGGAATACCGGGGCCATCTCCAGGAACAGGCCGAACCAGCCGCGTCCCCTTCGGGTTGACATTGATGATGCGATCATGCAACATGCATGTTGCGTGGCCGTACGGAAGTCACCCTCGGCAAAGCGGACGGTCGTCGACGAGGAGCTCAGACGCGCCACCATCGCCGTTCTCGGTGAGCGCGGGTTCAGCGGGCTGACGCTCGAGCGGGTCGCCGAGGTCGCCGGCCGCGCCCGCACGACGCTGTGGCGCCAGAGACTGACCCGCGAGGATTTGATCGGCGCTCTCGTCCGCGAGCTCGCCGAGGACTTCCGCTCGACGATGTTCGCGGTACTGACCTCGGGCGGCACCGGTCGGGAGCGTCTACAGCGTGGACTGGAGGCGCTGTGCGATCTGCTCGATCGCCACCTGCCCCTGATGCTGGCGACGGACGAAGCGTTTCATCAGGAGACGGGGCCGGGCGAGCCGCCCGACTACCTGCATCCGTTCATCCAGTTCATCCGCGAGGGCGCCGACGACGGATCGCTGGCGGGTGCGGACGACGCCGTCGCCACCGCGGACATCGCGTTCAACGCCGTCGCGTGGCCGTACGTCCATCTCCGCGGCCGCCACGGGTGGTCGCCGGATCAGGCGCGGATCCGCGTCGTCGACGTCGTCATGAACGGCGTCGCCGGAACGCCGACCCGCCAAAGCTCACGATCACGAAGGGAGCCGAAATGACCATGACCCTGCCCTACCGGGAACCGCTCGTGCCGCTCGAGCCGGGCGCTCGGCAGATCCCCGAGCCGCCCCGGCGGGGCGAGCCGGGTGGCCCTGCGTGTCGGATCTGCGAGGGCCGCGTCACGCCGGTCGTGTGGTCGGACGAGAACTGGACGCTCCATCCGCCGCGGGGCGGCAGCTTGCCGGGTGCGGTCTGGGTGGCCAGCCGCGTCCATGTCGATTCGTTCTCCGACCTGCCCCCGGCGCTCGCCGCCGACTTCGGTCGGCTCGCCGCCAACGTGGAGCGCGCGATCCTGTCGCTCGGCGACATCGCCCGCGTCCATCTCTACCGCTGGGGCGACGGCGGCGCCCACTTCCACGTCTGGTTCATCCCGCGACCGCTGGGGATGGTCGAGGCCTCGGGGATGATGCTGCCGCTTTGGGAGGACGTGCTGCCGAACGTCCCCGATGAGGAGTTGGCGGCGGCGGCCGAGCGCGTCGCGGCCGCGATGTGACCGAGTCCCCGCACCTCGCGCGCCGGCTCGGGACCGGCGACGCCGTGATCATCGGCCTCGGATCGATGATCGGGGCTGGGGTGTTCTCGGCCTTCGCGCCCGCTGCAGCCGCCGCGGGAGCCGGCCTTCTGATCGGGCTCGCGGTCGCCGGTGCCGTGGCCTACTGCAACGCCGTGGCCTCGGCGCAGCTGGCCGCGCAATATCCAACCTCGGGAGGCACGTACGTCTACGGCCGCGAGCGCCTCGGAGCGTGGTGGGGATTCATCGCCGGCTGGGGGTTCGTGATCGGGAAGACGGCCTCGTGCTCGGCGATGGCCATGACGTTTGGCTCCTACGCGATCGCGGGGCCGCGTTGGCTACAGCGGTTGGTGGCGCTGGCGGCGGTCGTGGCACTGACCGCTGCCAACTACCGCGGGATCTCGCGCACCGCTCGGCTGGCACGCGTCCTGGTCACGGTCTCGGTGGCGGCGCTGCTCGTCGTGGTCGCCGCGATCGTGACCAGTGGCAACGCCGACGCGTCCAGAATCGGGAGCCTCTCCTCGCTCGGCACCGGCGGGCTCCACGGCGTGCTCCAATCCGCGGGCCTGCTGTTCTTCGCGTTCGCCGGTTACGCGCGGATCGCGACGCTCGGCGAGGAGGTGCGCGACCCGTCGCGGACGATCCCGCGCGCGATCCTAATGGCGCTGGCGATCGCCGTCGCGCTGTACCTCGCGGTCGGCGTCGTGGCGCTGGCGGCAGTCGGGCCGACTGCGCTCGCAGCCAGCACACAACCGCTCGCGACGGCCGTCCGAGGGGTGGGAGTGGCCTGGGCCGTGCCGGTCGTACGGGTAGGCGCGGCCGTCGCGAGCCTCGGCGCGCTGCTCGCCCTGGTCGCCGGCGTCGGACGGACCGGTCTGGCGATGGCCCGCAACGGAGACCTGCCGCGCGTGCTCGCGTCGGTGCACGGCACCTACCAGGTGCCCGATCACGCCGAGCTCGCGGTCGGCGCCGTCGTGGCGGTGCTGGTGCTGACGACAGATCTGCGAGGGGCGATCGGGTTCTCGTCCTTCGGCGTGCTGGTCTACTACGCCGTGGCCAATGCGTGCGCGTTCACCCAGAGCGCGTCCCACCGTCGCTGGCCGCGCGTTCTGAACGTCGCCGGACTCGCGGGCTGCATCGTCCTGGCCGTGTCGCTGCCCCTGTCCGCCGTCCTCGCGGGTGCCGGGATGTTCGCGGTTGGCGTCGCCGGCCGAGGGCTGTCCAGGCTGAGGTCAGCCAGATCGCCCGCGTGAAACCGCTCAGCTGAGCTGGGAGGGCGTGAGCTGCCGGTGCAGCAACTCCCGGAATCGGTTGGTGTCGCCTCCGGTATAGCGGCGGCAGAGATCGAGGCCCGCCGGGTAGCACGACTCGTAGGGACGCCAAACGCGAGCCTTCAGACTCTCGAGCGACCGGGCCACAAGCCGGTCGTCCTCGAGCATCCACCGGCGGGCGTACGCGTGTATCGCTTCGGCTGGCACCTCACCCTCGTCGAGCATGATGGCGATGTTCGGACGGACGCCGAGCAGCAGTTGCCCGGCCTCGCGAACGGCGCGGGCGGTCTCGACGTCAAACGCGATACCGAGCGGCTGCAGGCACCTCGCCGCCACCTCCTCGGCCTCGTCTCCCAGCAGCGCCTCGGTCGCGTGACACGCGATTCCCTCAGACAGAAGTGACTGGGGGGTCGGGTAAACGTACACGGCGAGCTCCGCGTATCTGCGGTCGACGCCGAGCTCCGCATCCTTGCACGCGTGCTCGGTGTGGTGGCCGGGGTAGGCCTCGTGGCAAGCGAGCTCGAGCAGGAGGGAGCCGCTGATCGGCAGGTCCTCGTTGATCGCGATGTGCGTTCTCAGTGCGCCCTGGTAGTCGGCGTTGGCAAGGTAATGCCTGCCGCGCACCAGCTCGAAGGTGACGTCCTCGCCGGCGGGGAGGCCAAACGCGTCCGAGGTCCGGCCGCGAAGCTCGTCTGCGAGGGCGCGCAATCCCGGCAGCAGCTTCTCGCGTGGGACCCGTTGCGCCCGGTTCCATCGCTGGTAGCACTCGCGCACCTGGCCGCTCCCCGGAAGGGCGCGGGCGAGCATGCGGTGCGCCTCCTCGAACGTTTCGTCCGGCGCGAGTTCCACCTTCGCGCCGTGGCACCGCTCGACTAGCTCGCGGTAGGTGAACCGCTCTCCCGCCAACCACGCGACCGCCGTCGAGATCGCCGACAGCTGCGCCTGCAACCAGCCGCGGCGATCCTCATCGGATGCGACCTCGCCGCAGAGCGCGAGCAGCTCGTGCGTGTCTTCGGCGAGCGCAATCGCCGTCGGCGGCGGCTCGGCGTCGACCGCCGCGGCGAGCTCGGCCGGACCCACGTAGCTTTCGACCAGCTCCGGGACCAACCGGCGCAGCCTCAATACCAGCCGCAAATACCGCTCGCCTATGTCCACGACGTGCGATGATTCCAGCCGGTGGCGACGTTTCTGGGGATCCGGGCTGCGAGAGCCGCTGTGTTTTCGATTGCCGTGCTGTTGGTGGCGCCGGTGAGCTCGGTGGCGGCGGCCGGTTTCACGTCTGGGCTGTGGCAGGGGAAGGGTCATCTGACCGGCGGCTTCGACGGAAAGGGTGTGGACGTCCGCATCACCAAAGGGGGGACGTTCCTGTTCTGCCTCCGGGAGGGATCCGACGGCGTCGTCTCGCGGGGCAGCAAGTGGGTGATCAGGCCGACGGTCATCGGCGAGCAAAACTCGGGCGGGGCGACGGGCAAGGGCAAACTGGTCGGCGGCGGCGGCCTCTCCGGACGTGCCGGAACGGTTTCGATGAGCGGCACCGACAAGCTCAAGATCACCGTCGAAGCCAACGGTCTCAGGTTCACCGAGCCGTTCTCGCTCCCGATCAAGGCAAAGCTCCCGGTCACGCGCGCGACGCACAAGCGGGTGACCGGCGACATCGCCTTCGAGAACCGGCGCACTCAAGAGAAGGCCGGCTTTACGAGCAACGAGCGCGGCACCTACGTCGCCAAGCCGGTCGCGCACTGCAAGCTCTAGCGTCGGCCGGCCGGCCGTTATTGTCGGTCGCGTGACTGAGGCTAGGGAACTGCGGAGCTACGGCCATGTATTCGATGCTGTGGCCGAGCAGTACGACCAGGCGCGCCCGACCTATCCGCCCGAGCTGATCGACGCCGCCTTCCGGGCGGCCGAGCTCGGGGCGGGTGACGAGGTGCTCGAGGTCGGCTGCGGAACGGGACAGCTGACGGCGATGTTGATCGCGCGCGGCCTCCGTGTCCATGCGATCGAGCCCGGAGCCAACATGGCCACGCTCGCCCGACGGCGAGTCGGGGAATCGGCGCCGGTCGAATTCCAGATCGCCCGCTTCGAGGACGCGCTCGTGCCCGCGGGCCGGTTCGCCGCACTGTTCTCGGCCACGGCGTTTCACTGGGTCGATCCCGAGGTGAGCTGGGCGCGCGCCGGACAGTCGCTTCGCCCGGGCGGGACGCTCGCCCTGCTTCAGTACTGCGCCGTCCGAGACGAGCGGACGATCGCCGACGAGGAGGCGCTGCTCGGGGCGTTGACCAGGATCGTGCCCGACATCGCCTCGACCCTCCCCCACCCACGTGACGCCGACTCGATCCTCACCGGTGCGCGGGAGCGCGCGGCCAACCTCTCCGAGGTGTGGTCATGGATCACCAACCACGAGCTGGCCGAGGCCGGCGCGGCGCCGTTGTTCGAAGACGTTCAAGTGGTCGGCGTGCCGAGCTTCAGGGAGGAAACGGCCGAGACGCTGATCGCGCACTTCCGGACCACCTCTCTCCGCTATCGGGTCCCAGCGGATCGCCGCTCGGCGCTCGAGGAGGAGACCCGCGACGTGATCGCGCAGCTTGGCGGGACGGTCCGCCAGAGCGACCTGGCGATCCTGGCGACGGGCCGGCGCCCTGCCGCCGGCTCCTAGGCCCGGCGCGCGAACCGGTACCAGAACCTAGGCACGTCGCGCATGGGGCCGGGCGGCGCTGCCCCGCTCATACCGTGGTAGCAGCCGCGGTCGTGAAGCAGGCTGAACCCGGGTGCGAGGCCAAGCTCGGGCAAGCGGGTCACGTCGGCACGGATCCAGTCGACCGCCACGCCAGCGGCGGTGGCGCGCCGTCTCGCCTTGCCGAGTGGCTTCTCTACCACGTCGATCCCGGTCACGCTCCAACCCGCTCGCGCTAGGTGGACGGCTTGCGTCCCGGTCCCGCAGCCGATGTCGAGCGCTCGCCCGGCCGGGAGCGCGTCAGCCCCTTCCACCAAGGCCACAAGCTCGGCGGGCACCTCGTCGTTGTGCCACGGGGTGAACCCGACCCGGTACATCACCTGGTAGATGAGCGACACGCCCCGTCAGCCTAGAGGCGCCACCAGCCACCCGTGCTCGCCGAACCGGTCGAGCCTGTCGTCGAGCATCCGCCGAGACCTCCACCCACTCCCTCCGGCGATCTGTCAAGAGGCCCTGGTGAAAGAATGGGCGCGACGATCGGAGGGGATCGCTCGTTCTTCGTGAGGGGCCAGTGACAGCGAGGGTCATCTGCCAGCGGTGCGGTACCGAGAACCCGGGGGGCTTCAAGTTCTGCGGGGCGTGCGCAGCTCCGCTCTCCGAGGCCGAGGCGCCGCGTCAGACGCGCAAGGTCGTGACGGCGCTGTTCTGCGACGTCGTGGGCTCGACCTCACTCGGTGAGGAGCTCGATCCGGAGGTTCTGCGCGGGGTGATGAACCGCTACTTCGCCGAAATGCGGCTGACGATCGAGCGCCACGGCGGTACGGTCGAGAAGTTCATCGGCGACGCGGTGATGGCGGTGTTCGGGGTACCGAAGGTGCACGAGGACGACGCGCTCCGAGCTGTCCGCGCCGCCGGCGAGATCCGCGACCGGCTGCCGACGCTCGCCGGCGAGGCTGGTGTGACACTCCAATTTCGCACGGGCGTCAATACGGGTCCGGTCCTGACAGGCGAGGGCGAGAACCTGGCGATCGGCGACGCGGTCAACGTCGCGGCCCGCCTGGAGCAGGCCGCGCGCCCCGGCGAGATCGTGATCGGCGGCGACACACTCCAGCTTGTGCGCGACGCGGTCGAGGTCGAGCCGCTCGAGCCGTTGACGCTGAAGGGGAAGGCGGAGCCGCTCGCCGCCTACCGACTGTTACGCGTCGACCCCGCCGCACCGGGTCACGCCCGGCACTTCGACGTGCCGCTCGTCGGCCGCGAGCGTGAGCTCCAGCTGCTGCGCCAGGCCTGGGATCGAGCCGTACAGGAATCCGGCTGTCACCTGTTCACGCTGCTGGGACCGGCGGGCGTCGGGAAGTCGAGGCTCGTCGGCGAGCTGCTCGCCGGCCTCGGCGACGCCGCCACGGTGCTCCGCGGCCGCTGCCTCCACTATGGAGACGGAATCACATTCTGGCCACTGGTCGAAGCCCTGCTGGCCGTAGGGGATCCTGCCGTCGCTGTGCTCGAGCGCCTCGACGCAGGTGGCGCCGCGACCCCAGAGGAGCTGTTCTGGGAGGTCCGGAGGCTGCTCGAGTCGCTGGCGCGCCAGCGGCCGCTCGTCCTTCACGTCGACGACCTCCAGTGGGCGGAGCCGATGCTGCTCGATCTGCTCGACCACGTGGTCGACCTTTCCAGAGGCGCGCCGATCCTGCTCCTGTGCACTGCCCGCCCGGAGCTGCTCGACGATCGACCGGGTTGGGGTGGCGGCAAGCTCAACGCGACGACCGTGCTGCTCGAGCCGCTCGGCGCTACCGACAGCGAGGCGCTGCTCGACCAGCTCGGCGACGGTCTCGATCCCAAGGCTCGGGCGCAGGTGATCGCCGCCAGCGAGGGGAACCCACTGTTCCTCGAGGAGATGGTCGCGCTCGCGCGCGAGCGGGGAACCGTGGCGGTGCCGCCGACGATTCAGGCGCTGCTGGCGGCCCGGCTGGAGCGGCTGGCGGCGGAGGAGCGTGAGCTGCTCGAGCGGGGCGCGGTCGAGGGCGAGGTCTTCCACCGCCTAGCCGTGCAGGCGCTCGCCGGCGAGCGGCTGGCGACCGAGGTCGAGTTACGACTCGCCGGCCTGGTCCGCAAGGAGCTGATCCGCCCCCATCCCGCCACGATCGCGGGCGACGACGCGTTCCGCTTTCGACATCTGCTGATTCGGGATGCGGCCTACGACGGGCTGCCGAAGGTGACCCGCGCCGAGCTCCATGAGCGGTTCGCGCAGTGGCTCGAGGGCGCGGCAGCCGGGATGCCGGAGCTCGACGAGATCGCCGGCTGGCACATGGAGCAGTCCGTGCGCTATCGGCGCGAACTCGGCCAGGAGTCCGATCCGCAAGTGGCTCGCAGAGCCGCAGAGCACCTGCACACCGCGAGCGGGAGAGCCCGCGAGCGCGGTGACTCCAGCGCGGCGCGCAGTCTTCTCGACCGCGCGCTGACGCTCGTGCCCGAGGAGGACGCCCTCTACGCGCGGCTCGCGGTCGACCTCGCGGAGCAGCTGATCGAAGTGGGCGACCTGGGGCGCGCCGATGAACTCCTCACCTTTTGCGAGCACCGGCCAGAGGTGGCCACGTTTGCCGCACTGAACCGGCTTGAGTGGATCAACCGCACGCGCCCGGTCGAGTCCACGGCCGCGATCGAACGGCAGCTGCCAGAGCTGCTCGAGCAGTTGGCGGCGGATGGCGATGAGCGCGGACTGGCGAAGGCTCACATGGTCGGGTTCTTTTCTCACTGGCTCGAAAGCCAGGCGCAAGAGGCCGAAAAGGAGGTTCGGCTCGCCGCCGAGCACGCGCGCAGGGCCGGCGACATGGGGCTGCGATCGCGAGCGCTCAGCTGGTATATGGCGTCGTTGTTCTACGGCCCGCGGGATTCGCATACGGTCGCCGCGGAACTCGATGCGCTCGAGCGTGAGGAGAAGGGCCCGTACTTGGCGGCGTTCCTCAAAACCGCTCGAGCCGAGTTGCTGACGTTCGAGGGTAGCTTCGAGCAGGCCCGGCGGCAGGCGCAGCAGAGCATTGAGGATTTTGCGGCCCTGGGTGGCGCCATGGAGTTCTCGGGGTGGCAGGCGCTAGCCGACGCCGAGCGTGCGGCCGGCGATCTTGACGCTGCGCTCGTGGCGCTGCTTCGGTCCGACGAGATCATGGTCACAGCCGGGGACCACGCCTTCCGTTCGACGAACCAGGCGGACATCGCGGACGTTCAGGAGCTGCGAGGTAATCGCGCGGCGGCTCAGGCCGCGATCGAGCTCTCCGAGGGGCTGAGTGCGTCGGTCGACCTGGTCAACTTTGCGACCACGCATCGCGTCCGGGCTCGGATGGCGCTAGCGGATGGCGAGCCCGAGGAGGCCGAGCGGTGGGCGCGAAGCGCGGTCGAGTTCGCCTTCCGCACGGACTTTCCAAAACATCAGGCCGAGACAAAGCTCGGACTCGCTCATGTCCTGCGGGCGCGTGCACGCCTGGACGAGGCACGCGAGGAGGCGCAGGCGGCACTTGAGCTCTACGAAGCGAAAGGAGACCGGATCAGCGCCGCCCGCGTCGGCGCCCTCATCGACGAAATCGGGACCGGCTAGAACGGAAGGCTCAGCAGCTTGAGCTGTCCTCGCGGGAGCGAGGCGCGTTCGCGAAGCGCCCGCCACATCCCCACCTGCGGTATCTCGACGAAGCCGTCAGGCTGCTGGACGAGGACCGGTGGCGGGATCTCGACGAACTGGTGGCGCACGTAAAGGCCCGCCCTGTCCTGGTGGCAGAACAGGATCACCAGATCCGGTCCGAGCGCGGCCGCGCGCCGGAGGGCCTCGACGATCACCCGGTTCGCCAGACCCTGGCCGCGGTGGGCGGCCGCGACGAACACGCCCCCGATTCCGACCACCGGCGTGACCGGGCCATCGTCGACCTGTATCTCCGCGAGCAGCAGGCCGGTCGACGCGACCAGCCGACCGTCATCGCCCTTCAACGCGACGTGACGTTCCTTTCTCCGCCACCGGAGCCCGGTGCCGCGGGCGTCGAACGGGTCGATCTCATCGCCTTCGAGCTCGGCTCGGTAGGCGTCGGTCAGCGACCCGAATTCGATCACTTCCACGGCTAACCGACGAACGCGAGGACGGCCTCGCGGAAAGCTTCGGGTGCCTCGGTCGGCACAAAGTGGCCGGAGTCCTCGACGCGGACGGACCTCGCCCCTGGGATCGCCTCGATGATCGGGGCTGTGTGCGCTGGCCCGCAGATCATGTCGAGCGCGCCCGTGATCACGAGCGTCGGCGCCCGCACCTGTCCGAGCAGCGGCCGGACGTCGATCCTCTGCCACATGCCCCCCTCCCAGGCCTTAACGGCCGCCAGGTCACAGGCCCCGCTTCGCCGCCAAGCCTCGATCATCCGCTTGACCCGGGGCCGGTCGGGGTCGGCCGTGTACAGGGGCAGAACCTCCGACATCATCGCGTCAACCTCGGAGGAGTCGGTCGCCGCCAGGACGCGCTCGGTCCAGGAATCCCAGGTCGCGCGCGCCTCCGGATACCACGGCGCTCCCTCGTGCCGCGCGAGCATCTCCTGCATCTCGTTCGCGGCGGCCTCACCCTCGTCCTCCTGCCGCACCGCCCGCGCGGCGATCGCGATGCAACGGGTCGTCGGCTCGGTGAACAGCGCGGCGTACGTCAGCGCCACGATCGAACCGATCCGACAGCAGCGCCGCGTCATCGCGGAGAATGCTGGCGCTGAATCCCGGGCCGCCCTGGAAATACAGCATCGGCTCGCCGGCGCCGATCACCTCGTACGCGGCGCGGGCGCCGCCTGGCAGATCGACCGTTTCGCGGAGTGCGGTCATTCCGGTCAGCCTGTCAAGCCGGCGCGTGACGCGTCAAGGTGCCCTACAGACGTGGCCGGTGCGAGACCAGGCCGTCGAGGTCGAGCACCGTCAGCCGCCGCCGTGAGGTCTCGATCAGGCCCAGCCCGCGCAGCGTGCGCAGCGCCCGGCCGGTCGACTCCAGCGACGACGCGCTCCATGAGGCAAGCTCCTCCTGAGAGATCGGGAGCGTCACCTCGATTGCGGCACCGGGGCCGGCGACGCCGAACCGCTCAGCGAGCTCGATCAGCCGGGCGGCGACCCGCGCCAGGCTCCCCGACGTGGCGAACTCGATCCGCCGGACGTCGGCGACGTGAAGGCGTGAGAGCGACATGTCGAGCAGCGCCAACGTCGTCATGGGGTATTGGGTCAGGAATGACCGGAGCGCGGCGACAGATATCACCACTCCCTGCACCGGCTCCATCGCTGTGGCGTTGGCCGACCGCCGGGCATCGCGAACGGCCGTCACCTCGCCCAGCAGGTCTCCGGCTCCTGAGAACGCCAGAACGACCTCGGTGCCCTCGGCGGTCGTAGTGTGGATCTTCGCCAACCCCTCCGTGAGGACGATCGCGCTGTCGGCAGGGTCGCCGCGGCGGACAAGCAGCTCGCCCGTCTGCCACCGCTTTTCGCGCCCGCTGTCGAGCAGCGCCGCACGCTCGGCAACCGAAAGGGACTGCAGGAATGTCGGTCTCGGGACACGGACTGCCGTCATCGCGCCGACCCTAACGCGGCCTCCGGAGCCTCCGAAGCCAGCACGTCAAATGACGTGGTGACGGTTCCGGCGCGGTCTTACCTTGCCACCCACACACGGAGAGCGTTGGGCGATCCGAGAAACACGCGGAGGCACCATGAACTCGCACCTGACAATCATCCACGCACAGTCCCACCACGAGGACCTCAGCCGCGCGGCGCTGGCCGAGTACCGGCGTGAGAAGCGCCTGCAGCGCAGCGGCACGGGCGCGGGACGCCTCCGGGTGCTGTCCTTCCGTGGCGTCGGCAGTCGTCCCGAGCCGAGCCGGGTCCCGCTCCCTCGAACCTGACTCGGAGACGCAGCGCGAGCCGCGGCGCCCTGACCCGCGGCTCAGTCTCCACCGTCTCAAGTCGAGCACCTTGACGGTCCCATCGGGAGCGACAATCACGTTCCCAGGCTTGATATCTCGGTGGACGATGCCGGCGGCGTGGGCGGCGCTGAGCGCGTCGGCCACCTGCGCCGCGATGCGGACGGCCCGGGCGGGGTCAAGCGGCGCCTCGTCGTGCAGGATCGTCGCCAGGCTCTTGCCGGGGACCCACTCCATCACGATGAACCGGGTGCCGTCCTCGAAGCCGGTGTCGTACACGGTCGCCACGCCTGGATGGTTCAACGATGCAGCGGCGCGCGCCTCGCGCTGGAGCCTCGCCACCCAGACGGGATCGCCCTCGGCCAGCGCCGGCGAGAGCACCTTGACCGCCACCGTGCAGTCGAGGACCGCGTCGGTGGCACGGTAGACGGTGTTCATCCCGCCGCGCCCGATCACCTCGTCCAGTTGGTAGCGCCCGGCGAGCCTCGTTCGCAGGCCATCCATGGAAAACATGTTTCCCCCAGGCGCCGGCGTCTACCGGAAAACCGAATCAAACTTCACCAAGCTGGGTTTCAACACCCAGAAGACCGGGGAATGGTGTCAAACCTCACAAGATTCTTCTCTCCGGGGAGGGACGATCTTGTCCGGTCGAACTCTTAACGTCAAAAGCTGAGTTTGGCAACCATGTCTTGGCCACCCTTCATACGCGCAGTGTCGGAATCCAGGCGTTCTCGCCGGACCGTCGCGTTGGCGTCTCCCGGGCCGGCAGCCAAAGGCGTCACCCACAACCGCCATCCCGCGATGAGCGGCATCCAGGTTTCGCCAGTCCACGGCCGCCATTGCATTTGCGATCGCTGCCTGGCGCAGGCTGATAAGGCCGTCTGAGGCGCCGGCGGCGCTCCGGGAACGCCGGCGCCCCGGGAACGCCGGCGCCCCGGGAACACCGGCGTTCGGTGGCGACGGACGACGCCGGATGGCGCCGGCGGTCCCAGGCGCCGGTGGCGGCGCATTGAGGATGTCCGATAAGCGTTGATATTGGATGCTTTTTGACCATCCTCAAGTCGGCGCGCTGACGCGGGGGGCCCCACCCCGCGCAAGCGCCACCTAACAGGCGCGCCCCCAAGGGCGCGCCCCATAACCGAAGGCCTACGCCTTGCGCCCCGCCGCCGCCCCCACCAATGGCCCGGTCCGCGGCGGTACCTGGCGTGAGAGCGCGATGTAGCTGGTGCATCGCCGGATTGCCGGCGTGCGCAGGAGCTCGTTCACGAGCTCCTGGAGATGCTCGGTGTCACGCGCGACGAGGCGGCAGATCACGTCCTGGGGGCCGCTGATGGCGTCCGCCTCGAGCACCTCGGGCATCGCATCCATGACCGCGACCGCCTCGGCGAGCCGCCCCTGCGCCAGCTCGATGAACACGAATGCGGTGATCGTGTAGCCGAGCGCGGCCGCGTCCACCTCGGGGCCGAAGCCGGTGATGACGCCACGGGCCTCAAGCTTGGCGAGCCGTGCCTGCACGGTCCCGCGGGCGACCTCCAGCTGCCGGGCCACCTCGAGCAGCCCGACCCTGGGGTTGTCGCGGAGGACCTCGATCAGCCGTGCGTCGAGTTCGTCAATGGTCATGTTGACCAGTAATTTAGCCTCTCACCCGCTCAACGTGGTCATTTTGCCCCCTCCTGCTGGTCACACTTGCAGATGTCCGGAACCAGTGCTGCACTACGGGGAGAGGGATGTTCGAAGAGGCACAGCTCTACTCCCCGGTCACGACCGATGAGGATGGTTCCGTCACCGTCCACCTGGCCGACGACCATCCCGGCGCCAACGATCCGATCTACCGCCAGCGCCGCGGCGAGATCGCGGCCGCCGCCCTCGCGTGGAGTCCGGGCGACCCGTGCCCGACCATCCCCTACACGCCGGAGGAGCAGGAGGTGTGGCGCACGGTCTGCCGCGAGCTCGCGCCCAAGCACGAGTGCTACGCGATCTCCGAGTACCGGGAGGCGCTGGAGAACGTCCAGCTTCCTAAAGACCACATCCCGAATCTCGATGAGGTTTCCGAGCGGCTGGTTCCGCTCACCGGCTGGCGCTACGTGCCGGCGGCGGGGCTCGTGCCGCTCGATGAGTTTTACGGCGCGCTCGCGGACCGAGTGTTCCACTCCACTCAGTACGTCCGCCATCCCGCCGTCCCGCTGTACACGCCGGAGCCGGACATCATCCACGAGGTCATCGGACACGGCCATCTGCTGGCCACGCCGACGTATGGCGAACTGCATCGGCTGGCCGGGGACGCGGCCCGGCGGTTGACCGACATCGAGAACCTCCGCTTCCTGTCCAGGGTGTTCTGGTTCTCGCTGGAGTTCGGCGTCGTCGTCGAAGACGGAGTGCTCCGCGCGTATGGCGCCGGCATCCTTTCGAGCTACGGCGAGATCGACGAATTCCGCGGGATGGAGCATCGGCCCATCGATCTGGTCGAGATGGGGACGGCGGAATACGACATCACGCACTACCAGCCGGTGCTCTACCGCGCCGAGTCCGTCGACGAGATCGTCGACGTGGTCGGCGGCTTCTTCAGCACCTGCACCGACGAATCGATCGCCGCGATGGCAACACAACGCGCCGGCGCGGCAACCGCGGCCCCATCGCGGTAGGTCAGCACGCCGGATGCGATCGATTACCTTCGCGACGCGTCGTCCTCGGGGATTCGCGCTAGCGCTGCTACCGCTTCACCCCTGCGTCCTCGCCTCGCTCGGTTCTCGATCGCACCGGTCGCACATCCCTACCGTGATAGGACCTTGACTCAGGAGGCATACATGGCTACGCAGCAGCAGCTCGCCCAATCGGCGCCGAGCACTCACGACGACTTCATGCCTCTGAACGGCATCGACCACGTTGAGCTCTGGGTCGGCAACGCGCTCCACGCGACGTATTTCCTCACGCGCGCGTATGGCTTCACCGAGGTCGCCTATCAGGGCCTCGAGACGGGCGTCCGCGATCACGTCTCGCATGTGCTCGAGCAGGGGCGGATCCGGTTCGTGCTCACCGGCACGCTCGAGTCGGGCACCGAGATCGCCCGCCACCATGCCAAGCACGGCGACGGCACGAAGGTGATCGCGCTTTCGGTCCCGGACGTCGACCACGCCTATCGCGAGGCGACCGAGCGCGGGGCCACCGGCGTGACCGAGCCGCATGATCTCGTGGACAAAGACGGCACGGTCCGGATCGCCGACATCGCCGCCTACGGCGAGACGATCCACCGGTTCGTCGACCGATCGAACTACACAGGCCCGTTCATGCCCGGGTTCGAGTCCGTCGACGCCCCGGCCCAGACCAATGGAAGCGGCACCGATGGCGATCCGATGCTGCTGACGATCGACCACATCGTCGGCAACGTCGAGCTCGGCGCGATGGTCAAGTGGGTCGAGTATTACGAGCGCGTCTTCGGGATGACCGAGATGATCCATTTCACCGACGAGGCGATCTCGACCGAGTACTCGGCGCTGATGTCGAAGGTCGTCACCAGCGGTGACGGCCGGGTCAAGTTCCCGATCAACGAGCCCGCCGAGGGGAAGCGCAAGTCGCAGATCGACGAGTACCTCGAGTTCTACGAGGGCCCCGGCGCGCAGCACGTGGCGCTGACCACTCGCGACATCGTCGGCACGGTGGAGCGACTCGAAGCTCAGGGCGTCGCCTTCCTCAAGACGCCGGAGAGCTACTACGACGACGTCCCCGAACGGATCGGCGAGATCGACCAGGAGATCGGCGATCTGCGCCGGCTGGGGATCCTCGTCGACCGCGACGACGAGGGCTACCTGCTCCAGATCTTCACCAAGCCGATCGGCGACCGCCCGACGATGTTCTTCGAGATCATCGAGCGCCACGGCGCTCGCGGCTTCGGCGAGGGCAACTTCAAGGCGCTGTTCGAAGCGATCGAGCGCGAGCAGGCCAAACGCGGGAACCTCTGATGCGCTACGTCGCCGTCGGCGAGCTGCCGCGCAAAAGGCACGTCCAGGTCCGCGACAACGGGCGGCTGCTCGTCGAGGAGGTGATGGGGTACGAGGGGTTCTCGGGCAATGAGTCGATCCTGTACCACCTCCAGTCGCCCTGCCGGCTCGACGAGGTCGGCTCCTTCACACCGATCGCCCGCGACGAGTGGGTGCCCGACGCCCACGTCCACCGGCTTGCCGACATCAATCCCGTGCAGGCGGGCGGGGATCCCGTCACCGGCCGCCGGCTGCTGATGTTCAACGACGACATCGAGGTCTCGATCTGCAAGCCGACGGACCCGCTCGGCGGCTTCTACCGCAACGGCGAGGGGGATGAGGTCCACTACATCCACCGCGGCCGCGGCATCCTACGGACGGTGTTCGGCCGCGTCCCGTTCCGCGAGCGCGACTACGTCGTGATCCCGCGCGGGACGACCGTCACCTGGGAGCTCGACTCGGGCGCCGAGCAGGTGTGGGTGTGCTTCCACACCCCCGGCGAGATCGAGACGCCCAACCGCTACCGCAACAGGTACGGGCAACTCCTCGAGCACTCCCCGTTCTCGCAGCGCGACTTCCACGGCCCCGAGGAGCTCGAGACGTTCGATGAGCGGGGCATGTACGAGCTCACCGTCCGGGTTCGGCACGGTTTGCAGCGCTACGTGCTTGACCGCCATCCGTTCGACGTCGTCGGCTGGGACGGTTACGTATGGCCGTACACGTTCAACGCGGATGACTTCGAACCGCGCGCTGGCCGCTTCCACCTGCCGCCCCCGACCCACCAGACCTTCCAAGGCCCGAACTTCGTGATCTGCACGTTCGCGCCGCGGATGCTCGACTGGGACCCGGAGGCAGTGCCGCTCCCCTACCACCACTCGAACATCCAGTCCGAGGAGGTCATGTTCTACGCGGAGGGCGACTACGCGGCGCGCAAGGGCGTCGACATCGGCTGTCTGACGCTGCATCCGTCCGGCCTGCCCCACGGTCCGCAGCCGGGGACCGTGGAGAAGGCGCTGGGCGCGAAGCGGACCAACGAGCTGGCCGTGATGTGGGACACGTTCCGGCCGCTGCGGCTCACGCCGCTGTGGCGCGAGCACGACAAACCCGAGTATGCGTACTCGTGGAACCCGGAGCGCTCCGGGGATGAAGCTTTGGAGGTGCAGGGGAAGAGTGAGGCCGCGGCCGGGCGGGCGGCTACGGA
>Ga0116216_10000511_pt1 | contig 31118 bp, 31 predicted proteins | sample Sb_taG_11_FD_89696 | JGI IMG/M metagenome (GOLD analysis project Ga0116216, IMG submission 89696) | Peat soil microbial communities from Weissenstadt, Germany - Sb_50d_3_AS metaG | ecosystem: Environmental > Terrestrial > Soil > Wetlands > Peat | place: Germany: Weissenstadt | collected 2010-09-21
AGTGGAACAGCAGGCCGGCGTTTGCCGAGGTGATGCTGCGCCACAGGCGGCACGCCAGCGCGCACAGCACCGCCCCGAGCACGATCGCCGCCGCCACATAGACCGCGCCGAACGTGCCGAGCAGTCCGGGCACGAGCGTCGCGGCGACGAGCGCGAACGAGTAGGCGACGATCTGACGGGCGGTCACGGACGCGCCGCGCACCACCGGCAGCATCGGCACGTCCGCCGCCGCGTAGCCGGGCGCCAAGAGCAGCGACAGAGCCCAGAAGTGCGGCGGCGTCCACAGCAGCACGATCACGAACAGGAAAACGGCCCCCAGACCGAGCCGGCCGGTCGCGGCAGCCCAGCCGGCCAGCGCGGGGATCGCCCCCGCGGCACCCCCGATCACGATGTTCTGCGGCGTCGTGCGCTTCAGCCAGAGCGTGTAGACGAGCACGTAGTACACGCCGCCGGCGAGCGCGAGCGCCGCCGCGAGCAGGTTGGCGAACATCGCCAGCACGAGGAACGAGAGGGCCAGAAGCGCGAGCCCGAAGACCGTCGCCCCCGCCGGCGCGATGCGGCCGGCGGCCACCGGCCGCGAGGCCGTTCGCGGCCCCATCAGCCGGTCGATGTCACGGTCGAGCACGTGGTTGAGCGCGCTCGCGCCTCCACATGAGAGTGCGCCCCCGAGCACGAGCGCCGCAAGCCGTACCGGCGCCGGGTCCCCGCCGGCCGCAGCGACCATCGCGCACACCGCGGTCAGGACCAGCAGCGACATGATCCGCGGCTTGGTCAGCGTCACGTAGTCGCGCCACGTTCCGCTCGCGCGTCCAACACGCACGGGCACGGGGCCGGGCAGCACCTCGACGAAATCGCTGACCGCCATCCTCAGGCCCCGGTGCTCCTGGCGAGCGTATGCAGGTCGCTGGTCACGTAGCGGGAGAGGAACGGATACATGTAGCCCGACCGCATGTAGCCGCGCCGGTCGACCAGATAGACCGCCTCGGTGTGGACGATGTCCCCATCCACCGGGTGCGGCGAGACGTAGATGTGGTATGACGCCCACACGGGCGCCAGTTGCTTGCGTGTGCCCATCAACCAATGCCACGGCGCCACCGAGGCGAGTCCCCACGCTCTCGCAGCCTTCGACGCACTTGCCGACGTGTCGAGCGGGTTGACGCTGACGGCCACCAGCACCGGCCGCTGGGCGGGCGGGAGCGCCCGCTCGGCCGCCGCCAGCGCCCGCCCCTCGAGCGGGCATTCCTGGTGGCAGTGCGAGTCGAAGAACACGATCGCGACTGATCGGCCGCGAAGCGACGCCAGTGAGAACAGCATCCCGGTTTGGTCGCGCAAGGTGTCGATCATCGGTGCAGGCTGTGTTCCTGCGGCCCAGGCCGCCTCGCCGTGCATGCCGAAGCGTGTAAAGGCGTCGGCGGGTGCCCCGGCCGTGCTGGCTGTGAGCCGGTGTACCCCGAATCCCACGCCCGCGCCCACGATTACGAGGACGAGCAGCGGCGCGACGATCCTGGCGGGGCGCAGCGTCGCGGGCCGCGAGGCCCACGGGATGCTCGCACCCGCCTTCATTACGCGTCGGGCTCTGGCGGGAGCGTCTCCTGGACGCTAGGCCCGGGACTTCCCGCGGCCGGCGCCGTCCCGCGTTCGGACCGACTGGCATCGTGCACGCGTACCGAGTACCACCAGTACCACAACACGAGTGAGATCAGGAGCGTAACCGGCAGCAGCAGCGTGAGCAGCGCGCCGGCGAGGAAGTCTGCGATGGGCAACGGCAAGTCTGTCTCCTCCTCAGGTCGTGAACGCCGCCGGGGCTGGGCCAGGCGAGCGGTCCGGCTCCAGCCACCGATAGAAGCCGATGATGAACGTGATCGTGTACGCGAGCGACCCGGGGACCCACATCACGCCGGCGGCGAGCTGCTGATCGGTCAGGGCGCTGATCCCCCCGGGCCGGACCTGAAGCGCCGCGTAGTAGCCGTAGATCGGGTGCTGCACGATGACCAGCGTGATGGCCAGCACCCAGCCCACGATCATCGCGCCGGCCGCATAGGCGATCCGGGCCGGCCAGACGAGACGCGGGCGCAGCGGCCCGGGATCGATCACGCGCGCCCAGAACAGAAGGCCGAAGAAGAAGAACATCGTGTGCTCGATCGCGTGAATCACCCCGTTTGTCAGGGTGGCGTCATACGCAGCGGGGATGTGCCAGCCAAGGAACGTGACGTTGAACAGGATCCAGGCCGGGAGCGGCCGCGCGAGCGCGCGGACCGGCGCCACCCAGCGCGAACGGACGACCGTCCGCGCAATCTTCGTCCGCGACTCGAGCGGCAGCGCGCGCCACATTCTCGGCCACGGCCTCCCGAGCAGCATCAGCGGTGGAGCGACGGTGAGCAGCAGGATGTGCTGCAGCATGTGCACCCAGAACAGCTGGTCGGCGTAGTAGTCGATCGGCGAGTCGAGGGCGATGACAATGGTCAGCAGGCTCGCGAAGAACGCGAGCGCCTGCAGGGGCTGCGGCCGACCCCGCCCCCGGCTGCCGACCACGTACAGCCCTGCGGCCAGCGCCACGTATAGCAGCGACGGGTCCAGCGACCAAGCCGTCCAGGACATGGTCAGTCGACGAGGTACAGGAGGATGTAGGCGAGCACGCCGATCGCGACGAAGTACGCCCAGTAGAACGACGAAGCCTCGATCCCGGTTAGGAGCAGCGTGGTCTCACTCGTGGGCACTTCGGTTTCGCGCATCTTGCCTTCCCGCCGCACGCGCCACAGGGTCGCCACCTGTATCTCGATCCAGTACAGGCCCATCAGCGCCGCGATCGCGTACGTCGCCGTCCATCCGAAGAACACCGCGGCATAGCCGCCCTGGGAGGCGCCGAAATCGAGGACGGTGTATTCGATGAACTGGAGCACAACCGCAGTGAGCCCCATGAGGACGGCGATTATCCCCGCCGCCATCGAGTCGCCGACCGGACGCCTCGCCGCCAGCCGATAGATGATCGCGCTGAACAGGAACAGGGCCGCGATCGCGATGCCGATGCCCCCGTCGGGGACGACGTGGCCGATCTTCCAGTTGTGGTTCAGGTCGAGCGCCTGCAGGTAGAAGAAGGCGAACACGAACGCGGCGAAGAAGAAAGAGATCGCGCCGCACAACAGGCGCCCGCCGAACCAGATCGCGCGGGGCTGCCACTCCGGGGGCTCGGGTTCGATGTGATCGGCGGTGGGAGCTGAGGCTTCCATGGCCTAGGCAGTCCCCCCCGCGGGCGCGATCACCGGCGCTCTCGTCGGCGCCGGCTCGCCGTACGGGTACGGGTCGTGGTCAAACACGGGGATCCGATCAAAGTCGTGTACGGGCAGCGGCGTGGGCAGCTCCCACTCGATGCTCTTGGCGTGCCACGGGTTGGCAGGGGCAGGCTCGCGCTTGATCGCCAACGACCACACCACGTTGAACAGGAACACGAGCATCGAGAGCCCGATGAAGTAAGCCGAGACCGATACCCAGATATTTAGTCCTTGCCATGCCGGGTTGTAGGTGACCACCCGGCGTGGCATTCCCATGAAGCCGAGCGCGAACAGCGGCGCGAAGGTCGAGTTGAAGGCGATGAACAGCGTCCAGAAGTGGATCTTGGCCAGGCGCTCGTTGAGCTTCCAGCCGTACATCTTCGGCACCCAGTAATAGATCGCGGCGAAGAACGCGAAGATCAGGCCGCCCATGATCGTGTAGTGGAAGTGCGCCATCACGAAGAAGCTGCCGTGCGTGGTGACGTCGCTGGGGACGTCGGAATTGAATACGCCCGAGATCCCGCCCCAAAGGAAGTTGAAGATCCACCCTAAGCAGAACAGCATCGGCACCGTCAGCCGTATTCGTCCACGCCACAGCGTCCCCATCGCGCACAGGAAGATGAACCCTGTCGGCAGTGAGATGAGCTCGGTGGAGAGCATGTAGAACGGCCGCAGGTCGGCGTTGATGCCCGACACGAACAGGTGGTGCTGCCACACGAAGAAGCTCAGGAACGCGATGCCGAGCATCCCCGCCACGGCCAGCCGGTAGCCCCACAGTGGTTTTCGGGAGAACACCGGAATCAACTCGAGCACGATCCCCATGCCGGGCAGCGCCAGGATGTACACCTCCGGGTGGCCGAACACCCAGAACAGGTTCTGGAACAGGTAAGCGCTGCCGCCTTGCCCGGGAATGTAGAACGCGGTCTGCACGGTCCGGTCCGACGCCGCCATCAGCAGGGCGGCGATCAGCATCGGCGCCGCCAGCACCATCAGCCACGCCGTCGTCAACGCCCCCCACACGAAGATCGGCAGCCGCGTCCAGGTCATACCCGGCGAGCGCATCGTGGTGATCGTCACGACCAGGTTGAATCCGAACAACGTCATCGACAGGCCGACCAGCGCGAAGAAGCCGATGTATGCGTCGTAGCCGGCGGTCCCCTGTGCCCCGAGCGGCTGGTAGCCCGTCCAGCCGGTCTGGAAGCCGCCGAAGAAGATCGTCGTCAGCAGGATCACTTCGCCGGCCATCAGCAGCCAGAACGTGAACGCCGAGACTCGCGAGAACGCCATCCGCCGCGAGCCGATCATCAACGGCACCAGGAATGTGGCAAACGGCCCCAGCAGCCCCGAGGTCATCGTCCCCATCATCATCGACCCGTGCATGCCGACCAGCGTCAGGTACTGGTTGGCGCCGAACACATGCACGTTGGGCTGAAGCAGCTCGGTCCTGATCAGCATCGCGTTCAGCCCGGCGACGAAGAAGAACAACCCGATCCCGACCATGTACTGCTTGGCGACGACCTTGTGGTCGGTCGACAGCGTGAAGTACTTGTAGAGCCCCTCCCCCTCGGACTCTTGCTCGGCCAGCGACGGTGGATGCCCGAGCATCCGCTTGAGCGGATAGTTGGCAAAGCCCAGTCCCACCAGGAAGCCGACCACGCCGAGCAAGTAGCCGAGCATGATCGAGATGTCGTTCTGGCCCGCCGTTTTCGAGTAGTACGCGATGTTCACGCCGGTGAAGCGGCCGCCGATCCAGTATCCGAGGAACCACCCTCCGATCCCCAGCAGGATTCCGGTCAGCATGTTGAAGCCGATCAGCTTTCGCCAGCCGGTGGGCCGGGCGGTCGCCGGCACTGCAATCGCGCTCATCCTGCCCTCCTCAATGCCTGCGGGAAGTAGGTCTTCGAGTACGGCGGCAGCTGCTTGGTCGCGGGCGCGAACTTGACCCTCTGCTGAGCGATCCAAGCGGCGAAGCGCGCCCTGGAAACGACGTAGCCCGTGCCGAACATGTAGCCGTGCCACACGCCGCACAACTCGGCGCAGCGCACTTGGAAGGTCAGCGGTCCTTTCGTCGTCACGTAGGCGACGTTGTTGACGCCCGGGTTCGCGTCTGCCTTTACGCCGAGCTGATACGCCCAGAACGAGTGGATCACATCGAGCGAGGTCACGTTGAACTGCACCAGCGTGTTCGCGGGCAGCTCGACCTGGTTAGTCTCGACCCCGCCGTAGCCCGGGAATCGGTAGTTGAACTGCCACTGCTGCGCGACCACCTGGACCACGAGCTTCCCGCCCGCGGGCGTAGCGGGAACCGCGAGCGGGTTCGGGCCCTGACCGCCGCCGGATCCGTCGGCCAGCATCCTGATGGTTCCATAGCCAGCCAGGAACAGCACGAGCGTCGTCGTGACGATCAGCCACCAGAACTGCACGCTCGAGTTGCCGCGAATCGGCGGCCCATCGAGCACCACCTCGGGGGTGCGCTCGCGAAACGCCCACAGCACGTAGCCCAGGTAGACGAGCACCCCGAGCGCCACTGGCGTGGCCGTGGCCAGCAGCACGGTGTTGTCGGTGACCTGCCCGGACGCCTCGACGGTTCCGTTACCGGGCGGAAGGCCCGGGCCGAACACGAAGATCACGATCGGGGTCATGATCACGGTGGCGAGCAGCCACAGCAGCACAACCCGGCGGAAGTGGTTGGTCTCGTCCATGCTCAGCCTTCCGCCGGCTCGCTCATACGACCTTGATGAAGCCGTCCATGTAGCCGACGGTCTGCATCGGGCCGCCGAATCCCGCGATGAATCCGGCGGCGCACGGCACGAAGCACTGCCAGCGGTACAGGCCCTTGCCGGGCGTTCGGAACGTGAATGAGGTGACCGTGTGGTCGTTGGAGAGGCTGCAGGGCGCGTTGCTGCAGGGGTTCTTGGCGGTGGCGGATACGCCCAGGAGCGGCACCGACAGCCCGATCTGTGGGATCGAAAATACGTGCGAGGCGTCGACGTTGTTGATCGCTGGCGCCTGCTTACCGTTGAGCGTTATGACGCCGCCAACCGTTCCTGTGGCCTGGCCGAACCACGGGTTGCGCAGCCCGGACGCGCTGTCGTAGTTGAAGATCGTCACGTGTACGAGCGTGTTCGCCGGCAGCACGTACGTCGTCTTGTGCTGCCAGTCCTGCGAGCTGGCGTTGACCGCGTAGTAGGAAACCCAGGTGGGGTGCGAATCGTTCAGCGCGGCGGAGGGCACGGTCGCGAGGTACAGCTGCGCTCCCGTGGCCGTCTGCGTAGCCGCCACCGAGCCGGGCACGTTCACGAGATACAGGCCGATATAGAGCCCGATCACGACGCAAACGATTGCTGTCGCGATAGTGATTCCGACTATGCGCTTTCCGGCTCCGGTCATCCTCGCTCCGTCCTCTCGGCGCGGTGTTTATACCTCGCGGAGCGGCGGCAGCGGCGCAGATGACGGCGATGTCATCAACCTGTCATGTGCAGGTCATCTCAGAAGGGATGGAGTCCGACTTCGCCGGGTCTCCACGGGGTCGAGGCGAGAGGGATACGCGAGTGCCGTCGATGACGAGCCGCGCCTTGGCGCGCTCCGAGGAACCGTTCTAGCCGGTGCTGGTCCTCAGAAGCTGCGCGAGATCGCCTGCACGACGGTCGCAGTGTCTGAGACGTCCTCGCCGAACGCCTCATAGCAGCCGGCGTTGATCGCGTTGATTACGCCCCCCGGTGAAGGCCCCCAGAGCGGTGAGACCGGCCCGTGCTCCCTGACGTACAGCCTCGCGTAGGCGTCCTGTCCGTTCACGTTGGTCGAGCCCCACCGCGCACACGTGGTGCTATCGGTCACCGCGCCGCCCTTCGGGCCGAGCGCGATCAGCACAAAGATTGCAACGGTGACGGCGCACAGCGCTGCGATGAACAGCGAAGCCGCCTTGTGAGCGGCGATCAGACCCCGGATGGTCCACGGCGCGCTGCTCGCAGCAGTCTGTGTCGCCCAAGGACTGGTGGTCACGATGAGAACACGATCCTCTAATTGCCCGCGATCCCGGCGCCGCCCAGCCTGCGAACGGCGACGGCCCGGCTGCCTGCCTTTCAGCGGCCCGGACTTATAGCCCATGGGCCCCAGACCGTCAAGCGAGAAGGGAGAGCCAAGCCACAAGTACGATCGGCTCGCGCATCGGATGCTGATGAGTGCGTCTCGAGCTCCACCTTGGCGCGGTTGGCGGTGCACTCCGCCTTCCAGGGACCCGCTCCGCACGCTCGCGCAAGACATGGGTCGTGTTGTAGCTTTCCGAGCGGCGCGAGGGCGTAGATGACAGCAATGTCATTTGGCTGTCATCTACAGGTCATAATTTGTATTGTCTCCGCGGAAACGTGGGGGCTCGAGTGAGCACATGCGGATACTGATCGTCGAGGATGAGGCGCGGATCCGGGCGTTTCTCGCCCGGGCCTTCGAGGCAGAGGGACTCGGCGTGGATGTGACCGGCGACGGCGAGCTGGGGCTAGCGCGTGCGCTTGCTGGCGAGTACGACCTAGTGATCCTCGACCTGATGCTCCCGGGTCGCAGTGGCCTCGACGCCCTGCGGGAGCTCCACCGCGAGAAGTCCGATCTCCCCGTGTTGATCCTGTCGGCGCGCAGCGATCTTCCGATCAAGCTGCAGAGCTTCGAACTGGGGGCCGTCGATTACGTCGCCAAACCGTTCTCGCTCGATGAGCTCCTCGCGCGCGCCCGGGTTCAGCTCCGGCGCGCACGCGTGGCCGACGAAGGAACGATGATCCGCGTCGGCACCCTGGTGCTCGATCTGGCTCGCCGTCAGGCCCGCGTCGGCGACAAGGTCGCCGACCTCTCCGACCGTGAGTTCCACCTGCTGCACTTCCTGATGCAGCACGTCGGACAGGTGGTAAGCCGGGAGCGTCTGCTCGCGGAGGTATGGGGCTACGGCTTCGATCCGAGATCGAACGTCGTTGACGTGTGCGTCCGGCGGCTGCGGCGGCGGCTGGGGCCGGATGCGCCGATCGAGACGGTCCGCAATGCGGGCTACCGTGCGGCTGCCTGACGCGGGGGCGTGGGTCGGCCGCGCCCCGCTGACCGTCTCCGACGCCCGCACCCTGTTGAGGCGCTACCGGCTGGAGTTGCTCTGGGCGGCATTCGCCGTCGCGAACTACGCCGCCATGCTCGTGTGGCCTGATTGGGGGACCGTTCCGTTCTACCTGACGTGGATCAGCCTCACACTGCTCTACGGCTTTCGAGTCTGGCCGGTCGGGCCGACGCTGGTCGTGCTTGTGGCGACGCTGGCGCTGACCGGTCTGCCACATATCGACCAGGTCCTCGACGGACAACAGGCGACCGAGAAGCTGGCCCGGGTCCCACTGATGGCGCTGCTGTTCCTGACCGTGGTGTGGCACGCGCGCCGGCGCGTCGACGCACTGCAGATCGCTGAGGAGCGCTCCGAGCAGCGCCGATCGCTGCTCGAGCGCCAGGAGCGCTTCATCCACGACGCGTCGCACGAGCTGCGGACCCCGGTCACGATCGCGCGTGGCCACCTCGAGCTTGTGTCCGTGCGTGGCGGTGAGGCCGCGGAACTCGAGGTGGCGCTCGACGAGCTGAGGCGGATCGACGCGATCATCGGGCGGCTGCTCGTACTCGCGACTGCTGACCAGGCGAACTTCCTCCAGGTCGAAGAGATCGACGTCGAACCGTTCCTGGAGGACGTCTTCATGCGCTGGTCGGAGGTGGCTCCGCGAGCCTGGCGCCTGGGCACGCTGAACGTTGGCCGCCTGCGCGTCGATCCCGAACGGCTCCGTACCGCGCTCGATGCGCTGCTGGAAAATGCCGTGAAGTACACACCCGAGCACGCCGCGATCGAGCTCCGGTCGCGACGCGACCGGACGGGACAGCTGTCGATCGAGGTCGAGGACGAGGGGTTCGGCGTCCCGGCCGAGGCGTTGGACCGGATCTTCGACCGCTTCGCGCGGGCCGACGCGGCGCGTACGCGGTCAGCCGGGGGCGTCGGCCTCGGCCTGGCGATCGTCGACGCCATCGCCAAGGGTCACGGAGGACACTGCACGGTCAGGAGCACGCCGCACGGATCGACCTTCGCGCTGCACCTTCCCCACTTCGCGCCCGCCGTAGTGCGGCTGGAGGAACCGCCGCTGTTCGGTTACGGCCCCAGCTGCTCGAGCGCGTGAACGTCGATCCCGCCGGCGTGGAGCTTCCCACCGGCGAACACCGTCGGCGTCGTAACCACGCCCGCCCGTACCCCGGAGGTGAAGTCGCGCTTGACCCGGTCGAGCACGTCCTGACTGCGCCGGTCGGCGTCGAAGCGGTCCAGATCGAGCCCGAGCCCTCGCGCCCGTTCCCATAGGTGTGGATCCTCGAGCCGGCCCTGGTCGGCGAACAGCGAGTCGTGCATCTCCCAGAAGCGGCCCTGGAGCGCCGCCGCCTCGGCGGCGCAGGCCGCGGGCCACGCGCGCGGGTGACTGGAACGGACCGGGAAGTGCCTGAACACCCTGCGCACCCGGCGGCCGTCGAGCCTTGCGCTCAGCGCCGCGCAGTACGGGCACTCGAAATCGGCGTACTCGATCACCAGCGGGGCATCCTCGTTACCGCGGATGTGGTCCTCGGCGCTCACCGGCGGGACCGGGGCCGAGCGCAGATCGCCGACCGGGGGCCGGGGTCCCCCCATCGCCACGTCCGGCCGTAACGGGGCCGTCAGGCCCCCAGGCCGTCGAAGATCAGATTCGCGCCAGGGAGCTCGCCCGGAGAGGGAGCCTGGTAGCTCCACTTGACGACGGCGTCGGGGCCCACGATCACCAGCGCCCGCTGCGGGAACCCCAGAGGGTGATAGACGCCGAACGCGCGGCACACAGCGCCCTTGGGCTCGAAGTCCGACAGCTGCTCGATCGTCACGCCCAGCTTGTCCCGGAACGCGGTCTGCGAGTAGGTGGCGTCGCAGGAGACGCCGTACAGCGTCGCGCCGCGCGAGGTGAACTCGTCGAGAACCTCTTGGTAGAGGTTCAGCTGGTCCGTGCAGACCGGGCTGAACGCGAACGGATAGAAGACCAGGACGGTGGTAGTACCCCGTAGATCGGCATGCGTGAATTCCGTGCCGTCCCCGCGCCGCAGGGTGAAGTCCGGCACGGGGATTCCAGGTTGGAGGATGCTTGGCGCCTGCTCGGCGGCGTTCACCGACGCAGGCCGAGCTCGCGGATGAGCGCCCGGTAGCGCTCCAGGTCGGCCCGCTGCAGGTATTTCAGGAACCTGCGGCGGCGTCCAACGAGCATCAGCAGGCCTCGGCGCGAGTGGTGATCCTTGCGGTGCGTGCGCAGATGGTCGGTCAGCGCGTTGATCCGCTCGGTGAGCAGCGCGATCTGGACCTCGGCCTTGCCGGTGTCGGTCTCACTGCTGCCGAACTTCTCGACGAGCTCCTGCGTGCGTTCCTTTGTCAATGCCATGCGGCGGATGAGGCTAGCAGAGCTCACTCACACAGCTCTCGCGTGCGGGCGACGTCGCGCTGCATCTGCTCGACCAGCGCCTCGACCGTGTCGAATCTTCGCTCGCCGCGGAGGCGGCTCAGAAACTCGACCGTCAGCGTCTCACCGTAGAGGTCGACGTCGCGGTCGAGCAGGTAGGACTCGATCAGGACGGCCCGCCCGGTGCCGAACGTCGGGCGCACGCCGACGCTCACCGCGGCGCAGGCGCCGTCGGCGCGGGCCACGTAGACGCCGTGCCCGGGGCACACGAGCGCCTCGTCGGGCACGATGTTTGCCGTCGGGAAGCCCAGCTCGCGGCCACGACGATCACCCACCACCACCTCGCCGCGGACCTGGAACGGAGCGCCGAGGAACCGCGCCGCGAGCTCCACCTCCCCGGCGAGCACCAGCCCGCGGATGTGACTGGAGGAGACGATCTCGCCGTCGACCTCGACGAGCGGGACGATCCGCGTCTCGAACCGAGGATCGGCGGCCAGCAGGGCGGTGTCGCCGGCGGCCCGGTGGCCGAAGCGGAAGTTCTCCCCCACCGACACCCGGATGGCGCCCAACCGCTGGACCAGCACGTGATCGATGAACTCCTGCGGGCTCTGGCCGGCGAAGCCGTCGTCGAACGGGATCACGATCAGCTCCTCGACGCCGAGCGCCTCGATCAGCTCGGCCTTGACGTCGAGGCTCGTGAGCAGCTTCGGCGCCGCCTCGGGGCGGACGACGCGCAGCGGGTGTGGCTCGAACGTGAGCACGGCGTCGTTGCCGGCGATCACCTCGCGATGGCCGAGATGGACGCCGTCGAACTCGCCGACGGCGACGGTCCGCGGGCGCGACTCGGCGTCCATGAGCTTCATGACCCGCATCGGCGGCGAAGGGTAGCTTTAGCCCGGTTCGCGCAGCCCGACGACCGGCCGCAGCATCCCCTCGGCGACCGGCTCGGCGAGCGCGATCAGGCCCCGCCCATCGGTCAGCCTGACCACGCCGGCCGCGGTCCCGGCGACCGCGGCGCCGTGGCTTGCCCGGCGCGCGTCGTCGGGACCGAGCGCGACCTCGACGATGAACTGCAGCGCGTCATTCAGCGGAGTCAAACGCTCCGGGTCGGCCCTGGCCACGTCGAACGATCCGATCCGCAGGCGGCGCAGCTGCTCGCAGTAGGCGTCGCCGAGCTCGCCGATCAGGGTCCGGACGTACGTTCCCGACGAGCACTCGATCAGGAACCGGCGCCGGTCGCCGCGGCACTCAAGCTCGTCGAAGCGGTAGACCTCGACCTCACGTTCGGGCAGGTCGACGGCGATTCCGGCTCGCGCGAGCGCGTAGGCCCGGCGACCCCCAAGCTTGATCGCCGAATACGCCGGGGGCCGCTGGGAGACGACGCCGGTCGGCAAATTCAGATCGCCGTCCGGGACGACCCCGGTCTCGACGATCTCCCCTTCGGGATCGCCGGTGCTCGAGACCGCTCCGAACCGCGCGGTCGCCTCGTAGCACTTCGGCAGGGCCATCAGGAACCGCTGCACCCGCGTCGCCCGGCCGACCAGCACCAGCAGCAGCCCCGTTGCGAACGGATCGAGCGTCCCGGCGTGGCCGACCTTCACGCCCCGCCCGAGCCTGCGGCGGACGCCGGCGACCACGTCGTGCGAGGTGACGCCGGCGGGCTTGTCGTAGAGGATGACGCCGGCGGCGTCCACTTGCGACACCTAAACGGCCGCGAGTTGCTCCGCGACCTCCTCGCGCAGGAACGCGACGAGCTCGTCCCACGTCATCGCGGTGCTGAAGCCGGCGGCCTGGCGGTGGCCCCCGCCACCCTGCTCGCGCGCGATCCTCGAGACGTCGACCCGTTCGTCGCTGGCCCGCAGCGAGACCTTCCGCGGCCGGCCGCCGTCGATGTCGCCCATCCGGTCGCGGACCAGCGCCGCCACCGCGGTCCCCTGGACCGAGCGCAGATAGTCGATCACGCCCTCGGAGTAGCTCTCCTCGGCGCCCGACTCGGTGAAGTCCTCCATGCTCAGCGCGGTCACGGTCAGCAGGCCGTCGTCGAAGCGGTGGATGTTCGCGAGGCCGCGCGCGAGCAACGCCAACTTGCCGTAGGGGACATCTTCGTAGACGCACCTATAGATACCGTGCACGTCGACGCCGGCCTCGATCAGCTCCGCCGCCATCAGGTGCGCGCGGACGCCGGTGTTCTCGTACATGAACCGCCCCGTGTCGGTGATCAGGCCGACGTACAGGGCCTCGGCGGTCGTGAGCGACGGGGTGACCTCGAGGCTGTGCATCAGGTCCCACACGATCTCGGCCGTGCACGAAGCCTCCGGCACGACGAGGTTGACGGTGCCGAAGCGCGTGTTGTCGTGGTGGTGGTCGATGTTGAGGATGTGGGCGCCGGGTCGCTGGAACGCCTCGGCCGGGTTGCGATCGAGGCTCCCGCAGTCGAGGAATACGATCGTCCGCTCATCGATGTCCTCCGGCGGAGCGCTAACCAATCCGTCGAGAGGGAAGAACCGGTACTCGTGGGGCAGCGGGAACTCGCCGGCATCCATGAACATCACGCACTCCTTGCCGAGCGCGGTGAGGATCCCCTGCATCGCGATCAACGACCCGAGCGCGTCGCCGTCTGGGTTCTCGTGCGTGACCACGATCAGCTTCTCGGCGCCCTGCAGCTCGTCGAGCACCTCCGAGCGGGCTGAACGATCGCCGTTCTCAGCCACCCGCGCCGTCCCCGGGATCGACCTGGTCGAGCAGCTCCGTGACCCGCATCCCGCGATCGACGGACTCGTCGTACTCGAAGGTCAGCATCGGTGTGTGCTTGAGCGTCAGCTCCGAGGCGATCACGCCCTGCAGGAATCCGTGCGCCGAGCGCAGCCCTTCGAGGCTGGCCGCCCGGATGCGCTCGTCGCCGAGCACGCTCACGTACACGCGTGCGTGGCGTAGATCTGGGCTTGTCTTGACTCCAGTGACAGTCACGAATCCCACGCGTGGATCCTGGAGATCCCTGGCGATCGCGTCGCTGAGGACAGCCCGGACTGCCTCGTCGACGCGACGCATGCGTCCGGGGGCCATCCTATCCCTCCGGGCCAAATCGTGAGAACACGTCGTGGAGATCCTCCACCGAGGCAAAGAGCCGTTCGACGCGCGCGCCATCGGGGCACCGTCCATCGAGCCAGCGCTCCACTCTGGCCACCGACGCAGACAGCGCCGCGAGCGAGCCGCCGGTCAGCGCGCCGGTCAGCGTTGCCCGCTGCCACTTGTCGGCATGGTCGGTCTCGGACACGGTCAGACCAAGCCGCCCGTGCAGTTGCGCCTTGATGGATGAGAGCTCCTTCCGTTTGCTCTTGAGGCTTCCGGCCTCGGGAAAGTGGAGATGGATCACGAGCACGGCCACGTAGCCGCTCTCGGAGGACATCGCTCGGCCTACAGCAACTCGCGCTCGACCTGGCGCGTGGCGTAGGCCTCGAGCACGTCGCCCTCCTTGAGGTCGGCGAAGTCCCTTAGCACGATGCCGCAGTCGAACCCGGTGGCGACCTCCCGGACGTCCTCGTTGAAGCGCCGGAGGCTCGCGACCTCGCCGTCGTAGACGACGGTGCCGTCGCGGATCAGCCGCACCTTCGACCCCCGCGTGATCTTGCCCTCGGTCACGTGCGAGCCCGCGATCGTCCCGACGCGCGAGGCGCGGAACAGCTGGCGGACCTCGGCGAATCCGAGCGTCTCCTCGACCTCCTCTGGCGCCAGCAGACCCTGCATCGCGCTGCGGAGGTCCTCGATCGCGCGGTAGATCACCGAGTAGTGGCGGATCTCGACGCCCTCGCGGTCGGCGGCCGCGCGGGCATCCCCGACCGGGCGCACGTTGAACGCCAGGATCACCGCGTCCGAGGCGGCGGCCAGCATCACGTCGGACTCGGTCACGGCGCCGACGGCGCTGCGGATCACGCCGACCGACACCTCGTCCTGTGGGAGTTTGGCGATCTCGTCCTCGATCGCCTCGAGCGAACCCGCAACGTCGGCCTTGAGCACGAGGTTGAGCTCCTGTAGGCCGGCCTTGAAGATGTCCTCGAGCGAGACGCGCTTGCCGCTGCGGCGGGCCAGCGATTCCGTCTTCAGCCTGGTCGCGCGCTCGCCGGCGAGCTGGCGCGCGCGGCGCTCGTGCTCGACCACCCGGACGCGCTCGCCGGCCTGGGGGACGCCGTCGAAACCGAGGATCTCGACGGGCTCGCCCGGCAGCGCCTGCGAGACGCGGCTGCCGAGGAAGTCGTTCATCGCGCGCACCCGGCCCCAGTGGGCGCCGGCGACGACCGCGTCGCCGACCTCGAGTGTGCCGCGTCCGATCAGGATCGTCACCACCGGGCCCCGCCCCGGGTCGAGCTTTGACTCGATCACGGTTCCCGACGCCGGCGCATTGGGGTTCGACCGCAGTTCCTCGACCTCGGCCATCACGAGGATCGTGTCGAGCAGATCGTCGAGGCCCTGCTTGGTCTTCGCCGAGACGTCGACGAACTCGGTGTCGCCTCCCCACTCGACCGGCTGAAGCCCGAGCTGGGTCATCTCGGTCCGTACACGGTCGGGCTGGGCGCCCTCCTTGTCAATCTTGTTGACCGCCGCGAGGATCGGCACGGCCGCCTCCTTGGCGTGGTCGACGGCCTCCTGGGTCTGTGGCTTGACGCCGTCGTCGGCGGCGACCACGATCACGGCGATGTCCGTCACCTTCGCGCCGCGGGCGCGCATCGCGGTGAACGCCTCGTGGCCCGGCGTGTCCAGGAACGTGATCGTCCTGCCGTCGTGGTGGACCTGGTAGGCGCCGATGTGCTGGGTGATGCCGCCCGCCTCGCCGGCGGCGACCTCGGTCTCCCGGATCGCGTCGAGCAGTGACGTCTTGCCGTGGTCGACGTGGCCCATGATCGTGACCACCGGCGGGCGCTCGACGAGCTCCTCCTCGGCGTCGTCGAAGACGGGCTCGACGACCGTCTCGTCCTCGGAGTGGACGATCTGGACCTCCTTGCCGAGCTCGGCGGCGAGCACCTGGATCGCGTCGTCCGAGAGCGTCGTCGTGAGCGTCTTGAGCTCACCGAGCTCCATCAGCTTCTTCATCACCTCGGGGACGGGCACGTCGAGGTACTCGGCCACGTCCTTGACGGTCGAACCCGAGTTGATCTGGATCGCGTCCGGCTCGGCCAGCGCCGTCCGCGACGCGGAGGGACGGGATTCGGCCTCTTCGTCGTAGACGCCGCGGCGGCGGCGTCCGCGGCGCTGACGCCGGGGCGGCTGGTTGGATTGCGTGGGCGCGCCACCGGGGGCCCGGCGCGAAGCCTGGGAGTCGATCACCACGCGGCGCCGGCCGCCGGCGCTGCCAGGCGCGCGCTCGCCCTGCAAGGAGTCGCGCGTCGGCCGCTCGCGCCTACCGGGCGCTCGGCCTCCAGCCTCGCCTGTAGGCCCGGGGCGCGAGTCATCCGGCTGCCTACCGGGCGCTCGGCCTCCAGCCTCGCCTGTAGGCCCGGGGCGCGAGTCATCCGGCTGCCTACCGGGCGCTCGTGATGGCGTCGCGGATGCGTCGGCCGGGGCCCCGCCGTCGGGGAGCTCGCTGCCCGCGGCTCGCTCGGGCGGCGACTCGGCGGGCGGCGCCTCGGCGGCTGGGTGCTGGACAGCTGGCTTGGTGGCCGTGGCCGTCGGGGCCTGCTGATGGGTCGGCGCCTCGCCGTTGCCGAGCGCGCGCGCCGCCACCGCCTCATCGACGCTCGAGGACGCTGCCTTGACGTCGATTCCGGCGGCCTTCAGCTTGGCGAGAACCTCCTTGGCGGGGAGGCCTCGTTCCTTGGCGATCTCGTGGACGCGCTTGTTCATCGTGTACGTCGCCTAGGAGGCCGTGTTCTCAGCGGTCTCTGACCCGGCGTCGGCGTCGGCCACGCTGTCCGCGGAGCCGTTCCCGGCCTCCGGCGCGGGCTGTGACGCCTCGACCTGATCGGTGTCCTGGTTCGCCAGCGCCTGGTGGGCATCGATGCCGCAGTAACGCGAGCCCGGCAGCGCCGCGTTCGGACACCGCCGTCCGTTGGAGAGGATCGCGGCGCAGCGACCCTGCGCGTCCTCCTCGTCGTAGCCGTGCTCGGCCTCCTCGGCGGCGAACTCGGTCTCCGAGCGGATGTCGATCCGCCAGCCCGTGAGCCGCGCCGCGAGGCGCGCGTTCTGGCCCTCGCGGCCGATCGCCAGCGACAGCTGGTCGTCGGGCACGATCACGGTGGCCTGCTTGCCCGCGTCGTCAACGAGGACCTCGCGGACGCGCGCCGGCGACAGCGCCTTGGCCACGAACCGGGCGGGCTCGTCGTTGTAAGGGATGATGTCGATCTTCTCGCCGCGCAGCTCCGAGACGACCATCCGCACGCGGGATCCGCGCGGCCCCACGCACGCCCCGACCGGATCGACGCCGTCGACGTGTGAGACGACCGCGATCTTCGACCGGTAGCCGGGCTCGCGGGCGACTCCGGTGATCTCGACGAGGCCGTCGGCGATCTCGGGGACCTCGAGCTCGAACAGCGACTTGATCAGCTCGGGATCGCGGCGCGAGACGATGATGCTCGGGCCCTTGGTCGAGTTCGAGACGTCCTTGATCACCGCCTTGATCCGCTGCGAGTGGTCGTAGCGCTCCCCATCGACCTGCTCTGACTTCGGCAACAGCGCCTCGACGCGCTCGCGCAGCTGCACGAGCGTGTAGCGCGAGTCCGACTGCTGGACGATGCCGGTGATCAGCTCGCCGACGCGGTCGCGGTACTCCTCGAACATCATGTCCCGCTCGGCCTCGCGGATCCGCTGCAGGATCACCTGCTTGGCGGTCTGCGCGGCGATCCGGCCGAAATCGTGCGGCGTGACGTCCTCGGTCTCGATCTGGTCCTCGTACTCCTTGAGCTTCTCGAGGTCGATCTCGGGCTCGGGCGGCTCGCGCATCTCGCCGGTCTCCGGGTCGACGGTCGGCTGCAGATCGGTGGTGGCCTCGATCAGGAGCTGCTCCTCGAGCTCCGGCGGGATCTTCAGCTCCCACACCTTGAAGTCGCAGCTGTCGCGATCCATCTCGACCTTCGCGTACGGCGCCGAGCCCGGCGTCTTCTTGTAGGCCGACAGGAGCGCGTCCTCGAGCGCCTCCATCAGCTTCTCTTGGGCGATGTTCTTCTCGGCCGCGAGTCCCCGAACGGCTTCTACGATCTCACGTGACATAGCTTCAGTCTCCAGGAACGAGGTTGGAGCGGGCGATCTGCGCGTAGGGGATCGTCACGATCCCGTCCCCGGCGGCGATCGTGACCTCCTCCTCGGAGGCGCCCACGAGCTCGCCGGTCACGCTCTTGTGGCCATCCGTGGCCTCGCGCAGGCGGACGCGGGCGCGGCGGCCGAGGAACCGGGTGTAGTGCTGCGGCTTCGTGAGCGGGCGATCCTGGCCGGGCGATGAGACCTCGAGCGCGTACCGCTCGAGGTAGTCGCCGAGCAAACCGGAGACGCGCTCGCACAGGGCCAGCGTCACACCATCCCGATGGTCGATGTACAGGCGCAGGGTTGTCCCTGACACGACCTCAGCGAGCAGCACCTCGACCTCCGGCTCGGCCTTTGCCAGCCGATCCTCGATCTCCGCATGAAGTGCACTCACTGTCTCCTCCGTCTCAACGTCATAAAAAAAGCGGGCGTGCGCCCACTTCCGTTACTACACCGGGAAGCGCCCCGGCGCGAAAGCTGTAGGTCGCAGGTTAGCACCAGGATGTATGGGTCGGTGCATGCACCGACCCACAGGTTTGTGCATGCACAAACCTGCCTGGTGGCGCATGCGCCACCAGGATCAGGACCTGGCGGCGGCGGCTCTCGCGCGGTCGCGGTACACGCGATAGTCGCGCCGGCCGGGCTGCAGGGTGGCGGCCAGCGCGAGCGGCTTGCGCGCCTCGGCGTGGCGCCCGAGCATCTGCAGCGAGCGGCCAAGGCAGAACAGCGCGTAGTCGTTCGTCGGCGCGCGCTCGATCACGGCCTCGAACTCCGCTGCGGCCTGCTCGTAGCGCTGGGAGTGGAACAGGGCGCGCCCAAGCGCCTCGCGGATCGAGGTCTTGTCGGGCGCCAGGTCACGGGCGCGCGAGAGCGGGATCGTCGCCTGGTGGTTGTGCCCGGCTTCGAGCAGCTCGGTGCCGCGTCGAAAGAGGTCGTACAAGTCGTCCATCAGACGGAGTGTAGGCCCCGTCGCGGGCGCTCCAGTGCAGGCAGGCGCAGGCGGAATCGTGGCGGCAGCGCCCACAGCGCCCGGACCGCTCCGATCACTCCGAGTCCCGAGCGCAGCTGGCTCCGAAGGGCTCGCCGCTGCGCGCGGGACGGCTGCCCGGAGCCGCCCGCGAACCGCGCCAGGCGGATCGTGCGCACGTACGCCTGGGCGTCCGGGGAGCCGCCGAGTCGCTGCTCGAGCCCGGCCAATGTCGCGCCGGCCGCCATCCGACGGCCGGAACGGGCGAACGCCAGCTCGAGCTCGGCCAGCAGCTGATCGTTGGTGGGGTCGTTCAGCCGCACCGTGATCCGCACCGCCACCGCCAGGAGCACGAGCACGACCGCCAGCGCGATCAGCGCCGCCACCGGGGTGCCGCCGCTGTGGGGGTGGGTCGTGGCGGGCAGGCGACCGGTCACGCTCCTGAGGCCGTGGGAGGTGGGAGTCGTGCCAGTGCCTTTGGTCGAGCCCTGGACGACCGACAGCGGGACGTGGCCACCGAGCGCGGGCGCGATCGCCGGCGTCGGGTCGAACCGGACCCAGCCGTAGCTCGGGAACCACGCCTCCACCCACGCATGGGCGTCGGTGTCGGCGACGATATAGCTCTTCGTGGCGCTGTCGTACTGGCCGGTGGTGAACCCAGTGGCCACGCGGGCCGGGACGCCGCCCATCCGTAGCAGCAGCGCCATCGAGCCGGCGAACTGCTGGCAGTACCCGATCTTGTCGCCGAACAGGAACGTCTCGAGTGGATAGCGGCTGGACGGCGGATCCTGGTTGTAGGTGTACGCACCGGAGTCGAGGTAGCGCTTGACGCTCAGCGCGTAGTCGTACGGCGTCGCGGCGTGGCGCGCCAGCCGCCGGGCCAGCGCATAGACGCGACGGTACGGCGAGGCCGCCAGCGCGACCGCCGGATTCGGAGTGCTGGGGCTGTAGGCGACCGCGATTCGCGACCCGAACGGGGCGAAGAACACCTGCTGGTAGGAGGGCACAACCGGCAGCGCGCCCTTCTCCGTCGTCGAGAACCCCGGGTTCGACGGGACCACCAACGACAGATACGCCGGCAGCAGCGCCGGGGGGTAGTTGGTGCCGGCGGCCGCCAGCTGCGCCGCCGTCGGCTGGGGGTCATAGGCGGAGACGTCGTAGCTGTCGCCGGGGCCCAGCCCGGTCGGGTCGACCCAGGTTCCCTCGCTGAGCCCGGCGACCAGGCTGGTGACGTGCGTGGGCTCGGCGGCTACGCCCGCGGCGATCACGTTCGTCGTGTTCAGCCCCCGCAGCGTCACGTGCAGGGTCTGCGTCCACTTCTGGAGGTTGGCGGGAGGCACGGTGCCCTGGGCGTCGGGCGCCTGGACGCTCTGCGCGACCCACCCGTGCCCGTCGAACACGTCGAGGTCCTCCGCCTTCCAGTAGTCGGGGTGGCGAGCCTGGACCTCGAGGACCGCCTTGCCGTGCTGTGGCCATTGCAGCGGCCCGTAGCGCTGGGTCCAGTCAAACGACTCCGGATGCGCCGGGGCCAGGTTGCCGGCGAGCGCCTGGTAGTTCAGCCACGGCGTGTGGGTGTCGAGCCGGGGCGCCGCGATCATCGCCGCGGCCCCCGCCAGCAGCGCGAGCAGCGTCGCCGTGACGAGGTCGCCCTGACGAATCCGGTCCGCCCACATGAATGCTGCGACGAGCAGGAACAGGATCAGTCCCTGCAGGTAGGGAAGCTCGGGCCGCACGAGCGTCGAGGGAACGACCGCGAGCGCAATCAACGCGGTCGCGGCGGCGGCGCGCCGGCCATCGCTCAGCTGACGCGGGGCCAACGCGACGATCAGGGCGGCGTCGAGCAACAGCACCCCGGCGCCGAGCACCATTACGGTCCGGATCCACTGGTTGATGCCGATGTAGGGCAGCAGTACCTGCGGCAGCCCGGAGAGGCCTTCGCTGATCCCGTCAGCGGTCACGGCGATGCGGAAGTGCCTGACCCACGACCAGGGCACGCCGGCGAAGGCGAACGCTGCCAAGAGGGACAGCAGCGCCAGCAGCGCCACCGCGAGGCGGCCCCGTCCCCTGAGCGCAGTCCCGGCGCCGACGATCACCAGCGAGAGGCCGAGCAGGCCGAGCAGACGCCACACCGGCGCGGGGGTCATCAGCGTCGCCCATCGCAGCGTCCCGTAGAGCCCGAGCGCCCCGAACGCGCACAGCCGCACCAGCGGACGGTCGGCCTGAACGGTCGCGGCGCGCCGAGAATGCGTACGCGTGCTGCCGGAGGGAACGAGGACGGCGACGTCTGACCCAGCGCTCACGCCGCGGTCTCCTCCTGCGAGCGGGTCCGTGCCCCGACCGCGAATCCCTGGCAGCCGGTCACCTCGAAGCTCGGGCGGCCGGGCGGCAGCCCCTCCAGGTCCTTCGGCAGGACCACCACCAGCGAGCCCGGGCCGGACGCGAGCGCCGGCGGAAGCCGGTCGAGTGGCTGGACGGCGACGTAGTAGACCGGACCCTGGCGCGCGGCGCCGTCGAGCAGCGGCGGCCGGGTCTCCGGGCCGCCTTCGACGAGCGCGAGCCTGGCGTGTGCCGTCGGCCAGCTCGCGAGGTCGGGCTCGACCCCGAGCGCCCGACGATCGCCCGGAAGCAGCAGCCGGCAACCTCCCAACCGGGCCAGCTCGAGCGTCAGCGACGCGGCGGCGCGAACGGCGGCGTCGAGCTGGTCCTCACGGGCGCGGCCACGTGCGTCGAGGACGATCAGCGGGCGGGTGTCTCGGTCGGCGCGGAGCCGGCGCTCGAGCAACCCGGCGCCGCGAGCGAGCGCCGGCCAATGGATCCGCGAGGCGGGCGTGCCGGGGCGGTAGGGCCGAAGGCCGTCGACGTCGACCGCGGCCATCGGCTCGGCGAGCGAGCGGCCCTCGCTGCGCTGTGGCGGGCGACCGCGGCCCCCGGCTCCCCAGCGGACGCGCTCCGTGTGCGGCAGCACGAGCAGCTCCTGCGCGGGCCCACCGGCCGTCTTGGTCAGACATGACAGCTCAAGCGGGTCCTGCACCAGGAGCGTAGGAGGCTCGAGCCGGCGAAGACCGCGGCGGGTGAAGCTCGTGACGATCCGGACGTCAGCCACGCGGCCTCCCTGGATCAGCGACATCGGCACCTTGAGCACGATCGGGCCGGATGCCAGCGGATCGTGGAGCTCGGCGCCGGGCAGCCCCAACACCCCCCGGCGCACTTCGATCATCGCCTCGAGCGGCTCCAGTTCCACGACCCGGTCGACCTGGAGCTTGCGCGACACCGTCGCCGGTCGCGAGGCCAGCCACACCCAGGCGGGCGCGCCGGCGCCGATCACCACGAAGGCGATACCCGGGATGAACAGCGGCGCGGCGTCGAATGCCAGCGCGACCAGGGTGAGCACCACGCCGGCGAGTGCCACACCGATCGCCCGTTTCACGGCCGGCCCTACACCCTCACAGCGCTCGAACCGATGCGACCGCGTCGACGATCACATCGACTGCCGCGGCCCGCGGGCACTCGGGCGCAAGCAGCAGTCGGTGCGCCAGCACGGGGACCGCGAGCGCCTGGACGTCGTCGGGCAGCGCGTGGTCGCGGCCGCGCATCATCGCTTGGGCCTTGGCGGCCCGCAGCAGCATCAGTCCGGCCCGGGGACTGGCGCCGAGCTCGACTCGCGGATCCTCGCGAGTGCGCCACAGCAGCCTGACCACGTAGTCGCGCAGCGCCTCGGAGGCCTGGACGCGTGTCGCGCCGTCCTGTGCCGCGAGCACCTCGGCGGCGGTGGCGACCGCCGTCAACGTCAGCACCCGGTCGCCGCCCTCGTGGTCGGCGAGCATCCCGGCCTCGGCCGCGCGGTCCGGGTAACCGAGCGAGATCCGCGCCATGAAGCGGTCGACCTGGGCCTCGGGGAGTGGGTAGGTGCCCTCGTACTCGATCGGGTTCTGGGTCGCGAGCACGAGGAACGGCCGCGCCAGCTCGTGGGACTGGACGTCGACGGTGACCCGCCGCTCCTGCATGCACTCGAGCAAGCCCGATTGGGTCTTCGGCGAGGCCCGGTTGATCTCGTCGACGAGCACGATGTTGGCGAACACCGGGCCCGGACGGAACTCGAACCGCTGCTCGCGCTGGTCGTAAACGTTGACACCGACGACGTCGGCAGGCAGCAGGTCCGAGGTGCACTGCACGCGCGCGTACTGGCAGTCGATCGAGCGCGCGAGGGCGCGCGCCAGCGCTGTCTTGCCGACGCCCGGATAGTCCTCCACCAGCACGTGGCCCTCGGCCAGCAGCACGACCATCAGGTGTTCGAGCGTTTCGGGGCGGACCTGAATGGCGCGGGCGATATTGGCCGCAATCCGCCGCGCGATCGCGGCGAGCGCGTCAGATTCCTGCGGCGCTGTGGGCGCTTGCTCTGGCGGTTCCACCTTCCTCCTCTCGCAATCTTCTCAGACGCTCTACTTCCTCTAGGACGACTTCGGCGACCTGTTTCTTGCTCGTGCGTGAAACAAGCCGCTCGTTTCCGCCGCTCGACAAGACGGTTACCTCATTCTCGGCCGCGTCGAACCCCACCCCCGAAAGCGAAATGTCGTTGACGACGACCATGTCGAGAGCCTTGCGCTCGAGCTTCCCGCGACCATAGGCGACCGCGTCGTGGCCGTGCTCGGCGGCAAACCCGACGAGCACCTGGCCGTTGCGGCGCCTCGCCGCCAGCCCGCTGAGGATGTCGGCCGTCGGCTCGACTTCGATCGTCGGCACGCCGTCGTCCTTCTTGAGCTTGTTCTCGGCGGGGGCGGCGGGACGGAAGTCCGCCACTGCCGCGGCCATCAGCAACACGTCGCACTCGTAGAACCTCTGCTCACATACGTCGCCGAGCTCGGCCGCGGTCCCGACGGCGATCACCTCCACCCCCCGCGGTGGCTCGAGGGTGACGTTGGCGGCGACTAGCGTCACGCTGGCGCCTCGCCGCGCCGCCTCGCCCGCGAGCGCGTATCCCATCCGGCCCGAGGAGCGGTTGCCGATGAAGCGGACGCTGTCGATCGGCTCCCGGGTGCCCCCGGCCGTAACCAGGACCCGGATCCCGGCCCATGTCGGCGGCGTCATCAGGGCCTCGGCCGCGGCCAAGAGCTGCGTAGGCTCGGCCAGCCGACCGATCCCATGCTCGCCGAACGAGGCGAGCTCGCCCTCGCCCGGCGCGATGATCGCCACGCCCCGCGTCGCGAGCCACTCGAGGTTGGCCTGCGTCGCTGGATGCAGGTACATCCGGTTGTTCATCGCCGGCGCCACCGCCACCGGGCACGCCGCGGCCAGCGCGGCCGTGGTCAGGAGGTTGTCGGCCTGGCCGGTGGCCAGCTTGGCGATTGTATTCGCGCTGGCCGGGGCGATCAGGTACAGGTCCGCCCGCTCCACCAGCGCCAGGTGACTGATCGGCGCCCGCTCGGGCACGTGCTCACCGGGGTAGGCGCCGCGCGCCGGGTCGGGCTCGAACTCGCCGATCAGCACGGGGGCGCCGGTGATCCCTTCAAACGACGCCCGCCCGACGAACCGCTCGCTCCTCGGAGTCTGGATGACTCGGACGGCGTGGCCGGCCTTGATCGCCAGCCGCGCTGTCTCGAGCGCCTTGTAGGCCGCGATCCCGCCGCTCACGCCGAGGAGCAACCGGGCCACGACACGGACCTAGGTTCTGTCCCGGCAGGGATGTGCGACCGGGGCGGTCGAGGACCGAACGAGGCCAGGACGCAGGGGGTGAAGCCGTAGCAGCGCTACGGCGAACCCCCGAGGACGCAGCATCGTGAAGGTCATCGATCGCATCCGGGCGTGCAGACCTGGCGGGATAGGACCTACCGGTAGTGGTACTTCAGCTTGCCGTGGGCGACTTCCTCGAGCGCGATCGTCAGGTAATTCTTCGACCGCGTCTCGACCATCGGGGGCGGGAACTCGTCGAAGGTGCCCTCGCCGAGGTTGTGGTAGTAGGAGTTGATCTGCCGGGCGCGCTTGGCGGCGACGATCACGCTCGCATAGTCGGAGTCGACGTGCTCGAGCAACTTGTCGATTCTGGGTGAGATCATTGATTTGGGTCCGTTTCTTCGGGGCTACCAAGGTTAGCGTCCCGGCGGCCGGGTGCGAGCCGGGCTGATCCACTCAAAGGTTGCGGGCGCCGGCGGTCGCGCGAGTGCTTTTCCTTGGGAGGGGGCGGGTGCGGGTGGCCTCGGGCCCCCGATTTGCGCTCGGAATGGTGCACAACGCGCCATCACCGGCGCCTGGGGCCGAGCCGTGGCGTCTTAAGCACTCCTCGTGCATAGCGCGCCACAGCTCGGGTTTCGGCGCGGAATTGGCGCACTGTGCACCATGCGAAGGCGCCCGAATCCACCCCTCCCCGCCAAACCCTGAGCGGTTACCGACCGAGGACGTCGTGCACGATCGCCGCCAGCTGCTCGGTGGCGTCCTCGAGGCGGTCGTTGACGACGACGTGCGTGAATTCCGGCTGTGCGGCCAGCTCGCGCTCGGCGGTGCGGAGCCGCTCGTCGACCTGCTCGGGGCTGTCGGTGCCCCGGCCCACCAGGCGGGCCCTAAGCGCATCGAGCGACGGCGGGGCAATGAACACGGCGGTCGCCTCGGGCATCGCGTCGCGGACCTGGCGGGCGCCCTGGACCTCGATCTCGAGTACGACCGGGATCCCGGCGCGCAGGCACCGCTCGAGCTCGGAGCGGAGCGTCCCGTAACGATTTCCTGAGTACGTAGCGTGCTCGACGAAGTCTGCTTCGGCGATCCGCCGATCGAACTCCTCCGGGGTCAGGAAGTGATAGTCGTGGCCGTCGCGCTCCCCTGGCCGTGGCGCGCGGGTCGTCGCCGACACCGACAGCTCGAGCTGAGGAATCCGCTCCATCACCCCGCGGATCAGCGTGCCCTTACCGACGCCGGAGGGCCCGGTGATCACGAAGACCTTTCGGCTTGTCGCCACCGGCCGGCGCCGACGCCGACGGTCAGCGTCGGCGCATCAGCGCGACCAGCTCCCCACGCTGGCGCTCGGACAGGCCGCCGATCGTCTTGCTCGGCGAGATCCGGCATTGCGACAGGATCTTGTTGACCTTCACGCGGCCGTACTTGGGCACGGCGAGCAGGAGGTCGAAGACCTTCGCGGTTTCCAGGTAGTCGGGAGGCTCGAGCAACAGCTCGTGGATCGGCTGGCGGCCAGCCTTGAGATCGCGCTTCAGTTGAGCTCGGCGACTGCGGATGTCGTTCGCCCGCTGAAGCGCCTCCATGCGTTGCACGAGAGAGCGTTCCGGCGCAGCAACGAACTTCGTGGGCGTTTCGCTGACCGGCGGCATGGGCGGCGACTATACATCTTGGGGCGACCCGATCAAGCCAAATCCGCTCAATTCGACTAGACCTCAGCCTGAGGTCGAGCATTGTCGAGGATGGTTCGGGGAATAACCTATGTTTGCAGGGGGTTTTGGGCTCTGCTAGCGCCCAGCGCTACGAAAGCCCGCCGTTTCAGGCGAGCAGCTGTCACCGCCGTGTGAATTCTTTTCCACAGCACGCAGTTCATGCAACTCGGAGGCGATCCGAAGGCCGGCCGCCGGGTCGCGAAAGCTTTCAGTCCCCACCGCGATGATGTCTGCGCCGACCCGCATCAGATCGCGGGCGTCGCGGCCGCTCTGGACCCCGCCCATGCCGACCACGGGAATCGATACCGCGCTCGCGACGGATCGGACCTGGGCGAGCGCAACGGCGCGGATGGCCGGGCCTGACACGCCACCGGTCCCGCCCCCGAGCCACGGCTCGCCGGTCCTGGGGTGCAGCGCCATCCCGCGGATCGTGTTGATCAACGACAGCGCGCTCGCGCCCGCCCCCTCGGCGGCGCGCGCCACGGCGGGGACGTCCGAGGCGTTCGGCGTCAGCTTGACAATCAGGGGCTTGTCCGTGATCGGCCTGACGCGCTCGAGCAACAGGGCGAGCTCGTGCGGGTCGGCGCCCATCACCATCCCCGTCTCGACGTTCGGGCACGAGACGTTCAGCTCGAGCGCCGCAACCTCGTCGCGCCCGGCGAACGCCCCGACCAGCTCGGCGACCTCCTCGCGGCTGAACCCCATCACGTTGACGATCAGTGGCACCGGGAGCCTCGCGAGCTTCGGCAGGTCCTCGGTCAAGTACCCCTGGAGCCCCTTGTTGGGCAATCCGATCGAGTTGATCATGCCGCCGGCCATCTCCCACAGCCGGGGTGGTGGGTTGCCCTGGCGGGGCTCGAGCGTGACGGTCTTGGAGACGAAGGCCGCAAACGGAAAGCGCTCGATCAGCTGATCGCCGAAGACCCGTTCGGCGGCGATCGCGTCGAACGTTCCGGAGGCGTTGATCACCGGGTGGGCGAGCTCGATGCCGCAGAACGCCGCGCTCAATGTCCGGCTCCCGCCACGGCGGCGCTCTCGAGGATTTCGGCGTCGAGGACCGGGCCGTCGACACACAGGCGCAGGTAGCCGGCGCGGGTAGGGACCACGCATCCGAAGCACGCGCCGAAGCCGCACGCCATCCCGGACTCCATCGCGAGCTGAGCGGGAACCGCCCGCTCCGCGCACAGCCCCCGGACCGACTCGAGCATCGCCGGCGGCCCGCATGCGTAGACCTCGCTGTCGGGGCCGTCTTCGAGGGCCTCGGCGAGCAGCTCGGTGACGAGGCCGTGGTGGCCGACGCTGCCGTCGTCGGTGGCCACCGCGGGATCGGCGAGCAGCACCGCCCCGGCGGCCCTCGCCGCGTCGCGGAATCCGAGCATCGTCGGCACCCGCAATCCGAGCTCGTCCTGCAGGATCGCTAGCGGCGCGATCCCCACGCCGCCGCCGGCCAGCACCGGGCGCCGTCCCTCCCGTGGCGGGGCGAACCCCGATCCGAGCGGACCGACAATCAGCAGGTCGTCGCCGGGCCCGAGCTCGCAAAGGCGGTTGGTGCCGGGGCCGACGTCCTCGACCAGGAACTGGAGCTCGTGGCTGCCGGGCGGGGCCCGCAGCACGCTGAACGCCCGCGGGAGAAACGGCCGCTCGGACTCCCCTCCTCCCCACCGGCTGGCCGCCGTGAGCATGTAGAACTGCCCGGCCTGCGGCCTCGGGCCGTGGGGGTCGGCGCAGCGGATCACGACGTAGGCGCCGTGTTCCGCGCGCGCGGTGACGGGGGCCGCGCGACGGCCGAATGGAGCGGTGACGCGCTCGCTCACGGGACCTCGCTGAGCCGCTTGCCGTGGAGCTCCTGGAGCGAGATCACGCCGGCGGCGTCGCCGCGGCGGTCGGCCGCGATCGCGCGGGCCGCCGCCATCCCGCCGGCCATCGTCGTGATGCACGGGATCCCGCGCGCCACCGCTGCGGTGCGGATCTCGTAGCCGTCGGTACGCGCGCCGGTGCCGACCGGGGTGTTAATGACGAGATCGACCTCCCCGCGCTCGATCCAGTCGACGACGTGGGGCGAGCCCTCGCCGATCTTGTTGATGGGCTCGGCCGGGATCCCCATCTTGCGGATCGCCTGGGCCGTGCCCCGGGTGGCGATGATCTTGAAACCGAGGTCGTGGAGGATCGTGGCCACGCCGGTCGCGGCGGGCTTGTCGCCGTCGGCGACGGTGATGAACGCGGTGCCCGCGCTCGGCAGCCGGGCCCCGGCGGACGACTGGGCCTTGGCGAACGCGGTTGGGAAGTCGCGGGCGATGCCCATCACCTCGCCGGTCGAGCGCATCTCCGGGCCGAGCAGCGAGTCCGCGCCGGCGAAGCGATCAAATGGCAGCACGACCTCCTTGACGCAGACATGATCGTTGGCGGTCTCCGCAGGCAGATCCAAATCGGCGATCTGCTCGCCGAGCATGATCCGGCACGCCAGCTTCGCCACGGGCAACCCGATCGCCTTCGAGACGAACGGCACCGTCCGGGACGCCCGCGGGTTGGCCTCGATCACGTGCAGCCGCTCGTCGCCATGGATCGCGAACTGGACGTTGAGCAGCCCGACGACGCCAAGCGCCTTGGCGATCCCCTCGGTCTGGGCCTTGACCTGCGCCAGCATCTGCTCGCCGAGCGTGTGGGGCGGGAGCACGCAGGCGGAGTCGCCGGAGTGGATTCCGGCCTCCTCGACGTGCTGCATGATCCCGGCGATCCACACGTCGGTCCCGTCCGATAGAGCGTCGACGTCGAGCTCGATCGAGTCCTCGAGGAAGCGGTCCAGGTAGATCGTACGCCCTGGCTCGGCCCGCACCCGGTCGAGGTACTCCTTGAGGCCGGCGACGCTGTAGACGATCTCCATCGCGCGGCCCCCGAGCACGTAGCTCGGACGCACCAGCAGCGGGAACCCGACGCTCGGTGCGGACTCGAGCGCCTCCTCCGGAGAGCGGGCGGTGGCGAACGCCGGGGCCAGGTAGCCGAGCCGGCCCAGCAGCTCGCCGAACCGGGAGCGGTCCTCGGCCAGATCGATCGATTCGATGCTAGTGCCGAGGATCTTGATCCCGGCCGCGTGCAGGCCGGCGGCCAGCTTCAGCGGGGTCTGGCCGCCGAATTGCACCACCACCCCAAGCGGTCTTTCGATCTCCGTGACGCCGAGCACGTCCTCGAGCGTGAGCGGCTCGAAGTACAGGCGATCCGAGGTGTCGTAGTCGGTGGAGACGGTCTCCGGGTTGCAGTTGATCATCACCGCGTCGCGTCCGGACTCGCGCACGGTGTGGGCGGCGTGGACGCAGCAGTAGTCGAACTCGATCCCCTGCCCGATCCGGTTCGGCCCGGACCCGAGGATCACCACGCTGGCGCGCTCGCCGCGGCTGACCTCATGTGCGGGGCCGCCGGCGCCCCGGCGCTCCCACCCCGAGTAGTAGTACGGCGTCCGCGCCGGGAACTCCGCGGCGCAGGTGTCGACGGACTTGAACGTCCGCTCCCCCGCGAACGGCGCCTCCGGGTCGGCGGCCAGGTCGGCGAGCTCGTGCAGGAACCACGGATCGATGCTCGTGCGGCGGCCCAGCTCCTCGATCGAGACGCCGCGGCGCAGCGCCTCGAGCAGCTGATCGAACCGGTCGGCGCCCGGCTGCTCGACCATCTCCAGCAGCTCGCTCTCCTCGGCCGGGAACCGGGGATTGACATCGAGCTCGCGCGAGCGCATCGCCTTGGCGAACGCCTGCCGGAACGTCCGCCCGATCGCCATCACCTCCCCCACCGACTTCATGTGGGTCGTCAGCCCCGGCTCCGCGCCCGGGAACTTCTCGAACGCAAACCGCGGCCATTTGACGACGCAGTAGTCGATCGCGGGCTCGAAGCTCGCCGGCGTCGCCCGCGTGATGTCGTTCGGGATCTCCTGGAGGGTGTAGCCGACGGCGAGCCGGGCCGCGATCTTGGCGATCGGGAAGCCGGTGGCCTTACTGGCCAGCGCGCTCGAGCGCGACACCCGCGGGTTCATCTCGATCACGACGATCTCGTCCGTCCGCGGGTTGACCGCGAACTGGACGTTGGAGCCGCCGGTCTCGACGCCGACGGCGCGGATCACGGCGATCGCCTGGTCACGGAGCTTCTGGTACTGCTTGTCGGTGAGCGTCTGCTGCGGCGCCACGCAGACGCTGTCGCCGGTGTGCACGCCCATCGGATCGAGGTTCTCGATCGAGCACACGATCACCACGTTGTCGGAGTGATCCCGCATCACCTCGAGCTCGAACTCGCCCCACCCGAGGACCGACTCCTCCAGCAGCACCTGACCGATCGGCGAGGCGGCCAGCCCGCGGCCGATGATCCTCGCCAGCTGCGACTCGTCGCGGACGATCCCACCGCCGCGGCCACCGAGCGTGAACGCCGGGCGGACGATCAGCGGCAGCCCGATGTCCGCGACCGCGGCCCCGGCGTCGGCGATGCCGTGCGCGATCGCGCTGCGGGGCACTCGCAGGCCGGCCGCGGTCATCGTCTCCCGGAACCGCTCGCGATCCTCGGCGCGGTCGATCGCGTCGTAGTCGGCGCCGATCAGCTCGACCCCGTGGACGTGAAGCGTCCCGTCCTCGTGCAGCGCTTTGGCCAAATTCAGCGCGGTCTGGCCGCCGAGCGTCGGCAGCACGGCGTCGGGCTTCTCGCGGGCGATCACCTGAGCGACCGGACCCGGCAGCAGCGGTTCGATGTAGGTCCGGGTGGCGACGTCGGGGTCGGTCATGATCGTCGCGGGGTTGGAGTTGACGAGCACGACCTCGTACCCCTCCTCGATCAGCACCTTGCACGCCTG
>Ga0116216_10000513_pt1 | contig 31052 bp, 29 predicted proteins | sample Sb_taG_11_FD_89696 | JGI IMG/M metagenome (GOLD analysis project Ga0116216, IMG submission 89696) | Peat soil microbial communities from Weissenstadt, Germany - Sb_50d_3_AS metaG | ecosystem: Environmental > Terrestrial > Soil > Wetlands > Peat | place: Germany: Weissenstadt | collected 2010-09-21
ACCATTCCTACGCCGGCGCCACCGCCACCGCGGGCCGCCGGCGCGAGGTCACGCGCTGCTCGGCGCGGGCGGTGACGGCCAGGGCGGTGCCGACGCCGAGGAGGGTCCAGCTGGCGGGGTCCTCGAGGAAGTCCGCGTACAGCATCGTGTGGAACACGAGCGCCAGGAACGCGGCGGCGATGGCCACGCGTGCAGGGTCGGAGCGAGCCCCGCGAATCAGCCCCACCAGCGCGACGAGCACGAGCGCGATGTAGGCGAGCTCGCCGATCAGTCCCTGTTCGGCCGCGATCGTGATCGGGATCGTGTGTGACGCCGACAGGCTCGAGATGCTGCGGTTGTGGCGGTGGTACTCGAGCTGGAACGACCCCGATCCGTAGCCGAACACCGGGCGCGCGCGGAACAGGTCGACGCCGCCGCTGATCAGTCCGGTGCGCCCGCTCGAGGCGCCGTTCAGTCCCTGATTGAGGCCGAACGTCTTCGGTGAGATCGCGATCGCGGCCGCGCCGACGACGACCGCGAGGCCGGCGGCCACGAACGCCGGCCACGCCTTCCAGCGGAACGCCGCGAGCGTCCCCAGCCCGACCAGGAGCGCGGCGAGGCTCGATCGCGACAGCGTCAGCAGCAGCCCGCCCCACAGGATCGCGAGGACCACGGTCGCGGCGACGATGTCGCGCGTGCGCTGTCCGTAGAGGAGCACCGACGCCAGCAGGATCATCACAAGCGCAAGGAACCGCCCGAAGATGTCCGGGTCGAAGAACACAGAGTTGACGGTGAAGTACGTGTGGACGTTGTTGGCGGCGATCAGCTTCGGGTTCAGGAACAGCGTCTTGGTCTCGAACTCGACGAACCCGACGGCGGCGAACACGACGGCGAGCCCGACCAACAGCAGCATGCACGTCCGCAGCCGCTCGCGCGTCCACCGCAGCCGACGCAGCAGGCAGAACAACATCGCGAACGGGACGTAGAAGAAGACCATCTGCTGCAGCGCTATCTGGAAGTCGGACGAGTACACGGCCTGCACCGCGTAGAGCACGACGTAGAGCGCGAGCAGCCGCTCGATCCAGCCGGGGCGGACGGCCGCGGCATCGGCACCGGGCTCGAGGTCGGAGTCGTCACGCCAGGCCGCGATGATCAACGCGACCGCACCCGCCGCCACCACCAGATACAGCGGCACGAGCAGGTTCGAGGTCGTGCCGCCGGACTCGATCGGGATCCGGAACGGGAGCGCGAGCACGACCAGCACGCCCAGCAGCGCCGGGCGGCGGAGGATCACGAGCCCGATGGCGACGACGACGGCCAGCCCGATGACGGCCCCGACGCCGGCGTACAGCGGGTGGCGATGCACGAGGTGCAACTGCGGGGAGTGCCAGATCTCGGCCAGCAGCAGCACGGGCGCGAGCACGAGCGCGCCGGCGATCGCGGTGGCTCTGGAGCGCGGCTCGCTTGCCAGCAGCGCCCACGCCGCGAGCAGCGCCACGACGACGACACCGGCCTTGGGCAGGGGTCCGGTCAGCGCTGCAATCGCGGTCACGCGCGGGAGACTAGATCACCGCAGCGGCACGATCATCTACCCTCTGGCGACATGTCTTCCGCGAAGCTCGCGATTGCCTGCGGGTTCTGCGCGCTCGTCCTGTCGGCCTGCGGGGCAACCAACAATCCGGAGGCCGGCACGATCTCGCCGACGGCCACCACCGCCGGCCGGGCGAAGCTCGACGACCCGCGCACCATGCACGTCGAATGTCTGCAACAGGCGAAGATCCCGGTCACCGAGGTCGGGAAAGCGTGGCTGCAGATCAACGCTCCGGGAAGCCCGAAGGTTCTGTTCGCATCGACTCCAGGCGGGGCGCAGTGGCTGCAGATCGACTCGCAGGTGCAGGGCGCCGAGGTGATCGGGAGCGCGCTGCTGTATCCCGAGCGGGCATCGGACAGCCTGCTGACGACGATCGAGAACTGCCTCGACCAGGGAGTCAAGGGCTAGCGGCACCCACGCCGTGCTGCGTGCGGAGTCCCCGAGCCGGGAAGGGCTCTAGAATCCGCCGGTGCCCGCGCTGCGGGCATCAGGTCTGCGCCCCACGCCGACCGCGCATTTACCGTTTGTCGTGACTCGAGACCGGAGGCCTCCCCGCGTAACTCGGGTTTGCCGGCGCGGTATGCGAAGAGCAGCGTTTTTTCTATGTCCGTACCCAGTGCTGAGCTGACTGCGCCGACGATCGGCGCCCCAAGCAGGGCAGCAGCCGGCGCCAGCTTCAGGCGCCTGGCCGGCTGGCGCCTGTACGCATTGCTCGGCGCGGGTGCGCTGGTAATCGGCGCGCTGTCGCTGCTGATCCCGTCGACGCCCAGCTACGACCCGTGGGCGTGGCTCGTGTGGGGCAGGGAGATCGTCCATCTCAACCTGCAGACGACCGGCGGCCCCACCTGGAAGCCGCTCCCGGTGATCTTCACGGTGATCTTTGCGCCGTTCGGCAAGGCGGCGCCGGATCTGTGGCTGGTGGTCGCGCGTGCCGGCGCGGTCATGGCGGCCCTAATGGTGTTCAAGCTCAGCGCACGCCTGGTGACCTGGCTCGCAGACGGCGTCGTCCCGATGGTGACGGGCCGCGAGCGGCTGGCCGTGCTCCTCCCCGCCGTGTTCGCGGGCTTGATCGCGCTGGTCGCGCTCGTGCTGTCGGCCGCGTTCATCAAGGACAACGCGCTCGGCTACTCCGAGGGGCTCATGACAGCGATCGTTCTAGTCGCGCTCGAGCGCCACCTCGACGGGCATCCGCGGCAGGCGTTCGCTGTCGCCTTCTTCGCGGCGCTCGACCGCCCGGAGATCTGGCTGTTCTGGGGACCCTACGGACTCTGGCTGTGGTGGAAGGATCCGGGCGCGCGCAAGCTCGTCTACGCGCTCTTCGTGCTGATCCCGGTGCTGTGGTTCCTGCCCGAGTTGTGGGGATCCGGTCACCTGCTGCGCGGCGCCGAGCGCGCCCAAAACCCGCGCTCGAACAGCCCCGCATTCGCCAAGTGCCCGTTCTGCACAGAGCTCAAGAACTCTTGGGTGACCGTGCTGAGCCGGGTCAAGTACGCGGCCGGAATCGGGGCGATCGCCAGCGCGGTGTTGCTGTGGCGCGCGGTGCGGACGCGGGGCGGCTGGCACCTCGAGGGCAACCGCGAGCGTGCAATGCTCGTGATCATCTGTGCGGGGCTGTTCGGGATCGCGTGGTTCGTGCTGATCGCGCTGCTCACGCAGGCGGGCTTCTCCGGCAACAACCGCTATCTGGTACTCGGCTCGGCGCTGATTGAGATCGCGGGCTGCGCGACCTGGGGCTGGGCCGCGCTGGAGCTGGGCAGATGGGTTGCCGGCCGTCGTCGCGGCACGGGGCGGAGTTTCGCGACGCCCATCGGGTCCGCGGCAGCAGTGGCGCTGGTGGCGCTCGTGTTCATGTTCGTCCCGAGCTTCGTCGGCGGCAGCCTCACCGACATTTCCAAGACGCACCGTGCGCTCGTCTATCAGGCGCTGCTGCGCACCGACGTGCAGGCGGCGGTGGACAAGGCCGGGGGCAAGAACAAGATCCTTGCCTGCGGGACGATCATGACCGAGGGCTTCCAGGTGCCGATGCTCGCCTACTACGTCGGCGTCCACACGCTCACGGTCGAGGCGCCGCCCGCAGCGGGCGCGCCGCCCGGGCCGGCGCCCAACATCGTCTTCCAGGCAGCGGAGACGCGCGACGCCGCGCTGCTCCCAGTCCTGCACGAGTGGCCGAACGTCCATTACCAGCTGATCGGGACGACGCGGACCTTTAGGGTCTTTGAGCATTGCGCGGGTAAGGTGAGCTCGTAGTGACCGTCAGCGCTCCTCCCCGGCTGCGCACGATCCCCAAGGTTCCCGACTTCGGCGAGCCAAAGTGGTTTGTACGTCTGCCGGTGTGGCTCACGACCGGCGGCTTCCTGCTGATCCTGATCGTGGCCTCGACGTTCATCCGGACGCGTTACATCAGCGGGCAGTTCTGGATGGACGAGGCGATTACGACCGGGATCGCGTCACACCCGCTATCGCAGATCCCGGGCATCCTTCGCCACGACGGCTCGCCGCCACTGTTCTACCTGCTGCTGCACTTCTGGATCCAGGCGTTCGGGGACAGCGAGCGAGCGACCCATTCGCTGTCGCTGCTGTTTGGGCTGGCGACGATCCCGGTCGGGATGTGGGCGGGGTGGAGCCTGTTCGGCCGACGCGCCGGGATGTACGCGGCGACGCTGTTCGCGTTCAGCACGTTCCTGACCCAGTACGCCGGCGAAACACGGATGTACGAGTTGATGGGGCTGCTCGGCCTGATCGCGACCGCCGCATTCATCCACGGGTTCGTATACCGACGGCGCAAGTACCTGATCATGTTCGCCATCGCCGAGGCGCTGATGCTGTACACGCACGCGTGGGGCATCTTCTACGGCGCCGGCGCGGCGTGCGCGTTGATCCCGATCTATCGCGCAAGCGACGAGAAGCGGGTGCTTCTGCGCGATGCCGTGATGGCCTTCGGTGGCGCCGGGATCCTGTTCCTGCCGTGGCTCCCGAACTTCATCTACCAGTCGACGCACACAGGCGCGCCGTGGGCGCCGCCTCCGCGGTTCGGAGCGCCTGTGTTGCTCTCGCGCGATCTGCTCGGGGGGGACCGGATCACGATCGGGCTGGTGCTGTCCACGATCATCGGCGTCGGGGCGCTGTTCACCAAGCGCTACCGCCGCACGACCGACGCGACGATGCTGTGGGCGCTGATCGTGCTGCCGTTCGCCACGCTCGCGCTGGCGTGGCTCGCCTCGCAGATCACGCCGGCGTTCGTGTCGCGCTACTTCGCGCCGGCGCTCGCTCCGATCTTCCTGCTGGCGGCCTGGGGGTGCGCGCGGTCCGGGGTCGTCGGTCTGGCGGCGATCCTTTTGTCGATCGTGTTCGTCGTGCACATCGCGTCGTACGCACCCGAGTTCAAGAGCGACATGCGCGACGTCGCCGCCGAGGTGGCGCCACAGCTGCACCGCGGCGATCTGGTGATCGTCGGGCAGCCCGAGGAGGTGCCACTGGCGTGGTACTACCTGCCCTCCGGCTTGAGATACGCCAACACGCTCGGACCGGTCAGCGACCCGCGCTACATGAACTGGGTGTACGCGCTGAGGCGGCTCCGCAACGCCAATCCGTGGGCGACGCTCGCGCCGCTGCTTGCTAGTGTCAAGCCCGGACAGGACGTGCTATTCGTGCGACCCCTGACGGAGGGTGCCAAGAACTGGCAGGCGTCGTGGACGCAACTGGTCCGGCGCCGCTCCGCACAGTGGGGGGCGTTGCTGGCCGGCGATCCCCACCTCAAGGAGATCGCGTGGGCCCCACATGATTACGAAGGCGCCTGCTGCGTGGCGAACAGCGCGATCTTGTTTAAGAAAGTCTCCTGACGCTGTCGATATGACCCTGAAGCCATGACCGACTCGACGCCTCCCGCGCCCGCCGGAGACCCTCCGCACGGCCGCGCCGAGATCACGCCGGACCACCCGGTGGTCGTGCTGGGCGGCGGCCCGGCCGGCCTGACCGCCGGCTACCTGCTGGCCAAGCAGGGCAAGGCGGTGATCGTGCTCGAGTCGACCGACCAGGTCGGGGGGATCGCGCGGACCGAGGTCCGCGACGGGTACCGCTTCGACCTCGGCGGCCACCGCTTCTTCACCAAGGTCACGGAGGTCGACGAGCTCTGGCACGAGATCATGAAGGAGGAGTTCCTCAGGCGGCCGCGGCAGTCGCGGATCTACTGGAACGACAAGTTCCTGGAGTACCCACTGCAGGGCATGGACGTGATCCGCAAGCTCGGCCCGGTCGAACTGACCCGGTGCCTCGTCTCGTATCTGTGGGCGACGATCAAGCCGAAGGGCCGTGAGGAGACCTTCGAGCAGTGGGTGTCGAACCGCTTCGGCAAGCGGCTCTACCACCACTTCTTCAAGACCTACACCGAGAAGCTGTGGGGCGTGCCCACCGACGAGATCCGGGCCGAGTGGGCGGCACAGCGCATCAAGGGGCTCTCGTTCTTCGCCGCCGCCAAGGCCGCGTTCTTCGGCAACAAGGACAACAAGATCAAGTCGCTCATCAGCGAGTTCAACTACCCCCGCTACGGCCCGGGGCAGATGTGGGAGCAGATGACCGCTGACATCCGTGCCCACGGTGGCGAGGTGCGGCTCAACGCGCCGGTCACCAGGCTGCGGATGGGACTCGGCGGACATGTCACGGAGGTCGTCGCCGGTGGCGAGTCGCTCACACCTTCTTATGTGATCTCGTCGTTGCCGCTGCGAACGACCGTCGGAATCACCGAGCCCGAAGCGCCGGGTGAGGTCCGCGACGCAGCGCGCGGCCTGCGCTACCGCGAGTTCCTCACGGTCCTACTCGTGATCGAGGGCCAGGACCCGTTCCCCGACAACTGGATCTACATTCATCAGCCAGGCGTGCGCGTGCTGCGGATCCAGAACTTCAAGTCCTGGAGCCCGTGGATGGTGCCCAATGATCATGACGCGTCGATCGGCATGGAGTACTTCTGCTTCGAGGGCGACGAGCTTTGGAACATGGCCGACGACGACCTGGTCGCGATGGCGAGCCAGGAGATCGAGAAGCTGCACCTGGCGCGCGCGGACAAGGTCAAGTTCGGCTTCGTCGCGCGCGTGCACAAGGCGTATCCGATCTACGACGTCGAGTACGCCGAGCGCGTGGCGGCGATCCGCGGCTGGTTGGACGGAATCGACAACCTGATCCAGGTCGGCCGCAACGGCCTGCACCGCTACAACAACTCGGACCACTCGATGCTGACCGCGATGCGCGCCGTCGACAACATCCTGCTCGGGACCAAGCACGACATCTGGGCGGTCAACGCCGAGAGCGTCTACCACGAGGAGGACGTGGAGCCCGAGCAGCCCTATCGCGAGGCGCCCGAGACGCCGGCGATGGAGCAGCCGCTGGCGCCGGAGAGGTAATGCGTCGGGTCTTTATCGTGTTTGGGGCGGTTGGGGTCTTGGCGTTGATGCCGTCCGTGGCGGTCGCCGCGGGATCGGGGTCGGGGGCGACTTCGACCGCCACGACGCCGGCGGTCGGGGCGCCCGGATCCAATCCGCTGGGAAGCCCGATCACACCCGGTCTCCCTCAGTCGCAGGCATCGACGCCGACGACGAGCACCGCCACGGTGACGACGACTAGCAGCGGAACGTCGACCACGGGCGGCAGCGGCCTCGGCACGTCGCAGGCGATCCTGATCGTCGGATTCGCGGCAGTGCTCCTGGTCGGGGTCTCGTTCTTCATCTGGCGCGACGCGCGCCGGCGGGCGCCGGTGCGGGCGCACCGGGCGGCAGCGGCCGGTGCCGGCGTGAACGGCAGCGGGCGCGCCGCGTCAAAGCAGCGGGGCAAGCCACGGAAGTTGAGCCCGGCTGAGAGGCGCCGACGCAAGCGCGGGCGGGCGCGGTAGGTCTGTCGGTCGGCCCCCGAGCCCCGAGCCGCCCGAGCCCCGGACCCGCGACGATGGAGATCTGGGCTGTATAGGAACCCAGATCTCCATGGACACCCGTGAGAGGCCTAGTCTGCGCCCGCCCGGGCGAGCGTCGCCTTCGCCCGCAACAGCTGTCGCTCGACGGTGCGCGTCGTGCACGCCTCGTGCCTCGCCATCTCGGCATAGCTGAGCCCGACGCCCTGTAGCCAGAGCAAGCGTTGCTGGCGGACCGGGAGGGTCCCGATCTTCTCCAGTCGCTCGAGCCGCTCGACGATCTCATCGGGTCCCGGGGCAACCGCCGGCGGGGCCGCCTCCCCGGCCCCGTCGAACGTCGCCTCGAGCGACAGCGCGCGGCCGTCGCGGCGCAGCAGCCTCAGCGCCTCGCGCACGGCGGTGGTGGCGAGCCAGGACAGCGCCGCCTCGCGGCGCACGCGCTCGCAGTTGCTCACCAGGCAGGCCCAGGCGAACTGACAGGCGTCGTCGATCACGGCGTCCGAGGCGCGGACGTCGCTGCGGACGATGCGCTCGAGTCGTGCCGCCAGCCGGCGGTAGAGCTCGCCGACGTCATCGACGCCGAAGCTATCTGGGAAGGCTAGTGAGTCCAATTGAGACTAAGTTGATACCAAAGAACCTAGCACTACTAAATCAGTATTGCTAGGCTCAGGCGAACTTATTCAGTCTCAATTGGTTCAGGAGGGCTCGATGGATGTAGTTCGTCTTGGGTCGCTGGCGGTGACCGCCCACCCCAACCTCAACGGGCTGCCGGGCAGCAACGTCCTGCAGCAGCTCGTGAACGGCGCGGAGGCGTGGGCACTGGCGATCGCGCTGCTCGGTGCGTTCATCGGCGCGGGGCTGTGGGCGGTGGCCTCGCACACGCACAACCACCAGTACGCCGCCCGTGGTCGGATGGCGGCCCTGATCTCCGGCGCGTCGGCGCTCGTGGTCGGGTCGGCGCCGGGGCTGGTGAACTTCTTCCAGCATCTCGGGACGACGGCGAAGTGATGGGGCGCGCGATGGTCGTAGGGGCGGTCGCGGTCGTGTGCGCCACCGTCGCGCTCGCGCTCGCGCCACCGCCCGCCAGCGCCTTTAACCCGGCCAAGCCCGTGTGCGAGGTCGGCGGGCTGATCAGCGGCCTCGTCGGCAAGGCGTGTGCGGTCCTCCAGAAGAGCAGCCGCCTGCTCAGCGCCAGCAAGAAGCTGCTGTCGGGCCACGTCGGCGGGGCGGCAAAGGCGCTGCTCGGCGAAGGCGCGGCGAAGGTCGGCGCGGCCGCCGGCCTGGCCGCGGTCGTGGCCTGGGTGCTCGTCGGGGCAAAGGTCGCGATGAAGGAGACGGCGACCCTGATCGCTCACACCACGAGTCCGCAACTGGAGACGACGTGGTTCTCGGCGACGTACTGGCGCATGGCCGCCATCGCCGCCGTGCTGACGCTGCCATTCCTGTGCGCTGCGGCGGTCCAGGCGATCATGCGCTCAGACCTGGCCCTGCTCGCCCGCGCTGCCCTCGGTTATCTGCCGCTGGCGCTGCTCGCGGTGAGCATCGCCGCGCCGGTGACGATGCTCTTGCTGGCCGCATCGGACGAGATGTCGGCGATCGTCTCTTCGGCCGCCGGCGGCGACGGCGGGCGAGCGCTGGCCACGATCAGCGTGGCATTCGGCGGGGGCTCGGTGCTCGCCGGTTCGCCGTTCCTGGCGTTTCTCGTGGGCCTGCTCGTGGTGGCCGCGGCGTTCATGCTGTGGCTCGAGCTGTTGATGCGCGAGGCGGCGGTCTATGTCGTGGTGCTCATGCTGCCCCTGGCCTTCGCCGCCCTCGTCTGGCCGGCCCGGCGCGTGTGGGCGATCCGCGCGGTAGAGATGCTGGTCGCGCTGATCCTGTCGAAGTTCGCGATCGTGGCGGTCCTCTCGCTGGCGGCCGCCGGGCTCGGTCACAGCGTGCTCGTCGGGCCCGACGCCATGCTCGCCGGACTTGCCCTCGTCACCCTCGCCGCGTTTGCGCCGTGGGCGCTGGTGCGGCTGATGCCGATGGCCGAGCTCGCGAGCGGGGCGGCGGGCTCGCTCCGGCGTGAGGCATCTGTCGCCCGCGCGTCCGCCGCCGCCGGCGAGTACACGGCCGATCGGGCGGAGGCAGGTCTCGGGATGATGGCCGGGGGCGGGCACGACTTCTCGGAACGGGATGGACCCCGGGAGGGGGCGAGGGCCGAGACGGAAAAGCTGGCCGACCAGAAAGAGGACCCGGTGTCGGTCGCGGCGGAGCCGCCCACGAACGGCAGCACACCCGATCCAGGTCCAGCCGACCGCCTGCCCGGGTTCCCGCCGATATGGCAGCAGGGCGATATCTCGTGGTCACCGATCACGCTCGGGTCCGAGCCCGCCAAACCACCGCCCGAGGACCGAGACGGCTCGTGACGTCCCGTCTCACCTATCGGTTCGGTCCACTCGAGCGCCGAGGAATCCTGGGTCCCGTCCGGGTCGGCCAGGCCGCCATCCTCGCGCTGGGTGCGCTGCTCGCGATCGTCGCGCTTGATCAGGCCCCGAGCGCCGGCGGCGCGCTGATGGCGACGGTGGCGTTCGGCGTCGCGGTCGCGGTTGCGGTCGCGCCGGTAGGCAGTCGCACGGTCGAGGAGTGGTGCCCGATCATCCTGGCGTTCGGGGCGCGGAAGCTCACTCGCCGGGACGCGTTCCGCTCGCCCGTGCCGACGCGTGGATTCCGGATCCGGCGGGGCGGGGCCGGATCGCTCGAGCCCGCCGTCCCGGCTGCGCTGCGCGGCGTGCGCATCCTCGAGGCCGGCTACCGCGACCGCACGATCGGGCTGCTGTCAGAGGGCGGCCGCCGGCTGACGAGCGTGCTCGCGTGTCGCGTCGTGTCGTTCTCACTGCTCGACCCCGAGGCGCAGGAGCGGCGGCTGGCTCGGTGGGGCCTCGTGCTCTCGGGGGCGGCCAGCACGGCGATCCGGCGGATCCAGTGGATCGAGCGAACCGCGCCGGCACAGGGCGACGAACTCGCCCGGTGGCTGCACGCAGAGCGCGACCCCGCCGTGCCGCTGCGCGGGACCCCGATGATCGAGTCCTACCTGGAGCTGATCGGGACGACCGCCCGGGTCGCGCAGGAGCACGAGATCCTGCTCGCGGTTCAGGTCGACGCGCGCCGCGTTCGGGGGCGCGGGAGCGACGCCGTCAGGCAGGCGGCGGTCGCGGAGACCGAGCGCGTGGCCCAAGCGCTCGGCGCAGTCGAGGTGACCGTGCTGGGCGCGCTCAGCCCGGGTCAGCTCGCCCGCACGCTGCGGACCGCGTTTGACCCCTATGCCCGCGCGGAGCTGGCCACGCTCGAGACCGCCGACCGCAGTCGGGACGGGCTGGCGGAGGCGAATGCCTGGCCGCTCGGCGCCGAGGAGGGATGGGACCAATACCGCACCGATGGCGCCGTCCACGTGAGCTACTGGATCGGGGGCTGGCCGCGCGTCGAGGTCTCCGCGATGTTCATGGACGCGCTGCTCGGCCGCTCGAGCGTCGTGCGCACGGTGGCGGTGACGTTCGAGCCGATCCCGCCGGAGCGCTCGACGCGCGAGGTCGAGGCCGCGATCACGCGCGACCGGGCGGATCGCGAGCTGCGGCACCGCTTCGGCCAGTCGGAGACGGCCCGCCAGCGCCAGGCGCAGGACGCGACGATGCGCCGGGAGTCGGAGCTCGCGGCCGGACACAGCGAGGTGAGGCTGGCCGGCTTCGTGACGGTCTCGGGGCGTGATCGGAACGAGCTCCGCCGGGCATGCTCGGAGGTGCTGGAGCAGGCCGCCCGGGCCCGGCTCGAGCTCCACTGCATGTACGGCCAGCAGCCGGATGCGTTCACGTTCACGCTGCCGCTCTGCCGAGGACTGCGATGAGCGCGGAGCGGCCCGGCCATCGGTCGACGACTCGGCACGCCCAGGCGATCTATCCGTTCATGGCGGCCGGGGGCCTCGGCGGACGCGGGGTGTTCATCGGACGGGACTCGAGTGGGGGTGCGTTCTGCTACGACCCTTGGGTCCTCTACGGCGACGGGCTGCTCGACGATCCCAACGCGATCGTGCTCGGGAAGCTCGGGCAGGGCAAGAGCGCGCTGGTCAAGACGCTGCTGTGGCGGATGCTCGTGTTCGGCCGGCGCGCGTTCGTGCTCGACGTCAAGCGCGAGTACGGTCCCTTGTGCCGGGCGGTCGGCGTCGAGCCGATCTCGCTGGTCCCGGGGGGCGGCGTTCGCCTCAACCCGCTGGCGTCGCGACCAGAGGAGCACGCGCAGCTGGACCTGCTCCGCGCGGTCGCCGTTACCGCAGTGGGCGGCGAGATCACCCAGGCCGAGGCGGCGGCGCTGCGCGAGGCGCTGCGCACCGTCCGCTCGCGTGGGAGTGACGAGCCGACGCTGCCGGAGATCGCGGCGGTCCTGTTCGTCCCCGTCGCCGAGATGGCCGGCCGCCTGCGCACGTCGACCGAGCATCTGGCGCGGGACGCGCGACGCGTTGCGCTCGCGCTTCAGGACCTGTGCGAGGGCCCGCTGCGGGGGATGTTCGACGGCCGCACCTCGCCGGGGCTCGACCTCGACGCGAAGCTGCTCGTGCTCGATCTCCACGCGGTCAGGGATTCGCCGGCGGTCGGCATCCTGATGGCCTGTGCGACGGCGTGGATGAGCGCGCTGCTGTCGCGGATGGCGGAGCGGCCGGGTCGCGAGCGGCTGATCAACGTGGCCGACGAGTCGTGGAAGATCGTCCAGCACACCGGACTCGGCGAGTGGTTCCAGTCGAACTTCAAGCTCGCACGGCAGTTCGGCGTGATGAACCTGGTCGTGCTCCACAAGCTGGCCGATCTACACGCGGCGGGCGACGCGGGATCGCGGGCGTCGAGGATCGCCGAGGGTCTGATCGCCGATGCCTCCACGCGGATCGTCTACCACCAGGACGAGAGCCAGGTGCCGCTCACGCGCTCGCTGCTCGGCCTGTCGGAGAGCGAGGCCCACCTCATCTCGATGCTGTCGGCTGGGCAGGCGCTGTGGCGGGTCGGGTCGCGCTCGTGCGTCGTTCAGCACCATCGCTCTGCGCTGGAGGCGGAGCTGACGAACACGGACACGGGGATGCGGCTGAGCGATCGCAGCCTGGTGCGAGGATGAGTCCGCACCGCTCCGAGGGGATCTCCGATGTGGCGATGCTGGTGCTGATCGGAGTGGTCGTCTCGGGGTGCGCGCTGGTCTGGTTGTGGGGCGGGATCGCCGGAGCTATATTCGGGCATGGCTGGCCGCGGCTCGGCGCCGGCCAGCTGCTGGACGTGCTCGTACGGCTCCCAGGCCGCCTGTCGGACCCGGCCGGGGCGTGGCCAAGCGCTGTTCGCCCCGACCTACCCGGCGCCGGCGCGTTCTACGGGGCGCTGGCGATCCTCGCCGCGGCGCTCGCCATCCCCGCTGGGTTGTTGGGCCGAGCCGGAGGGTTCGCACTGCTCGGGCGCGGCGGCGCCGGCGCGAGGTGGGCGGGCGGCGGCGATCTTCGCGTGTTGCGCGGACGCGGCCGCGGTGGGGGGCGGCTGGCACTCGGTCGCTACCGGGGCCAGCTGCTGCACGCGGAGCACCGCCACGCGCTGGTTGCGTTCGGGCCGCCACAGTCGGGCAAGTCCGCCGGCCTGGCGATCCCGGCGCTGCTCGAGTGGGATGGGCCGGCCGTCGCCTCGTCGATCAAGACCGACCTGCTGGCGGCCACGCTGCAGCGGCGCCGCCGCCTCGGAAGCGTGTTCGTCTTCGACCCGTTCGCGCTAGCGGGTGTGGCGGCGAACACGTGGTCACCGCTGCACGGCGCGCGAACGTGGGACGGCGCGCTCGAGGTCGCGTGGCGGCTGGCGGCGGCGGGCGCGCTCGACCAGCGGAGCGTCGAGGGCGGTGACTTCTGGGCGATCGCCGCCGAGCAGCGCCTGGCACCGCTGCTGTTCGCGGCCGCCGGGAGCGGCGCGGACATCGACAGCGTCGTGCGCTGGGCATACGGGCAGGGCACACGCGACCTGCACCAAGCCCTGGCGTCGATCGCCGGCAACGCGCGCGGCGAGTCCGAGCTCGACGGCGCCAACGCCGCCTACGACGCGGTCTCGGCGTTCGAGACGCAGGCCGACAGGACGCGGTCATCGATCGAGGCGACCGTCCAGGCGCTGCTGCGGGCCTACCGGTTCGCGCGGGTGGCCCGCTCGGCGGCGGGCTGCGAGATCACCGCCGACCGGCTGCTGGACGAGCGCGGGACGCTCTACCTGATCGGCGACGCGAAGGCCTCGAAGCTGCTGCGGCCGATCTTCCTCGCGCTCCTGTCCGAAGTCGTCGATCGCGCCTACGAGCGCGCGACGCTGGCCGGAGGTCGGCTCGAGCTGCCGCTGTTGCTGTGCCTGGACGAGGCCGGCAACGTGGCGCCGCTCCCGAACCTCGCCGAGGTCGCCTCGACGGCGCCGAGCCACAACATCCAGCTCGTCTCGATCTTCCACGACCTCGCCCAGGCGCGGTCGCGCTACGGGCAGCAGGCCGAGACTGTTGTCAACAGTCACCGCGCGCGGATGCTCCTCCCCGGCGTCGCCGATCTGGAGACGCTCCGCTACTTCGCCGGGCTTGTCGGCGAGGAGGAGGCACGCGACCTGACGCGCACCACAGGCGCCGGCGGCACCAGCCGCTCGACGGCACGGCGCCGGCGGCCGCTGGTGGCGCCCGAGGCACTGCGCCAGCTGCCCGAGCGCCATGCGCTCCTTCTCTACGGTCGCCTCCCGCCGGCGCAGATCCGCCTGCGGACATGGTTCGACGACCGGCACCTACGAAGGCTGGCGGGCGGGTCATGAGCTGGCTCGAGCCCGAGGACGGCCCCTGGGATGGCCCGTACGGCGACGGTTGGGTGGACCCCGATGACAGGCGGTGGCCGCTCGACTGGCGGGGCTTGTATCCGCGGGAGCGATGGATGTGGTTCGAGCGCCTGTGGACTGACGTGTGCGCGCTGCGCGAGCGCTACCGCTTGCCGGTCAGATCGGGGTGGTGGGAGGACCAGGTACAGGTCGAGGCGCTGGCCGCGTTCGGCGCCTGGTCGCATCGGTATGACTCGGGGGAGTGGGACGATCCGCCGGGAAAGCTCGCGCTGCTGTACGACCTCGAGCGTCTCGCGGCGCTGCTCCGCGACGGCAACGAGCCGTTTCATCCTGACCGCGATCGGCTGGCGTTCGCGCGCCATCTGATCGACCTCGGATGCCAGCCGCCGCCCGGACGGGAGCCGGTACCGGAGTGACATGCTCGGGGAGTGACCCGCGGAGACCGCTCCCCGCTGGGCGCCTCCGTCACGGTGGCGCAGCTCGAGCACGATCCCCACCCGCTGCTGGCCAGGCTGCGCGAACGCGAGCCGGTGTCGTGGATTCAGGCGCTGGACGGGTGGCTGGTGACACGGCACGACCTCGTGCTCGAGGCGATGCGCAGCCCCACGACGTTTACTGTCGACGATCCTCGGTTCTCGACCGCGCAGGTGATCGGGCCGAGCATGCTGAGCCTCGACGGCGCCGAGCACGAGCGCCACCGCGCGCCGTTCGTGGCGCCGTTTCGGGCGGTCGCCGTTCGCGACCGGTTCGCAGATGAGGCGCGGTGCGAGGCGCGCCGGCTGCTCGATGAGCTCGAGCCGCGGGGAGCGGGCGAGCTACGGCGCTCGTTCGCGGGCCCGCTCGCGGCCGCGATCGTGGCGCGGGCGCTCGGGGTCGCGCGTGGCGAGGTGCCCTCAATGCTCGCCTGGTACGACGCGATCGTCGCGACGGTGACGGAGATCACGGCGGGCACGGACGGCGGCTCGGGCCGGGAGGCGTTCGCGGCTCTACGCGAGCGGCTCGAGGCGGCAATCGGGCACGGCGGTCGGACGTCTCTGCTCGCCGCCGCGGCGAGCGGGTCGGCGTTGAGCCACGATCAGATCGCCTCCAACGCCGCGGTCCTGCTGTTCGGCGGGATTGAGACGACCGAGGGGATGATCGTCAACGCGATCCTGGAGCTGCTCCGGGATCCGGATGCGCTGCGGCGGGTGGGCCGCGAGCCGGGGCTGCTCGACCCCGCAATCGAGGAGTCCCTGCGGCTCGAGCCGGCGGCGGCGGTGGTCGACCGCTACGCGACCGGCGCCACCGTGCTCGGCGGGACCGAGATCGCGCGCGGCGAGCTCGTCCGCCTGTCGATCACCGCCGCCAACCGCGACCCGCAGGTTTTCGCGCACCCGGATCGATTCGACCTGACGCGCACGAACGCCCGCCGCCACCTCGCGTTCGCCCAGGGCCCGCACGTGTGCGTCGGCGTCCACCTGGCGCGGCTCGAGGCGCGCACGGGGCTCGAGGAGCTGCTGGCACGGCTGCCGGACCTCCGGCTTGATCCTCAACGCCCGGCCGAGGTACGCGGCCTCGTGTTCCGCAAGCCGGTGACGCTGCATGCGGTGTGGTGAGCGAGGTGGTGCGTCCACCCTTGCGACGCCTCCCGCGGCCACGCGATGATGCGTCGACCCAGACGCTGACCAAGGAGAGAGACATGCCCCTTCACAAACAGGGCGAGCGGGCTAACCGGCGCCGCCGTGCCGGAGCAATAAGCAGCCCCGAGGCCGATCCACGCCTGCAGGTACCTCTACACCGGCTTCGCGACAAGGGCATCGATCACGACCTCGCGTACGAGCTGATCTCGAGCGAGCTGCTACTCGACGGTCAGGCTCGACTGAACCTGGCGACGTTCGTGACGACATGGATGCCGTCGACCGCGGGGCGGCTGATGGCGGACACGGCCGACAAGAACATGATCGACAAGGACGAGTATCCGCAGACGGCCGAGATCGAGTCACGATGCGTGAACATCATCGCCGGGCTCTGGAACTGCAGTGAAGCGCATGCGACCGGTTGCTCCACGACCGGCTCGAGCGAGGCGGCGATGCTGGCAGGGATGGCGCTGAAGTGGCGGTGGCGCGAGCGGAGGCGGGAAGCCGGCAAGCCGACGGACAAGCCGAATCTGGTGATGGGCGCGAACGTCCAGGTCTGCTGGGAGAAGTTCTGCCGCTACTGGGAGGTGGAGCCGCGGCTGGTGCCGATGGAGGGCGAGCGCTACCACCTTGGCCCCGCGGAGGCCGTGGCGCAATGCGACGAGAACACGATCGGCGTCGTCGCGATTCTCGGGTCGACGTTCGACGGCAGCTACGAGCCGGTCAAGGAGATATCCAGCGCTCTCGATCGGCTCGAGGCCGACAAGGGTCTGTACGTCCCGCTCCACGTCGACGCGGCGTCGGGAGGGTTTGTGGCCCCGTTCATCCAGCCCGACCTCGAATGGGACTTCTGCCTTCCGCGCGTCCAGTCGATCAACGCCTCGGGCCACAAGTACGGACTCGTATACCCGGGGGTCGGCTGGGCGATCTGGCGCAGTGCGGAAGCCCTTCCGAAGGACCTGATCTTCGACGTCAACTACCTCGGCGGCCATATGCCGACGTTCGCCCTCAACTTCTCCCGGCCGGGAAGCGAGGTAATCGCTCAGTACTACATGTTCACTGTCCTCGGACGGGAGGGCTATCGCGAGATCATGCAGGGCGCCCAGGACATCGCGACTCACATCTCGAGCGGCGTCGCCGAGATGGGGCCGTACTGGCTGCTGTCCGAAGGCACAGACCTGCCGGTGTTCGCATTCGCGCTCAAGCCCGAGGTCAAGAATTACACGGTGTTCGACGTCTCAGATCGACTCCGCCAGCGCGGCTGGCTTGTCCCCGCCTACACGTTCCCGGAGAACCGCGAGGACCTCAGCGTGCTCCGCGTGGTGATCCGGGCGGGCCTGAACATGGAGATGGCCGACCTCCTGCTCGACCACCTGCGTGACGAAACCGAGTTCCTGGAGTCATTGAGCTCGCCGGTGCCCGGCCCGGCGACCGAGACACGCCAGGCGTTCTCACACTGACAGAAAAGGAGTCGTTCTAGACGACCATCGCGAGCTGACGAGCCGCCGCCTCGATCGCGTTCAACGTTCCCGCCTCCTCCACCACCTGGAGGTCGAGGACCCGCATCCCGAAGGCGTCGAGCTCTCGGCGGCCGACGATCGCGTAGCTCGGCACTCCGACCTGCCGGGCGCGGGTGGAGACCTCGGACACGGCCTTGCCGGCCAGGCTCTGCTGGTCGAGCTTGCCCTCGCCGGTGACGACGGCCCGGGCCGCCCGCATGCGGCCGTCGAAGTCGACCTCGTCGAGCACGAACGCGGCGCCGGGGACGAGCTCCGCGCCGAATGCCGCCCACAGCCCCCCAGAGAGACCGCCGGCGGCGCCCGTCATCGGAACGCCGCGGGGGTCACGGTCGAGCCGGCGCGCGAGCGCGGCCAGGCGCTTGTTCAGGCGCCGGATGTCCTGGGCGTCGGCGCCCTTCTGCGGCCCGAACACCCGTGCGGCGTCCTCGAACGGCGTCCGCACGTCCGACAGCACGACCAACCGGGCCCGGCCCAAGCCGCCGCCGCGCTCGATCGCCTGGATCGCCCCCGCCCCCCCATCGGTGGTGGCGCTGCCGCCGACTCCCACGTACACGACCCTGGCCCCCGCCTGCACAGCGGCGAGGATCAGCTCCCCGGTGCCGAACGTGGTCGCGGCGAACGGGTCGCGCTCGGACTCGGCGACCAGCCCGAGCCCACTCGCCGCCGCCATCTCGACCACGCCGACGCCATCGCCGACCGCGTATTCCGCCTCGATCGCGCGGCCGAGCGGGTCGGAGACGGTGGCGCTCCCGCGCTCCAGGCCGAGCGCTGGCGCCAGCGCCTCGAGCGTCCCCTCGCCACCGTCGGCGACCGGGCAGAGATCGACCTCGTGGCCGGCAGCCTCGAGGCCGCGTCCGATCGCCGCGGCCACCGCGGGCGAGGAGAACGTGCCCTTGAACGAGTCGGGGGCCACGAGGATCGTGGTCGGGACGCCCGGGATCGCCATGGCCGGGAGCCTAGGCTCAGCTCACGACTGCATTTGCCCGAGCCGGCACTCGGTCGGCGCCTTGTCCTCGCGCCAGCGCAGGATCTTCGTCCCGTGGCGGATGCGGCCGCCGCTGGCGTGATCGAAGGTCACCTCGACGACCAGCTCGGGACGCAACTCGATCCACTCGAGCTCCTTCTCGTTCTTCCAGCGGCTCGGATCGCCGTGGCCACGCTTGCCGGTCTCGTACGGGGCGAGCCGGCCGATGAGCGCCCGCTTCTCCGCGGCCCGCAACCCCGAGGAGTGGCCGACGACGTGCAGTAGGCCGTCGTCGTCGTAGAGGCCAAGGATCAGCGACCCGACCGTCCCGTCGTCCTTGCCCGGCCGGTAGCCGGCCACGACTGCGTCGATCGTCCGCACGCGCTTGACCTTCACCATCCCGACGCGCTGTCCGGGCCGGTAGGGCGCGCCGATCTCCTTGGCGACGACGCCCTCGCCGCTTCGCAGCCACGGCTCCGCCTGCCCGCGGTCGCGCGTCGAGGGCGTCACATCGAAGCCGCCGTCGGCGAGCTCCTCCAGCGCCCGTCGCCGCTCGGCGTAGGGTCGGTCGAGCAGCGTCTCGTCATCGCGAGCGAGCAGGTCGAAGGCGATGTAGCGGGCCGGTGTCTGCTCGGCGAGCATCGTGATCCGCGAGAGCGCCGGGTGGATCCGCTGCTGCAGCGCGCCGAAGTCCTGACCCCCGTCTTCGTCATCGATCACGATCTCGCCATCGAGCACGTAGCGGCCGGGCGGGAACGACAGCTCGGGGAAGTAGCGGCCCAACGGCTTCTTCCCGCGCGACTGGAGCATGTACTTCTCCCCGTCGACGAAGGCGATGGCCCGGAAGCCGTCGTACTTTGGCTCGTAAGCCCATTGTTCGCCGGTCGGAAGCTCGGACTTCGAGCGGGCGAGCTGCGGCTCGATCGGGGATTTCAAGGGAAGGGTCATGGCGCGCTCCCTGGCAGCGATCGTAACGGACCGAGGATCCCCGACCGCTACGATCAGGACGTGGCCAGCGAGCATGCGACCGTAGCCGAGCAGGAGTACCTCGAGTCGCTGTTCTGGCTGTTCGAGGCGGGCCTGCCGATGACGGGGGCGAACCTGTCCCGCGCGATGCAGCTGTCCGCGCCCACCGTGCACGAGATGCTCGGGCGGCTCGAACGAGACGGCTACATCGTCCGCGACGCCGGCCGGACGATCGACTTCACCCCCTCCGGGCGCGAGCACGCCGAGGCGATCGTCAGCCGCCACCGGATGATCGAGCGGTTCCTGACCGACGTCGTCGGAGTCCCGTGGGATGACGTCCACGAGGAGGCGGAGCAGCTCGAGCACGCGATGACGCCGCGGTTCGAGGCTTACGTCCGCGCCACCGTGGGCGATGCCAAGACGTGCCCCCACGGCCACCCGATCAGGGTCGGCGAGCGGATCGACGGAGTCCCGCTGGCGGACTGCGAGCCCGGCGCGAAGGTGACGATCCTCCGCCTCGAGAACGAGGCTGAGGACCTCCTGCACTACCTGAAGAACGCCGGGATTGAGCCGGGCCTGGAGGGCGAGATCGCGACCAACGACGGCGAGAACGTGACCGTGGCGGCCGATGGCCAGACCGCGACCGTGACCTCGAGCGTCGCCGAGACCGTGTCCGTCATCGCCGAGCCCTCGCCGCCGTCGCGGATCGCGCTGCCGGAGCAGCTGGTCCTCGGGCGCGAGCGCTACGGGCGCTGAGCGCCGGGCGGGCTCTGCCTCCAGGGCCGCCGCGGGTGGCGCTTTGTATCGCCAGGACGGCGGGGACGGCCCGCGGCAGTCGCGCGAGTGATTTTGCTGAGGTGGGGTGCGATCCCGGGCCGTTTGGGAGCTCAGAACCTGGGTGACATGACAACCCCGGCGCCGGCGGCGAGCCGTGTCGTACTACCCAGGGTATTCATGTACAGCACGGCAGGCCCCGGGGTTTGCCGCGGGATTGTCGCGCCCACACTCCTCATGCACAAACACGCCACCGCTCGGGTTTCGAGGCGAGATTGGCGCACTGTGCATCAACAACGCCAGCTGGCGATACGAAGCGCCACCCGCGTCGCCCCTTGAGGTAGAGCCCCTAAACCTGAAGCTACGTCGGCGCCGGTAGCTCGGGCTTGCCGCCCAGCCGCGCGCGGATCTGCTCGTACACCTCTGGGTCGGTCAGCAGCTGGAAGTGGCGAAGCGGACCGAACCGGCTGTAGTCGACGAAGTAGTGGTCGACATCGGCCGCGAACGGGACTCGCCGCCCGCCGCTCCTGAGCTCCTTGACCCCGGCGCTCCGCATGCCGAGCGCCGCACCGAGCATCTGCGTCTCGGGCAGACGCGCCATCGCCGCGCTGACCGCGTGCGCGGCCCGCTCCAGCGGCGCGCCCCGATCCGGCGAGCCCAGAGTCAGCACGTGAGTGAGCTTGGCTCGCCACTGTTCGCACGCGGCGTGGTCACATGCGCTGCGGGCGACAAGGCCGCCCGCCGAGTGTCCGATCAGCGCGATCTCCTCGACCTCGACCGGCCACTCGCGGCTGACCCGGCGCAGCAGCTCCGCGAGCTCACGGCCGCTGGCGGTGATCGGGCGGCCGGTGTTGTACCGCACGTACAGCGCCGTGTAGCCGAGCTCGCGGCGAAGACGCGAGCCGTGCGGGAGATTGCGCTCCTGCCCGAGCAGCCACGCATCGTCCGTCTCGCCGAGTCCGTGGACGAACACCGCCAGCTTGCCGGTCGCGTCGGGGAACGCGGTTCGCAGTTCGTCAGCACTCAGCTCGACGTCGCGCTCGCGGATTCGCAGCGTCATCTTCAGCGCCAGCGCATTCCGGCTCCGTTCAAGGGAGTCGCCGACCGCCCCGTTCAACACCCCGACCGCGATCCGGCCGGCCGCCGACTGCTCGAGCGAGGGCGAATCCGAAGGGACAACCGTGCCGAGCGCGCGGGTACTTGTCCGCATTGCCGTGCTCAGCGACCACTCGACCGCCGAGTAGGTCCCGGCCGCGACCGCGTCGTGCACGATTCGCACCGGCGCGGCGAGTGGTCCGACGCTTGCCCAGACGCGTCGCGCAACCGCGTCGTGGACGCCGTGGACCTGGCTGGCGATGCCCGCCAGTGCGTCGCCGGTCAGCTCGCCGATGGCGACTAGCTCGTCACGCTGCATCGGCGCTGGCAGTACCCGCGGTCACCTCGCGGTAGGCCTCGGCCAGCCGGTTCACGCCCTCTTCGATCTCCGCCGGCGTGACCCCTGAGTAGGCGAGACGGAGACTCGAGTCCGCTCCCTCGAGCACGAAGTCAGAGCCTTTGACGAACTGGACGCCGCGCTCCGCCGCCGCCTCGAACAACGCAGTCACGTCGGTGCCGCGCGGGAGCTCGACCCACAGGAAGTAGCCGCCCTCCGGCTCGACGAAGCGCCAGTCCGGAAGCTCGCGTCTCAACGCCTCGCACAACGTCTTGGCTCGCTCGGCGAGCGCCTGCTTGACCGTCTCGATCGACCGCTCGAGCGCGCCGGAGCGGGAGAACTCGTAGACGATCGCCTGCGAGACCATGTTCGGGGAGATGTAGGTGCTGGTCGCGATCTTGGCGATCCGCGCGATCAGCTCCTCGGGCCCGACCAGGTAGCCGACCCGGATTCCGGGACAGACGGTCTTCGAGAAGGACGATGCGTAGGTGACGGTCTCGCCGTCGATCGAAAGCATCGTCGCCACGGGCGAGCCCTTGAACCGCAGCGCGACGTACGGATCGTCCTCGAACACCATGAACTCGTGGGCGCGCGCGAGCTCGACGAGGCGCTGGCGCTTCTCGGCCGACAGCGTGTAACCGGCCGGGTTCTGGAAGGTGGGGATGATGTGGGCGAGCTTCGGGCGGGCCCCGGCGGTCAGCAGCCGCTCGACCGCATCCACGTCGATGCCGTCGAGCTCGAGCTCGACCGCCCGCACGTCGGCGCCGCGGTTACGGAGCGCGAGCAGCGTGCGGTCGTACGTCGGCCGCTCGACGATCACCGAGTCGCCGGGCTCGATCAGGGCGTCGAACAGGAACGCGTCCGCCTGCATCGACCCGTTCGTGACGAGCACCCGGCCCGGCTCGACCTGGTGACGCTCCGCGATCAGCCCGCGCAGCGGCGGATACCCGATCGAGGTCCCGTAGGCCGTCGTTCCGGCCGGATCGTTCGTGAATGCGCGCTCCGCGGCCGCCTTCAATCCGTCGACGTCGACGATGTCGAGCGAGGGCGCGCCGCGCGCGAATGAGATCGCCTTGGCCATGCTCACAAGACTACGTGGTCGAGACCGCGAGCTGCACTTCGATCACGACTCGGTCGTCGCCCTCGTACCCGCGCAGCGAAACCCCCCGCACCCCGGGCAGCCGCAAGAGGTCGCGCTCGAAGGCGTGGACGGCGGCGATCGTGGTGAACGGCCCGGCAGAGACCGTCAGGTGAGTGCTGGCCGGCTGCTGCATCTGGGCGAGCGTGTGCTGGAACTCGGCGACCAACTCGGTCATCGAGGACAGGAGGTTCGCCTGTAGGGCGGTGAGGCGTGCGACCGCGAGCGGCATCTCCGGCTGCGTCGCCAGGTGTGGCTCGGCGGGCTCCGCCGGCGGTGGCTCGACCGCGTCGGCGGGCTCGGCTTGCACCGCGTCGCCGTTCGGCGCGAGCGAGTCCTGAATCTCGCGCAACCTCCGATCGATGTCCGACAGCTGATCGTCGAGCTCCGGCACCTGCAAACTCTTCTCCTCGTCTGGACAAGCGCGAGCGTATCGGGCGGCGCCTACCCGAGGACGAAATAAGGTGTCCACTCGCTAGACGCTCAGCGATCCGGCGCCGGCGAGGGGGTTGGTCGAGAAACGCAAACCCTCTTTGCGTTTCTCGACCAACGTCCCGCTCCGCTCGCGCGGGCCCGCGAGGCGCAAGAGGATCTGGCTAGGCTCCAAGAGGATCTGGCGAGCAAGACGACCGGAAAACTACTCCTAATTCCGGAGTAGTAAGTAAGATGCATGCTCGCCGCGTCGGCTGGGCGCGGATCTAACGGGAAAGGTGCAAGGCATGGGACGAGCTGGGCGTTGGCTTGGCGCCGGCTTGGCTTGCTTACTAATCGGTGCCCCTATGGCGCTCGCCGACGGCGGGCCGAAGATCGCCGGCGCGCCGCCGATCGCCTTCGGCCAGCCCGAGTTCGGGAACACCGTGGACGGGGCCCGCTCGCTCGACGGCAGCTACAACTCGTACTGGTCACTGCCGGTGATCGCCGGCGATCAGGTCACGATCGAGTGGGAGGGCCAGTCGAGCTCTCCACCGGACATACCCCAGCTGGACGTCTATCCGGTGGGCACCGCCGACACGAACGTCGCGATCACGCGCCCGGTGGCGTCGAAGACGCCGCGCGGCAGCAGCGTGGCCGAGCTCACCTTCACCGCTCCCAAGACTGGCACGATGCCGACGGACTTCAAGGCGCGCGGATGTCTGTTCGGCCGGGGCTGTGCAAATTTGGCCGGGCCCTACGACTTCATCGCCTACGTCCGCCACGCCGCGCGGCTCGCGCTGCCGACGCTGGGCTCCCTCCCGCTCTCCGGGACCGTGGCCGTCACGACGCAGAACCCGGACGGCGCCGCGATCTCGGATGCCGGGCTCTACGTCTTCCTGCAGATAAAGCCCGCCAATCAGCCGTGGGCGAACGTCGGGAGCGCCTCGGCGACCGATGGCGTCGCCAAAGTCGCGTACATCATCCCGGGATCGCTGGCCGGCCAGCAGGTCGAGGTGCGCGCGGTGACGGGCGGCCCGTACTACCTCCCGCAGCAGAGTGGGTCCGAACAGGTGCTGATTCTCCATCCCGCCGCCGCGGCGCACAAGAAGTACAAACGCCATCGAAAGCACCACCGGCGCCGTAAGCATCACCGCCGGCGCCAGCATCACCGGCGCCGGCACCACTGAGGCGTCCGGGCCAGGGCCTGGCCGATTGGCCTACCCGCCCCCGGGGATCCGCCGAACCCGCAGCGGCTTGGGATAGCGCGTCATCACCGCTCCGGGTCCGACCTCTTTCCACCCACTCGACATGTGGTAATCCTCCTCGCCACCGGGACCGAAGGCACGGGGGGCGTGCAGCCGGCCCGCCATGTCCCACGGACCCGGACCGCCGGTGAACCACGACGGGGTGACGAAGTCCGAGACGTACATCCCGTGCAGCCAGTACCAGATGAACTGCACCGGATCGCAGACCTCCTCGAGGTAACCCGAACTCTCGGTGTCTCCGACCGGATCCTCGAGCATCTCCAGCAGCTCGTGTGACGCTCCAACCGTCCAATGGGGGCCCCATCTCTGCAGATAGATGACCGCGAGCAGACGCCCGCGTGCCCCCGTGGTGTGATAGCCGCCAGTACGCGCCGGCGAGCGAGAGCCGACGAGCTCGATCATCCCCCACGTGCTCGGCACGTGGTCCCCGACGGGCTGGACTTCGACCCTTGGGCCCGGCCAGAACCGTCGCAGCTGGTGGTTCACCTGATAGGTGAGGATGGCAGCGCCACGCGCGAGCGCCTGCGCGGAGACGCGGTGGCCGTGCTCCTCCACCAAAGCGATCCGTTCGACGCCGTACGGACCAGCTGACGCGCGCGCCGACGCGCCCGGGGCTGCGCAGGCCAGCGACAGAGTCCCGACGATCACGCCAACCCCCCAACTCCTTAGCGCCCGCGGCATCTCGGCCGAGACTAGCCGGGACGGCGAAAGTCCGTCAAGAACGTACAGGCCGCCGCGCGATGTCAGATTCGGGAGCTCAGGGCCTCGTCCAGGAAGCGACCGAGCACGGGTCCGGCGGCGAAGTACTGCTCGGCGATTTGACGGGCCGAGCGGGCATGGTGGCCGTAGTTCGCTGCGATCGACTGCGCCCCCGCAACCGCGTCTTCGACGGAGCGAAACGCGATCACACCGTCGCCGACGGGGATGGTGCGATCGAACCCCGTGTCCTGAACCAGCGCCGGCCTCCCGGACGCGAGGTAGCGCGTTGTTCGATCGCTGAACCAGCCGCTGCGAGTGTCCACGTATGCGCCCTTCGCCACCGAGAACTCGGCACCTGATCCCTGCACGTAGCATCGGAACGAGTCGGTGTCCGCCGTCACCCTCTGGGCGCTGCGCACCGTCCAGCCAGCACGAACGAGCGCGCCCGTCTCGCCTGGATCTGCAGCGTCGTCGACCGCGACCTCGAATCGCTCGCCCGTCAGCGGCGCTACCTGCGAGAACTCCAGGAACTCATCGCCCTTGTCGGAAGCCTTGACTCCAGCATTCGCGAGCTTTCCGTGTGGCCCGATACCCCGCCATTTGGCCACGGTGGTGAACCGCCACGGGCTCGGTGTTTCGCACACCGGCCACTCGTCCAGAAGCACGGGCTGCCGGACGTGGCGCCAGTCGATGCCGGCGGACGGAATCGAGCACTCCTGTAGGCCAATGTTTTCGCCCACGGTGAAGTAGAGATCGTGGTCCACGACGCGCGGAGCGGCTCGCCCCGCAGCCAGCCAGAACTGGGTGAGCCCAGGATCGGTGTCCACGAGGATCCGGCGCCGAACGCGGTTCTTGATCTCGCCGTGCCGAAGATCGCCGGCGAGATTCACCAGCGCGTCCGCCGAGGAGGCCACCTCCTGCAGGTCCGCCAAACACGGCCCACGGAGCGCCTGGCCGTCCTGCCCGATCAGCGCTGCTCGCCCAGAGAGACCGAACCGCTCGACGATGGCGTCGAACCAGCCCACATTGAGCGCGTTCTCGTAGACATGCTCGTCGCCGACCCTGAACGTGCAGCGCTCGAGGTCGATCTCGTCGACAACGAAGACCTCGACGCCGAGACGCTCGAGCCCGAGGATCCACGACAGCCGCGTCCACGCGCTCCCACCGCGGTTGTAGGTCCAGGCTATGCTGGCCCCGACGAGGACGAACGGCGCCATGCGAGGCGGCAACCCTAGATCCAAGACATAAATTCCCGATCATGAGAGCGGCGCCTGGCGAGCACCCGACGAGGACCTCGGCGCCATTCATCGTGGGGGCAGGCCGGTCCGGCACGACGCTGCTTCGGATGATGCTCGACGCGCATCCCGAGGTAGCGATCCCACCCGAGACGCATTTTATTCTGCAGCTGAAGCAGATCTGGGATGAGTCACCGCAGCGTCGCGATGAGGTCACCAATGCGCTCATCGGCCACCAGCGGTGGGCCGACTTCGACCTCGACGGCAAGGAGTTCCGTGCACGGCTCGGACCTGCCGGCGCCTCGAGCCTGACCGACATTCTGCGGGCCTTCTATTCCGCGTACGCCGAGCATCGGGGCAAGTCGCGCTGGGGCGACAAGACGCCGCGCTACGTGCTGGCCATGCCGACGATTGCCGAGCTTCTCCCGGAGGCCCACTTCATCCACGTGATTCGCGACGGCCGGGATGTGGCGCTGTCGGTCCGTCCGCTGTGGTTCGGGCCGGTAACCATCGAGGACACCGCGATCTGGTGGAAGGAGCGGATCGAGGTCGGCCAGCAGGACGGAGCGGGACTGCAGTACCTCGAGGTGAAGTACGAGAGCCTCGTGGAAAACGTGCGGCCGGAACTGGAACGCGTGTGCCGGTTTCTCGGGCTCGAATTCGCCGAGGAGATGCTGAACAGCCACACCGGCGCCGGTGCCCGGCTCTCCGAGGAAAAGGACCTTCTAAAGCAGGGGATAACGGCGCAGCGCCGCAGAGAGATCCACGCTCGAGTTCGAGTCCGCCCGGACTCAGGCCGTGTCGGCCGCTGGCGGACCGAGATGACGCCCAACGAGCGGCAGCGGTTCGAAGAGCTCGCAGGAGACACACTCGAGCGGCTCGGCTACCCCATCGACTGACATTAGGACTATGCGGTGGCCCCGAGCAGCTCGACCGCCACCTCGGCGACCTGCGTCGGGGTCCGCCCCACCTGCACGCCCTTGCTCTCCAGGGCCTCTGCCTTCGCCGCCGCGCCGCCGCTCGATCCCGACACGATCGCGCCGGCGTGGCCCATGGTCTTGCCGGGAGGCGCCGTGAAGCCAGCGATGTAGCCGACGACCGGCTTGGTCACGTTGGCGGCGATGTACTCCGCCGCCTGCTCCTCGGCGTCGCCGCCGATCTCGCCGCACATCACGATCAGCTCGGTCTCAGGGTCGTCCTGGAACATCGCGATCACGTCGATGAAGTCGGTACCGGGAACCGGATCGCCGCCGATGCCGACGATCGTCGAGTTGCCGAAACCTCGCTGGGCGAGCACGTTGCCGATCTGATAGGTGAGCGTTCCCGACCGCGAGACGACGCCGACGTTGCCCTCGCTGAAGAACGAGGCCGGGATGATCCCGACGGTGGCCTTCCCCGGCGAGAGGATCCCCGGGCAGTTCGGGCCGATCAGGCGGGCGCGGCCGTTCTTCTTGATCGTGTTGAATACCCGGAGCTCATCGTGGGCGGGGATGCCCTCGGTGATCGCGATGATCAGCTCGATGCCCGAGTCTTCAGCCTCGAGGATCGAGTCGGCGGCGAACCGAGGCGGGACGAAGATCATCGCGGTGTTGGCGCCGGTTTCCAGCACCGCATCGTGGAACGTGTTGAAGACGGGGATCCCCTCCACGTCCTGACCGCCCTTGCCGGGGGTCACCCCGCCCACGACCTGGGTTCCGTAGTCGCGGTTGCGCAGCGAATGGAACGTCCCCTCGCGTCCGGTGATCCCGGACACGCACAGACGAGTATCGCGGTCGACGAGGATGCTCATCAGTGTGCCGTCCGGTGATTGGGGTGCATGGAGCGCGAGATCCGGGGGCTGCCAGACAAGGACGCAGAAAACGACGCGCAGCAGCGCTGCGCGAGGTTTCGAGGAGGCAGTATGGCGGTCATCCGGGCTCGCGATACATGTGCACTAATTGCCGGACGGTGCACTAGCGCCTCGCGCCAACTCAACGACCTTCTGTGCGGCGCCATCCATCGTCGACTCAGTATGCACGTTGGGCAGATTGGCCTCGGCCAGCAGGCGCCTTCCCTCTATGTCGTTGGTGCCGTCGAGGCGAACCACGAACGGTACGGTCGGCTTGATCTGGTCGAATGCCTCGATCAGCCCGCGAGCCACCTCGTCGCAGCGGGTGATGCCGCCGAAGATGTTGAACAGAACGGCCTTGACCTTCGGGTCGGAGAGGATCACCTCGACTGCACTTGTGATCGCTTCGGCCTTCGAGCCGCCACCGGCGTCGAGGAAGTTGGCGGGCGAGCCACCCGCCTGCGCCACCACGTCGAGCGTCGACATAACCAGGCCGGCACCGTTGCCGAGGATTCCGATGTCGCCGTCGAGCTTGACGTACGTGAGCCCCCGCTCCTTGGCCATCCGCTCCTGTGGGTCCTCCGCCGAGATGTCGCGCAGCGCGGCGTTCTCGCCGTGGCGGAACATCGCGTTGTCGTCGAGCGTGACCTTCGCGTCGAGGGCCTTCACGTCGCGTTCCGGGGTGACGATCATCGGGTTGACCTCCACGAGCGTCGCCTCCTCCTCGATGAACACCTCGTACAGCTTCGCCAGCATCGCCCCCACCGGTCGCACGACGTCCTCGTCGACGCCCGCCTCGAAAGCCACCCGGCGGCCGTGAAAGTCCTGATAGCCGAGCAGCGGGTCGATGTGGAGCCGGGCGATCGCGCCGGGGTCGGTCTCGGCCACCTCCTCGATGTCCATCCCGCCCTTGGTCGAGAGCATGAGCAGCGGCGCCTTGGCCGAGCGATCGAAGATCACGGAGGCGTAGTACTCGGAGGCGATCTCCGAGGCCGCCTCGATCCACAGCTCGTGGACGGTGAGGCCGCGGATGTCCATGCCGAGGATCGCCTCGGCGTGTTCACGCGCCTCGTGTCCATCGTTTGCGATCTTGATCCCGCCGGCCTTGCCGCGGCCTCCAATCTGCACCTGGGCCTTGATCACACAGGGGTAGCCGATGTCGTCAGCGGCGGCCACCGCCTCCTCGATCGTGGTCGCCGGCCGACCCGTCGGGACGGGCACTCCGTGGCGCGCGAACAGCTGCTTGCCTTGGTATTCGAGCAGGTCCATGAGCGTCCGGCACTCTATTGGATCGATCCTCATGGCATCATGGCCGCCGCATGACGATCCCAAAGCAGATCACGTTCGTCACCTTCGATGTCTACGGCACCCTGATCGACTGGGAGGGCGGCGCGTTCGACGCGTTCGAGCGAGAGGCGGAGCGTGACGGCTTCACGATCGACCGCGACGAGTTGATCCCGCTGTTCCACGAGATCCAGCAGAAGATCCAGGCGGGCTCGTACGAGCTTTACGCCGAGGTACTGCGGCGGACCGCCGTCGAGATTTCCAAGCGGTTGGGGTGGCCGCTCGAACCTTCGCGGTCGGGGTTCTTGCCTGATTCGGTCCAGCGCTGGCCGCCGTTCAAGGAGACCAACCCGGTGCTCCAGAAGATCGCCAAGAAATACAAGGTCGGGTTGATCTCGAACATCGACGACAAGCTGCTCGGCCAGACCCGGCGCCACATCCCGCTCGACTTCGACCTGGTCGTGACCGCGCAGCAGGTGCGCTCGTACAAGCCCGATCCCGCGCACTTCACCGAGTGCGAGCGCCGGATCGGCGGCAAGAAGGGGTGGGTCCACGTCGCGGCCAGCTACTACCACGACGTCGAGCCGTGCCTGAAGAAGAAGATCCCGGTGATCTGGGTCAACCGCCACAAGCAGGAGCTCGATGCAGGCCAGCGCAAGCCCGACGCCGAGGTCACATCGCTGCGCGAGGCGGCGAAGCTGATCGGCGTCACCTAGGGAGCCAGAGCCCGCTCCGGGCGGCTGCATGCGGGCGTTCGCCCTCCACGCCGACGTAATCGTCTTCATCAGCGCCGCCTGGCAGACGACGAGCACGGCGCTCCGAGCGGGTGACGAAGGGTTCCTGATCGACTCGCCGGTGTACCCGGATGAGCTGGACGCGATACCGGGCGTGCTCGAGCAGGCGGGCTTCCCGGTTTCCGGGCTGCTGGCGACCCACGGCGACTGGGACCACCTGCTCGGCAGGCTCGCGTTCCCGCAGGCGTCGCTGGGCGCTGCGGAGAGCACGGCGGCCAGGCTGCGGGCCGAGCCCGGCGACGCGCAGCGCAGGCTGCGCCACTTCGACCAGGAGCACTACGTCGAGCGGTCGCGGCCGCTGGCGCTGGCGGGGACGCAGGCGCTCCCGGTGCCCGGGCGGCTCGCACTCGGCACCGACAAGGAGCTCGAGCTTCACCCGACCGGTGGCCACACGGTGGACGGAATGGCCGTCTGGATCCAATGGAGCAACACTCTGGTCTGCGGGGACTACCTCTCGCCGGTGGAGATCCCGATGATCTCAGCGGGGGGTTCGGTCGCCGCGTATCGAGCCACCCTGGAACGGCTGCGAGGCCTCGTCGAACGCGCCGAGAGGGTCGTTCCCGGTCATGGCAGCCCGCTCACGGCGGATCAAGCGCTGAACGTCCTGCGCGAGGACGACGCCTACCTGAAGGCGCTGTTGGAGGACGGAGCCGATGCTGCGCTGCCAGCCGGACGGCGTAACTCGAGGCAGGCGCAGATCCACACGGAGAATCTCGAACGCGCCGGGGGCCCACGAGAGCGCACCGGCGGCCCACAAGAGCCCGCCGGCGGCCCACAAGAGCGCGCCGGCGGCCCAGAAAGCAGATGACCCGCCCAGT
>Ga0116216_10000514_pt1 | contig 31000 bp, 28 predicted proteins | sample Sb_taG_11_FD_89696 | JGI IMG/M metagenome (GOLD analysis project Ga0116216, IMG submission 89696) | Peat soil microbial communities from Weissenstadt, Germany - Sb_50d_3_AS metaG | ecosystem: Environmental > Terrestrial > Soil > Wetlands > Peat | place: Germany: Weissenstadt | collected 2010-09-21
GAGCGAGAACGTGTCCCACTCGTTCAACTCCCACTCGAGGCCGTCGGGGTCAACGTCCGAGCCATCGTCGAGCAGCTCGAACTCGTCGTCCAGCGCCGCAACCTGTTTGACCGGTACGACAATCTTCATGCGGCTCTACGCGACAGCCACATCCGGGGTGTTCAGCAGCTGAGCGCGGTAATCGTCGTTCGAGACTTCGCCCCACAGACGCCGCTCGCGGATGAACGGGAGCGGCATCGCCGGGTTCGGCGAGTCGATCTCGCGACCGAGGCGGTGGCCGTCGAAGATCGAGTCGACGATCATCCTCGGCGCGGACGCGTCGCCGATCAGGAACACCTGCTCGATCCCCTCGGCCTCGAGCTTCGCCTTGTCGGACTTGAGCTCGCGATAGAGCTCGTCGTTCGAGATGCGCTGGGTGCAGAGCACGACGGTGTCCACCTCGAGCTGCTCCTTGTGAGCCTCATCCCAGATGTTGTACGCGTGGCAGATGCCGGGCTCGATCTTCTCGAGCATCGTGTAGGGCCGGATGTCGACGCCGAGGCGATGCAGGTCGCGGTGGAGCATCGGCGCCTCGAGCGTGTACTCCATGTAGCCGGCGATGTCGCCCATTTGCGTGAGCAGGTGGACCTCATGGCCCTCGCCGGCGAGCTTCTGGGCGACCGACACGCCCATGAAGTAGCCCTCGTTCTCGAGCACCAGCACGCGTTTGCCGATCCGCTTGGATTCGCTGACCACCTCGTCCGGCGTGAGCTGCCAGTCGAGCGAGGTGTCGGCGCCCTCGATCTGCGCGTGAGTCGCGGGGTTGAGGCCGTCGGTCGCGAAGTGGCAGCCGGTCGCGACGATGACGATCTCGGCGCCGTAGTCGAGCACGTCCTGCGCGCTCAGGCCGGAGTTCGTGTGGACCTGGACGTTCGAGAGCTTGTCCAGCTGGATCTGCCGGTAGTTGACGATCCGCTTCCACTCTCCCAAACCGCGAGCGGAGCCACGGGCCAGGTTCTCCCCGCCGTCGGAATGGCCCAGCAGCGAGATCCAGTTGACGCACCCGCCGATCTCCCTGTTTGCATCGACCAGATGGACGGCTGACATCCGCCGCTTGCCGAGCACCATCGCGCACTCCATCCCGGCCGGACCGGCGCCGATCACGAGCACACCCTTGTCGCTGTTGGCGGCGGGATGGAACTTCTCCGGGTGCCAGCCGCGGCGGTATTCCTCGCCGGCGGTCGCATTCTGCGTGCAGACCAGCGGCGGCCCACCGATCTCCCAGCGCGAGATGCACTGGTTGCAGCCGATGCACTCGCGGACGTCGTCGAACCGCCCCTCTTCGATCTTGCTGGGCAGGAATGGGTCCGAGATCGACGGCCGTGCGGCGCCGATAATGTCGAACTGACCCGAGTTGATAATCGCCACCATCGTGTCGGGGTTGGTGACGCGGCCCACGCCGACGACCGGCTTATTGGTGTGGTCACCGGCCTTGATCTGACCCGTGAACGGCTTCTCGTGGTTCTCCTCGAAGAATCGTGACGGGCCCGCGTTCTGGCCCCACTCGGCGATGTCGCCCACGGTCAGGTCCCACAGGTCGACGAGCTCGTCGACGTACTCGACGAAGCGCACGCCATCCTCTCCGACCTCGATCCCGGCCGAGCCGTACAGCGTGTCGACGGCGAACCGCGACGCGATCGCGCAGTCGTCGCCGACGGCCTCGCGCACCTTCTCCAGGCACTCCTTCCAGAACCGGGCGCGGTTCTCGAAGGAGCCGCCGTAGCGGTCGCTGCGCTTGTTGTAGAACGGCGAAAGGAACTGGAGCGGGAGGTAGGAATGGGCGCCGTAGACGTAGACGATGTCGAACCCGGCATCGCGCGCACGCAGAGCGGCGTCGACGTACATCTGCTGGACCTCGGCGATGTCGTCCTCGTCCATGTAGCGGGGGTGGATGTTGATCTCGAACTCGGAGGGGATCTGCGAGGGGCCGCGGGGCGTGGCGCGCGATTCCATGCACGGCGCGTGCGGGCCGCCGTACCACATCTCGATTCCGGCGAGGGCGCCGAAGTGATGGAGCCGATCGCACATCGCCGCCAGGTTTCGGACGTCACCCTCGTCCCAGATCCGTGCGGACACCCGGCTCGTGTCGTCGGACTCCGGGTGGATCGAGCAGTACTCGGTGCAGACCGCCGCCCAGCCACCCTCCGCCTTCATGCCGCGGTTGTACGCCTGCATGCCCGGCTTCTCCGAGCCGGCGCCGTTGCAATGTGGCACCTGGTAGAAGCGGTTGCGGAGCGTCTTTGGTCCGATCTGGATCGGCTCGAACAGGATGTCGTACTTCGAATCACGCGCCACTGTGTCTCTCCTCATTCGCGGATCGGACAAATTCGTCCAGACTCCTGCTGTTCTACCGTTTTTGTCGGCCGATGTCCACAGAGCGGATCTGGTCCGGCCACCGAGGCTCAGCCGTCAGGCGCCACCCACACAAGGCAGCTCGCGTCGCGCCGGACCCGCCGCGCCGCGACGCGGAACCGCCGGCGCGGCGTCCGAGAGAGATCAGGCCCGAACACGAGCAGTCCCGCCTCACGTTCCACGGCCAGCTCGAGCAGCGCCGTCACCGGACGCCGGCTCGACACCCTCAGCAGCTCGGTCGCGATGCCGAGCGCCGCCGCGCGCTCCGCCGTGGCGCGTACCGCGTCGCGATCCTCCTCGTGCGGCAATGTGGCGTATTCGGGAGCGAGCATCAGCGTGAGCGGGTAGGGCGGGAGCACGAGCATGTTGGCGACGATCAGCTTGACGCCGGCGTCGAGCGCGCTGTCGAACGCCATCCGTTCGGCCGTCGGGTCAACGCGAACCGACAGGGTTCCGAGCAGCACCGGCCGCGGCCGCGAGCGCTCGGCGCCCGCTTGCCGCGTCGCGCCGAGGTCCCGATCGACCATCTCCGGCATCGCGAGATCGATTTTACGCCGCCGAATCGGGGCGCGAGGGCGGTAACCTTCGTGCATGCCCGGGAAGGCCCAGTCCGGCGGAGTCGACCTGATTGGACTGCTCTACCTGGCGTGCATCTTCGCGGTGCTGTTCCTCCCGGCGCTGCTCGGCCGCCGGTCCCGCTTGCCGCCCGGACCCTCGGAGCCCGACTCCGACGGCGGCTGGGGAGACGGTCCGCGGCGGCCGCCTGAGAAGCCCAACGGCCCGCGGGGCGGGACTCCGCTTCCCGACGCCGAGCAGGCGCCTGTGCGGCTGCGCGGCCACGGCCGGCTGGCGGACCGCCACTGCGCCCGCGAGCGGCGGCCGACCCGGGAGCCCGACCGTGGTCCGGTGCGGGCGGTCACGGGCACCAGGGCGGGTTAAGCACGGTCAAGTCAATTTGACCCACTTTGTACAAACTGGTATAAGCGCACAGCGGGAGGCTCTTATCGACCCACTCGTCAGGAGAGGTTGAGCATGGCCGAAGCAGTCGTCGAGGAACGCCACCTCGTCAAGTCCCTGCGCTGGTGGGACGGATTTGCCATCGCGCTGTGCAATCCGGGGTTCCTGTTCGCATCGCTGGGCTACACGCTGGGGATCTTTGGCGTCCTCGGGTCCGTGATCCTGTGGGGAGCCTCGGCCATCATCGGGATGATCCTGACGTGGATCTACATCGAGCCCGCCATGATGTTCCCGAACCAGTCCGGGGGCATATCGCTGTACGCAAACGAGGCGTGGCGCAAGTACACGACGTTCGTCGGTCCGATCGCGACGTTCGGCTACTGGATCGGCTGGTCGGTCGTGCTGGCGATCTTCGGCAAGATCATCGGTGACCTGATCTCGGCACGATGGTTCCCCCACACGACCTTCACCGTCTGGGACGGCGTCGTGCACCTCACGCTCGGCAACTTCATCGCGATCGGGGTGATCATCGGGGTCTGGGCGTTCAACGTCTTCGGGATCCGCCCGATGAAGGGACTCGTGTACGTGACGGCTGGGCTGCTGATGATCGCTCTCGTCGTCTTCATGTTCGTCCCGTACCTCACGGGTCACTGGCATTCGAGCAACGTTCATGCGACGTTCCCCGGTCCGTGGGGCGGCTGGAAGCTTGTCTTCGTGTATCTCTTCATCCTCGGCTGGTCGTCGTGGGCGTGCGAGGTGTGCGCCACCTTCGCCCCCGAGTACAAGACTCAGCAGGACACGCAGATCGCCATGCGAAGTTCGGCGATATTCGTCGTGGGCGCGTTCATCCTGCTCCCGCTCGGGATCGGTGGCGTCACGGGCGTCCCGCCGACCGCGACGCAGGAGGGCCAGTTCTACACCAGCGCGTTCCAGACGATCGCCGGGCACACGGTCGGCACGATCTGCCTTATCTGCCTGATCGCGAGCCTCGTGCTGTCGATGGCGGCATCGACGGCCGACGGTAGCCGCGCCCTCTTCGGGATCTCGAGGGCCGGCCTGACAATCAAGCAGCTCGGCGTGCTGAACCGCTGGAACGTCCCCGGAAACGCGATGACCGTCGATCTGGTCGTCAACGTCCTGCTCGTGCTGTTCATCTCGAGCAACCTCGCGATCCTCTACATGAGCAACATCGGCTACGTCCTCGCCCATGTGCTCGCCGTCAGCGGCTTCCTGCTGCTGCGCAAGGACCGGCCGAACTGGCCAAGACCGTGGAAGCTCCACCCGATCTGGATACCCATCGCGTGGTTCATGACGTTCTTTATCGCGTTCCTGTTGGTCGTCGGCGCGGGCGCCCCGCACCTGAACGGCTACGGGACCTGGACGGACTTCGCCATCGGCGTCGGCGTGCTCGCTGCGTCCGTGCTGCTGTTCATCTTCCGGCGGGCGGTCCAGGACCACGAGCCGATCCACTTCCGGGAGGAAACGCCGACGATGCCGGCGGAGGGCGACTGGCCGACCGGGTTCGAAGCGCCGGCGCCGGCCGCTCCGGTTGCGGGGTGAGCAGCATGGAGAAGATCATTGTTGGGTACGACGACACCGACGGGTCCAAGCGCGCGCTCGAGCGCGCCGCGGAGCTGGCGAAGGCGTTTGGCTCGGAGCTCATCGTGACCAGCGTCGTCCCGACCTCGGTCAGCATCGGGCGCTCCGCCGGGCCGATCGATCCGACCGACCCGCCGGCCAAGCACGCCGAGGAGCTCGCGCATGCGAAGGCGTACCTGGAGGGGCAGGGCATCTCGGCCGAGTACGCGCCCGCGGTCGGGGACCCGGCCGACACGATCGCCGAGCTCGCGCAGGAGCGCGGCGCCGACCTGATCGTGGTTGGCACGCGCGAGCCGAGCGTCCTCCGGCGCCTGCTCGGCCAGAGCGTCAGCGACGCGGTATCGCACAAGGCCCACAACGACGTGCTGATCGTGCACTGAAGCGCTTGAGCGGCAGCGCATGGACGAGGTGATCCTCACCACGTGTCCGCGCGACTGCTACGACGCTTGCGGAGTCGCGGTGGTCAAGCGTGACGGACGAATCCGTCACGTGCGCGGCGACCCGAACCATCCGGTCAGCCGGGGTCGGTTATGCGTCAAATGCGCGACCGCCTACAACGGGGTACTGCGTGACCCCGCCGCGCGCCTGGGCCATCCGCTGCGGCGCAGCGGTCCGAAAGGCACCGGCAACTTCCAGCAGGTGTCGTGGGACGAGGCGCTCGGCGAGATCGCGGCGCGCCTGGGGTCGATCGTCGCCGACTCCGGCGCAGACACGATCCTCAACGCCCATTACACCGGAACGTTCGCCCTCCTTGGCTATCACTTCCCGCAGCGCTTCTTCAACCGGCTCGGCGCAACCGAGGTCGACCCCGACACAATCTGCAACAAGGCCGGGCATGTCGCACTCGAGTACGTCTACGGCACCTCGCTGGACGGCTTCGACCCGCGCACGGCTCGAGACGCGAGCTGCATCGTCGTCTGGGGAGCCAATCCGTTCGCTTCGGCGCCGCACCAGCACGAGCACTGGCTGCCCGAGGCGCCGGGCCACGTGATCGTGGTCGATCCGGTTCGCACGCCGACGGCGAGCGCCGCCGATCTTCACCTGGCGCCGTTCCCAGGCAGCGACGCGGCGCTCGCGTTCGCTCTGATCCATGTGATCCGCCGCGACGGGCTGCTCAACAATGAGTTCGTGGCGAACCGCTGCGTCGGTTACGACGAGCTCGAGCCGCTGCTGGACGACTGCACACCTGCCTGGGGCGAGCACGTCACCGGCGTGCCCGCGGCGTCGATCGAGCACGCCGCCCAGCTGTACGGAGCCGGGCCGTCCCTACTGTGGATCGGCCAAGGGTTCCAGCGCCAGCCGCGCGGCGGCAACGCCGTGCGGGCGGTGTCGCTACTGCCCGCGCTGAGCGGAAACGTCGGCCGGCCGGGGACCGGTCTGCTGTACCTCAACGGCGCCGGCAACCGGGCGATCGACGAGGACCGGCTGGCCGGCGTCCAGTTGCGCCACGCGATGCCCGAGCCGATCAGCCACATGGAGCTGGCGGCGCGGCTCGAGCATCCGGAGTGGAGCCGTGGGTTGTTCTGCTGGAACATCAACATCGCCGCCTCGAACCCGGAGCAGTCGCGACTCAGAGCCGCGCTCGCCCGGGAGGACCTGTTCGCCGTCGTCGTCGACCTGTTCGGGACCGACACATGCGACTACGCCGACATCGTGCTGCCCGCGGCGAGCTTCCTCGAGTGCGACGACCTGGTCGCCTCCTACTTTCACCTCAGCCTCAGCGCTCAGGTCAAGGCGACCGAGCCGTTCGGCGACGCGTTGCCGAACCCGGAGATCTTCCGCCGCCTGGCGGCGGCGATGGGCTACGAGGAGCCGGAGCTATACGAGTCCGACGCGGAGGTGATCGCGAACGCGCTCGCGCCGACCGGATTGCGCTTCGACGAGCTCGCCTCGCGGGGGACCGTGTGGCTCGATCCGCAACCGCGCGCGCAGTTCGCCGACTTGAGGTTCCCAACCCCCAGCGGCCGGATCGAGATCTCCTCGGCGCGGGCGCTGAGCGACGGGCTGCCGAGCGTGCCGGAGCCCTACGCGGACCCTCGCCCCACGCACGGACGCCTGCGACTGCTCTCGCCGGCGTCGCCCTGGATGCTCAACGACAGCTTTGCCAACGACTCCAAGCTGGCGCGGCGGATCGGTGCGGCGGCGGTCGCGATGCACCCGGCGGACGCCACCGAGCGAGGGCTCGCGGACGGCGACATGGCGCTGCTGGAAAGCAGCGCGGGCGGACTGAGGATGAGCGTCGTCCTGTCGGAGGACCTGCCGCGCGGCGTCGTCTACTCGCCCAAGGGCCGGTGGCCCAAGCGCGAGCCCGGTCGGGCGAACGTCAACGTTCTCAACCCAGGCGACGAGAGCGACATGGGCCACAGCACGACCGTGCACGGCGTCGAAGTGAGCGTAAGCCTCGTCAGTCGGCTCTGATCTTCCACCGCGGCCGGTCGGCGATCTCTCGGTACTGACGGCGCCGGCGGGCGGGGCGGATAAACGTCGCCCACACGTACCCGACGACGGCGACGATCAGGATCGAGCCGATCGGGCGACCGATGAGCACGAAGAAGAGCACGACGCCTGCAAGGGCCACGAAGATGGCAGTCGGGACGATCCGGTCGCGGACCTTGCTACGCCGGAAGGCGGCGTACTCCTCGACCGGGATCCGGTTCGTGTCGTAGCTGCGCCCGCAGCTTTCACACTGCCAGCGTTCCCCATAGCGCAGCTCTCGCCGCTCGCCACACTCGCAGGTCACCGTGATCGGGGGCCCTCGCCTCACGTTGCGCGGTGCCTTGTCGATCGTCATGCGAGCGCCGGAATCATCCGGTCGGCCGCGAGGCGCAGCTGCTCCGTGATCGGCGGGACGCCCTCGATCGACTGGCCCGAGAAGAACTCGACCAGCGGCGCGTCGGCGAGCGCCAGGATCACGTGGTTGATCCCAGCCGGTGCGATGTCCCGGCGGATCTGGTCGGCGCACTCCTCCGGCGTGCCGGCCACCGACAGCTTCTCGGCCAGCTCGGGGCTGAACATGTTGATCGCTTTAGCGACGTCGCCGGCCGCGAACGCATCGAACATCGGCTGCAGCTCGGCTTGGTCGATGCCGTGGCGAGCGAGCTGCTCCGGCGGCATCGACGGGATGCAGAACGCCACCAGGATCCGCGCCGCGCGCTTGGCCGCGGCCGAGTCATCCGAGACGACGGACACGATCCAGGCCCCGAGATCGAGGTCCTGCCAGTTGCGGTCGGCGCGGTGCGCGCCCACCTTGACGTGATCGACGACGTAGTCGTAGGCCTCGCGCGAGTACGACAACGCGTGGTGCAGGCCATCGGCGATCTCGCCGGCGACCTCGAACGACCGCGGGCCCTTCATCCCGCCCATCTTCAGGGGAATCCGCTCCTGCACCGGGCGCGCGGCGGTGAAAAGCCCGGTGTACTGGAAGAAGTCACCCTCAAAGTCGATCTTGCCGTCATCGAGAAAGGTGCGCATCACGTGCATCGCCTCACGCAGGCGGGAGAGCGGCTTGCGCTTCGCCCAGTCGAGGTGGTACTGCTCCATCATCACAAAGTTGCCGGTCGAGACGACCGCCTCGGCACGCCCGCCGGACAGCTCGTCGAGCGTCGCGAGCTGCTGGCAGATCAGCGTCGGCTCGCGCAGGAACACGTGCGTGACGTTCGGGCCGAGGCGAATGTTGCGGGTCTTGTCGGCCGCCGCGGAGAACAGGCACCAGAGATCCTTGTGCCACGTCTCGTCGACCGAGTAGCAGGCGTAATACCCGAGCTCGTCCGCGACCCTGATCATCTCGATCGAGTCCGCGAGGGGGTAGTCGGGCAGCATGCAGTAGCTGAACCGCATCGCCCCGTCGCCTGCAGTCGACATAACCGCGCTCCTTTGATCGTCCCGTGTGTGTCCGCCGATCGTATCCGCGCCCCCTATGCGGCCGAGAAATCTTGGGCACGAGGAAGCCAGGCCCGTTATGCTTGCGACCTCCTCGGTGGGCGGCGCGGGATCTCGGAAGGACAGCGGATGAGGCGGATCAAGGCTGTCGTCTACGGCGTGGGAGCGATGAACTCGGTCGCTACCAGGATGATGCTGGAGAAGGGCGTCGATATCGTCGGCGCACTCGCTCGCAGCCCAGAGAAGGTCGGCCGGGATCTGGGCGATGTCGCGGGATTGGGGTTCGAGACGGGGGTACGGATCGAGGACGATCCTGATCGGGTGCTGTCCTCACGGCAGCCCGACATCGCCGTGATCGCGGTCGCGAGCTACATGTCCGACATGTACGAGCACCTGCACCGGTGCGCGGAGCACGGCGTCAACGCGATCACGATCTCCGAGGAGGCGCTGTATCCGTGGAATACCTCTCCGATGGAGACCGCCGAGCTCGACCGGCTCGCGCGGAGCAACGGCGTCACGCTGACGGGCACGGGCCATCAGGATGTCTACTGGGTGAACCTCGTCAGCATGGTGCTGGCCACCGCCCACAAGATCGAGTCGGTGACCGGCCGCGCGAGCTGGAACGTCGACGACTACGGACCCGAGGTGGCGAAGGACCAGCGGGTCGACACGACCCCCGAGGACTTCGACCGCTGGCTCGCCGAGGCCGACCGGCCGCCCAGCTTCGGCCGCAACACGCTGGGTGCCCTGGTCGAGGACCTCGGCTTGACCGTGCAGGCTCAGGAGAGCGCGACGCGCCCCGAGATCGCCAGCGAGCCAGTGGCTTCCAGCAGCCTCGGGACCACGGTCGACCCCGGCCGCGTGATCGGGTTCACCGATGTCGATACCGTCCGCTCGCACCAGGGAATCACGCTGACATTCGAAATGACAGGGAGGCTCTACCTTGAGGGCGAGGCCGACATCAACGACTGGACGGTCGCCGGAGAGCCCGAGCTGCGCCTCACGAACCCCGCAGTGCCGACGTCGATGACGACCTGCACCCAGCTGGTCAACCGGATCCCGGATGTCATCAACGCGCCGCCGGGCTTCATTACGATCGAGAAGCTGCCGCGGCCTCGGTACCGAACATACCCGCTCGGGGCGTATGTACAGAACCGACCGAGCCGATACCGCCGCAGCCGCGGGCACGGATAGAGAGGAGATCCGATGGCCGAAACAACAGCGTCAGATGAGACGACGAACGGGGCGGTTGACGCTCTGCTGAAGGAGTATCGCGACGTCGCCTACAACTGCTTCAGCTCTTCTCACAAGTTCTGCCGCGAGGTTTGCCCCGTGATGCAGGTCACACGCGACGAGCGGCACACGCCGACCGCCTTCCACGCCAACGTTGTGGCGATGGAGAAGGGCCATCTGTCGATCGAGGACGTGGCCGAGGACTATGTCCACTGCACGATGTGTGGCGCGTGTGAGCTCCGGTGCCCAAATACCTTGTTCACCGGCGACTTCTATCGCTTTCGTCAGCGCACGATCGATGTCGTCAAGGCGATGCGGGCGCTCGCGGTCAAGAGCGGCGTCCACCAGAAGAACTGGAAACGGTGGGCTGAGCTGACCGACCGGTGGGGCAACGAGCCCGTGCTGGGGTGGGCCCGGGAGACATCGGGACGCAAGGTGCGCGCCTGGGCGGCCGGGTTGGAGCTTCCGACCGGTGGCGACACCGTTCTGTTCGCCGATTGCGAGGCGGCGTTCTACCGGCCGTCGGTGCCGCGCGCGGTTGCGCTGCTCCTCAGTGCAGCGGGCATCGAGTTTGGGCTGATGAGTCAGCAGTGGTGCTGCGGTGGCCCGATGTGGGAGACCGGCTACGTCGACATCGCGCACAAGATGGCCGAACACAACATGCTCGACTGGCGCAAGACGCAGACGAAGCGGATCGTGTGCCTCGATCCGCACGACTACATCACGATCATCGAGCACTATCCGGCCCTGGATCGGAACTTCGACGAGTTCGAGATTGTCCTCGCGGTCGACCTGATCGCCGAGCAGGTTCGCGACGGCAAGCTGAAGCTGACCACACCGATCGAGCGCACCGTCACCTATCACGATCCTTGCCGCCTGAACAAGCGGATGGGCGTGTGGCAGTCGCCGCGCGAGCTCCTGCGGGCGATTCCCGGGCTGACGTTCGTCGACGTCGATCACGTCACCCAGTGGGCCTACTGCTCGGGCGCCGGTTCGAACCTTGCTGCCGAGAAACCTGAGCTGACGGCCGAGATCAGCCGACGGCGGGTCGCCAAAGCGAAAGAGCTCGACGGTGTTGACACGCTCGTGTCCGCCTGTCCGTGGTCCGAACGACCGTTGACCGAACAGGGACACGCCCAGGGGATCGAGGTGTTCGACATCTTCGAGCTCGTCGCCGAGGCGGCCGGATTCGAGGTGTGAGATGGCGACGGCACTGCTCGATAGCGTCATCGACGAGCTGACCGGGATCTGCGGAGGCGATCATGTCTTCACGGGCCGGTCGGCGGTGTTCAACCGCGCTCGTGTGCCGGCTCCGTTCCCTGCCCATAGGTGGGAGGAGCACGTCCCAAGCGCCGTCGTCCTGCCGACCTCGGCGGAGCAGATTTCCGAGGTGGTCAAGCTCGCGAATCGCCACCGGATCCCGGTGGTGCCGCGGGCCGGTGCAACCGGCCTGACCGATGGCGCCGTCCCGTTGCGTCACGGGATTGTGGTCGATATCAAGCTCATGAACCAGATCCACGAGATCGACCACGACAACCGGACCGTCACCGTCGGTCCCGGGATCAACATGCTCAAGCTCAACGAGGAGCTGCGCAAGCACGGTTACATCTATCCCGACGACCCCGCGTCCTACCCTTGCTCGCTGGTCGGCGGGCGGATCGGGACGAGCGGCTGGTCGCTGATCGGCGGCCGGTACGGTCACACGCGCGACCTCGTGATCTCATTCGAGATCGTCCTGCCTAATGGTGAAATTGTCCGCATCGGCGATGGGGGCGGCCAGAAGGTGCGCAAGTCCTCGAGCGGATATCAGCTCAAGCATCTGTTCATGGGCCACCAGGGAACGCTGGGAATCGTCACCGAAGCGACGCTCGAGCTGGTCCGACGACCTGAGGCCGAGTTCTCGATGTTCTTCAACTACGGGGACTACACGGACGCGTGGCGGGCGACCGGTGAGCTGGCGCGTGCCGGCGTGGCGACGCTCGCGGGCGTCGTGTTGTTCGACGAATGGAAGGTCGCCTACCTGCGCCGGGACGATGAGGCGTACATCCCGCAGCCCGAGTCGGTCAAGGCCGTGGTCGCCTGCGCGTCGTACGGAAACGCCGACGAAGTCAGGATCGGCGCGAAGCGGCTGCTGGCGCTCGGCAAGGCGTCCGGCGGCACGTACCTCGGCGATGAGATCTCGCAGGGTGATTGGGCGTCACGTCACGATCGCTACGCCACTCCCCAGCATGGGCGCACGCGCGACGGGCAGGTCGCCTTGATGAGCTGGCACTGTGAGGACGCGTCGATCCCATTCCCGGAGCTGCCGGCCGTGCGCGAGGAGTGGCACGCGATCGCCCGCTCCCTGTCACAGCGGTTCGACATGTTCGACGACTGGGGAATGTTCGCCTACACGAATGGCGCGTTCAAACCGTGGGGGGACTACCTGGCGGAGATCGACATCGGCATCTGGGAGATGAAATGGGACGATCAGAGCTGGGCGGCGTGGGTCGATGCAAAGCGCGAGCTCGCGCGCGTCTCGGTTCAGCACGGGGGCTCGATCTCCGCCTGCCACGGATCGTGCCGGGAAGGAGAGGTCGACCTTGTTCCAGATGAGCTCGGTGGCGGCTTCGAGGTGATGAAGACGATCAAACGGGCGCTCGACCCGAACAACATCATGAATCCCGGCAAATACCTGCTCGACCAGGCGTATGAGGAGGGGTGACGATGCTCGGCTTCCGACTGTCAGCCCAGAAACCGCCCGAACCAAAGCCCGTGAGCGAAGCGGTCGTGACTCGCTTCGAGCACGTGTTCGAGATCGACCCGGCGCTGATGACTGAACACGTCCAACAGCAGGACATTCCGAACTGGGACTTCAAGCGGATCGTCGACAGCCGCTGGGAGCACCTCGCCTGGATGCATGATCATTTCGCCGACTCGGTGATCTCCGGCGAGGAGTTGCTCGCGCAGATCGAAGCGGAGCAGTAGCGCCGACGCTCAGTGGGCCGGCGGCTCCCAGCCCTCCAGGACGGGTGCCTTCCAATCCGTCCCGACCGTCGGCGAGTCCTCGACCCAAGGTCCGAGCTGAGGCTGAGGAAATTTGCAGTGGCGCTCCTTGAGCGCGATCCCGTAGGAGTTGCCCGACTGCAGGTGCTTGATCAGGACCTTGCGTGCGATCTCGTCCTCGCGGCCCGGGGGGATCTCGAAGTAGATCTTGATGAACGAGTTCGAATAGCGGTCGAAGACGGCCGGCGTCCCCTCCTCCTGGAGCAGCTCCACGTCCTCGAGCCAGTTGATGTCCTTGCCGGGCGTGGCTGCGATCAGGTCGACGGCCTCGATCAGCGAGATGTCCTCCTGGTAGGGAAGCCGGTGGCCCGAGAGGTACTCGGAGTCGATCCCGATGATCTTCTCGGGCTCGCCTGGCAGATGGTGCGCGTCGTGGCTCATGACTCCGCCGCCCCGCTGTGCTCCGCCTCGGGCGCGAGGTAGTCGACGGGATTCTCGATGTGTCGCTCAAGCAGGCGCTTGATCTCGTTAAGCGCGCGCTCCTCGCTCTGGCCGGGGATGTAGTCGGTTCCCGCCAGCGGCACGCGTGCCATCGCCGACGCCTCCACCGTCAGCGCACACAGATCCTCGGGCTCGAGGCTGTGGACATCGGTCTTGCCGCACGCGCGGGCGAGCATCTGGCACTCGAGCGTCAGCGTGTGCAGGAAGTTGTAGACCCGGTTCGCCGCGTCCTCGACTACAAGGCGCTTGCGCAGCTCCGGGTCCTGGGTCGTGATTCCGACCGGGCAGCGGCCGGTGTGGCAGTGGTAGCACTGGCCGGCGGGCACGCCGACGGTGCCCTCGTAGTCGGTGACGCCGGGGATCTCCTTGTTGCAGTTGAGCGCCATCAGCGCCGAATGGCCGATCGCGATCGCGTCGGCGCCCAGCGCCAGGCACTTCGCGACGTCGCCGCCGTTGCGAATCCCGCCGGCGACGACGAGGTCGATCTCGTCCGCGAGCCCCACGTCCTCGAGCGCGCGCCGTGCCTCGGGGATCGCCGCCATCAGCGGGATCCCCGTCTCCTCGGCCGCGACGTGCGGCCCGGCACCCGTGCCGCCCTCGGCGCCGTCCAAGTAGATGATGTCGGGGCTGCACTTGGCGGCCATCCGGACGTCGTCGTAGACGCGGGCGGCGCCGAGCTTGAGCTGGATCGGGATCTCGTAATTCGTCGCCTCGCGGATCTCCTGGATCTTCAGACTGAGATCGTCGGGCCCCAGCCAGTCCGGATGCCTCGCCGGCGAGCGCTGATCGATTCCCGCCGGCAGCGAGCGCATCTCGGCGACCTGCTCGGTCACCTTCTGGCCCATGAGGTGACCGCCGAGGCCGACCTTGCACCCCTGGCCGATGAAGAACTCGCACGCGTCCGCGAGCATCAGATGGTGGGGGTTGAAGCCATAGCGGCTCTGGATCAGCTGGTAGTACCACTTGGTCGACAGGTCGCGCTCGGGCGGGATCATCCCGCCCTCTCCCGAGCACGTCGCCGTGCCGGCCATCGACGCTCCCTTGGCGAGCGCCATCTTGGCCTCGAGCGACAGGGCCCCGAAGCTCATACCCGTGATGTAGATCGGGATGTCGAGCTCGATCGGCTTCTTGGCGAAACGGGCGCCGAGCACCGTCCTGGTCACGCACTTCTCGCGGTAGCCCTCGATCACGAACCGGGTGAGGGTCCCCGGCAGGAACATCAAATCGTCCCAGTGGGGGATCTTCTTGAACATCGAGAAGCCACGCATCCGGTAGCGGCCAAGCTCGGACTTAACGTGGATGTCGTCGATCACCTCGGGGGTGAAGATCCGGCTGTGGCCGAGCCGGTTGTGGGGCGATGGAGCGGCTTCGTCGGCCATTGAACCTCCTAGTTGACCACTTAAAGCACGAGCTTTCGTTCGGACGGCTCGAGGTTGTCGTAGTTGTAGAGCTTCTTGCCGCACACGAACTTCTGGAATGCCGGTGGGGAGCCGAGTTCGTGGATCGAGAACTTGCGCTCGATCAGCTCCGTGTCCTCATCGGTCCACTCGCCCGGCACGCAGTCGATCCCGAGCGACTTCACCTTCCCGCCGACGTAGATCGTCCCGTCGTACATCGAGTCCCCGAGGCCCGGCCCGACGTCGCCGCAGATGATCTGGCGGCCGCGCTGCATCATGAAGCCCGTCATCGAGCCGGCGGTGCCGAGGACGATGATCGTCCCGCCCTTCTGGTCGATCCCGGTGCGGGCACCGACCTGGCCTCTGACAATCACATCGCCGCCGCGAACCGCAGCGCCCATCAGCGAGCCCGCGTTGCCATCGATCATGACGACGCCGGACATCATGTTCTCGCATGCCGACCAGCCGACGCGGCCCGTGATGTGCACCTCCGGGCCATCGATGATCCCGCACGCGAAATAGCCCAGGCTGCCCTCGAACCGGATCCGGCAGCGCGTCAGGATCCCGGCGCCGAGCGAATGGCGCGCGCCGGGGTTCAGCACCGTGACGTCTTTGACGCCCTGCTCGTAGAGCAGCCAGCGGAGCTCGAGGTTGATCCGCCTGGTGGTCAGGGCTTGTGCGTCGAAGGTCGCGCGGTCGCCGTCGATTTCGCTGATCCGCGGCACCACCTCGTCGAGCTCGACGAGCCCGCGAGCGTCGTAGCGCGGCTCGCCGTTGGCGCTCACCGTGTCCACACCATCACCTCGCCCTCGTACGGATCGTAGGTGTCGATCTCATGGTCGAGCACGGCTCGGATCGCCATCTCCTCGGAGGCGAGCGCAACCATGTCCTCGCCCTCGTAGAGGACCAGCGGCTTGGCCGCGAGCTCGTCCTTGGCCATCCCGAGCGCGTCCTCGGAGACGCAGATGTAGGTGAACACGCCGTCGAGCTCCTCGAGGCTCAGGCGCATCGCGTCCTCAAGTGACACCCCGGCCTCGAGCTTCTGGGCCAGGTACACCGCGATGATCTCCGAGTCGCACTCCGAGGCGAAGCGATGGCCGGCGCGCTCCAGGCGCCGCCGCCACTGGTGGTAGTTCGTCAGCTGGCCGTTGTGGACCACGGCGACGTCCGAGAACGGATAGGCCCAGTAGGGATGGGCGTTGGAGATGTCGACGTCGGACTCGGTGGCCATCCGCACATGGCCGATGCCGTGGCTGCCGAAGTAATCGTCGAGGCCGTACCCGGCGGATACGGTCTTCGCGTCGCCCAGGTCCTTGACGATCTCCAGCGCGTGCCCGGCCGACAGCACCTCGGCGTTCGGCACCGACTCGACGTAGTCGGCCAGATGCTTGACGTCACCGTGATATGAGAGCGTCGCGCTGAGCGTGTATTCGTTGACGTCCTCGATGCTGCGGACCTCGGCGCCCGCGGCGCGGAGGCGGCTCTCGACCTCGCGCCGGTGGCGCCGCAGGTCCTCGGCGAACTCGAGATCGCGCGGCGTGTTGGCGTCGGCGAGCTTGATCCGCATGATCAGCTCCTGCCCTGGGGAGTGGTAGAGCGCGAAACCGGTCGAGTCGGGCCCGCGGTGTTTCATCGCCTGGAGCATGCTCGTGATGTCGCGGCCGATCCGGTGCGCGCCGTTGCCGTTGCGGTAGATGATTCCGGCGATTCCGCACATATCAGTGCCTCCCGAGCGGAGCCATTACGGCAGCACCTCGAGATACTCGTCACGCTCCCAGTCGGTGACCGCCGCCAGGTAGCGCTCCCACTCGTCGCGCTTGTACCAGTCGAACACCTTGTACAGCCGCCCGGGCATCGCGCTCTTGATCACCTCGTCCTTGGCGAGCGCTTTGAGGGCGTCCCCGAGGCTGTCGGGCACCTTCTCGATCTCGACTCCCTGCCGCAGCAGGTCGTAGGTGTTGCCCTGCTGCGGCGGACCGGGGTCGAGCTCGCGCCGGACGCCGTCGAGGCCAGCCTGGAGCAGCGCCGCGACCGTTAGATACGGGTTGCACGAGGAGTCGACGCCGCGGTACTCGAAGCGCCCCCCGGTGGCGACCCGGACCGTGGTCGTGCGGTTCTGCCAGCCCCAATTCTTGTAGATCGGCGCCCAGAATCCGGTGTCCCACATCCGGCAATACGAGTTGACGGTCGGGTTGCCGACGCACATCAGCGCGCCGAAGTGCTCGAGCATGCCGCCGAGGAAGTGGCGCGCCAGCTCCGAGAGCTGCGCCGGTCCGTCGGGGTCGTGGAAGACGTTGTTGCCGTCCTCGTCGACGAGCGTGAAGTGGTGGTGGTGACCGTTCGCGGAGACGCCGGTGAATGGCTTCGGCATCCACGACGGCAACACGCCGTATTTGCGCCCGACGGCGGCGCACGCCTGCCGGTAGGTCGTCAAATTGTCGGCGGTTCGCACGGGACGGTCGAAGCGGAAGTTCAGCTCGAGCTGGCCCGGAGCGTCCTCGTGGTCGCCGTAGCTCATGTCGAGCCCGAGCCGCTGGCAGTAATCGACGACGTCCAGCAGCACCGGACGGAGTTCCTCGAACTGGTGGATGTGGTAGCAGTAGGGCTTGGTCAAGCCCTCCGGAACCTCGCCGTCGACGGGGCGCTTCAGCCACATCGTCTCTGGCTCGATCCCGATCAGGAACTGGTAGCCGAGCTCCTGCTCGAACGAGTCGGCGATCCGCTTGAGGTTCTGTCGCGGATCAGCGTCGAGCAGCTCGCCGGTCTCGGTGTCGTAGCAGTCGCAGTAGACGCGGGCGACCCGCTCATCCCACGGCAGCACGGCGAATGTATCGAGGTCGGCCACCGCGGCCAGCTCCGATTCCTCGGGACCGAAGCCGATGTAGTTGCCGTGGCGGTCCGTGAACAGGTTCGCCGTGGCGCCGTAGACGAGCTGGTATCCACGTTCGGCGACCTGCGGGAAGAACGTCGACACGACCCCTTTGCCCATCACGCGGCCAGTCACCGACACCTGCTGGAAGAACACGTACTTGACGCCCCGCTCCTGGATCATCCGCGTCAGCGCGGCGATCTTCTCGGCGCGGCCGGGTGCGTTGCGAGCCTCCTCGAGCGTCGCGGGTGGAGGCACGATCCGATCGCTCGCGAGCACCGTCGCCACCGTGCCGCCCAACGTAGGTGCGGGTGTGACCGTCGCCTGCCCCGTGCCGTCTGATGCCATACGGATCTCCTCTCTCTCCTAGTTCCAGCGCAATTTACACGCAGACCTCAGCGCACGTGGACAAATAGGTACAGGCACCCACCGACTTCTTATACCATTTTGTTCAATCGGTGAGAAGGCCGAGCAGCTGAGAAACCTATGAGCTGAGCCCGAGCGTGATCAGCCCGCCGATGATCAGCGCGACGCCGGACCATTGCACCGGCGTCGGGCGCTCGCGGAGCAGCCATACCCCCATCACGATCGGCACCACCGCGTACGGCGCTGACGCGGTCGCGACGACCGAAGTGGCGGCGTGATTGGCGCCGAGGTTGAAGAACACGTAGCCGCCCGTATCCACGAGCGCAAGCAGGGCGAACGTCGGGAGCAGCGCGCGGGGGAGCGCCGAGGGTCCGATCCCACCACTCCTAAGGCCTACATGGGCCAGCAGGAACAGCGTCGCGAATCCACGCGCGAGGAAGATCGGCGCGAGCCAGCCGAGGCTGTGGTGGTAGTACGAGACGCCGAACACGAAGCCCCCCAACAGGGCCATTGCGATCAGCGCGAGCAGGAAGCCGCGAGCGGCCCGGCGGTCGATCGTCGCGCGCGCGATGTCGCGCACGTTCGCCGAGGCCAGCATCGCCCCCCCGATCACCGCGACCAGGGCCACGATCTCGCCGGCGGACAGGACTTCGCCTCGGATCAGGACGGCGAACATCACTGTGACCGCCGCGTAGCCGGAGACGATCGGGCTGAGGACCGAGATCGGACCGATCGCCAGCGCGCCATAGAAGGCCAGGTAGGAGAGCCAGCCGACCGCGCCCAATACGACGAACAGCGGCAGCTGATCGGCCTTCACATCCGCCAGCGCACCGGTGGCGAGCACCAGAATCGTCAGCGGGACCATCGACGCCAGGTGGAATCCGAGCACGATTCGAAGTGCGCCGATTGTCCGCGAACCGCGCGCCGCGAAGTAGTCGGCCAGGCCCCACGAGAGGGCGGCGCCGAGACCGAGCGCGATCCCCACTAGATGGCTGATTCCTCGTGAGCCGGGCTCGGTACGAGCTGCGTGGCGGTCCGCAACGCGTCCGCCAGCTGCGCAGTCACCCTGCCGTCGCCGGCAGGCCGCCCGTCGAGGTGCGCCGGCTCGACGCCACCGAGGGCCCCCGTGAGAAAGATCTCCCGGGCGCCGGCGAGCAGCGCCAAATCGATGGGCTCGACGTGGACAGCAAGGCCGAGCTCGTGTCCGAGCTCCAACACCACGGCCCGGGTCACGCCGGGCAGGATCCGTCCGTCGGCCGGCGGGGTGATGATCGTTCCGCCGTCCTGCACCACGAACACGTTCGCCCTCCCGGCCTCCAGCACGAGGCCGTCGAGATCACACAACAGCGGCTCACCGTCCGCGCTCGCAGCCAGCGCGGCGAGCAACCGCCGGTCGGCCCATTTATGGCAGCCGACGCCGCCAGGCACGGTCGTGACCGAGAGCGGAACCGGTGCGCTCCGCCCCGGCGTGTCGGTGACCTCGATCCGGGTCTCGATCCCGCTCGCGCAGGGGCGGACGTCGACCCGGATCCGGGCGCGGTCGATGTGCAGGGCGGTCGCGAGCAGCTCCGTCTCGAGGCCGCTGGGGAGCGCGGCTCCGTACAGCGTCCGCGCGCTCCGAGCGATCCGTTCCAGGTGGCGCTCCAGCAAGACCGGACATCCTTGCGCAACGAGCAACGTCTCGAACACGCCGGCCGCCGGATCCGGGCGCGGCACCGGCAGCGGGCCGGGGCGCCGCGGCGGCGGGGGCGAGATGCGAGGCGTCCTGGGGGGGCCTTGCAGGCGGGCGCCGATCGCCCTCAGCAGCGGCTGTGCCTTGGTCACGCATTCGGCCGCCTCTTCAGGCGGCTCTGAATCCGCGACGATGCCGCCGCCGACGCCGAGCCACGCTCGCTCGCCGAGGAACTCGAACGTCCGGATCGCGACGTTCAGCTCGAGTCCGGAGACCGGGCTGGCGAACCCGATGGCGCCGGTGTAGACCCCGCGCGGCGTGCTCTCGAGCTCGGCGATCACGTTCATCGCGGCGATCTTGGGTGCGCCCGTGACCGAACCGGGGGGAAACGCGGCGCGGACGGCGCCCCCGTCACCGGTCCGGTCGCGCAGGACGCCGCTGACCTCGGAGACGAGGTGCCAGACGCCGGTGTGGGCCCGCGGGTCGGCGAGCTCGTCAACCCGGACCGAGCCGGGCTTGCACACCCGCCCGAGGTCGTTGCGCACGAGGTCGACGATCATCACGTTCTCCGCTCGGTCCTTCTCCGAGCCCAGCAGCGCCGTGCGCTGGGCGGCCGACGCGCGCGGGTCACGCGGCCGCGGGCGCGTCCCCTTGATCGGCGCGCTGCGGATCCGGCGGCCGTGACGTTCGAGGAACAGCTCGGGCGACAGGCTGGCGAGCGCGCCCTCGGGACCCGCGAAGAACGCGGCGCGGGCAGGCCGCAGAGCGCTCACCCCGGCCAGGAACAGGTCAAGCGGGTCGCCCTCGAGCCTCGACTCGAGCCGAATGCAGATGTTCGCCTGATACAGGTCGCCGGCGTGGATCCGCTCGCGGCAGGCGTCGACGGCGAGAGCGTGGCCGCCGGGGCTCGGAGTGGCGCACCACGCCTCGGTCGAGAACGGCCGTCGCTGAGGCGGGGTCGCCGCCCGGGCTTCGAGCGCGTGCAGGCGCTCACGGAGCGTCTCGGCGCGCGGCTCCGTCCACAGCGCCTCGAACCACCAGTGGCCGGCGTGGTCGCGGTGCAGGAGGTGGTCATAGAAGGCGAGGGGGGCAGGCGGTGGCGCGGCCGGCGCCGGCGGCGCCGGCCCGACCGGCTCGAGCCGCCGTCCGAGCTCGTACGGGAGAGCGCCGAACCAGCCGCCCGCGACAGCCGAATCACGGCGGTCCTCTGGACCGCCCTTAATAGAAAAGGGCTGTTCGTCGAGGAGCGCGAAGGGGTCGTCCTCGGCGGAGGCGACCCGGACCGGCTCTGAACCGATCAGAGCGCCACCCCCGGCCCAGCGCCCGATCAGCGCGAACGGCCGCTCGTCGTCGCGGACCAGCAGCGCGGCCACCTCGGGCGCCAGCGTCCACGCCAGCGGCACCCGGAGCACGTGTGTTTGGAGGCTCATCGCTTGACCGCCGCGAGGCCCGACGATAGCCTGGCGTAGCGCATAGTGCAAAGGTATTGCGTCATTGGCAACGGATAGACTCCCCAGCTCGGTCCCTGTGCTCGTCGTCGGTGCTGGCGTGCACGGACTCTCGACGGCGTGGCATCTCGCCCAGCAGGGCGAGCGCGTGCTGGTGCTCGACAAGACCGGCGTCGCGGCCGGCGCCTCGGGCATCGCCTGCGGCGTGATCCGCAACAACTACTTCCAGCCGGCGATGTCGGACCTGATGGCCGCGTGCGTCGAGATCTGGGAGTCTGACCCGGAGGCGCTGCACTACCACGGGAACGGGTATATCGCGCTCGGACCGCCGTCGCAGGAGGGCGACCTGATCGAGGTACACAGCCGCCAGCAGCGGATCGGCTACCCGTCGGAACTGCACGTCGGCGAGGAGGACGTCACCGCCCACATGCGCTCGCTGTATCCGGACTGGCGGGCGTCGGGGATCACGGTGTGCCTGCACGAGCACGCCGGCGGATACGCGTTCAACCGCGAGTCGATGTTCGGGCTGGCGGACAAGGCCCGGGCCGCCGGGGCCGAGCTGCTCACGGGCGTCGAGGTGACCGGATTCGAGTTCGACGACTCGGGCGCGGTCACCTCGGTGCTGACCTCGGCCGGGACAGTCGCCGTGGAACAGGTGGTCGTCGCCGTCGGGCCGTGGGTGGCCTCGCTGTGGGAGATGCTCGAGCTGCCCGGCCGCCTCGACGTCCGCCAGCCGGACGGGACCGTGCTCGCCGACCAGCCGATGTGGACGTACTGGTACCTGCAGGAGGGAGAGGTCGTTGTCGATCCGGCGACGTTCGTGACCGCCGACGGGCGGAGCTCGGCCGTGATCCACCTCGACAGCGACCAGCCGCTGCGCGACGACGACGGGCGGCTGATCACCGACCGGCCGTGGGGCATCTACTTCAAACCCGACCGCTCGAGCGTCCAGGGCGGTGCGGCGCCGATCCGGCTCGGGCACGAGTTCACGGTCGACCCCTATCCGACCGGGAGCGTCGACCCCGGCTTCCCGGACATGTGGTGCGCGGCGCTGTCGCACTGCCTCGAGCGGTTCGCCGGAGCGCGCCCGCTGTACCGGCAGGCGCGCTCGGGTGGCGTCGGTGCCTTCACCGCCGACAACTTCCCGGTGTTCGACTACATGCGCCCGAACGTCTACGTGGCGGCCGACTCGAACCACGGCTACAAGATGATCGCGGTCGGTCGCGAGATCGCTCGCGTGCTCCGGGGCGAGCACTCCGCGCTGCTGCATCCGTTTCGGTACGAGCGGTTCAGTACGGGCGACCTACACCCGGTCTCGCACAGCCCCTATCCGTGGAGCTAACCGGTTAGCGGATCGGCGTCGGCTTGGTGGCGTCCAGCGAGCGCATCACCTCGACGTCCAGCGCGTCGGGTACGAACAGGTCACGGGAGTAGGCGACCGGGTCGCCGGCGCCGGTGTAGATGACCTCCTCGAGCTCCAGCGCCGCCGTCGTGCGCCGGACCTGAAGCGCCTTGCCCAACTGCTCGCGCGGCGCGACCAGGCACGGCACCACCCTCGTGCGGGCGAACGCGACCGGCACGCCGCTCTCGATCAGCACGTCGAGCACCATCCGGCCCCGCTCGAGCGTGCGCTCCAGGCGGGGCGTCGGCGGCAGACCCACCTCCGGATGCACGACGTCGAACATCACGGCCGCGGGGCTGTCGCTGGCGAGCAGCACGCGAAAGATCGTCGGAACGGGCGTGCCCGGATCAAGCCTGAGCAGCTCGCCGACCTCGGGACCGACCGCCCGCTCCTCGATCCGGAGCTTGGTCGCGGCCAGGGTGACGCCTCGGCGCTTGGCGAGCGAGGAGTAGGGCTCGAGGCGGTCGAGTCGCTCACCCAGCTGGCTCGGGACGGCGACGCGCCCGACGAACGTCCCGCTGCCCTGCTTGCGGACGATCTCGCCGGTGTCCTCGAGCCGCTGCAGCGCGGTCCGGAGCGTGCCCCGGGAGATGCCGAGCATCTGCGCGACCTCCTGCTCCGGCGGCAGCCGGTCGCCGGGTCGGTGGCGTCCCGGCGCGAGCCAGTTACGCAGCGCCTGCTCGGCGCTGTCGACGAGCGACTGCCGCTGTGGCGCAGGATGGTTGCCAGTCGTCTGCGCTATCGCGACACCCCCATGGTGAGCGGCATTCTGTCACCGTTCCTTGAGCGGTCAGATCTTTTCGCTTTCGCGCCCGTGGCGAGGCAGCCCGTCATCGGGCAGCTCGTAGTAGCCGCTGCATTGCGAGACGTAAATGTGCCCCTCGACGCGCAGCCCGCTGGCGTCATCGAGCGTGCCCGCCGCGATCGAGATCGTCTCGCCCGCCGGCGCATCCCAGAACAGGCTCGAGCCGCACTCGGCGCAGAACCCCCGCCGGGCCTGCGCATCGCTGTCCGGACTGTCGATCCAGCGAAGGCTGCGGTGCTCGAGGAGCACGAGCTGCTCGCGAGGAGCGGCCGTGAATGCGGAGACGTGGCCGTGCCAGCGCCTGCACTCGACGCAGTGGCAGATCAGGACATCGCGGAGGGGGCCGCGGACCTCGTAGCGGATCGCCCCGCACAGGCACCGCCCCTCCCTCACGGCCGGCCGCCCATCGCCCGGGTCAGTATCGCCGTCGCCTCTAGCAGCGGAGCGAGCAGTCGCGTCGGATCCTCGAGCCGGTTTGCCGGTCCCTGGATGCCGAGGATCGCGGCCAGCCCGCCGGCGCGGTCGAGCACGGGGGCCGCGATCGCGTTGACGTCGACCTCGCGCTCCCCGAACACGGTGGCGTAGCCACGCTCGTGGACGGCGGCGACCTCGGCGGCCAGCGCCTCGCGGCCGGTAATCGTGCGGTCCGTGAGCGGCACGAGGTCGCGCTCGCGCGGCAATGGGCCGCCCCCGAACGCGAGCATGACCTTGCCGACCGCGGTGGCGTGGGCGATGCTCGGCCGCCCCAGCCTGGCCATGCTGACGACGCTCGAACGCGACGGCACCGAGTCGACGGTGATCGCGGCCCGCTCGCTCGGCAGCGACAGCGTCGCCGTCTCGCCCGTGCGCTGCACCAACTCGACGAGGATCGGCCGCGCCTGGGCCTGAACGTCGATCCGGGAGAGGACGCGGTCGGCCAGGGTCACGAGCCCGAGCCCGAGGCGGAAGGGTCCCTGGCCATCGCGGGCGACGAGGCCGGCGGACTCGAGCGTCGCCAGCAGCCGCGAGGCGGTGCTGGCGTTGACGCCGATCCGGCGGGCGAGCTCGTTGACGCCGAGGTCCTGATCCGAGTCCCGGAGCTGCTCGAGTAGCTCGAGCGCGCGCGCGACCGAGGCCACCGGGCGACGCCTTGACTCCCCCGCCTGTTGCGCCATTGGCAATAGTATTGCGCGGTACGCGGGACTTGTCTACGATGCCGCGGGAATGTCGTTCGTGCTCACGTGTCCGCACTGCGGCGTCCGCGAGGTGGCCGACTTTGGGTTCGGAGGCGAGGTGACCACGCGTCCGCGCCAGCACCCCTCGTTCCGCGAGCTGTGCGAGTACAACTACTTCCGCCGCAACGTCGCCGGGGTGCAGCGCGAGTGGTGGTACCACCGATCGGGCTGCCGCACGTGGTTCCAGGCCGAGCGCGACACCCGTACCAACGAGGTCCTGCGGGTCGGGCTCCCCGGCGAGCTCGGTGAGCTCGCTGAGCTTGGTGAGCTTGGTGAGCTTGGCGGTGCCGAGTGAAGCGGCTGGCGCCACAGCCGGGTGAGCGGATCGACCGCGACCAGACGGTCACGTTCACGTTCGACGGCAAGCGCGTCACGGCACTCGCCGGCGACACGATCGGCTCGGCGCTGTACGCGGCGGGCACGCGGACGTTCTCGCGGAGCTTCAAGTACCACCGGCGCCGGGGGTTGATGTGCTGCGCGGGCCAGTGCCCGAACTGCCTGGTCGCAGTCGACGGCGCCCCGGGGGTGCGGGCCTGTACCGAGCCCGTCCGCGACGGCGCCCGGGTCGAACACCTCAACGCCCGCCCCAGCCTCGAGTTCGACGGGATGGCGGTCACAGACTCGATCGGAGGGCCGTTCACGCCGCCGGGCTTCTACTACAAGACGTTCATCCGGCCGCGACGGCTGTGGCCTTTGTACGAGAAGGTCCTCCGTCACGCGGCGGGACTCGGCCGGTTGCCCGACAGCCAGCCCGAACGGACGTGGCGGACCGAGTATCGCCGGCGCCACGCCGACGTGCTGGTCGTGGGCGGTGGGCGCGCCGGCCTGGCTGCCGCGATCGCCGCCGCCGAGCTCGGGGCGGACGTCGTCCTGGCCGACGAAGGACCCGAGCCCGGCGGTCGCCTGCGGTGGGAGGGCGGCCACGAGGGCGCCGACGAGCTGTCGGCCCAGGCCCGCGCGGCCGGTGTCGAGATCCTCTGCTCGGCACCCGCGCTCGGCCACTTCGACGGCCTCGTCCCGATCTGGCAGGGCGACACGCTGCACCAGGTGCGCGCGCGGCATCACGTGTACGCCACCGGGGCGATCGAGCAGCCGCTCGTGTTCTCGGGCAATGACATCCCGGGTGTGATGCTGTCGGGCGGCGCCCGCCGGCTGATCGCGCTCTATGGGGTGAAGCCGGGCGAGCGCGCTGTGGTCGCGACCACCTCCGATCGAGGCATCCGCGCCGCGTTCGCCCTCCAGCAGGCAGGGATCAACGTGCTGGCGGTGGCGGATCTCCGGACGACGCCGACGCGGTTGGCCTCAGCGCTCGAGAAGCACCGGATCGAGGCTCTCCACGGCTGGACGGTGGCGGCGGCGACCGGGCGCCCCGGTGTCCGCCGCGCCGTGTTCGTTCCCGTCGGCGATTACCCGGCGACGCGCTCCGAGCGGCGCGAGTTCGAGTGCGACCTGGTGATCGTCTCCGGCGGCGACGCCCCGGCGACCGCCCTGATCACCCAGGCCGGGGCGCGAACCGCGTACGACGAGCAGCGCGGCTACTTCCGCATCACCGAGGTGCCGGGGAGCGTGTGGGCGGCTGGGCAGCTCGCGGGCGAGGGCCAGCACCACCTGGCGCAGGCCTCCGGCGAGCGCGCCGGCCTGGAGGTGGCGCACGCTCTCGGGCTGGGCGATCATGGGACGACGGCCCGGCTGAGCGAGCTCCGGACGCGGCTCGCCAACCCCGACCGAGCGGCCGAGGCGGTGGCCCCGGCGGTCCAGGACCCCGGGCCGCAGCGCGCGTTCGCGTGCTTCTGCGAAGACGTCTCGGCGAAGGACATCAAGCGGAGCATCGACGAGGGCTACGACTCGATCGAGCTGTGCAAGCGGTTCACGACCGTGACGATGGGGCCGTGCCAGGGCCGGATGTGCCAGCTACCGTCGATCCGGCTGATGGCCGCCGAGACCGGCCACGGCCTCGAGCAGGTCGGCACGACGACCGCGCGCCCACCGTGGTCGACGGTCCCGCTGGCGGCGCTCGCGGGCCGACCGTTCGAGCCGGCCAAGCGCTCGGCGATCCACGGGCGCCACCGCGAGCTCGGCGCGCGGGTGCAGTGGGCCGGCGACTGGCGCCGCGCGTATGACTACGGCGACCCCGAGGGGGAGGCGCTCGCCGTCCACGAGTCCGCCGGACTGATCGACGTCTCGACGCTCGGCAAGCTGCTCGTCAGCGGCCCCGAGGCGGGAGCTTTCCTCGACCGCCTGTACCCGAACCGGATCTCGACGCTCAAGCCCGGGCGCGTGCGCTACGGCGTGCTCACCTCCGACGCCGGCCGGATCATGGACGACGGCACGCTCAGCCGGCTCGACGAGCAGACGTTCTACGTGACGACGACCTCGAGCGGCGCCGGCGCCGTCGAGCAGTGGTTCAGCTGGTGGCTGGCGGATTGGGGGCTCGACGTGCGGCTGACCGACATCACGCAGGCGCTGTCCGCGGTCAACCTCGCCGGCCCGCGCGCACGGGAGATCCTGATGCGACTGACCGACCTCGACTGCTCGCCGGAGGCCTTCACCTACCTCGACGCCCGCCAGGGGCGGGTGGCGGACGTTCCCTGCCTGCTGATGAGGATCGGATTCGTGGGCGAGCTGGGCTACGAGATCCACTTCCCGGCGGCGTACGGCGAGGACCTGTGGGACGCGATCCTGGCCGCCGGCGCGCAGGACGGGATCCGACCGTTCGGGCTCGAGCCGCAGCGGATCCTGCGCCTACAGAAGCAGCACATCCTCGTCGGCCAGGACACCGACTCGGAGTCGACGCCATTCGGCGCCGCGATGCCGTGGGCGGTGAAGCTCGACAAGGACGAGGACTTCATCGGCAAGTGGGCGCTCGAGCGCGTCGCCGAGCACCCGGGGGAGACGATGCTCGTCGGCTTCACGCTCGCCGACGGCCGGGTCCCGACCGAGGGCGCGGTCGTCGTCGATCAGCACGGTGACCCCGCCGGCCAGGTCACGAGCGTGCGGCGCTCGCGCCAGCTCGGGCGCGTGATCGGGATGGCATGGGTGCCGGCCGCGCTCGCGAACGACGGCGCGACGATCACGATCGCCGACAACGGGACGCGGCTCGCCGGCTCGATCCTGACCGAGCCGTTCTACGACCCGCAGGGCGAGGTGCTGCGATCGTGACGGCGCTCTCGTTCCTGACGCCGGAGTCGAGCTCGGAGGCGATCTGCGCCCGCTCGCCGATGGAGCGACTGGCCCGGCAGGCTGGCGCCCGGTTCGAGCGCCGGGGCGGCTGGAACGTCGCCGTCGGCTATGGCGAGTCGGGACGTGACTGGGCCCGTGAGACCGTGGGCTTTGCCGACCGCTCGCACACGCCCAAGCTCGAAGTGCATGCGCCGATTCCGGATTTCCGGGGCGGCGTTGCGGAGCTGCGCGACGGCGCCTGGTGGTGCCCGGTGACGCCGTCGCGAACGCTGATCCTGGGGGAGCCCGCCGGCGGGCTCCCAGAGGCTTCGACCGTTGTCGACGTCACCTGCGGCCTGGCTGCGCTGTCGCTGATCGGCCCTTATGCGGGCGAGCTGCTGGCCCGCTTCTGCGCGATCGACGTCAGGGACAGGGTGACGCCCGTGGGCGGCTTTCGCCCCGGGTCGGTCGCGCGGACGCCCGGCTACGTGCTGCGCGAGGCCGAGGACCGGCTGCTGGTGATGGTCGGGTGGGCGCTCGGGGAGTACCTGTGGCAGGTCGTGGCCGACGCCGCTCGGCATCTCGGGGGAGGTCCGGTGGGCGCCGATGCGTGAGCTGTTCCGTCCCGGGCGGATGTGGCGCCGGCGCGGGGAGCTGGCCGGCAGCTACGACATCGTGATCGTCGGTGGTGGCGCCCACGGGCTCGCGACCGCGTGCTACCTCGGGCAGCTCGGGGCCGGCCGGGTGGCGGTGCTCGAGAAGAGCTACATCGGGTCAGGCGCGGCGGGCAGGAACACCACGATCCTGCGCTCGAACTACAAGACTCCCGAGGGGGCGCGGTTCTACGACGAGAGCGTCCACATGTACGAGCGGCTGTCGGCCGAGCTCGACTTCAACCTGCTGTTCTCGCAGTGCGGGCACCTGACGCTCGCCCACTCGGACCGGGCGATGTTCGTGATGGCCAACCGCGCCGAGGTCAACCGCCTGAACGGGATCGACTCGCGATTGGTCGACGCCGCCGAGGTCAAGCGGCTGTGCCCGCAGCTCAACGTCTCAGAGCACGCCACGTATCCGATCATGGGGGCGCTGTATCACCCGCCCGGCGGGATCATCCGCCACGACGCCGTCGTCTGGGGGTACGCGCGCGGGGCCGACCGCGCCGGCGTCGAGATCCACCCCTACACCGAGGTGCAGGGGTTCGAGCGCGCGAACGGGCGGATCACGGCGGTGCGGACGAACCGGGGGACGGTCAAGGCGGGCCAGGTCATCAGCGCCACCGCCGGCTGGAGCACGCTCGTGTGCTCGATGGCCGGCGTCGGGCTGCCGATCACCACCCATATCCTGCAGGCGTGCGTGACCGAGCCGGTGAAGCCGCTGCTCGATGTCGTGATCGTCTCCTCTCAGATGCACGTCTATATCTCGCAGTCCGACCGCGGGGAATTTGTGATGGGCTCCGAGATCGAACCGTGGACCACCTACCGCATGCAGGGCACGCTCAACTTCCTCCAGGACCTCACCCGCCACACGCTCGAGCTGTTCCCGCAGCTCGAGCACGCACGGCTGCTGCGGGCGTGGGCGGGGCTGTGCGACCTGTCGCCCGACTACAGCCCGATCCTCGGCAAGACCGAGGTCGAGAACTTCCACGTCAGCGCCGGATGGGGGACGTACGGCTTCAAGGCGGCGCCGATCGTTGGCAAGACGCTGGCCGAGCTCGCCCACACCGGTCGCACGCCGGAGCTGATCGCCCCGTTCGCGCTCGAGCGCTTCTACGAGGACCGGCTCGTGTCTGAGCTCGCGGCCGCCGCCGTCAGCCACTGATCCCGGTGGCCGAGCCACAGACAACGCTGCGCGTGCTGATCGCGTGCCCGGATCGCCCCGGGATCATCGCCGCGGTCTCGCGCTTCCTCTACGAGCGCGGCGCGAACATCGTCCGCTCGGACCAGTTCTCGACCGATCCCACGGGCGGGGAGTTCTTCCTGAGGATGGAGTTCACGCTCCCGGTCGCGAGGCGCGCGGAGCTCGCCGAGGAGTTCGGCCTGAGCGTCGCGTCGCGCTTCGATATGACCTGGCGGCTGTGGGACACGACCCGGCCGAAGCGGATCGCGATCCTCGTCTCCCGCTACGACCACTGCCTGCAGGAGCTGCTGTGGCGCTGGCGCCGCGGGGAGCTCGACGCCGAGGTCGTGCTCGTCGCCTCCAACCACCCGGATCTGCGCGAGGCGACCGAGCGGTTCGGCCTGCCCTACCACCACGTCCCCGTCGAGAAGGACCGCAAGCCCGAGGCCGAGGCGGCGCTGCTCGAGCTGCTCGACGGGAACTGCGACCTGGTCGTGCTCGCCCGCTACATGCAGATCCTGTCCGGCAACTTCCTCGAGCGGGTGGGGGTGCCGATCATCAACATCCACCACTCGTTCCTGCCGGCGTTCGCCGGTGCCGGCCCGTACCAGCAGGCCAAGGAGCGCGGGGTCAAGCTGATCGGGGCGACGGCGCACTACGTCACCGAGGAGCTCGACGCCGGCCCCATCATCGAACAGGATGTGATCCGCGTCAGCCACCGCGACGACGTCGAGACGCTCGTCAGGCTCGGCGCCGAGATCGAACGATCGGTGCTGGCGCGGGCCGTGCAGTGGCACTGCCAGGACCGGGTCCTGCAGGAAGGCAATACGACCGTCGTGTTCTAGGGCTGCTCTGGGCGGCCGTGGCGTGGCGGGCGGTGGCGGTCGCGCGAGCGCTTTTGCTGGGGAAGGGGTGAGTGGGGGCGGATCGCGGGATCCCGAGGCTCGGATGATGCACAGCACGCCAACCTCGGCGCCGGCGTCGAGTCCTGGCGTGCTAAGCACACTCCTCGTGCACAGCACGCCATGCCTCGGGATTGGGCGCGGAATTGGCGCGCCATGCATCATCGAACGGGGGCGATCGCGCTCATCCCACCTCCTCGCTGCCAAACACCGAGCCGGCCACCATTCCGGGCCGCGGGCGAGCAGCGCCCGCAAGCTCTGAGTCGACAGCCTAGGAGCTAGGCTCGCCAGCGCAGATCAAGCGTCAGCCGACAGCGCCTCGGCGCGGGTCGCCGCGGCGGACTCGGTCAGCTCGGTGAGCTCGATCAGTCTGAGGTCGCGCGGC